>Ga0105047_10000023_pt1 | contig 173222 bp, 155 predicted proteins | sample MAT04_FD_78384 | JGI IMG/M metagenome (GOLD analysis project Ga0105047, IMG submission 78384) | Freshwater microbial communities from Lake Fryxell liftoff mats and glacier meltwater in Antarctica - MAT-04 (megahit assembly) | ecosystem: Environmental > Aquatic > Freshwater > Ice > Liftoff...
AAATTATGCAGAGCGGTTCACTTTATTTTTGGCTCGCTGGTGAGAGACAAATTGTGGGACAGTTTACTCCATCTTTTTCGCCGCTCGATAGGTTTTGTAAATCCCGCTTTGACTTTACCCGCCAGACTTTTACGGCTGGTTTGACTTATTTTGCTGGTTGAACAAAGCGTTTACTTTTTTGGTTTTAGTGACAAAGGTTGACAGGTTGTCAACTTCGCGGGTGTGAGCAACAGCAGCCGCCTCGGGATACAACGCTGCACGCATAGACAATGCACAAGCCTGCTTATTTATTCGCAGCAGGTTTCGCCTGATAAAGCGGCTGGCGTTTAGCACAATTCAAAACTACGCAGGTTTTTTTTTACCACTGCTTTGAAAGCGCCAGGAAGCAAGCATCCGTCTGCGCATTCCTTAAAAACGGTGGTACCGCGTAATTTTGAATTATTTTATTTTAAATTGCATCCTATTCAACAGCATATTCTAAAAAAAGTGGAGAATCAGCTTCACTTCCGTTAAAACAAAATTGTCTACCTTAAACCTATGTATCAACTTACCAATTGTCCTATTTGTAACGCCACCTCTTTTGGTTCTTTTATTAAAACATCGGCTCAGATGCATTCGAATAATGAGTTATTCAATTTTGATCAATGTGCTGAATGTAAACTGGTTTTCTTAAATCCCCAAGTACCGTCAGAACAATTAAAAAACTACTACACCTCTCATTATTTACCTTACAGAGGAGCAAAAGCGTGGGGTAAGTTTGAAAAATTTGTAGAGAGCAGCCAGCGAATGGTAGATTTAAAACGGGTAGAACGGGTAAAAGATGCTCACATCATATCATCAAAATCTTTGATTCTGGATATTGGTTGTGGTAAGCCAAGCTTTTTAAAGGATTGCCAGCAAGCGTTAAATAGCCAAACCATGGGTATTGACTTTAGTAATGAGGGGTGGAAAGATCAATCCGCTTATTTTGAAGGGTTAGATTTAAAAGTAGCGGAAATTAAAGATTTGCCAAGCAACCTGCAGCCTGACGTAATTACCATGTGGCATTACCTGGAACATGATTATACTCCACTCGAAAACCTGAGTTATCTGAAATCCATTGCGAGACCATTTACTACCCTGATTATTGAAACTCCCAATTTCGATTCCACGAGCAGGGTAAAATATGGCAAAAACTGGGCAGGTTGGCATACGCCTCGTCATATTTCATTGTTCTCCCCGGATAATTTAGTGCTACTGCTTCAAAAAAGCGGTTGGAAAGTTTCTAAACTACTTACTTACGGAACCATGAACCCTTATTTGCTTTACTGGATGAGCGAGATGGAACAAAAAGGAATCGAGTGGGATAAAAATATGGAGAATAAATTTTGGGATTTTATGCTTGGAATGGTACAGTTTGCACCAAAAAAATGGATGGAAAAAAGTTCATCTCTTGGAATTATGACAGTAATTGCAATTCCAGAGTAGCGTATTTTAAAAGTTTAAAAGGCTCTTTGCCTTCCAAAGCCCCACAAAACGACGCAGACATACGTCTATTTATGAGTTGCGCGATATGTAATTGCCGGACGCCTAACTTTTAATTATAGACAAACAATAAATACTAAAACTAATTTTAAATTAGAGAAATGAAAAAACGAAAAAACTAATTGTTATCGGGCTATTTATTATCAACGCCTTGCAAATTTTTGGACACTACTTAAAAATTTCGAATTTTATTGAGTAGAATTTTAATGGGTGTGAGATCAGGTCTAATAATTTTAGTTATGTTGCGTCAAAAATTACCCACCAAATGTTAATTTATTTTTGAATTAACTACTTAGAATGGACACAAGAATTTAAATTCATTTCATCTTAAATTTAATGCTATATATCTAACTATTTGTTATCGACAGAAGTTTTTTTGTATAAATTTTATTAAAATTGCTGACTTATAATACTTGGTATTGTGGTTAATTACGAAAAATAATCTGTGATTTGAGAAACACAGCCGGTAACAAAAGTATTGCGGCAGGCAGGGCTGGACGTTGTTATCGTCGGCTGCAGGTTGCTACCAGCTTTGGTTGAAGGCAGGACAAGCAGCTCTGGGCTTTGATTGTTATCTTTTACTTTTATATCTTTATTAAGCTGCGATTGGGGGAGACACAGCAATAAATTCCCTTTATGTAGCAATACCCAACCGTTGCGCGTCAAGGTCATAAAAAAGAAAACTCTACTACAACTATAAAATTTTAAGGTATGACAAAGTTCTTTACGCAAATCATGATTTATTTATCATTAGCAGGAATTACAAATCATTTGACTGCACAAGATGTAAAAACAGCTGAGATTACACGTCTCGAAAATTTAGAACGAGAGGCTGTTATAAAAGGAGATAGTACACTTTTGTTCAATACACTTTGGTCACCCCAAATGGTAATAAACACTCCAGCAAACCGTGTTGGAACGGTGGACGGCACAAAGATGCTTATGAGATCTGGTAGATTGAATTATTTGTCATTTGAAAGAACAATTGAGAAAATTTCTTTCAATGATAATCTCGCTATTGTAATGGGAGAGGAAAAAGTAAAACCACAAGGCAATCAAGATAATTCAGGAAAATTAGTAACAAGACGTTTTACGAACATTTGGAAAAAGGAAAATGACAAATGGATGATAATTGCTCGACAAGCAACAATCATAAAAATTGAATAAAGTTTGTTTGAATAAGTAAAAAAAATGCCACCGGCCCGCATACCTAAACCTTCACAGAAATACAACAAAAAAGCGGCGAATATCAATGCATTTCCGCAGGTTAAAGCACGACATTAAAACTTAAACCGCGTCAACATGCAGCTGTGATTTAGGGCTGACTTTTTCAATTGAACTTCAGTTTCAAACTTGTACTTTAGCGTTGCAATTAAGCTCGGGTGGCGGCTTAGACAATTTATGAATTCCAGCCCTGATGAATCTTCGGCTCGTTTTAAGCAAGTTAATGACGTACAATTCCATAGCTTTTATTATATTCTATGTTTGCTGGCTGCCAAACAAAATTTGGTTATTAAAAGTTGCAGCAGCACGTTGCTTTGACAGCAGCAACTTCATAGAGCAAATTTTGTGCTGTCTCATCACAAAATATTAGCATCACAAACTTAAAAGCAATGGAGGCGCTGCTTAACCGTTTGGGCAATGATTGTTGCGGAATATATTATGAACCTAAAGGAGATATAGAGGATAGCGTTTTAATATTTACTAAAAAAAATTTAATAGAAGGGCAATCGCTGTATTATAATTTTGCTAAAAGAGGTAGGAAATTAAAGATATGGGATTATTTAAATGCAGTAGATAAACGGGTAGAGTTGGGTGGTAGAATCTATTTGCAATCCAGTGGCTTTAACTAAGACTGTTGCTAACAATCCGTTTGGCATTATGGCGGCAGAACGTCCACCTCGGCGGATAGGCAGCAATCCCCTATTCATCGGCAGTTCCAGTTGTTATAAATTAAGCAGCAGTAGAAACCATTAAACTTTATATCTTTAATCGGCTTCAGTTGTGGGCTGAAGGAACACAGAATACCGCAACAACGCATAGCCGTAACATAATAATTCCTTTTATGAAAGCATCAATTTATAGCCTGCTATTGTGTTTGATAATTTCTTCTAATACAATAGCACAAAATACCCTTACTACAGATACCTTGTCTGAAACATCACTTAAACATAAGGTCTTAATTGTTATTGATACAACAACAACTTTGGGAGTTGACGAACTTATCTTTAACATATCTAAAATAGATACTTTTGTCATACTTAAACCAGATAGTTCCGTACTACTATATGGGGTAAAGGCAAAGGATGGAGCCATTATAATTAAAGCAAAGGGAGCAATAAAATTTGTAAGACTGAACGACATTTTGAACAAGTTTAATATCAAAAAAGAAGATAGAAGTTTGCAAGTATGTATTAATCACTCTATAGTTGAAGATCCCTCCAATATTTTAGCCGATGATGATGAAGTTGTAGGGGTTGAAATAACTACTGAAATAAATTGGCGATACTATGACCCTGGTATTCGTAAAGAGAAATTTATTAATATTATTACCCGCAAAGGACAGTTTAACAGATCAAAATAAAACTATTGTCAACACCAGGTTATAAGTCCGCCAAGGTTACTTAGTAGCAATCCCCTATTCATCAACAGTTTTAGCTTAATATTATAAATCAAGCAGCAGTAGAAACTATCAAACTTTCTATCTTTTATCGGCTTCAGTTGTCGGCAGACGGAACACAGAATACCGCCACAACGCCAAGCCGTCATCATTACCAGCCATATTTTTGACACACCAAAATTCCATATCAGTCGATGAAATTCTTTTAATGAACGAGTTTCAGATATTCCTCGACGCTTCAAAACATTTCTGCTCATTCATCGAGAAAGGGAGTGCTGACACGGAAAAAGCGTTTCTGCTATTGACCCAAAACCACTTGCTGATACTTTATAACCTTGGTCGCAATCTTCCTGTAGTTATACTTGAAACTGATACAATCTTCAACATGGAGGTTAATGGCGCCGAGATGAAAGCATTATTAAAATTTATCGGCAAGAGGGTTCCTTTCAGCTATTATTGGTTAGTACTAAATCCAGTTGATGAAGCAGGTTTACCAGAGACAGGAACTGGCGACTTAATTGATGATTTAGGTGACATTTACAGCGACTTAAAAGAAGCTCTTATTCTGTTTGGCAAAGACGACTTAGGAGCTAATGAGAATGCAATATTTCAATTTAAGTTTGGTTATGAAAATCATTGGGGTGAACATTGCATTGAAGCTCTTTACGCTATTCATCACTTCTTGCAAGTGGAGAGGCAGTAATACGGCTGTTAACATACGGCTTGGCATTATACCGGATAGACGTCCGCCGCGGCGGATCAGCAGCAGTTCGCTATTCATCGGCATTTCCAGCTTGAGGTTATAAATTAAGCAGCAGTAGAAACCATTAAACCTTATATCTTTAATCGGCTTCAGTTGTGGGCTGAAGGAACACAGAATACTGCCACAATGCTTGGCCGTCAATCATTATCCCCACTCCTCATTTTAGCACCTCCAGGTTTGCCTCCACAAACTCATCAAAGGTTTTGGGTTGGTGGCCTGTAATATTTTTTACACATGTGGTTATGTTGGGTGTCTGCCGGAACCGTGGAAAGTAATGCAGCATTATCATCACTAAAATAAACATGGAGGAAACACCTTCTCTTCGCTTAGTATAAAAAAAGGTAAATAAATTGGGGGAAATAAAAGTTATTTTTTTACCTAAACCAATGCTTAATTTATTAGCCATTTCAGCAAACGTGAGTGTTTCGTTATTGGTTAATTCATACTTTTTATCTTGGTGTTTTAGCGGTTCGGCCAGCACTTTTGCAGCTACTAAACCAATGTCATCCACATCTATCAAAGTAAATTTTGCATGCCCGGCCGGCAGGTATATTCTATGCTTATAAACTAAGTCAGACCTTAGCATAGTGCTAAAATTTTGCATAAAATAGGCGGGCCGCAAAAAGGTATAGGCAATTTTATTGTCTGTAATAAGTTTTTCAATTTTGTGGTGTGGAATAATTTTACTCTTTTCCACTCCTTGAACCGATAAAAAAACAATATGTTTTACGCCACATTTTTTGACTGCTTTAATTAGCGGTGTAAAATACTTTCCCACATCGGCCAATTGCGGCGGACGAAGTAAAAAAAGCACTTCTATACCGGCAAGTGCCGGTTCAAATGTTTCAACGTTTTTAAAATCAAAACTTACCAGCGACACGTCAAAGTCCCGCAGTGCGTTTTTTCCTTTTTCAATATTTCGCACCCCTGCAATTATGTTTAAATGAGTGTTGGGATGTGTAAGGTGACGCAACACTGCCCAACCCACATTACCCGTTGCTCCTGTAATTAAAATTGTCATGTTGTTGGTGGCTTTAATATTCTAAATGTTTAAATTTATGCAGTAGCGTTATCTATAACAAAGCCATTGGTCGCAAATATATAGTAGCATAAAGTAACAATTCCGCGGCGGCTCCCCATCACACCTCACACATTTTCCAACGGCGGCAACTCATTGTACGCCATTGGTTCGGTTGGGCATTCGGCTGTTTTAAAATCTTTATGTATGGGCCATGCCTCCATATCGCCTGCGGGCATTTGAAACGAAGCTATTTCGGTTACACGTTCCTCACTTAAAACATTGCTCAGCCATTCCACGGCCAGCGCTTCAGTCAGTATGCAGGGCATTCGTTTTTTAGTGTTGTGTATTTGCTGCATTAAAGGGTTGGCCTTTGTGGTTATCAGGCTACAGGTATTGACTGTTTCACCGGTTTCTTTATCAGTCCAAGGTTGCCAAATTCCAGCTATCAGGTGCAAATGGCTATCGTTTTTGGTGCGGATGGCATACGGGTATTTTACCGCTGTCTTTAATGGTAATCCCCGTTTACCAATGGGGTGTATGTGTCGCCACTCGTAAAACTGTGTTGACATAAACAGGCACCGGCGGCCGAGGGCAGCACTGCGGTACATTTTACCCGGCTGCAGCATTTCTTCCCCAATGGCATTAAGGGTGGTTAATCCAGGGTGGTACTTTCCCTTGTCGTCGGTATACCCGCGCCTGAATTTTTCCACCGCCTCCCTGTTGTTAAGGTAATGCGGTATAAACCCCCATTCCATTTGCTCAAACGTGTAGCCTCCGCTTTTGTCCGAAACCACCACCGGTGTTGAGCCATAAGCAAATCCATCAATCACCTGTTGGTTTTCAATACCGGTAAGCAACAGTTTAAAATCACTCAGCTTTAGTGTGTCGTTATTGGTTATGGTCAGTCCCCTGTAGTAGCACATGTAAGTAGTTTTTAGAAAATCATCAGCAATAAAATTATACCCTGCCCCATCAAAAATAAATACGACAAAACAACTGTCTACATTATTTTAAACCATCCCATAACAAAGGTCCGGAACGCATTATCTAAAAAATAACTTGTGTCATGGCTTTTATAAAAAATGATAACATACTTGATCGCTAATTAATCAGCTGCAGGTAATTTCCTTCTGCTAAAAAAAACTCACCACTCATAACTAATACTCATAACACATCACTCATAACTAATCACTCGTAACCAGCGTTGCGTTATAAGTCAAACATTGTCAACTGTTTATCTTTTTGTTTTTTGAAATATTGTAACTGAGTTTGCTGAAACAGTTGATTTATGGGCACTTTTTCAAAAATGGAGATGCTTAAAATTTGTAAGATTTCGTAGATGCTCTGTTTAAGCATGAATTTCTTTTTTGCTATCGCTACCAACACGTAAACTGAGACGGCGATTTATACTTGTGTTTTGACTGCGTTTTCACTTTGGCCCCAAAAAGATTTTATTTTTAAGTGTTGTTTTATCCACTTAAAGAATAATTCTATTTTCCAGCGGTGTTTATATAGTTGCGCTATCTCTTCTACCTTAAGATGAAAATTGTTGGTAAGAAAAATTAATATCTTTCCGGTACCATCATATTTGAATTTTATTCTTTGCATTTTTTAAGGATAGTCCTTAGAAGCATAATAATTATTAACCTTAATTATTTGGTCATAAATTACGCCGGACGAGATATTCTTTGGATGTGAATACAGGCGCCTGTAATTCATATTGTCTTTAGCCCTTGTAACAAAGAAGGCTTTACTGGTATGTATCTTGTAAAGCCGCTTGTAGTCCACGTATCCTCTATCCATAACATAAAAACTATTAGGTTCAAAATGAATAACATCCAACACATTTACATCGTGAACAGAGGCTGTTGAAAATAAAATAAATTCAGGAATTGATGTTTTCAGATCTATTTGAGTATGTAATTTAATTCCGCCTTTTATGCTTCTGAATGTAGCCCAATAAAAAGCAGAAAGACATAAATCAATGGTCGTTGCATCAATAGCAACACATTGCCTTTTAATAAAACTTCAAGATTATCTTCAAGTAAATACAGTTGCTTCCCTTCTTTGATAAGCAACGTAAAAAGATCTTCATAAATTTGAAATGAACGTCCTTCATCAGCTCTGGTAATTGTGCTTACGGCTACAACCTGACCAAAGCCTAAATGATACATTTTATTTGCGTTTGCTTTTAAACACAGTACGGTATCACTAATGCTTTCTCTGTGCGTTAATTGGCCGAACGCCATGCACAAAAATTGTTTCCAGCAACTAAATTCTCTTACCTTATAATCGCCAGAGTGCCTGTTTACAATGGTTTACAAGGAGGTTGAAGACACTAAACCCATTATTTAAGAAAAAACATATTTACCTGAATTCATAATATAATAATTTTCAGTAAGTTACATTTTTTTAGTTTTTAAAAAATCAAATCGCCTTAGGCACGAAATCCTTGCAAACTCAATACTGGCAATACTTTTAAAGAACTATAAAATTTCTAAACGCAACGCCAGTCATCACTCATAACTAATAACTCATCACTCATAACTAAAAACTCATCACTCATAACTAATAACTCATAACTGATTACAACAAACGCATCGCTACCGGAATGTCTCCATTTAAAATTCAAAATTTAGCACTCAAAATAAAACTACTCATAACTACAAAGGCATCGCTACCCGAATGTCTCCATTTAAAATTCAAAATTTAGTACTCAAAATAAAACTACTCATAACTACAAACGCATCGCTACCCAAATATCTCCATTTAAAATTCAAAATTTAGCATTCAAAATAAAACTACTCATAACTACAAACGCATCGCTACCCAAATATCTCCATTTAAAATTCAAAATTTAGCATTCAAAATAAAACTACTCATAACTACAAAAGCATCGCTACCCGAATGTCTCCATTTAAAATTCAAAATTTAGCATTCAAAATAAAACTACTCATAACAACAAAAGCATCGCTACCCTAATGCCTCCATTTAAAATTCAAAATTTAGCATTTAAAATAAAGCTTTTAGCATTTAAAATAAAACTATTAGCATTCAAAATAAAACTACTCACGCTTCACCATCCGCTCTCATCCTACAGTCATTACCTATCTTTAGCCCCACAAAAAAACAGGCCCATATGGATTTTTTAGATGCATTAAAAATAAACGATACCAATTCTGGAGTATCAACCGGTAGCCATTGGTTAACGACCACCAAAAGTTCAATAGAGTCGTTTTCCCCTGTAGACGGTAACTCAATAGGCAAAGTATTGGTAGCCGACCTGCCCAATTACCAGCAGGTAGTTAACACCGCCAAACAAGCCTTTGCCCAATGGCGTCTGTGGCCGGCACCTAAACGCGGCGAAGTAGTAAGGCAAATAGGCGATGCGCTACGCGAGAAAAAAGAAGCGCTGGGTAAACTGGTAAGCTACGAAATGGGCAAAAGCCTGCAGGAGGGATATGGTGAGGTGCAGGAAATGATAGACATCTGCGATTTTGCAGTGGGGCTTAGCCGACAATTGCACGGCCTAACCATGCATAGCGAACGGCCCGGCCACCGCATGTACGAGCAATACCATCCGCTGGGTATTGTGGGCATAATAAGCGCCTTTAATTTTCCGGTAGCCGTGTGGAGCTGGAACGCCATGCTGGCATGGGTTTGCGGCGATGTTTGTATATGGAAACCCAGCGAAAAAACCCCGCTGTGTGGCATAGCCTGCCAACATATTGTAGCCGAGGTATTTGCCAAAAACGAAGTACCCGAAGGTGTAAGCTGCCTGTTGCAGGGCGGCCGCGAGGTGGGCGAGTGGATGGCCAGCGACACCCAAATTGCACTAATATCGGCAACAGGATCAACCAAAATGGGTAAGTCGGTTGCCACCGCAGTAGCGGCAAGGCTTGGCCGGTCGCTGCTTGAGTTGGGCGGCAACAACGCAATTATTATTACCGCCGATGCCGACCTTGACATGGCCCTGATAGGCAGCATATTTGGCGCCTGCGGCACAGCGGGTCAACGTTGCACCAGCACCCGGCGGCTAATTATTCACCAAAGTGTGTACGAGGCGTTTAAAACCAAACTGGTAAAAGCTTACCAACAGTTGCGTATTGGCAACCCAATGCTCCAGCAAAACCACGTAGGGCCACTTATTGATAAACAAGCTGTGGAGCTTTACCTTAAAACCATTGCAGCCATTAAAACCCAGGGCGGCACATTTGCCGTTGAAGGCGGCGTGCTTAACGGCGCAGGTTTTGAAAGCGGGTGCTATGTGCGGCCATGTGTAGCCGAGGTAGCCGCCGATGTTGCTATTGTACAAGACGAAACCTTTGCCCCCATTTTATACCTGTTGAAGTACGAAAATTTTACTGAAGCCATTAATATTCAAAACAGTGTGCCACAGGGGCTATCGTCGGCGGTAATGACGCTTAACCTTCGCGAAGCCGAACAATTTTTGTCGGTTGAAGGTAGCGATTGTGGCATTGCCAATGTTAACATTGGTACCAGCGGTGCAGAAATTGGTGGTGCATTTGGCGGCGAAAAAGAAACCGGTGGTGGCCGCGAAAGTGGCAGCGATGCATGGAAAGTGTATATGCGCAGGCAAACCAATACTATTAATTACTCAACCAAACTACCGCTGGCACAGGGCATTAAGTTTAATGTGTAGTGTGGGGATGAGTAAAAGCTGTCTAACCTCAATTTTTTTGATGACTGTCGCAATCTGGTAACGACTTTTTTGAAACCCGGCTTTATAGCTATTTTCATCAGGCGTTGCAGCCTGCCTCTACAACCATAGTGGTCGCACTCATATACGGTTTGTAATTTTATTCAGCCTTTTTTTATCATTATCGGAGGTTCAGCATTGATTGTACCATGTAGCGGATAATAATTTTTTTTTGTAATATTAGCGATGGTTTTTGACAGGGTCATCCCTGCTGATTGTCCGCCGCGGTATATCAAAATCCGTTTATCAGTCGTACAAAAAGCATCTTTAGGTTCAAATCATAAACTGCTCACTGAATTTGGAAAACTTCTAAGCATCTGTTTAAAAATGATTTTTTTAATACCAAAATTGTTTTTCATAGGATTATTGCTGTCTTTCGGACCAGAGTCAGCCGGGCCTCATAATCTCCGTCCGTCTGGCGTCAGCCGGGCGGGCCTGCCGTTTCTACTAAAGGGGCGTTAATTAAATAGCAGCCGCAAAAAGCAATTTTAATGTTATCCTAAAGTTATCCCCCTCAATGGTGAAATCGTGTAATTAATGCCAATTTTATCAACTTACATACTTCAATGATTAATGATTAAAATACTACTCTCCCTTTTTACTGCCGTTGTTGTTTTTGCCAGTAGTGCCTTGGCACAGCAAAGCCATTTACAAAACTGGTACACGTTAGATGCTGTTTCTGATACCCTGCATGGTATTAGTCTTAACCAGGCATACCAATTTCTGCAAAATAAAAAAAGTACTTCAGTAATTGTAGCCGTAATGGATACCGGCATTGATACCACCCAGGAAGATTTAAAAGAAATATTGTGGACGAACAAAAAAGAGATACCCGGAAATGGTATTGACGACGACGGCAATGGATATATTGATGATGTACACGGCTGGAACTTTTTAGGCGGCAGGGATGGCAAAAACCTTTTAAACGATTCGTACGAAGCAGTAAGGATATACCACAACTTTAAAGACAAGTTTTTAGAAAAACATTTGCTGCCCGATACCATGTGTGCCAATACCAAAAGGGACTTTGCCTTATAGAACAAAGCGCTAAAGGCTATAGAGGTTAAACCCGAAGAACAAATAGGTTTGATGTATTTGGAAATGGCCTACAAAGCTGCCCGCAAAAACGACGAGGTATTACGAAACGAATTGCAGAAAGAAGAATATTCAGTTGCCGATCTTGAACATCTTCGTCCACAAACAATGCAGGTGCGGCAGGCTAAGTTTGGGTACCTCACTTTTTTAAAAGTAGGCGATTTTGACCCCGACGAAACCAACAAAACCATTTTTGAGCAATTAGACGAATACATTACCGATAAAAAGAAAGCAGCCATAGCCAAAACAGTACACCCCGGTAACCAAAGGGCCGCCATTGTGGGCGACAATTACTACGATTTAAACGACCGGTTTTATGGAAACGCCGATGTAATGGGGCCTGCACCTATGCACGGCACACACGTAAGTGGCATTATTGCCGCCGCCCGCAACAACAACAAAGGCATAAATGGTATAGCCGACAACGTACGGATTATGATGATTAGGGCGCTACCCAATGGCGACGAGTACGATAAGGACGTAGCATTGGGCATTCGGTACGCGGTTGACAATGGTGCAAAAGTGATCAATATGAGTTTTGGAAAAAGTATTTCGCCACAGAAAAAATGGGTTGATGAAGCCATAAAGTATGCCGAAGCCCACGATGTGCTACTGGTACACGCAGCAGGCAACGAAGCCGAAAACACCGACAGTGTAGACAATTACCCTTCGCCGGTTATTGATGAGGCATCACAGACAAGCGTATACAACTTTATAACCGTAGGCGCCAGTTCCGACCCCAGCATTACAGGTGGTTTGGTGGCCGATTTTAGTAACTACGGCCCATCCACTGTAGATGTATTTGCCCCCGGTGTAAAAATATACTCTACCCTACCCGGCAGCAATCGCTATGGCTATTTAAAAGGCACCAGCATGGCCTCGCCTGTGGTTGCCGGCATTGCAGCGCTCATTAGGTCGTATTACCCGCAGCTATCGGCCAGGCAGGTAAAATTAATCATTGAGCGTTCGGTAGTCATGCCCGATATTACAGCTTCGCAGCGTGGCAACAAAAACGAATCCGATCTTTCGGACAAATGCAAAACCGGCGGGGTAGTAAACGCTTACACCTCCGTAAAACTTGCGGAGGTAATTAACGCCGAAAATAAGAAGCAACAGCCAGCACCTGTACCCCAAAAAACAACGGCAAAACAGTAACAAAACCTGCAAAAATGTCACTACCTCAACCCGGCGATTACGCCCCGTTTGCCCTAACTTATGTAAGCCTTGTACAGGCCGGCACAATACAAGAAGCAATTGAAAAGTATCATCCTTTCATTATTGAGGCAATAGAAAATATTGCGGCAGATAAAGCTGATTTTAGTTACGCCGCAGGTAAGTGGACTTTAAAAGAAGTACTTCAACACGTAATAGATACGGAACGCATTTTTACTTACCGCGCAGTGTGTATTGCACGGGGCGACACTACCCCCCTACCCGGCTTTGACGAAAATACCTATGCCGCTAACAGCCAGGCTAATAACCGCCCTTGGCCGCAGTTGGTGCAGGAATTTAAAGCAGTAAGGCATGCTACCAACCTCCTTTTCGGTTCGTTTACGCTACAGCAATTACAAAACAGGGGTACCGCCAGCAATTACCCGGTAACAATTAACGCTATTGGCTTTATTACATTAGGGCACCTGTTACACCATATAAACGTTGTTAACGAGCGGTATTTGTAGTACCGGCATAACATTATTGTCACCCATTTTAACATTAGTTATGTGTGGCCGCATAATTAGTTTCGTTTTCTGCGCTAATAAAGCATCCGGTTTTAAAACATCTAATAATCAATCGGTTCTTACGCCGCTGCAAACATCCACTCCGTAAAGCCGCACAGTTTTAATAGCTTCCTGTACATTGGTAGCGGTCAATCCAACTGCAAAAAACACGGGTATGGTAATTTTGTCAACTATTTGGCGGCTAAGCTGCCAGTGGTGAATTATAACAGTACCGCCAAGCATTTTTATGGCAGCGCGGGGGCTTCCGCTATCCAACAAAATAGCGAAGGCCAGGGGTGCAATCTTTTGTGCTTCCTCAACACTTTCTTAGTTGGCCGCATGCATTACCTGCACTATTTTTAAAAATGGTAATACTTCTTTTATTTCAAGATAGGAGCCTGTTGTTAGCCCATCAACTATCTGCACCGTATTGCAGCCAACCACCTGTAAGTAAAAAATAATATCGCTGGCCTACTGGCGGCTGATAAGTAAAAAACTGCCCACAGGCGGTCAAACCGTTTTAATTATTTGCTCAATTAACAGGTCATCAATCGGGCCCGGGCCGCTGGGCATTTGTACAACCAGCCCCAAGGCATCTGCACCCGAAATTTATGGCTTGCCGGGCCTCTTTAAACAACGAAATACAACAAATTTTTATTCTCGTCCTCATCATTTCCTTCTTCAAATTTTAATTAACGCTACACATCCCGTTTCATAAGCCAATCGGTTTGAGCATCGTTGCCAACATAAAAACATGTTGGCCAAACTGCTGAAACCCATGTTTTTTATAAAATAAGTAAGCCCGTTTGTTTTTTTCCCAAACCCCCAGCCAAACGCAGGTCTTACCAAGTAGCAAAGCTTCTTTTATACATGCGTTCATTAAAAAACTACCAACACCTTTGCCTATCGCCTCTTTTACATTGTAAATCCTACATATTTCAAGTGAGTTTGCGGGGGTATCTGCGCTTGCTGCCGGTTGGCAATGCAACTTGGCATAAGCAATAGGTTGGTCGTTTTCTACCACCAGTAAAAACCTGTAATGAGGGTTTTGTAGTTCGCCTTTAATAGCACCGTCATTAAAATATTGGTGCAGAAAAATATCCATATTTTCCTGTGTATTCTGTAGATAATAAGTTTCAATAAAAGTTTGGCGGCTTAAGCGGGCAATTGTTTTCCAATCCTTTATATCGGCTGTTTGTACGGTTAGCATTGGTTGTTTACAGGTCAATTTATTTGCTGAAACTTTTTACACAATTTTCTATAAGTATTATTAACTACCGCTACTCCCAATTAAGTATTACCGATGCTGGGGGATTAAATTTCTTCCGCCCGTACCAACGCCTCCAGATTTTTATTTACAGATAGAAATTAAAAGCTCAAACCAAATTAATAACTTCTGGCAGGTATAAAATCTCAGCTCCAACTGCTGCCCATTGCTCCAATGTAATGTACTATTGGTAATACTTTTGTCAAAAGCTACTCTTCTTTTTTAGCACTTGGTTCGCCTCAAATATAACACCAGCACATTCATACTTTTTGCCTGATAGTTGTTCGCAGGAAGGAGTTAAAGCATCTTTAAATGAAAAACAATCCGATGCAACTTTTGCCATTAGAGCAATGGTAAGTGGGATTTGTCCAATGCCTGCACTAGTTATAGCACCACCTGCTGCTAATATTGATGTCACAATAGATTTTGTCTTTTTGAACTTAGCCTTTATAATTTCTTCTTCATATTGATTTAGCAAATACTCAAATTTTTCGTTTGCTTTTAAAATTTTCTTTCGGGGGGTCTTCCCCAGCAATCACATCAGGTATTTCGTTTTGCCAATCTGGCAATGCAATCATGGCAGTCTTAAAACTTTCTTCGCCCCTTAATTCTATAATTTTATCCAACAGATAATGATCTTTATCTATGTCTGGCACTGTGATTAACTGGCTGAATATAATTGATAAATTGTTATTAAAACCAAGTGAAATTTTAGAGTATGAATCATTAAAATCTTTACGGGGTTTATACACCGGCGCTGCAGAAACATGCTCTACACCGGCCTGTTTTTTTAAACCATCTATTTTTGCATGCATTGGGGTATGATATAACTTGTCTGTTTTTCCTGGTGTAAAGGCATCTCGCATTGTTTCGGTTTCCCATTGTTGAAATTCATTCCGATTCCAAGTGTAGATAACGGCTGCATTACTATCTTCCAACTTTTTAGCATTCCTGTTAAAATTTTTAAGTTCATCACTTGTTAATGTTCCAAACCGATTTTCTGGAATAGGAATTACAATACGATCAAATAGTATTAATGACCTTATAAAGATTGGATCTCTGTGGTCGTAAATTAACAGTGTTCCCAAAATTCTTCAACCATAACCTTAAAATTTTGAAATGTCAAAATGTCTTTAACCACGATCCCACGTTATTGATATAAATAAAAAGCAAAAGTTCTATCACATCTAAAACAGCTACCTAACTAATGCCTCCACATTTTCAATTACCATAGCACCGGCCCCACCCCCACCATTACATATACCGGCGGCACCGTACTTTGCGTTGTTTTGTTTTAGTACATTTATAAGGGTTACAATTATGCGCGCACCGCTTACCCCCAATGGGTGGCCAATGCTTACCGCACCGCCATTTACGTTTACTTTTTCATTGCTTAAATTCATACGTTTGCTGTTTTCAATACCAACCACTGCAAAGGCTTCATTCAATTCAAAAAAACTAATATCCTCCATTTGTAAACCAGCTTTTTTAACCGCTTTGGGTATTGATAATGAGGGAGTGGTCGTAAACCATTTAGGTTCCTGTTCGGCATCGGCGTAGCTTAATATTTTTGCTATGGGTGTAAGTCCAAGAGCCTCTGCTTTTTCCCTGCTCATTAATATTACTGCGGCGGCGCCATCGTTCATAGTGCTTGCATTGGCGGCAGTAACGGTACCATCTTTCGAAAATGCAGGTTTTAGCCCGGCTATCTTATCAAACCTTACATTAAAGGGTTCTTCATCTTTACTAATTACCAATGGTTCCCCTTTGCGCTGCGGAATGGTAACCGGCACCACCTCCTCTTCAAACCGTCCTTCGTTCCATGCGGCCTGGCTGCGCTGGTAGCTTTGTACGGCAAAAGCATCCTGGTCTTCGCGGCTGATACCGCATTCGCTTGCACACATATCGGCAGCGTTGCCCATGGCCAAACCGTCGTACACATCTACCAAACCATCTTTGGCCAAACCATCTACCAGTTTCATATCGCCATACTTATTGCCCCAGCGCACATTAGCGTAAAAGGGCACATTGCTCATGCTTTCCATACCACCTGCTATAACCACATCCGCATCGCCCAGTTGAATGGCTGCAGCACCCATGGCAATTGATTTCATACCGCTGGCACATACCTTATTAACCGTGGTGCATATTACTTTGTCGGGCAGGGCCGATTGTTTACAGGCCTGCCGGGCAGGTGCCTGGCCAAGGTTGGCCTGTATAACGCAACCCATGTATAATTCATCTACATCGTTTACATCAATGCCGGCCTTTTTTATTGCCCCGTCTATGGCAATAGCCCCCAATTGTGTGGCGCTAACATCTTTTAAAACGCCGCCAAAACTTCCTACAGGGGTGCGAACAGCAGCTATAATGTATACTTCTTTAATCATCATATGGCACGTTTGTTATTCTAAAATTAAGTAAGATGTAAAGATACTGGTGTTGCTTTTAGCATTCCTAGACGGTATGCAAAGCAAAAGTCAATAAATAAAGTGATTACGGTATAGTTACAAACTTCTCATTAACCTGCTGTCAATATTTATTGACTTTGTTTCTTTTACCGACACGTTTTTAAAAGCAGGATGAGCCGGATTTAGGAGATAGGTAAAATCCTCAGGCATGATGGCAGAAGGTATACGCATTGACAAATATTTTCCTTCATTAATAAACTGATCGCCAATAAGTTTTAACCTGTCCGGTGGAGGGGATACCGACCAATTTATCGGCAAATCTTCAATACCGACAATTTTTACCGCAATATCAGGTAATATAATAGTGGCCATAAAATAGTCCACCTCGCCAAGTGTCTTTATGTGTACAACCGATTCTAAAAGAGCAAGAGAGGGAGTAGCAGCCGTGTATACAACAAAAGTATTTTTGCTGTTCCACCTACCTGGGTATTTTGATGAGCCTATACCCGACAAGTCGTATATGTATTTTTCTTTACTAATTTGATAAACAATCATTATAACAAATATTCCAAAGGTTATGCAAATACGCCATGCTCAATTCGACCAAGTTCTTCCTGGAGAATTTCAATGCCTAGTGACGTGTCAAGTAACGCTTTGGGTTTTATGTTTCCAAGGGCTAAAATATTGCTATCCATCCATGTTTTAAATCGTTCGAGCGAACTAAAAACCTGGGCGCCGCGGGTATATAACCAGGCCAGTTCTACAATGCGTTCGGTTTGTTCGGGATTTAAAACGGTATCAGAAGTGTACCGGCGAAGCGTACGCTCGCTGGTATGCAAAATTGACGCCATTTCGGGGGAGGTAAGGCTGGTATTTTCCATCAAACTTTCAAGTGCCTTCACTTTTACCCCTTCGCGAATAATTGAAATATACTGATGCCTGCTTTCAGCGCTATCTATGCTTTGAGGTAGCTTGTTACTTTTTCCAAGAATAGACGAAATAGAGGCAGAAGAATTTTGAAACAATTGGGTTGATATAGCCGGGTTGGTAACATAAGCAACACCGGCCTCCATGACCATTGGTAAATTTTCGGTATTTGTGTCAACCTCTCTGTAGGATACTTTATGCTTTTTCATACTTTTTTGACATTTTACCCAAAATTATGGCCATTTGCCATAATTTAAAAATTTTATCCTTTTATTATTCCTAACAATAAAAACATCCATCCTAAAATTAGTGCAACACCGCCTAAAGGGGTAATTATGCCCACCAACGTGGGCGTTTGTTTTCCCAGCGCAGTAAGCAAGGTTATCAGGTACAACGATCCGCTAAACATAATGATGCCGGTAATGAACGAGTTGCCTGCCCACACCAGGTATTTACTGCCAACTTTATCGAATAACATGCCTATCATTAACAAAACAAACACATGATAAAACTGGTAACGTACGCCAGTTTCAAAAGTATTTACGGCACTTTCGGGTACAATTTTTTTTAGCGCATGGGCGCCAAAAGCACCAAAGGCCACTGCCAAACCGCCCAGTGCTATAGCAGTTACTAAAAAGGTTTTATGCATGGTCCTGAACTATATTTATAAGGTTCGATTCTGTAATTTGTACACCACTTAACCGGTATGCAGCGTTGCAGTAAAACGGTAGCCGGTCGGCCAATTTCTCCTCTAAAAACGGAGCAAGTTCGTCATCTTTCAATGTTTTTATTAATGGTCGTAAATGCTTTTCGGTTGCAAGGCGGTTTGCCAATACTTCAATAGGTTCGTCAAGCCAAATGGTGATACCTGTTTTATTCATCCATTCCAAATTATCGTAATAGCAGGGCGTACCGCCACCGCAACTGAGTATATAACTTTTTTTCTGGCCAAAAAGCTTCAGCATTTTACTTTCCTCCTTTCTAAAAAAATCTTCGCCCGACTGTTTAAAAATTTCGCTAATGGATCTTTCTTCCATTATTTCTACCAGGTTGTCAAGGTCGTAAGCAGCTGTTTTAAGTTTTATAGATAGTTTTTTAGACCAAAACGTTTTACCACTTCCCATCATTCCAATAAGAAAGATTTTGGAACGGGTTTTTACTTTATACATGTAGGATGAAGGATTTTAGGGGGTGTAGGGTAAATAGCAATTAGTAATAAAAGCAAATACTATTTAAAGGCATTCAACCCGGTAATATCCATACCGGTTATCAATAAGTGTACATCGTGCGTACCCTCGTAGGTAAGCACACTTTCAAGGTTCATCATGTGGCGCATAACACTGTATTCGCCGGTTATGCCCATGCCGCCCAGCATCTGTCGTGCATCGCGGGTTATATTGGTAGCAATTTCGCAACTGTTGCGTTTGGCCATGGATATTTGGGCAGCAGTAGCTTTGCCATCGTTCATTAAAATACCCAACCGCCAAACCATTAACTGGGCCTTGGTAATTTCGGTAATCATTTCGGCCAGCTTTTTCTGCTGCAGTTGAAAGCCGCCTATGGGCCGGTCAAACTGTACGCGCTCAAGGCTGTAGCGCAACGCCGTATCATAACAATCCATTGCAGCACCAAGGGCGCCCCAGGCTATGCCATAACGGGCTTTGCTGAGGCAGCTCAACGGACCTTTAAGTCCTTTTACACCCGGTAAAATATTATTTTTAGGCACTTTTACATTGTCAAACACCAGCTCGCCGGTAGCGCTCGCCCTAAGGCTCCATTTACCATGGGTGGTAGGCGTTGTAAACCCTTCCATACCGCGCTCAACAATTATTCCTTTTATTTCGTCCTGTTCGTTTTTTGCCCAAACCACTGCCACCTGGGCAAAGGGCGCATTGCTTATCCACATTTTGGCGCCGTTCAATAGCACATGGTCGCCCTCGTCTTTATAATTGGTAAGCATGCCAGCGGGGTTACTGCCATGGTCGGGCTCGGTTAGGCCAAAACAGCCCAACCATTCACCGCTACCAAGTTTGGGTAAAAACCGCTGCTTTTGCTCCTCCGTACCATAAGCGTGTATAGGAAACATAACCAGCGAACCCTGCACCGATGCTGTTGACCGCACCCCACTATCGCCCCGCTCCAGCTCCTGCATCATCAACCCATAACTTATATAGTCCATGCCACCGCCACCATACTCAACCGGTATGGTTGGACCAAAGCAACCAATATTGCCCAACTGTTTCACTATCTGTAAGGGAAACTCGGCACGCTGCGCATAGTCTTCTATAATAGGCGAAATTTCGGATTTCACATATTGCCGTACACTGTCGCGTACCATTTTGTGCTCTTCGGTCAACAGGTCATCTAACTGGTAGTAATCGGGCGATTGAAATTGATCGGTTTTAGCAGCCATCGAATATTTTTTTTAAAGTAAGCTATTGATTTAGTGCTACGCTTTTGCTTTTATAGCTAAAACACACCAGTATTATGATATTTGTAAAATGTTGTAGTTAAGGTGGAACATGAACAGATAGTTGCAAGATATTACCCTACGCTTGCAGGGCTTACTCACTATTTGCTACTGACAACTTACCCTTAACTTAACACTACTAACAAAAGTAACAGTAAGCCTTAACCCTTTTGCAAATTGTTTTAGGTCGGTTGGCACAAAAGTTACCTGCCATTAAATAAATTTCAACAAACTGGTGATGCTAATGTTTTACACGTGCATCTGTCACATTGCAAAGCGCTAATGTTACTTTGCACCAAATTATAGCCCATGTCTTTTTTGTTTGAAGCCAATAAGTCTTTTGCCCACTTACTCGACGAGCAGGACGCCCTGGCCCCCTACCGGTCGCAATTTCATTTTCCAATGCATAATGGAAACAGTACCATATACTTCTGCGGCAATTCGCTGGGGCTGCAACCAAAAAGTGTACAGGCAGCTATGCAGCAGGAGCTGGATGATTGGAAAAACCTGGGTATACAAGGCTTTATGAAAGCCAAAAACCCGTGGATGTTTTACCAGGAATATTTTAACGAAACGCTTGCAGACATTGTTGGGGCGCTGCCACACGAAGTAACGGTAATGAACAGCCTTACCGTAAACCTTCACCTGTTAATGCTTACGTTTTATAAGCCTACAGCCAGCCGGTACAAAATTATTATGGAGGCAGGCGCTTTCCCTTCCGATCAATATGCGGTGGAAACACAGGCGCAACATTACGGTTTTGACCCTAACGATGCTATTGTTGAAATATCGCCCCGCGAAGGCGAAAAAACCTTACGAACCGAAGATGTTTTGACAGCAATTGACGAGCATGGCCGGGAATTAGCCATGGTTATGCTGGGCGGCATTAATTATTACACGGGCCAGTTGTTTGATATAAAAACCATTACCCAACACACGCACAACGTGGGCGCTATTGCAGCTTTCGACCTTGCACATGCTGCTGGCAATGCTCCTTTACACCTGCACAATTGGGATGTTGACTTTGCCGCATGGTGCAGCTACAAATACATGAATGGCGGCCCGGGTGCTGTTGGCGGCATTTATGTACACGAGCGTTTTGCTACCGACCCGGCAGTGCCCCGGTTTGCCGGCTGGTGGGGCAACGACGAAAAGGTGCGTTTTAAAATGGAAAAAGGCTTTGTTGCCAAACCCACCGCCAGCGGCTGGAACATTAGTACTGCCCAAATACTTAACATGGTATCGCTAAAGGCATCACTACAAATGTTTAAGGAAGCTGGCTTTACCAACATTCGCGCAAAAAGTGTTAAGCTTACAGCATATCTCGAGTACCTGTTACACCAGTTAAATAACATCAACTTCGAGATTATTACCCCGGCCGATGCCGACAGCAGGGGTGCACAACTATCGCTCTATTTTAAAGAAAAAGGAAAAGAAATACACGACAAAATGATTGAAAGCGGCATAATAGTAGATTACCGCGAACCTGGCGTTATCAGGGTTGCCCCCGCCCCACTCTACTGCAGCTACAGCGATGTGTACCGGTTTTACGAAATATTGAGGGATAACTTTTAACCAGGTTTTTTTTGGAGCCCGGCGCTATTACAGATATAAAGCTCCGGTTGCAGCCTGCCTCTACGACCCCAGAGGTGGCACAGTGTGTACTGTATATGGTGTGACGGCAACACTTGACATATTATATAAAACTATTAAAAGGGGATTGTTTCAAAATAATACGTTGTATTTATCAACTCATTGAAAGGTCCGCACCATTATTAATCCGTTAGTAACAAGCTATTGTAATTAAAAAGTGAAACATTTATTGACAGCAATATTAATTTTATCCCATTTCTCTTGTTCGACGGAGCAAAACAAGCTGAACAGGAAAATAGACACCGTAGAGTTTCACTACATAATGTAGGCTTGCGAATGTGCTAATTGGGCAATACAAGACATCATCACTAATTATCGAGAAAAAAGCAAACTGTCCAAACATTGTGCTTTTGTTCAACCAGCCGACTCAACTTTAATTCTTTCTGACACTTTAGGATACAATGGTGACATTGTTCAATTTACAGGACATTATTATCTTGACAAAGCCTATCCAAAAGAATACATTAAGGGAGAGCAACAGGTGGAGAAGAACCCAATATTTAGATACACTTCTTATAGAATTATCAAGAGTAATTACAGGCAAAGTTTAGCCGACCAAATTGACAGTGCAAAATATTTTTTGGACAAGGGTGCTTTGGGTAAACGCACAGAAATACTTGACGTTTTATATGCGGCAATTATGTGTACGTGTCCTCAATGGTTTGAGACAAAAAATGCAAATGATACTCCCAACGTTGAGCAGTTTTATCTTGAGCCAGCAAGCCACAAAATAGTTTCAGCAAATAAGCTTTATGATGGAACAAACCTTCCTCTACGCATTTCTGTGACAGGAAAGTTTTACTTGAAGAAAGGATATCCTGCAAACTATTTTCCAACAAAGGGTGACCCGCAGCCGGCAAATGTTTTTCGGTATGACAAAATAAAAATCATTCAAAAAGGAAATAAGGCGTTATTAAAAAACGGCACATAACAACATGAAGTTTGTAAAAGGCAGACATTACATTGGAATGATGGCGATTTATCGTTATTAACTTTATAAAAGCAGGACAAGTAATAGGTCCAACCCTACAGCAACCCCCTTTTCTCTTAATTTGCAAAACTTATGACACGCCAAAGCCACTCCTACTTAGCCCTGGGCGACAGCTACACTATTGGCGAAAGTTTACCTTTATTCGATAGTTTTCCATACCAAACGGTTCAACTGCTACGTAATCAAGGTTTCCATTTTAATGCCCCCGAAATAATTGCCAAAACCGGATGGGCCACCTTTGAACTGGCCAAAAAACTACGGCACACTACTTTGCAAGCACCCTACGATTTTGTTACGCTTCTTATTGGGGTTAATAATCAATACCGCAACCTGCTTCCAGCCAAATACCAAAACGAGTTTAAATTTCTGCTCAAAAAAGCAATCCACCTAAGTGCCGATAAGCCTACCCATGTGGTGGTTTTGTCAATACCTGATTACAGTGTTACTCCGTTTGCGTTCACCCGCAATCCGCAAAAAATAAGTGGAGAAATTGATCAGTTCAATAGAGTCAATATGGCACTTACTAAAAAATGCGGAGCAAATTATATCGACATTACCATCTCGTCAAGACAGGCTGCCAATGATCTATCGCTTATAGCCGATGATACATTGCATCCATCTGCAAAAGAATATGCCAAATGGGCTGGTTTGCTGGCTATTAAATTAGCCCCCTTAATTTTAGTTAGGGGGTAAATACTGTTGCATTTCGTTGGCATAACCTGCCGCAACCTCACCTGCTTTTTCAGCAAAATCTTCGCCATTGCCTGCATAAATAATGGCACGGCTGGCATTTACCAACAACCCCGCCTGCCTGTTTAAACCGTATTGCGATACCTGTTGCAAACTGCCGCCCTGCGAGCCTACGCCCGGCACCAATAAAAAGTGATTTGGCACCAAACTGCGTATATGCGTTAATGCAGTGGCATGCGTGGCGCCTACTACAAACATCAGGTTATCCTCACTGGCCCAGGTGCACACTTTGGTCAGCACTTTTTCAAACAATAAGGTGCCCGGCGTGTCGTTGCCGGTAACGGTTAATTGCTGAAAGTCGTTGCTTCCTTTATTGGAGGTTAGCCCCAATACAATTGTCCATTTATTTTCGTACTCTAAAAAGGGCCGAATACTGTCTTCGCCCATGTACGGTGCCACGGTTACTGCGTCAAAATTGTACACCTCAAAAAACGTTTTGGCATACTGGTGGCTGGTGTTGCCTATATCGCCACGCTTTGCATCGGCAATGGTAAAATGCGTTGCCGGAATGTAGTTGATGGTTTGTTGCAGGGCTTCCCAGCCAGCAATACCCTGGGCCTCGTAAAAGGCCGTGTTTAGTTTATAGCTTACACAATATTCCTTCGTAGCATCTATAATGGCCTTATTGAACGAAAAAACTGCATTAGGTTTTTGTGCAAGGTGTTTAGGTAATAAGGTAGGATCGGTATCAAGCCCCACACACAAATAAGATCCTTTAGTTTGTATATGTTCAACCAACTGGTTTCGGTTCATAAAATATTAAGCTAAAATTTCAGGTTCGGGTAATCGGTAATCAGTCCATCTACACCCATCAGTTTCAACCGCTTCATTTCAGCTACGTCATTCACTGTCCACGGTATTACCTGCATGTTAATGCCATGGCATTGTTTAATCAATTCGGCGGTAACCAATTGGTAAGCAGGACTGTATATAGTGGGCGTAAAACCAAGTGCTGCCAATTGTTCGGTCAATGGCCGTTTGTCATAATCTTCAATCAACAGAGCAGTCTTAATGGCTGGCCATTTTTTGTGTAAGTATTGTAAGGTGCGCGGGTCAAACGATTGTATGATGGTCTTTTGCTCCAATAATTTAAAATGGATCACATTCATCAGTACGTCAACAAATTCATCCGGCGCCGGGTGGTACAGACCATCGGTAGCCTTGTTGCTTTTTGTTTCAATATTAAAAAAGGGAATCTCAATTCCATTCTTATTGCAATAGGCCTGTATGCTGTCAATTACAGCCGAAAGTTTTGGTTTGGTTACCTTCATTTTTTGCTGCTGTGGAAAACGGGCGTGAGGGCGCAGACCTACATCGTACCCCATGGTTTGGGCATAAGTCATTTTATAAATATTCAGTTGCTTCTCTTCTGCCGCGGTTACTGGTTTGCCGTCGGGCTTAGTAGTGATTTCGTGGTTAAAAAATGGCTCGTGACTAAGTATCACCTGCCCGTCGGCGGTTATTACCGCATCCATTTCAAGGGTATTTACGTTTAGGTCTAAAGCACGCAACATTGCCGGAATGGTATTTTCGGGCATCAGTCCGCGACAACCGCGGTGGCCTTCTAAATCGAATGTTTTATTCAACCGGGTAAATTTTGGTGCGCAGGAGGAAACGGCTACCAATAGCACCATCCATACACTTTTTTGTAAATAAGCAGATAATCGTGATGCTTGTGGGTTCATGCAAACAGAGTTTGTAGTTGGCCGCCGGGCATATTGCCCGGCGAAATTGCACTGTGATTAATTTACTTCTTCCACTACATTAACAACCTGCCCGGCATTCAGGTTAGCATTACGCATAGAAATACTACGTACCGCTGCGCTGCAAACTTCTATAAAAGCATTTTTGGTGATTTGGTCGTCGCTCATCATTATAGGCATGCCACTATCGCCGCCTTCGCGTATGCTTTGCACTAAAGGTATTTGTCCTAAAAATGGTATTTCGTACTCTTCGGCCAGTCGCCTGCCACCATCTTTTCCAAAAATAAAATACTTATTATCGGGTAGTTCGGCGGGGGTAAAGTAGCTCATGTTTTCTACCAGGCCTATAATGGGTACTTTAATTTGCGCCTGACCAAACATGGCAATCGCTTTTTTGGCATCGGCCAGGGCTACATCCTGTGGGGTTGTAACCACCACCACACCTGTAACAGGCACGGTTTGCACCAACGTTAGGTGAATATCGCCGGTTCCGGGCGGCATGTCTATTACCAGGTAATCCAGGTCGCCCCACATTACTTCAGTAACAAACTGCCTTATGGCGCTGCTGGCCATTGGCCCACGCCACACCACTGCATTTTTTTCATCTACCAACAAACCGATGCTCAATAATTTTAAACCATATTGCTCAAGCGGCACAATTATTCCTTTACCGTCAACCTCGGTCATCATAGGCCGTTGGCCACGAACACCAAACATAATTGGTACGCTTGGCCCATAAATGTCAGCATCCATTAACCCAACCTTTGCACCCTTTTTTACCAAAGCCAATGCAAGATTTGATGCTACGGTACTTTTACCTACGCCACCCTTTCCGCTAACTACTGCAATAATGTTTTTTACGCCAGGTAATATGGCTTTATTATCGTCGCGTTTGCTGCTGGTATTTGCTGTAAAATTTACATTAACGGTTACTTCAGGTGTTGTAAACTGTTTGACGGCCTTAATACAATCGAATTTTATTTTGTCTTTTAGCGGGCAGGCTGGTGTGGTAAGCACTACCGTAAATGATACATTGTTGCCTTCTATCACTACGTCCTTTACCATGTCCAATGTTACCAGGTCCTTACCTAAATCGGGCTCCTGAACGGTGCCAAGTGCCTTTAAAATATCGTTCGTTGTCATCACAAAAGTTTTTGTTAAAAAGAAATTAGTGCCGCAAAGTTAACCATTGAGGGTTTTACTTTGTTTTGACCGAAAAATATAGCACGCTTTTTAGGTTGATGATAGTGTATGTATTTTTCTTAAATATTGTTAAGAGTAGTTTTTAGCTATGCAGCATATGTATATTTGGAAGGAGATAAAAGCTACATTATAAATAAGTACTTCACAGGCTTGCTTTACTAACATTATAGGCAGTTTTTTTAAGTGCTAACGATTACTAACAACGATTGACGCAAACATAACCAACCATTGATGCTAAAAACTTTACGATACATTTTTATATTGGCTTTATTTTTACCGCTTGGCACCTTTGCTCAATTTGAAAAAATGCAGGATAGTGTAGTGCAACTTTATGGAGTGGTTATGACGGCCGATAGTTTGCAAGCCATTCCTGCTGTGAGTGTAGTAATTAAAGGAACCAGCAGGGGAACTATTACGAATGAGCAGGGTGTTTTTTCGATAGTAGTATTGAAAGGTGATATGGTTGAGTTTACCAGTATTGGATTTAAACCTAAACAGGTTGACATACCATTTAAGCTGGAAAGCAACCAGTACAGTATTATTCAACTAATGATTACAGATACTGCCTATTTACCTGTAACCATATTAAAAAGCCGCCCTAGCCGCGAACAGTTTGAACGCGACTTTTTGGCTACCCGAATGCCTGATGATAAATATGAAATTGCACGGCAAAATACCGACCAGGCCAAACGAAGAATATTGATGAGCTCGTTGCCATCGGACGGACGCGAGGCTACCAATTACGCCTTACGCCAAAATGCGCAGAAATACTACTACGCAGGCCAAATTCCACCCATGAATATTTTAAACCCGGGGGCATGGGGCGAATTTATTAAAGCCTGGAAACGTGGAGATTTTAAAAAGAAAAATTAAAGGGGAGTTTTTGTAAACGGTGGCAGAGTAACAGTTAAGCGGGTGATAGGATAAAGTGATTAGACACCTTGACGACAAATTACCCTCTTATTGACAACTTACTATTTACGTTTCACGTTTCACGATTGATTGTTTACTATTGGCTTTGGTTACGCTAAGCCAACGGCTAAAAACCCACAACTGGCTTTGGATACGATTAGCCAACGGCTGAAAACCCACAACTGGTTGCGGCTACGCTAAGCCAACGTTTGGAAACACACAACTGGCTTCGGCAGCGCTCAGCCAACTGTTGAAAACCCACAACTGGCTTATGCTTAGCCAATGGCTGAAAAATCACAACTGGCTTCGGCATCGCTTAGCCAATGGCTGAAAACGCACAACTGGTTTCGACTACGCTCAGCCAATGCCCTGCCACTCCCTTTTTATTTACGAAGAGCAAAATTTGGGTCATGTTGAGTTTGCCAGCAGTTTTGGAACTTTGGCGACCCGAGGCGACAAATTATAATGCTATTGACCTCTCACAAGTCACTATTTACTTTTTCCTACTCACAACTCACTATTCACTTTTAACCACTCATAGCTCACCATTTATTTTTGACCATTCACAACTCAACCATTCACAGCTCACCATTCATTTTTGCCCACTCACAACTCAACCATTTACTATTGACCACTCACCACTCACCACTCTTACTCACAACTCACCAATCACAACTCACCGTTCACTTTTAACGTTTCACGTTCTCACAACTCACCACCCACCTCCTTAATTTAAACTTCTAAAATCTACCGGAACCAGTTTGCTAACGCCGGGCTCCTGCATGGTTACGCCATAAATAACATCTACGGCGCCCATGGTTTGTTTATTGTGTGTTACAATAATAAACTGGCTGTTGCCGCTAAACTCCTGTATCATTTTGGTGAATTTGCCTACGTTGGCATCGTCCAACGGGGCATCTACCTCATCCAAAATACAAAAAGGCGCAGGCTTTATAAGGTAAATGGCAAACAGTAATGCGGTAGCTGTAAGGGTTTTTTCACCACCACTTAACTGGCCAATGCTGCTGGGCTTTTTACCCTTGGGTTTGGCTATGATATCAATACCGGTTTCGGCCAGGTTTTCGGGGTTTTCAAGTATCAGGTCGCCAAAATCTTCCTCAGTAAACAAGGCACGAAACACTTTTTGGAAGTTTTCGCGAACGGCATTAAATGTATCTAGGAATTTTTTATTGGCAGTAGTCTCTACTTCCTGAATGGTTTGCAGCAGGCTTTCTTTGGCATTTACCAGGTCGTTTTTTTGCTCTACAATAAAATCATAGCGCTTCTTCATTTCGGTATAGGCTTCAATGGCCGTAGGGTTTACTTCGCCCATGTTTTCGAGCCGTTTTTTCATACGGTCGCTAGCAGCTTGAAGGTCTTCCACCGCGGTTTCGGTTGCGCGGGCCTGGTCAATAATTTCATCAAGGTTTATTCTAAACGCTACACTAAGCCTTTCTTTCATACCGGCCAGTTGCAGTTTCAGCTCGTTTAATTTGTCTTTTATCTCCGAAAGCAGGTGGTCAATCATTTCCCTGGTTTTTACCTTTAGCCGTACTTCACTTTCCATTTCGGCCAGTTGGTTACGCAGGTTATAATAGGCCTGGTCGGCCTTATTTAACAGCTTTTCGTCGGTATCCTTCATATGCATCAGGTTTACCAAAAATGCATCGGCTTCTTTTAACGATGTTTCACTATCAACAATATTTTCAATAGCCTGCATTAGTTGCACTTTGTTGCTGTCTATTTGCTGCACCAGGTCGTTTAACTGGTTACGTTTAAACTGCATTTCGGTTTTTAAAGCCGATATTTTACTTTGCTGGCGGGTAAGTTGCAGGTTGCTATCGTTAAAAAGGCGGTTTACCTCCTGGTAATCCTGCTCGGCCAGGCGGTAGTCCTGCTCCTGCATTTTCATTTCGTTGGCGGAAGTTTGCAGTTGCAGGTTAAAACTGGTCAACGCCTCCCGAGCATTGGCAAGGGCGTCGTGGTTTGCTTCAAGGTTTGCCTGCAGCTCTTCCAACCTTTTTTGACTGGCATTTTTTGCCGAGTGCAGGTTTTCAATTTTATTTTGAAAGGCAAATAGCTGGTTGGTTAATTCGCTTATAAGTTGTTGCGTTTGCCTGATGGCATTGTCTTTTAATTGCTGGGTTTGAGCAACTATTTCGTTTTGGCGTTCCTGTATTTCAGCCTTACGGTTTACCACTGCTTTTTCCAATTCTACTAATGCCTCCGCCAGCTTTTCAAGGTTTTTAGCCCGGCCAATTTTTTTGCCTTCAAATAAACCGACGCTACCGCCGGTAAGGGTGTAAGCACCTTTTACATACTTTCCCGATTTTTCCAACACTACTGCTCCGTTGCTGTTTTCAATGGCGGTTTCGTTTTCGGCTATGTACACATTACCCAACAGGTAGGCGGCAAGGGCCTTGTATTTTTCTTCAACCTCAATAATAGTAAGTGCTGCAATGGTGCCATTTGGTTGATGACTTTGGGCGGCAGCAAACTTGTTTATCTTATTTAATAAAAAAAAGTTAGCCTTTCCTTTTTTATTGGCATCCAATAAATTAATGGCCTGCATACCTTCGGCAAGGTCGTTTACTACGTAGTAATTGAGGTAGGGTTCCAACACGTTTTCAAGGGCGGCACGGTACGCTTCTTTTACATAAATAATATTGGTTAAGATGGGGGCAGTGTGGTTCCATTGGGTGCTTTTGCTTAAAAACTTAACACTTTCGGGGTAACCCTCCATACTGTCTATCATGCTTTTTAGCAATGCATGTTCGTTTTGCTTTGCATCAAGAGTCCGGTTTTCATCGGCCAGTTTATTGCGAAGTGCTTCCAGTTGTTGTTGGGTTTCCAAAATTTGCTTACGGGTAAATTCGTGCTGCTCCTGCAACTGGCTTAACTCCAAGCGCTTTTCGCCCAGTTCCTGTTCTTTATCGGCGTGTTGTGTTTCCAGTTGCTTTAGCTGGCTTTCGCGCTGTTGGCGCTCATCGGTTAATTGCACCAATGCACGTTGTAGGTTTTGTATAGATGCATCGGCAACCGCCTCCTTTTTTTCGGCCTCAAACTGTTGGCGCTGTAGGTTTTGAAAGGCAATTCGTAGTAGGTCAACCGCAACCCTTTTATCGTCAAAAGCGCCTCTTTTGGCTTCAACTTCCATTTTAGAACTATCGAGGGTCGTTTGCAGGCTGCCTAACTTGCCTTCTTCTTCCACAAACTGGAGGCTAGTAAATTCAATAGACTCATTAATACCTTCTACCTGAAAACCTGCTTTGTCAAGAAAAACTTTTAAACCAGTTTCTTTTTCCCGCAGGTAGGTTAGCTTTTGACTTGCTAAATTTTTTTCATTTTCCTGGGTACGGAGTTTTTGCACCAGGTCGTTAAAAGCATGCTGCATGCTTTGCAGTACCTTTTCCCTATCAATAAAGCCAACTTTATTTGCTTCCAGCGCCGCCTCTTCGGTAGCTATTTGTGCTTCAAGAGCTATGCGTTTGTCGGTTTCCAATTCCTGTTGCTCGTGCAGGTGGTGGTAGGTTTGATTATAACCTTCAAGGCTGGCCTTGGCCAATTCTACCGCTATTTCCTTATAGTCTTTTTTTATTTCGAAATACTTCTCCGCCTTTTTGGCCTGGTTTTCAAGAGTTTTAAGCTGGTTGTTTATCTCAAATAACAGGTCTTCAATACGGTTAAGATCGGCTTCTGTAAGATCAAGTTTCGCCTTTGCTTCTTTTTTGCGGGTTTTATAAATGGTGATGCCAGCAGCCTGTTCCAACATGCGGCGGCGGCTGTTTTCCTTATCGCGAATAATATCGTCCACCATTCCCAGCTCAATAATGGCATAACTATCGGTGCTGATACCGGTATCCATAAACAGGTTATGGATGTCCTTCATGCGGCAGCTAACATCGTTGAGGCGATATTCGCTTTCGCCATTTTTATAAAATTTTCGGGTAACCGTTACGGTGCTAAACTCGGTTGGTAACAGGTTTTTGGTATTTTCAAATGTCAGGCTTACCTCGGCCAAACCACTGGCGCTGCGGGTGCGGCTGCCGTTGAACACTAATGCATCAAGGTTTTCGCTTCGCAGGGCGCTAATTTTTTGCTCGCCAATTACCCAGCGTATGCTATCAATAATATTGCTTTTGCCACAACCATTGGGGCCAATAATACCAGTAATGCCTTCGTCAAAATTGACCACGGTTTTATCGGCAAAACTTTTGAACCCTTTAATTTCTAATGATTTTAGTCTCACTTTACTGTAATTTATATTACCGGTTACTGGTAAATTTGTATCTCTTTTCCGTATGCAACAAACGTTATATCTGGCGTTTTTTACTGTTATAAGCAAGGCCCGAATGTAGCTAATTGCCACATTGTTGTATGCGAACATACAGTAAAATGAGTTGGTAGAGAAACGTAAAAATTTGGCGGTGGATAGGTTGTGAACAAGAAAAAAGTTAACAACTTGGACGGGCCATATACAATTTTTAACATAATAAAAATCAAATTGTTATGCGTTGTTATAAAAAAATTTAAGCAATTGATTACTAATCTTTAGCGCTGTGTTAAACTTAGTGTTTACTCTAAAAAGTACCGTCGTCAATTCTAAGAGGTGTATTTGTATAACTGCATTAGATGTTGTTATTTTTTGCTGCCTCCAAAACAATTATTTTAACCCTTACGGGCGGGCGTAAAAACGTGTAAATTATGTGGTAATACCATTGGTGGCGGTGCAAACCGTATAGGTTTTTTATTGTGCAAACCATTACTTGCCCGGTATTAAAGCACCGCCGCAGCCGTAGAGCACATTATTATTACAGGCATCAATTCTTATAGAATATTGGCCGATATTTTTGTAAGATTTTCCATAACCGCAAATTCAGCTAGTAAAGCATAAATTATTACGACTATATGAAATGATTGATACGTAAGCGTTTAGGTTAAAAAAAGTGGGTGCATTAAAGGCCGCTGTTCTATTTTGTAAAAACCGGGTATACTGTAACAATAATAAAATTGCTATATTTAAAAAAAACTTAGCTATGAAAAAATATACAATACCAGTCGTCCTGGTTTTTTTGTTAAGTATAATAAATACATCCAACGCCCAGTTAGTTATTAACGGCGGTAGTATGACCATTCAAAGCGGCGCAGTTGTAGCTGTTCAGGGCGATCTTACCTCTACTACCGATATTTTAGGCGCAGGAAAAATACTATTAAACGGCACTAACTCACAACAGGTAAATACAAATGGCTTCGCAATTACAAACCTTGAAGTATCCAATGCTGCAAACATAGTACTTGCAGGAAACACCAAAGTATCAGGCAGTTTAATTTTTATAAACGGTAGAATTCAAACAGGTAATAACAACTTCATTTTGGGCAGCACAGCTGTAGTTACCGGGGCATCTACCGGAAAGTTTATTGAAACAAACGGCACAGGGCAGTTAAGAAAGGAAATTACCGCAAATGGTAATGTAAATTTACCTGTTGGAAGTGGCACCAATTACATGCCGCTGCAATACCAGGTAAGTGGCGGTACGTTTAGTGCTAACGCATATGTAGGAACACAACTTGTTTCAGGAGCACATCCTAAAAAACCCATACGAGCAAGCGATTTTATTGGGGCTTACTGGAAACCTTTGCACAGCGGTATTACAGGGTCTACAGTGAATGTTATAGGTACTTATGCAGACGGAGCTATTGTTACCGGAAGTGAGGCCTTATTAAATGGATTGAAATATGATGGAATTAACTGGTCATTATCAGCCGTACCGGTTAATACAACAACCAATGCTGTCACGTTTAGTAACGTGCCACCAGCCGGAAATGATTTGTATGTAATGAATAAGTTTTTATTGGCATCGGCAAAAGTTTTTTTACAGGGCGCATTTGACGGGGTTACTATGAACGATAATCTAAGAGCTTTGAATTTAATTCCATTAAATGATCCATATAGAGCAGCGCCGTACTCAACATTTTATACACAAATGAATAATTCTACTGCCGAGATTGCTGCTGCCAGCGTTTTCTCAAATAAAGGCACCAACGACAATATTGTAGATTGGATATTTTTAGAATTGAGAAATCCTTCAGGAACGCTTCTTCAAACCAGGAGTGCATTAGTGCAGAAAGACGGGGATATTGTTGACATAGATGGGGTTAATCCGGTTTTCTTTAAAAATCTTGACGCAGCAAATTATGTTGTAACTGTACGCCATCGCAACCACCTGGGTCTGTCATCCGATCTTACAAATTATCAAAAGGCATTAAGTGTTGCTAATCCAACCGTTGGCAATATGTACGATTTTACCACAGCTACTGACTCCCAGATTTACGGCAACTCCGCTGCTTATGGTACCAATGGCGCATTAAAATTAATGTGGGGAGGCAATGCAAACTTTAATGCAAGTACCCAATATACGGGGCCTTCAAATGACAGGGTTTATCTTTTATCAACCGAGCTTTTGGGAAACAGCAGTTCAGTTATATCTGGCGTATATAGAAGCGGGGATTTAAATATGAACGGAACCATACGTTATACCGGGCCGAGTAATGACCAGGTCTTTCTTTTAACCAATGTATTGAACGCAAATAGTTCAACCGTTATTTCACAACAGATTATTCCATAAAAAAAACTATATTCTAAACTATACCCAAAACCAAATTGTATGTATAAAATTAAACTTTCATTGTTAATCCTGATTGCGCATGTAACCGTCAGCGCTCAATCATTTCAGGGTACCATAAAGCCCGGCACTACTAGCACAAGTGTTATTTGCGCAATTAAACCTTCGGGCAATTTTACTGACAGGGTAACCAATTTGCAATTTACACTTGCTGTACCTCAAACTGTTGGCGCGAGGCCTGTTTTAAGCATAACAAGTAATGCCTACGCAACATATTTTACAACAATCGCTGTTTTTCAAGCCGCAACTTATCTTACTGATTACATTTATTTTATCAATATGTCGGTTCCTACATTAACCGCCACAAGAGATTTTATTGCAAATGTTGAAGATAATGTTGCCGAATTTGCATTTGCCGGAAATGTGGGCAATCTTTCGGATATTAAGTTGGTGCAATTACCAAATGGAATGGTTACGGCAGGTGCCGGAACAGAAAATGGCAACTATAATTTTTATGTTGAGTTTGCAGTTAATGGCGAAAAAACCAATACTACTGCAATGTTTTATACAAACACCAATGGAATGGTAGTTAACAATCCATTGGGGTACTCAGGGTTTGCTTCAGTATCGGCAGGATTTGCTTTATTGCCGTTGTCGTGGCTGAATATGTCTGCACAAAAACAAAATGGTAATGCCTTGATTAAATGGACAGTAGCCAATAAAATAAATGCCGACTATTTTGAGGTAATGATTTCCGAAGATGGCCGAAGATTTACAACTGCAGGAAAAGTTCCAACTACATCTGAAGACAGCTACTCATTCACTGACAGGAATATTAGCAGGTTGAGGTCAACTTATGCATATTACAGAATTAAGCAGGTTGATAAAGATGGCAAATACTCTTACAGCGAGGTAAAGAAAATATTATTAACGGGCGGCGACCTTTCAATTAAGGTTGTTGGTAACCCCATAAAAGGAAACCTACTTCAATTAGGTATACAGGCGCCAACTGATAGTAAAGGCGTGATACGTGTAGTGGATGGTGTAGGCCGTTTGTTAATGCAGCAAAACGTTACCTGGGCCAACGGATTTTCTGTTCAGGAACTTCGCATGCCTCCTGTAATTGGCGGCGTGTATATTGTTCAGTTATTTGATGGTAAGCAAACGTTACAGGCAAAGTTTACCAAGTAAAAATATTTTATTTCATATTTCAATTTAAAGGTGGTCACTTCGACCACTTTTTTTGTGCACTATAAGGCGCAATGCCTGCTGTGTACCAAAATATTAATAAGTTAAGCGAAAAAAAGATCAATAAATTGGGCCGCCAAATTGTGACATTTAAGGTGTATGCAAATTTCAGAATACATGACCTCTGCAATTTCAAAAAAATTATAAACGATCAGCCCATTTCCTTATTATCAATGTTATATGCTGATTACTGGGGATATACTTTTTTCGTTCCTGATGTTAAATTGACTCTAGTAGTTCCAGCTATTTTTGCCCTTCTTTTCCGCTGAGGCCACCCTGATTAATCACCTTGTAAAGTACAAAAAGGACCGAAACTGTTTAATACTTAAGTTGGGTAGTAAAATGCATAATGTTAGCAATAAAAAAAATGATAAAGCAGCACAATACCTAGGTGAATTAAATTTAACGGAAACCGAATAACCCGGAACAGACTTAAAGATTATTTACAAATTGGTTTCATTTTAAATTCCGCAGTGGTGAGCGGTTTCACATTTTGCAGTTAGCAGGTGTATAACAAGATATGGCTTGATGTAATTATAAAGACAAAAGCTACGTTTGAGAAAAAAAATATGATGTCCGATCTGGATGGCGGAGGTTTTTTATGACGATATATGCCATGATTAATGATTATCCGCTATGTGGTACACTCATTGATGAATAGAAAAACATGATAAAACTTGCTGAATAAAATTACCAATGGTGTAAGAGTGCGATGCCCGTGAAAATGCCAGCCCGACATAATCATTTTGATACACCTTTAGCAAGGCGGGTAACGACCAATAAAAAAAACTTTAAAGCTTGGTTCCAAAATATTGGAACCCGATTGCGGATAGTCAATTTATGGTTTTAATATTTAAATATTATTTAAGCCAATTGTGCATTATAGGTGTTAATAAGATTGAATGGGTTTTAAAAAAGGCAACCGTTTTTGGTAGGTTAGACTGTTGATATAGCGGTTTGCATATAAAAAATACACATAACCTGCCATTTACGAAAATAAGAAGCCTTCGCTAATGTTTGATGCGTAGGTATTTATTTTAGATTTCGCAACCAATGATAAACCATGATGGAGACTTTCAACACGATTAAAGATATTATTTGGCTTCTCAGGCCCTTTTTTCAAGTATCATATTTGTTTGTCTAACTCCTAATTGCTGATCAATTTCATTTATCATATCTAACACCTCGTGTTCCGACATTCCTTTTTTGTACATCGCAAGTGTTTTTCTTACTGCCGACAATGCCGCGATCATACCAACGTTTATATAAGTTGCGTTTTCCATAATTGGGGATATTTAGATTATAACACAAACAGCTAGCAAAATAGTGCCACAATACCATCTATAAGGAATGCAGACTTAACCTGGCGTCATTGTTACTCCAAATACCCTAGTTACAAATAAAATAGTTGATTTGCAATATTGCATATCAAATTAAATTCTGGTAGTTTAGTCTTGATTTATTTAACCATATGAAAGACGCCATATTTAATCACAATAAAATCTTAAAAAAATGGCGGCAAAAAAAACAACAAGGCCTTTTAAAATGCAGGAAGGCCCTTCAAAAGCGTCAACATCTGTTGACGATCTTTTACTGGCTGCGCTTAATAGGGGCGGCGATACCCTTGAGACAGGCAGGTACCTGGTGACCTTTAAAGATGGCGCCGGAGAAGATGGATTAAACGCTTTAGGCTTGCAAGGCATGCGCGTAGCCAATGCCCGCGACTTTAACGGGCAAGCAGCCGTTATGGAAGAGGTGGGAGATGCGGATGCGGTAGTTTTTCCCGAAATTGGTGTGGCGCTGGTTAGTGGAAATGCAGCCCAGGAACGTAGCATGGGCGCAATGTCTGAAACGGCAAGCGATAGCCCAATAGAGTCTATTGATCCCGAATACTTTGTTTTTGCGGATGATATTACCCAGCAATATATGCGGGGTTATGCCACAAAAACCGAGCGCTCTCCCGGAGAGTTTTTACGCGGATTTTTAAAAGCCGCGGAATTAATTGCAAAAGAATTTGATGGCCAGGATCAAATTGACCAGGATGCGGCAGAAGAAATTCAAGTGCTGGGAGTAACCTGGGGCCTAAATGCCTGCAAAGTTCCCCCAAGCCTGCGTAGTGGTTTGGGTATTAAAGTTGCCATACTCGATACCGGTATGGACCTTGGGCATCCCGATTTTATAGGAAGAGCCATTGCAGCCGCCTCATTTGTTGGCCAGCCCGTACAAGATTTACATGGCCATGGCACACACTGCGTTGGAACTTCCACTGGTCCTAAAGCCCCGGCAGGTGCTACGCCAAGGTATGGTATAGGTTTTAGGTCAAATATTTTTGTGGGAAAGGTTTTAAGCAATAGTGGCTCTGGTGCCCAGGCAGGTGTACTTGCCGGTATAAATTGGGCAATTGCCAACCGTTGCCCGGTAATTTCTATGTCGCTGGGTTCGCAATCGCCAGTGCATCCTGCCTATACCGCCGCCGGCGCAGCAGCATTGGCAAATGGCTGTTTAATAGTTGCTGCTTCGGGTAATGCGGGAGCAGGAACTGGTTCGCCTGCAAATTCGCCCACTATAATGTCAGTGGCCTCGCTCGATCCAAATTTAAAACCTTCCTTGTTTTCAAATTTTGGAAAAGTAGACATTGCTGCACCCGGCAGAGATGTATTTTCATCATGGCCAAGGCCAATACGATACAAATCAATTAGCGGCACCAGTATGGCAACGCCCCATGTGGCCGGTTGCGCTGCATTATGGGCAGAAACGTCGCCCGGTTTAAGAGGAATGCTTTTGTGGAGAAAACTGGTGGACACCGCCAGAAGACTCCCGTTTCCTGCCAGCAAGGTGGGCGCTGGTTTGGTTCAGGCGCCCTGATAAGGTTTTTGCCTATCTTTAATACCCGTTGGATAATATGTTCAACGGGTATATTTTTTTAAAATATTACAAATAAGCACGATGTCAAATAATAAAAAATGGATCGTCATCACAAATGGTGAAAGGTCTATGCAGGAGGTGTCAGCCGATTTAAAGAAAAACGGTTTTTCTATAGAATATGAGTTGGATGCTATTGGCCAAATAACAGGCGAAGCCGGGGATGATTTTAAGACCGAAGCGATGAAGATTAAGGGTATTTCAAGCATATCGCCATCGCATGATGACATCCAGATCGGCGATCCAAACTCTGACGTAACGTGGTAAAAGCAATTCTGTACCGGCGAGGTTTTTAGTGTAGATGATAAATAAGCAGGGCATTATTAAACCTTTGGTATTGTTAGACCTTTACTAATGAGTAAAGTTATTTTCCGCCTTTTTAAGCATACCGCAGCACAGATATATATAAAAGCGGCCAAGGGCAACTCAAACGCCGACAAAAATATTTGTTTCTTATTTTTCTGTTAGAAAAAAATAAAACCAGAAATTTTCTAACAGCTGTGTTAGCATTTTACTGTTAGAAAAAATAAAAACAAAAATTTTCATTGATTGCCGCTATTTGGTACACTCAATGCTGAACCTCAGATAATGATAAAAAAAGGCTGAATAAAATTACAAACCGTACATGAGTGCGACCTCTATGGTCATAGAGGCAGGCTGCAACGGCTGATGAAAACAGCTATAAAGCCAGGTTCCAAAATATTAGTACCTGGTTGCGGATAGTCATTTATAATACATAATTTCAAATAAGTTATCTTTTTTAAATTCAGATTTTTAGAAACATCGGCGTTAGTAAAAGCCAAGCTGCCTGAAATAAGGAAAGATGAGCCATTTTATAACGATTAAACAAATAACTTCTCAATCATGCCATCACGACGAAATTTTATCAGGCAATCCGCCACCCTTGCAGGTAGCGGTTTACTGGCCTCAGCATTTAACAACAATGCATTTGCCATTTTTAAAAATAGTATAGCCCCCAGCGACCAGCTTAATATTGCAGCCATTGGCATTAACGGTATTGGATGGAGCGACCTTACCGCTGCCCTAAAAATACCTGGGGTAAACCTGGTAGCCCTTTGCGATAGCGATAAAAATGTGTTGGACCGCCGCAAGGGCGACCTTGCCAAGTTAAGTGTAGATGCTGCCAAAGTATCGTTTAGCGAAGACTACCGGAAGGTATTGGACAATAAAGAGGTGGATGCAGTAATAATCGGTACCCCCGATCATTGGCATGCTATGATTATGGTGGATGCGTGTAAAGCCGGCAAAGATATTTATGTAGAAAAACCAGTTGGTAATTCAATAGCCGAATGCAGGGTTATGGAGGCTGCACAGCAAAAATACAATCGCGTGGTGCAGGCAGGGCAATGGCAGCGTAGCCAACAACATTTTAAAGACGCAGTCAATTTTGTACAAAGCGGCCAATTGGGAAATATACGCACTGTAAAAGTTTGGTGTTACCAGGGCTGGATGAAACCCGGACCTATGATACCCAATTCGGCACCGCCTGCCGGCACCAACTATGACTTATGGTTAGGCCCCGCATCAAAACGACCATTTAACAGCAGCCGTTATCATTTTAATTTTAGGTGGTTTTGGGACTATGCCGGGGGTTTAATGACCGATTGGGGTGTACACCTTATTGATTATGGCTTGTTGGGAATGAAGGCATCGGTACCCAAATCAGTATCCGCATTAGGTGGCCGTTTTGCCTACCCCGATTTATATGAAGAAACCCCCGACACCCTTACCACCCTATACGAATTTGATAATTTTAATATGGTGTGGGACTCGGCAATGGGTATTGATAACGGTTCGTACGGCCGCGACCATGGCATTGCCTTTATTGGCAACAACGGCACTTTAATTGTTAATCGCGGTGGCTGGGAAGTAATTGAAGAGCGTCAAAGTAAAAATAAGGTAAGCAAGCCGCTGGCCAAGCCAACGGACAATGGTCTTGACCTACATATGCAAAATTTTGTAAACGTAATTAAATCCAGAAAATTTGACGACTTAAATTGCAGTATACAGGCGGGGGCACACGTGGCTACGGTATCGCAGCTCGGTAACATAGCCTACCGTAGCGGACAAAAAATTGAGTGGGATGCTGATAAAAAAATGATAAAAGACAATTCCATCGCCAAAAAATATATGAACAAAGAATACCAGAACGGTTATAAATTTCCAACGGTTTAATTTACCGATGGTTTTTAATAAAACATCCCGAAAGGCTTTCCTATCGGGATGTTTTATTTAGAAAATAAACATCGCTACTTTATTTAAAAATATCGTTCAGCAAGCCGCCAAGGTGCAACCCACCAATCCGTAACTGCTCGTTTAGGGTGGCAAGGTATTTAAAGTTGTATTCGTAACCTAACCGCTGGTTAGGCTGTGTTATGTCGGCGCGTAAGCCAGCGCTTATCACATACGAGTCGAACAACCATTTACTTATTGGCTGGCTTTGTAGTAAAACAAATTCCTGGGCGGTTGCATAATCTAATGTTGCGGCATATTCAGTATAGCTTAATTGCTGCATTTCAATAAAATCGCTGTCCCAAACACGATGCAGGTTACTGGGCTGCCCAAACCATTGCACTTTAATATCATTGCCGCCCCTGTCGCCCGATGCGGTAGAATGCATTGGTTGATGTACATCGCCGGCAATATGTATCAACAATTTTAAATACAACACCTTTTTATCCTGTGGCAGGTTTTTTTTTCGAAGCTCATTGCTAAGAAAAACCATTTTGGTGTATGCATCGGCAATGGTATCGATAGTCAAATACGCCTGCATTGCCTGGTACGACAAGCCATTGTCAAAGTTGATATAATGCCAGCTATCTACATATTTATAACTGGTGTCCGACTTTATAAAATCGGCATAGTTGGCAGCCATGGCCACACTTTCATTTCCCAAAATACCTTTAATGGCCATCCTTGCTTTTTTGGTGAGGTGGTTTTCGGCTATCTGGCCCACAATGCGGTGGCCTAATAACCCCCACGCTTTTAATTGAAACGGCACAGCAAACATTGCCAATGCCACAAGTACTGGTAACACCCTTTGTTTCATATTTATTGATTTTAAATAAAGTGCAAATGAAGTAAATATGCCTCTGCTTTGCGGTTAATTTTTTTTAAGTACGCTATGGTTTATAATGGGTAAATTTTTTACATTCTAATAAGTTTACCAAAGAAAACCGCATTCATAAAAATTTTACTGGTGCCAAACCAAAAAGCCCTGAAGTTTAAATTGTCTACCATAGATATAACATGGCCGCTACCAAGATTATCGATATTAATAACCGCCGAATTTTTTATCAGTGGCTTATTGCCTTTATACAGGTAACCGCTTTGTAATGGTTCGTCGGTAAACATTACCGGCGAATCGTATGGGCTGTTGTTTTGATCCATAAACAGGGTGTTAGCTTTAAACACACTAACGGTTGGTTTCATGTACCCATAACAAAGTGGATGGGTCATATCAATTTTTGCTTCAAAAATAGAACCGGCCATATCTTTTGACCTTAATTCATCCATGCGGTTATAGTATGGAAGCATCAGCGTAGTATCTTTCTTTTCGCTGTCGGTTTTAAATAACACTTTGGTAAATCCATTGGTGCTAAGGTATTTTACGGCGTCCTCGGTTGCTATTAATGTACCGCCGCCTCTTACCCAATCCTTCAGCTTTTCCTGGTCGCCTTTATCTAAATTACCATAGCTACCCGAAGGCATGATGATAACATTGTACCGCCCGGCATCCACGCGGCCAAAGCGCTCCACATCTACAATCGTTACCGGAATGTTAAAACGCTGGTCAAGCAAATGCCAAATTTCGCCCACATCGGTGGGGCTGGTACCAGTACCGCCAAACATCATTATTTTTGGTTCATCCACAGTTAAAAAACTATTGCTTCCCAGGTCAATACCCGAAACCGATAACCCTGTATTGACTGCATAAATATCAACACTGTTTTCCTTTACCGCATTAATCAAAATAGCATACGTTTCGGCTGCTGATATACTTTGCTGCCTTACCGGAATGATTAGCGTACCGTACGAAAATTTTTTACTCCCTGCCAATGTAGTTGCCTCAAACTGTTGGGTAGCTACCTCCAGTCGTATGCCTTTCAATTGTAGATGATACAACAATTTGGGAGCATAAAAATCTTCCCAACTAACCAGGTAAGCGTAATTACTTTGACCGCCTACAAGGCTGCCAGTAATTACCGGTGCAGCGGTGAGCTTTGTACCCAAATACTGCTGCGGCGCAACTATTATGGCTGTGTTATCAAGGTTCATGGCAAGTGCAATGGTCCATGCTGTTACATCATAAAAAAGGCTGTCTTTGTATTCCAGCGTTTTTTCAAACATTGTTTTAATAATCTTAAACTGCGGCTGGCTGGTGGGCACTACATAAGCATTGCCACTGGTAAACGATTTGCCACCGGTGTTAAGGTTTTGGTTTAACTCATATACATCAATCTTATGACGCAGCATCATTTCTACCAAAGCTGCGGTACGGCTTTTATCGCCTGCATCGCCAAAAACAAAAGCCCTGGCGGGGTACGAGGCGGCCTCCTTCATTACATCAATATAAAAATTACGTTGATAGGTTAGTAATTGTGTACGCATATTACGGGCAGCCTCCATGGTTGATAGTGTGGTAGTAAACTGGTTGCGAATAGTAAAGGGAAAGGTTAGTAAACCATTGTCAGTTTCCTGTATATGGCCACGGCTGCTGGCCTGTTCAAATAAAATGCCTATGCTGCCGTTGATGTCGGGATAGGTTGATCCCTTACCATAATAAAAATCGTCGTAACCTTCTTTGGTAAAATACATTGAGCCAATACTGTCCAAATATTTTGCGTGAAAATTTCCTATCAGGCCGGTTAACTCCTGGTTAAGTTTAGGTGTATTGAGGTTAGCCCGCGAGGGAACGCCAGGTTGAAAAAAGAACGAAGCATTACTACCCTGCTCATGATGATCGGTTAATATATTGGGCTTCCAATCGTGAAACAATCTTAACCGGTTGCGACTTTCCACATGTTGCGCAGGAAGCCAATCCCTGTTTAAATCAAACAAATAATGGTTAAACCTGCCACCGGGCCATACCTCATTATACTCTCTTGCAGCAGGATCGCTTACCAACGTTTTGCTTTTGTGCATATTAGCCCAGGTACTAAAGCGGGTAAGACCATCGGGGTTAAAAGAGGGATCCAATAAAATAACGGTATTTTTTAAAAGATCATCCACCTGCGCTCCTTTGGCTGCCGCTAAATAATAGGCTGTCAATAACGATGCATTGGCCCCACTGCTTTCGTTACCGTGAATACTAAAGCCCATCCAAACCACGGTGGGCATATTTTCAATAGTAAGCGAGGCCGATTTTTCGGGATCGCTTAACAAAACGTGTTGCTGCCGTATTTCTTCAAGGCGAAGTTGATTTTCGGGCGAAGTGATGGCTAACAACAATTGTGGTCTGCCTTCGTAAGTATAACCTGTAACCTGCAAATTAAAACGGTTTGAAGCAGCCGACACCGCCTTCATATAACTTACCAATTTATCGTGGGTAACATGCCACTCGCCTACCTCGTGGTAAATAATGGACCTGGGGGTTGGAATAGCCGGATCGTAGCTTACATTTTTAGGAAGATAGTAGGAAAGGTCTTGTGCATTAGACAATTGGCAGCAGCCCATTAATAACAACACCAGTAATGATCTCATAATAAAGTAATGGTTTAAACGAAAATATTACCTTTTACAGGTAAAACCTTCAAGAACCCAAATTAGGATACAGTTTTACTTTACTGCTATGCTTTTTTTACAGTTAAGTATTTATTGAAAAAAGATGTTCTGCTGAGCACGTCAATATCAGAAAAATAGAAATCATCAACATCTTCTGTAACAATGCAGGTGCAGCCATTTTCAATAGCCGATTAGTACTCCATGCCATCTTCAAAATCGTTTACACGGGGGTTTGCAAGGGCGCTTGCAACCGAAGAAGGAGTGGCGGCAGCAATAGATATATTTTGAGACAGCAAGGCTATCTTTTTTTTAGCAAGCGTCGCCTTCGATTTTTTTTGGCAAAATAAAAGGCAATAGCCCGGCAAACGGGGGAAGTGAAAATTTGTAACCGGTTGCTTTCGTTCATACTGATTATTTGCGAGGTTTGGGTAAAGGTTGGATATTCCTTATTTAGCGCCGACAAAAGAATGTTGGCATCAACAAAAACTTTCATCATTTTTTGCTTTCGTAAAACCTGGCTTTAGTGGCCTTGCGACTTTTATTTTATGTTTTGTATTCGGCTTCGCCTTCAGCCACTTGCATAACCCAATCGCTGATAGGAAAATCTTCGAAAGATTGATAATTGGATGATGTTACCTTTTGCAATAAAAACCCGATGAGACGCAACAAACTAACTTTGTTAGCCTCGGCAAATCGCATGGCTTTGCTAATAACATCTTCGTTAAAACTTATAGTAACTTTTGCGTCAATAACCAAATATTAATCAAAAAAAAAGTTATACTACCAATAAAAAAATTTTGTAAGTAGGGTAATGAAAAAGTAAAAATTAAAAATTAAAAAAACTAACAATAGGTCACCAATTAAGGTTAGAACACCTTTCGTATCGCAAACTAAAGTGCGGCAAGTTTATTTTTTGGGCCAATCATTATATCTTTTTTAATACGGCCGTTGCGTCGCACACTTTTACTGCGGTGCGTATTTCATCTTTTTCATCTACTGGTTTAAATGTATTTAGTAATTCAGGTAAGGAGTTCTGAAAGCACAAATTCTACTAAACTCATGAGGTCCCGGGCATAAAAAACCACCCCAAAAATTGAGGTGGCTTCTTCTAATTAATTTCAAAAATCTTCTGCAACAATTGGTTTCCACAATCGACCACTAATCCTTATTTTTTTCCTTTTTAATTTTTAATTTTTAATTTTTACTTTGAAATTTTTACTTTGAAATTTTTACTTTCAACTAAGCATACATATCTTCCCGCATCGCCTTTACCCTATCGTCTTCAAGGAATTCGTCAAAGGTCATCAGGCGGTCGATGATGCCCTTGGGGGTAAGTTCTATAATACGGTTGGCAACTGTTTGCATAAAGGTATGGTCGTGGCTGGATAACATTACAATACCCTTAAAATTGCTGCTGCTCTCGTTAAACGATTGGATACTCTCCAAATCAAGGTGGTTGGTGGGCTGGTCAAGTACAATCACATTTGGGTTCTGCAACATCATGCGGCTCAGCATACAACGAACCTTTTCGCCTCCGCTCAGCACCTTTGTTTTTTTCATGATCTCGTCGCCGGTAAACAACATTTTACCCAAAAAGCCGCGAAGAAACGGTTCATCAACATCGGTAACATACGGCGGAACATATTGTCTTAACCAATCCATAAGGTTAAGGTCATTCTCAAAGTATTCATTGTTTTCTAAAGGAAGGTAAGCGGTGGTAACAGTAGTTCCCCATTCATATTTTCCTCCATCAGCTTCTGCTTCGCCATCAATAATATCAAAGAAAGAAGTGACAGCCAATGGGTCGCGACTATAAATGGCTATTTTATCGTTTTTATTTACTGTAAAACTTACCTTATCAAATAACTTTCTACCATCTACCGATTTACGTAAATTTTCGATGTTCAATATCTGATTTCCCACCTCACGCTGCTGCTGAAAAATTATTCCAGGGTACTTGCGGTTGCTTGGTTCAATTTCTTCAATGGTTAGTTTTTCCAGCGCTTTTTTACGGCTGGTAGCCTGTTTGCTCTTACTTGCGTTGGCGCTAAAGCGGGCAATAAAATCAAGCAGGTCTTTTCGTTTTTCTTCATTCTTTTTGTTTTTATCGCCTATCTGCCTCGCCATCAATTGACTGCTCTCGTACCAAAAAGTGTAGTTACCAGTAAACACTTTAATTTTTGCCCTGTCTACATCGGCCACATGGGTACAAACCGTATCTAAAAAGTGACGGTCGTGACTAACCACCAATACAATGTTTTGATAGTCTGCTAAAAAATTTTCCAACCAGCTAATTGTCTCAATATCCAGTCCGTTAGTAGGCTCATCAAGCAACAATATATCGGGGTTTCCAAACAAAGCCTGTGCAAGCAAAACCCTTACTTTATAATTGCCCGGTATATCCTGCATTTTACTGTTATGGTAAGTTTCCGGCACTCCCAAACTGCTTAATAATGTGCCAGCAGTGCTTTCCGCTTCGTAACCGCCCATTTCGCCAAACTCGCCTTCCAACTCACCGGCCCGCATCCCATCTTCTTCGGTAAAATCTTCTTTGGCATAAATAAGTTCGCGTTCGTTCATGATTTTCCACATTTTGTTATGGCCCATCATAACCGTATTTAATACTGATTGGTCTTGAAATTCAAACTGGTTTTGCTTTAGTATAGCCAAACGCTCACCGGTGGTAACCTCAATGCTTCCCTTATTGGGTTCAATTTCGCCACTTAATATTTTTAAAAAGGTCGATTTTCCGGCTCCATTTGCACCAATTACCCCGTAGCAGTTGCCCTTTACAAAATTTATATTAACCTCGTCAAATAAAACACGCTTACCATATGCAAGCGTTACATTTTTTACACTTATCATTCCTGATTATTGAATTACGAACAAATATTTTATTTTGGAAGCCGCAAAAGTAAGTAAAGCTGTGCAAATCGCGATGCGTAAGGGGCTGTTATAGATATTTTCATATCTATGAAACATTACCTTACCCTATTTTACAGTAACCGGGTTACCAAAACCACTGTAGCGTATATAGTATTAGCACCATATTTATTAAGAGGCATTATTGTGTTGTAAACAAAGCCTAAACAAGTAAAAAATAAGCTTGTTAAAAAAAGTGGTTAGCATAGTTGTTGATTACTTTTTTAAGGCAACACACTTTAAACACTTAGTTTTGTTGTTACATTATTTATTAAAAAGCGTTAAGCTAGGTGTAGGTACCGCACAGGAAATTAATCCATTATTTATGAAACTGCAGTTTATAAAAAATATTCAATTTACACGATTGGTAAAGGCTGATGGCAGGTTGAGGGAATTTAATTTCCGCAAAATCAATTCAGGTACCGAAGGTTTGTTTACCGTAGATGTTAGCGACGACCGTGGCAACAGGATTATTTTTAACATGGAAAAAAACGAAGGACATTGGTCAATTGTTACACAGGTATTGCTGCCCGATTGGATAACCAATAATGTATTGAAGTTTGAAGAACTTATTGAAGAAGAGTTGAAAAACAACTAGAAAACTCAGTCAGGCATTTTTTTAATGTTTTGAAATGCGCTACTGCTAATAATTACTTACGTTATAAAACGGTAATTGGCAAACTAGTTTCTTTTAACGACCAGGCTATTTTCGAGTCTTAAACTGCCGTCCATGATTTTTATGCGCCCATTACTATAAATAAGACGTAAGGGCGGAATTGCCCGATCCATCATCATGAAGGGAAAACAGCGTTTTTTTACGATCCTGATCCTTGGGCTCCTCTCGGCTATTGGGCCGCTTTCAATTGATATGTATCTGCCCGGCTTTCCCGATATTGCCAGGGACCTCGATACAACCATTAGCCGCGTTTCTTTATCATTATCCAGTTTTTTTATTGGAATATCTGCCGGGCAGTTTTTATATGGTCCGCTACTAGATAGATTTGGACGTAAAAAACCATTGTACTTTGGCATTACCGTGTATATGCTAACGTCTGCAGGTTGCGTTTTTGTGAATTCGGTGGATTACCTCATAGCACTTCGCCTTATACAGGCGCTTGGTGGTTGTGTGGGTATGGTAGCCAGCCGGGCATTGGTACGCGACTTATTTTCAGTAAAAGATAACGCCAAAGTGTTTTCCTTATTAATGTTGGTGGTAGGCGTTTCGCCCATTATTGCCCCTACGCTTGGCGGCTACATGACCGCCGCTTTTGGATGGCATTCGGTATTTATTGCCCTTACATTTTTAGGGGCCTTTGTATTGGTAGCCGTTCATTATGCGCTACCATTGGGCATGCCCCCCGATCCCACTTTTTCGCTTAGGCCAAGGCAGATCATTAACAACTTTAGAATGGTATTTGCAGAACCCCAATTTTATACCTACGCACTAACCGGTAGTATGGCCAGCGCGGGTCTGTATGCCTATATTGCCGGATCGCCCTATGTGTTTATGGAAATATTTGGCGCAACCGAAAGGCAATATGGTTGGATTTTTGCACTGATCGCGGCCGGGCTTATCGCCTCCAGCCAAATAAATACCGTTATGCTTGAAAAATACACGAGCCAGCAAATTATAAGGGTTGCGCTGTTTTGCCAGGCCATCACCGGCCTGCTTCTTGTGGCTGGCAGCTTCTTTCTTTTTCTAAACGTTTACACTACTATTGCCCTCTGCTTTTTGTTTTTATGTTGCCAGGGTTTTACCTTCCCCAATACATCGGCGTTAAGCCTGGCACCCTTTGCCAAAAAAGCCGGTAGCGCATCTGCATTGCTTGGCGGTATTCAAATGGCTATTGGTGCCCTTACATCGGCTTCGGTTAGTTTTTTTAGCAACCACACCGCAATGCCCATGGTGCTGGTAATGGGCGGCTGTTCGCTTTCGGCTTTGTCCATTCTTTATATGGGTAGAAAAATTATTTGTGAAAAGGCGTCGTTACAAATGGTAGAAGAAGAAACTGCTGAAATGCTAACCACCACTTAAAAGCTGTCTCAATTTAGTCAGATACTTATTGCCTGAACCTCAAAACGCCTTATCCATCGAAATCTGAGGTGCGGCTAAATTGTTTTTTTTGACCTGTAGTTAAATTTTTTTTGATACGTCCGTTGACTGTCCGACTGGCGTTGGCCGGCCGGGCGTCGTTCCGATACAAGAAATGCTGCTGCGCTTTTGGCAGTTATTTCATTTTGTGAGTTACCATGTATTTTAAACTACAAACTAAGGAGTTCTGAAACTGAAGATGCACTTTATACAATTGATAAGGTGATACGCCGCGGCTGACAATAATACTATACTTAATCACCGCTATTCATTTAATAAATTAATTTCAGCTTCGCGGGTGTGTGCAACCGCAGCCTTTTCGGAACACAACGCTACCCGCAGAGACAATGCACAAGCATGCTTATTTATTCGCAGCAGGCTTCGCTGAAAAACAGGGCTGACGTTTGGACAAAGTTCTTTTTGACTAATTACATTCTTTCAAAGGTGGTTTGGTTTGCTGGTGGTGAGCAGTCGCTTTTGGCGCAAACGAGACTTTAAGGCAACCAATATATGCCGCCGTTTTTTTGTGGGGTGCTTAATTGTATTCGGGCACTCCGCGGTGGATAGACCAAAAGGCGGCCTGTAACAAAGGGTTTGGCAATATCCTGGCGGGACGTTGTCAACCTCGGCTTTTGGTTTGGTAATGGTTCTTAAGTCCACGCGTGACCTTATGCATTTGGCTTTAGTTTTTCAATCATTAAACTTTTTATTCTATATTGGTCAGCGGTTTCGGCAGCAGAATTTAAATAACCAGTTTATCGCCAAGCTCGGATCGTTAGCTACAATAATCAAAAAACACACATATGAAGAAAATAATTTTAATTAAAGGAATTCTTTTTTGTTCGATAATTGCTCTGGGACAACAAACCTATTATGAAATGCCTAATAAAAAAATAATAGACCAAAATACCTATGAAAATGTTAAAGAAAATTTGGCAAAAAATGGAAAATTAGAGGAAGTAATTATTTCTAAAATAATCAGAAACGACTCAATTATCATCACTCCAAAGTTCAATGTTCTAACTCAAAAAGATGAAAATGGAAATTTTACAGACCCATATGCCGAACAGAAAAAACTTATCGGGTCACATTTTCCAATTGAAATATTTAAAAATAACAATGGGCGAAAATACAAAAGTAATGCACTTCAAGGCAAACCAACTTTTGTGAATTTTTGGTTTACAAATTGTACTCCTTGTGTAGCGGAAATACCAACATTGAATAAATTGCAAGACAGTTTACAAACCAAAGTAAATTTCTTTGCTATCACTTTCGACAACTCTAAAAAGGTTGAAAAATTTATGCAGAAAAGAATCCTCAATTATAATCATATCGTAAATGCAAAAGAGGAGATTAAACAACTAAAAATAAATGCATATCCCACCAATTTGATTCTAAATAAAAAAGGAATTATAATTGATGTTTATGGAGAAATCAATAACTCGGAAAAAATAATATTACAAACACTTACCAAGTTATTACTGTAGCTAACAGCGGTTTTGCAAGATTGCGAAATATGTGGTAAAATCACATTTATCTTTCATAAGAAATTTTATCTTACCAAAAAATATGGGGTTGCGAAGTTCGCAACCTCACAAAGCCACGAAACGTTGTAGGCCACCTTTAAAAACCACTGCACTGGCCGGTTTACAACTTTTAGGCAGGTTTCGCGGAACAGATTTTGCAGGGCGATTTACTACCCTTTTAGCTCGCTGGAGAAGAATTATGCAGAGTGGCTCACTACATTTTCGGTTCGCTTGTGGGAGAGAAATTGCGAGGTAGTTTCCTCCATCTTTTTCGCTTTTCGACAGGTTTTGAAAATCCCGCTTTGACTTTACCCGCCAAAACTTTTATGGCTGGTTTAACTTGTGTCGCTGGTTGGACAAAGCGTTTACTTTTTTTTATAGCCGACGAATGATTTGTTTTGCTGGTTGGACAAAGCGATTACTTTTTTGGTTTTGGCGATAAAGGTTGACAGGTTGTCAATTTCAAACATCTTTGTATAGCCTATTAAACATTAATTTTAAAAGTTTATAATTTTAAAACAATAGTTAACTTCCAAAAATATTTGACACTTTACAACCAATTTTTAATAAAAGTTATTCGCTGGTAAAAACTTAAAAATATCATTATGCAATTCCTTTTCCTTTTATCGATGTTTTGCTGTACAATAATTGGCAGCAGTAATGCCCAAACCATTTATATGAAAATTACTGGCATTGATGGCGACGCTACCGAAAAAGGTTTTGAAAAACAATTTAAAATAGTAGCCTTTGAGCAATCAGGCGAAAATAAAACAGCCTTGAGTAGCGGCGTCACAAGTACTGGGCCCATAAGAGTAAAATATAATACAATAAAAATCAAAAAATTACTAACCCCTGCTGCAAACCCGAATATCATGTTGAGCTTAAGTAAATCAACAATGATTGATTCCGTTTTGTTTACCTGGACAAAGCAATCGGGAGAAGGGTTCATGACGTATTACCAGGTAAAGCTTACCAACGTATTGATCAGCTATGTGGCTATCCTTTCTCCCGAATGTACAACCGGCAATTGCCAAAACATTTTCGAAGAAATTCATTTAACCTATGGCAAAACTGAATGGATCGGGTATACACAGGATAACAAAGGGGTAATTAAAGTGGCTGATAGCAGGTTTTGGGACATACTTCAAAACACAGGCAACTAATGCCCGATATTAAAACAATATTATTAGTTATTTACTGTTTATTGTTAACGGCAGCCAGTTCGTTTTCGCAAATAGGAAATGCATTAGTAGGGTCTGGTTCAATTATTGGAACCGACACAGTGGCTTTTTTGGCACAGATAGGTGCAGGCAACTTGTTAAGTAAACAAAACTGCAATACCAATTGCCAGGTTACCCTACCAGTTACCAAATTAAAATTGGAAGCAAGACGCCTTAATCAGCAAAATGTATTGCTTACCTGGTACACAAAAACCGAAGTAAATAATAAGGGTTTTGCTGTGCAGCGGTCATTGGGTTCAACAACCAGTTTTGAAGAAATTAGCTTTGTAATTGGTGCCGGAAATTCTGTTAAAAAAATTAGCTATTCATTAAAAGACCTCAACCCTTTTGAAGGTACTACCTACTACCGGTTAAAGCAAGTTGACCTGGATGGTAAAACTACCTACAGCAATATTGCTGATGTAAAAGGTCAATATCAAAATAAGTTTGCTATTTTCCCAAACCCGGCGAGGCAATCGTTCAATATATTTTTTAGTCAACTGCCAATAGCAGAAAAATACATCATCAACATTACTGATGTATTGGGCAAAGTTGTATTTAGCGTTCAAAATACCAATATTGCCTCAACCATTGTACGGATGGAGCCTACGGGGTTAATGCCGGGCACTTATTTTATTTCAATTAAAAGTGTTTCGCAAAGCTATTTTGGAAAACTGGTTATTGTGAGGTAGTAGCATCCAGTTCCTTCATCTCCAACTTACCCGCCTGTTGCAAAAAAAGCCTTAATCCGTCTTTATGCCTGGCCGATAAAGTAAAGTTGATGTTAGCGGTGTAATATGTATGAAGATCGTAGAGAGGATACGAATTTTCGGCTACTACCTCATCTATTTTTTGAAGCCCTATAGCATTTGCTTCATTAAACTCAGCAATAAAATTGTCGGGCAATTTTTTATTAGCTACCCACGCTGCAAACACAAACGGCAAGCCGCTGTATGCTTTCCACGCTTCTGCCAGGTCGTACACGTATTTTGACTTTAACCGTTGTTCAAAAGCCCGGTCGCCAATTACCACACCGGCGGTAGTGCCTGCAATTTTGTGTCGGTAATTTTCCTTGGCATTTTTAAAAACCGGCGAAAGTTTCCAATAATCCTTCAATAATATCCTTGCCAGCGATACCGATGTGCGGCTTTGGTAATCAAGCAGTACGGTTTCCACATGTTCAATAGGCACATCGCTAAACAAGCAAACCGAGGCCACCGGCCCATCTGCGCCAATACAATAATCGGTTATAATATGACTTTCTTTTAACTGGGGAATGATAGCCACCGGAACCAGCCCAACATCTATCTCATCATTCAGCAGCATCTGCGCCACTTTCGATGGATATTCCTCAATCAACTCCATGTTATCGATAGTAAACCCATGCTTTAAACCAAACAGTAATGGCTTGGTATTCAAATAACTAACCGCTCCTACTCTAATGGTCTTACTCAATTGCTCTACTTTTGGGTGTAAAGAAAAATATTTTTGGATGATTATTGGCAAACAATGCGTTAATGATACCCATTATAAACGAACAACTATACTAATCCGTTCAAACACAAATTCTTAAAACTTTCAATGGAACTTAACCAACTGACCGCCATTTCCCCCATCGACGGACGATACCGCGACAAAGTGCAATTTTTAGACAATTACTTTTCAGAGTACGCACTTATAAAATACCGGGTACAGGTAGAAATAGAATACTTTCTTTTTTTGGCCGATAAAAAATTGTTTAGCCTGCCACTTAAAAGCCGCAAGGTATTACGGCAGGTAATCCAAAATTTTAGCGAAGCCGATGCCTTAGCCATCAAACAAATTGAAGCGATCACCAACCACGATGTAAAGGCTGTAGAATACTGGCTAAAGGCGCAACTAGAGAAAACCGGTGCTGGTGAAGTAAAAGAATGGATCCATTTTGCGCTTACCAGCCAGGATATCAATAATACTTCCATTCCGCTATGTTGGAAGGCCTGTATGGAAAATGAATACCTGCCATGGATAGTAAACATTCAAAAATCATTGCATAGCTATGCGGCCGAATGGCGGCATATACCCATGCTGGCACGTACCCACGGGCAGGCAGCTTCGCCTACAACACTAGGTAAGGAATTGATGGTATTTGTAGAGCGACTGGCCAATCAAATCCGGTTGTTTGGCTACATACCTTACTCGGCCAAGTTTGGCGGCGCTACCGGCAATTTTAATGCACACCACGTAGCCTTTCCAACCAAAGATTGGCCAAAACTGGGCGATCAGTTTGTAGAAGGAAAACTGGGCTGCAACGCCAGCAGTTTACCACGCAAATTGAACATTACGACAACCTGGCTGCACACCTTGACTGTTTAAAACGCATCAACAACATTCTCATCGATCTATGTCGCGACATCTGGACCTACATAAGCATGGATTATTTTAAACAAGAAATCAAAAAAGGCGAGGTGGGCAGCAGCGCCATGCCACACAAAGTAAACCCGATTGATTTTGAAAATGCCGAAGGAAACCTCGGTATGGCCAACAGCCTGCTCCAACATCTGGCCGGCAAATTACCCATCAGCCGCCTGCAACGCGACCTTACTGACAGCACCGTATTGCGCAACCTTGGCGTACCGGTAGCGCATACGTTCATTGCCTTTGCATCGCTGCAAAAAGGACTGGACAAATTATTGCTAAACGAGGCTAAAATAAGTAGCGACCTCGATAATAACTGGGCAGTGGTAGCCGAGGCTATACAAACCATTTTACGCCGCGAAAATTACCCCCAACCTTATGAAGCGCTGAAAGAACTGACCCGTGGCAAAACATCTATTACCAAGGCCGATATTCAACAATTTATTACCGGTTTAAAGGTGAGCGGGGCAATTAAAAAAGAGTTAAAGGCAATTAGCCCGGCCAATTATACCGGGGTGTCGCCTAGGTATTGAGGGCTGGCTACCAGTAGCAATAACGGGTATTATAATAGGCGTTAATTAATGATTATACGCTTTTTGGTACGCTCAATGCTGAATATAAAATCTTGATACGAAAGGCTGCATAAAATTACCAACGGTATTAGTGTACGTCGCCCGTCCGACTATAAGCCCGACAAAACATTTTGGCGGGGCGTTAGCCGGGCGGGCAACGCTTTCTGAAAACAGTTATAAAGCCCGCAGCCAAAATATTAGAACCAAATAGCGGCAATCATTGGTTAATTTTAATAGAGCCAGCAATAATTGACGACAATGTCAACATTGTAGGTTACCATTAACACAAAAATGTTTTGAAATACATAACCCGGCCGGTTTATATTTTATCAGCAGTGAGCCTGTTTACCGATATGGCGAGCGAAATGATATATCCCATTCTGCCAATCTATCTAAAAACCATTGGATTTTCAATTGTACTTATAGGTGTACTGGAAGGTGTGGCCGAAGCCACTGCGGGCTTAAGTAAAGGCTATTTTGGAAAGCTGTCTGACACTACTGGCAAACGGGTTCCCTTTGTGCAACTTGGTTATGCTTTTAGCTCAATTTCAAAACCAATGATGGCTATGTTTGCCTACCCGCTTTGGATTTTTTTTGCACGAACAATAGACCGTTTTGGAAAAGGTATCAGAACCGGGGCAAGAGACGCCCTACTTTCAGACGAAGCAACCCCGTCAACAAAAGGTAAAGTTTTTGGCTTTCACCGTTCCATGGATACGTTAGGTGCGGCCATCGGTCCGGCCCTGGCATTGGCTTATTTGTACTATTATCCGCAACAATATAAAACCCTGTTCATCATAGCTTTTGTTCCCGGCATATTAGCGGTATTTGCCTCATTGTTATTAAAAGATAGAAAGGAAAATAACCCCCGACCAAAAATTTCAACATCGTTTTTTTCATTTTTATTGTATTGGAAAGTTAGCCCCGCAGCTTACAAAAAATTAGTAGCGGGGTTGTTGGTTTTTACTGTATTTAATAGTTCCGATGTATTCCTTCTACTTAAACTAAAGCAATCGGGTTTGACCGACACAATGATAATTGGCGTATATATTTTTTACAATCTTATTTACGCCTTACTTGCTTTTCCTGTTGGCATTATTGCAGATAAGATTGGCCTTAAAACAATTTTCGTTATCGGGCTTGCATTTTTTGCAGCGGTGTACGCTGGCATGGCCGTAAACACAAATTTGTACTTTTTTTTTATACTGTTCTTTTTGTACGGCGTCTATGCAGCGGCCACCGAAGGAATATCCAAAGCGTGGATCTCAAATATTACCGACAAAAAACATATTGCAACCGCTATTGGCACCTACTCGGGCCTTCAAAGCATTTGCGCCATGTTGGCAAGTTCAATTACCGGCGTTTTATGGTTTCAGTTTGGCGCAACAATCACTTTTCTTATAACTGCAGGTGCAACAGTGTTTGTTATTTTTTACATATTTACTATTCCAAAACCTACCACTACGGCAATTATTACCGTTTAATTGCTCAACCAAATAAAGCGCAGTTAATTAAATTACCGGGCAAAAGGGTTAAGTGTCAGCTACATGCTTACCCTATAATGGCAATTACCTCCGTTTCAAGGTTACCGCCTATACCCAACCAATAAAAATCAACTAACAGAAAATGATTGTCTTATCAGTGCAAACAGCCTGCCTATTTTCAAATACCATTGCCACTCAACGTGGTGGCCGTTAAAATCACTTATATTTCATTTATGAAAATCATTATTTCGTTCGTTATAAGTTGCACCTGTATGTTAAACATTGGGTGTGCCCAATCGATTGTAGGAAAAGGAAAAGCCATCAATCCTTTTTCTTTTTCAATAAAAAAACACCAGGTGTACAACAATGGCGCGGTGGCAACTGCACACCCGCTGGCCAGCCAGGTGGGCGCCTACATTTTAGAGCATGGTGGTAACGCTTTTGATGCGGCAATTGCCATACAATTAACCCTTGCCGTGGTGTACCCCGGCGCAGGCAATATAGGTGGCGGTGGCTTTATGGTAGCCCGTACCAAAGCTGGCAAAACCATAACCCTCGACTATCGCGAAACTGCCCCGGCCAATGCCAGCCGCGATATGTACCTAAACGATAAAGGTGAAGCGCAAACCAATCTTTCGCAAAAAGGACACCTGTCATCGGGCATACCCGGTACAATTGCCGGCTTGTTTGCTACGGCTAAATATGCAAAACTTTCTTTTAAAACGCTCATACAGCCAGCCATCGACCTTGCCCAAAACGGTTTTATGGTTACCGCCAAAGAGGCCGAAAAAATGAACGAGAACCTAACCGATTTTAAAAAATATAACACTGCGCCAACTGTTTTTATAAAAGATAAATGGAAAGAAGGCGACCTGCTGGTACAAAATGAACTGGCTGCTACCCTACGCCGCATACGCGATAAAGGACAGGCAGGTTTTTACGAAGGCGAAACCGCCAAACTTATTGTTGCAGAAATGCAGCGCGGCAAGGGCCTTATAACTCTAAACGATCTTAAAAATTATAAAGCCAAACAACGCGATCCCCTTGCGTTTAATTACAAAGGGTACACCATAGTAAGCATGCCGCCCCCAAGCAGCGGCGGTATCATTATTGGCCAAATGCTAAAAATGGTAGAGAACAGGCCATTGGCCAACTATGGTTTTGGCAGCGTAAAAAGTATGCAATTGATTATTGAGGCCGAGCGCCGTGCCTTTGCCGACCGTGCGGAACACATGGCCGATCCTGATTTTTGGAAGGTACCCACCAACACCATGCTAAGTACGGCGTACCTGGCCAAACGCATGGCCGGTTACGACAGCACCAAAGCAAGCAAAAGCAGCGACGTGAAAGCCGGCAATACCGAAAGCATGGAGACCACCCACGTAAGCATTATGGACAAAGATGGCAACATGGTAAGCATTACCACCACCCTAAACGGCACCTTTGGCAGTAAAACAATAATAGGCGGCGCCGGCTTTGTAATGAACAACGAAATGGACGACTTTAGCATAAAGCCCGGCGTAAAAAATATGTATGGCGCCGTAGGCGGCGAGGCCAACGCCATTGCCCCAAACAAACGCATGCTCAGCAGCATGACGCCCACCCTGCTGCTAAAAAATAATCAACCATTTATGGTAGTCGGCACACCCGGCGGCACCACCATCCCCACCAGCGTTTTTCAAATAATAGTAAACGTGGCCGACTACAATATGACCGCCACCGAAGCTGTCAACAAACCCCGCTTTCACCACCAATGGGTACCCGACGAAGTGGTGCTGGAAAAAGGCTTTGACCCCGAAGTAATAAAGCAACTGCAAGCCATGGGCTACAAAGTGCGCAACTACGGTATAGCCGGCTACGATTTCACTATTGGCCGGGTAGAACTATTGCTAGTAAAAGACGGCAAAATCAACGCCGCTGCCGACACTCGTGCCGATGATAGTGTGGCAGGGTATTAGCTTTTTTTGGTGACCGGCATTTGAACCTTGATGCTTCATTCTTGCGTCGCACCCTTTTACGGCAAACCTTTTGGCGGCTTTACTACAACACCACTTTATTGTATTTTTCTTCGTCGTGCGGCTTCGTGTTTGTTGTGCCTTTGTGGTTCAACAGCTAAGCCGCTCTTCCTTAGCGTCCCTTTGGGCCAAAGTGCCTTAGTGGCTTAAAAATACCTCGCATATCGCCCTTGCCCATCTTCCCTCAACCCTTATTTTTACCAAAAACGTTTATATGGCCACATCCGTAATCACCTGCCCTAATTGCAATACCCAATTTGAACCTTCCGATGCCATACGCGAAGAAGTACAAAAGGAACTGAGGCTAAAAATGGCCGACTGGCAAAAAACGCAGAACGATAAGTTTAAAGAAAAGGAAGCCGCTCTTCAAAAACAACTGACCGATAAGGACCAGGAAATTGACAAACGCCTTGCCGAAGAAAAGCAAAAATTAGAGGTAGTCCTGCAGCAGTCCATCCGCAAATCGGTGGCTACCGATTATGAAAACCAGCTAAAAATGTGGCAGCAATCCGCCACCGACAACGAAGGTAAATTGAAACTTGCGCGGCAAAAAGAACTGGAGTTTATGCAAAAAGAACAGGCCTTTAAAAACAAAGAGGCCGAACAGGAACTAACCCTTCAAAAAAAGCTAAACGAGGTGCGGGAAAAGCTGTCGACCGAAATACGCCATATAGAAAACCAGCGGCTGCAAACCATGGAAAACGAATTTAAATTAAAGATGGCCGAAAAAGATAAGCAACTGGAAGACCAGAAAAAACTAGCCGAAGAAATGCGTAAAAAAGCCGAGCAGGGCAGCATGCAGCTACAGGGCGAAGTGCAGGAGCTGTTGCTGGAAGACCTTTTGCGCAGCAGCTTTCCGTTTGACAAAGTAGTACCTGTTGGCAAAGGCGTTCGCGGTGCCGATTGCATACAAATTGTATGCAATAATTTTGGAAACGAATGCGGAAAAATAATTTACGAAAGCAAGCGCACCAGCAACTTTGGCCCTGATTGGATTGATAAACTAAAGGCCGACATGCGGTCGCAGGGTGCCGACATAGCCGTAATAGTTACTCAAACCATGCCTAAGGATATGTATCGCTTTGGCGAAAAAGATGGCGTGTATGTCTGTAGTTTTACCGAAGCTATCAGCCTTGCCATGGTGCTTAGGGCAGGTGTAGTAAAAATTGCCACCCTTACCAAAAACCAGGTGAATAAAGGCGATAAAATGCACCTGCTGTACGACTACCTTACCAGCAACGAGTTTGCCGAGCAATGGAAAGCCATCCGCGAAGGTTTTATGAGCATGCGCCTCAGCATACAAAAAGAACGCGACGCCATGGAAAAATTATGGAAGGCCAGGGAAAAACAACTGGAAAAAGTGTTACTCAACGCAGCCCACATCCGCGGCAGCATAGAAGGCATTGCCGGCGCCGACGCAGTTAATTTAGAGTTAGATGATAACGACAAGTTGTTGTTGGAGTGAAGGGAGTGATTAGTTATGAGTTATGAATTATGAGTTATTAGTTATGAGTTATTAATTATGAGTTATTAATTATGGGTTATGAATTACGGGTTATGAATTACGGGTTATGAGTTATGAATTATGAATTATGGGTTATGGGTTATTAATTATGGGTTATGAATTATGGGCAATGAATTATCAATAATAAGTTATTAATTATGAGTTATGCGTTATGAGTTACGCGTTATGAATTATGAGTTATTAATAGTGCGGCTGAATTAGTTTATTATTTTACTAATAAGCTGTATTTTTTACCTTTTTTAAATCTACAACTCACTCACAACTGACAACTCACAACTCACTACTGACAAGTCACCACTCACTACAGATTACTAACAACTCACAATTGACAACTCACTACTGACACCTCATAACTCATAACTCTAAACTCATAACTCTGAACTCTGAACTAAACATCGCTCCTCTCCTCCCACACCTGCACCAGGTTTACCAGCATTTCAACCGCTTTGTGCATGTCCTTTACGCCTATCCATTCTTTTTTGCTGTGTATGCCTTGCATACCGGTAAAAAGGTTGGCAGTGGGTAGCCCCATAAAACTTAGCCTGCTACCATCGGTACCACCGCGAATGCTTTGTTTACGCACTTTTAGCCCGCTTTTTTTATAAGCAACCTCCGCAAATTTTATGACCTGCGGGTGTTGGTCAAGTACTTCCTTCATGTTGCGGTATTGCTCGGTTATTGTAAATTCCATACGTGCCTTGGGGTGTTTGTGCAATATCTTTTCGGCAATTGCCTGTAGCTTTTCAGCATTTTGTTTTAGACCTTCGCGGGTAAAATCCCGTACTATAAACTCGATAGTAGCTTTTTCGGCAATGCCATGCACCCCTGTTGGGTGTACAAAGCCCTGGCGCTTTTCAGTAGTCTCGGGGCTGAACTTTTTGGTTGGTAATGCCGCCAATATTTCACCAGCAATTTTTAAGGCATTTACCAAATGGCCTTTGGCATAACCGGGATGAGCAATAACGCCAAATATGTTTACAACGGCTGCATCGGCACTAAACGTTTCATCTTCTAAAACACCGGCCTCGCCGCCATCAAGTGTGTAGCCGAAATCGGCTCCTAACTTCTCCATATCAAGTTTAGCAGTGCCGCGGCCTACCTCTTCGTCGGGGGTAAAAAGTATTTTAATGGTTCCATGTTTTACCCCGGGGTGAGTAAGCAGGTAGTTGGCCATATCCATAATTTCGGCAAGGCCGGCTTTGTCATCGCTACCCAGCAAGGTGTTTCCACTGGCGGTAATTATACCATGCCCTTTGTGTTCCTTCAGGTACGGAAATTCTTTTTTGCTTAGTACTTGTGTGGTATCGTCGGGCAACACAATATCGTTTCCGTCGTATGCTTCGTGCAGTATTGGTTTTACATCTTTACCGCTGCAATCGGGCGCTGTATCTACATGGCTGCAAAAGCAAATTACGGGTATATTTTTATCGGTATTGGCAGGTATGGTTGCGTACACATAGCCAAATCCATCCATGTGCGTGTCGGTTATGCCCATGGCTAATAATTCTTTAACCAAAACTTTACTAAGGTTCTTTTGTATATCGGTCGTTGGCTGTGTCATACTTTTTGGATCGCTTTGAGTGTCAATTTGCACATACCTCAAAAATCGTTCAACACAGGTGTGCCGGTAGTTATTAATCATGCTATTTGTTTTGCGGCAAATTAGCGCTAAAGGCTCAAGCAACAAACAAGTGTTCCAGTATTGATAACCAGCAAATATGTTTACAAAATGACAACTCAGGGCGCTGCTACACCACCAGTACTTAAGCAGGGAAGATTAAGGGTTTTATTGTTTTTAATACCATGGGTAACTACCATATATATTTTTGACCTGGTAAGCAATTGGATTATTAAGCAACTTTTGGGCGATGTAAAGTTTAGCATAGGCGGCAACATACCGTCGCTAATAAAGTTTGCCGTTGGCGGTGTGGGAGCTACGCTGGTGGTGTGGATTTACAGGGTGGGCATAGACAAACAGTCTTTTAAAAGTCTGGGTTTTGCATTGAGGCCTTTTACCAGCGATGCCGGTATAGGCTTTTTTGCAGCACCCGCCATATTAGGTATAGGATCGTTATTACTGGTTTTATCGGGGTATATACAATTTACTTCCTTAAATACCGATATTGCCGATTTGTTACTGGAAGCAGTACTAATGATGATTATTTCGTTTAGCGAGGAGGTGGTGATTAGGGGATATATGTTGCATAACCTTATGGAATCGCTTAACCGATGGGTAGCGCTAACAATAACAGCAGTGTTTTTTGCCGCCATGCACCTTGCCAATCCCGATGTATCGTTTTTATCGTTTATAAACATACTGGCAGCAGGTTTTTTACTGGGTATTAACTACATCTACACTAAAAACCTATGGTTTGGCCTTTGTTTCCATTTTACGTGGAATTTTTTTCAGGGGCCTGTATATGGCTATAAAGTAAGTGGCATTCCGTTTAGTGGTTTTTTTCAGCAATTTTCGACCGGCCCTGCGTTATGGACCGGTGGTCAGTTTGGTTTTGAAGGCTCGCTGCTATGCCTCATATTAGCAAATATAGCCGTCTTGTTGCTGGCCCGTTTCTTTTCAAAAAAGTATGCAACGGGTTAATTTGCATTTACTGCGCCGCTGTTGCCATAATGCACGTGCAACGCAATAGCTAAAGCAGTTGTCAGAAAAAAAAACCGTTATGCAAAACTTTCTTTTAGCATTTTTAAGTTTACTATTTTTTAGCGCATGTAAAAAAACAAACTTACCCTTATCAATCCCAGAGGGAACTTATATTGGTACATTCCAAAGATTAACCGACACCAGCGGGCAAATTTCAAATGTGTCAATAACTTTTATAGCTGGCAAGTACACAGGACAAAGCCAATATGCTCAATATCCTGCTTTGTGCAACGGAGCATATAAAAGCATTGGTGCAGACAGCATTAATTTTGTAAACGCCTGTTTTTGGACGGCTGACTTTGATTGGTCGCTTATTTTAAATCAAAATTATAAACTAATGTTAAGCGAAAAAAAACTTGAACTAACCCGTAATTATCCCGGGCAATACACAGATAGTTACAAGCTGACAAAGCAATAATTAAAATATAAAAATGAAGTATTCTTATTTTCCTTTTTAAAATTCTATTAAAAAATTATAGCCAGAAAACGTGGTTGAAAGAGATTAACATAACCAGCAACAAACTGTGTAACCGCAATTCCTACCGCCCTTTTTAACTGTTAAACCTTCGCTTTTGCCTTGCGCCCACAATGGCTGTTGATGGATATATGGGACATAAAAAAAGTTCAGGCGTTAACCCTGAACTTTTTTCTTTAGTAAACACCTGTTTTATGGCATAATAATCATTGACTTGCCTTTTACTATTTCCACTAATTCAAGGTCAAATATCAGCGTTTCACCAGCCAGCGGATGGTTGGCATCAAGTGTAACCAACTCCTCCTTAACGCTGATTATAATCACCGGAATTTCGCCGCCCTCGCCATTATTCATGCTTAACTGCATACCAACCTCAGGCACCATATCGGGCGGAAAACGATCTATGGGAAAATCCATGATCCGCTCTTTTTCCTTTTGCCCGTATGCCTCATCGGCCGGTATATTGATCGTCTTTTTTTCGCCAATGGTCATGCCCGTTACACCATCGTCAAAACCGGGTATTACCATACCGCTACCCACTTCAAACTCAAGTGGCTCGCGGCCTTCGCTGCTATCAAAAGTAGTACCGTCGGTTAACTTGCCATGGTAGTGCACCCTTATGGTATCACCACTTTTTACTTGTTGCATATTGATTATTTTAAATTATTCGGGTTGGTTATTATCCTATATTACCCAAATTTTAAAGGGATAAGGATTAATAAATTACCTGTGATATTTTCAAAATAAACCCATAATTATGCAACCGACAAATATTGTTTGCCTTACATAACTATACTTACATTTTACTTATGAAGCATTTAACATGCATACCCATTTTACTATTAGCGATTGTACATCTGTCGTGTGCACAGCCTTACCCCGGTGGTAATTGGAAAAAAACTACACAGACCGGTAAAACAATTAACAAAAACAACCAGGTAGTCATATTGCCCGGTGCTTTTAATACTGGTAAATATTTTACTTTATTGACGGGTAAAAGGGTAGGTTTATTTGCCAACCATACGGCAACCATTGGCAGCAAGCACCTTGTTGACAGCCTTACCGGTGCAGGCATAAAGGTTACCAAAATATTTGGACCCGAACATGGTTTTAGAGGTACCGCCGACGCTGGCGAAAAGGTGGAAAGTTATATAGATAAACAAACCGGTATACCAGTGGTAAGTCTTTACGGAAAAAAACGAAAACCATCGGCTGCCGACCTGGCCGATGTGGATGTAATGGTTTTTGACATCCAGGATGTGGGTGTGCGGTTTTACACCTTTATTTCGTCGTTGCAGGATTTTATAGAAAGTGCTATAGAACATAACAAACCTTTAATTGTGCTGGACAGGCCAAACCCCAATGGTTTTTATGTTGATGGACCAATACTTGACACTGCCTTTAAAAGCTTTATTGGCATGCAGCCCATACCTATTGTGTACGGTATGACTATAGGCGAATATGCCCAAATGTTGCTGGGCGAAAAATGGCTTTCGCCGCAGGCAAATGCAAAAGCAGCCATTACTTTGGCAAATGCAAACAGCGGCGGTTTTACACTTACCGTGATACCATGCACTAACTACGTCCATACCAGTAAGTACCAGTTGCCACAAATTCCATCGCCCAACCTTAAGCAAATGCAAAGTATCTACCTGTATTCCTCTACCTGTTTTTTTGAGGGTACAGTGTTAAGCGAGGGCCGCGGCACCGACCAACCTTTCCAGGTGTTTGGCCACCCTGTATATCCAACAACCATGTACGCCTTTACCCCAAAACCTAACGACGGCGCCAAAAGCAGCAAGTGTTTTTACCAGCAGTGCTATGGGTGGAACCTTGGCGGTACTGTAAACGAAGTTTTGCAAAAAGTGGAAGGACAAATTCAACTTAAATACTTACTGGAGGCTTACCGATTATTTCCTGGCAAGGATACCTTTTTTTTAAAAAATAACTTTTTTAATAAATTGGCTGGCAACAGTGTATTAATGACGCAGGTAAAGCAAGGACTTTCTGAAACGGACATTCGCCAATCGTGGCAACCTGGTCTGTTACGCTTTAAAGCCATCAGAAAAAAGTATTTGTTGTATAAAGATTTTTGATAGGATTATCCGCTATTTGATACACGTATTGTTGAGGATAAAACCATGATAAAAAGGCTGAATAAAATTACCAATAGTAAGTGTGCGACCTCTACGGTCATAGAGGCAGGCTGCTACGACTACTGAAAAAAGCTATAAAGCCCGGTTCCAAAAATATTTAAACCAGATAGCGGATAGTTATTGAATTTTGATAAGATTGAAATGCATTAGCGTTAGTTTAGTAAACGATGGTATGAAGTGAGCGCATGAAGTTATGTTGTATACTTTTGCACTCATGATTGAATTTACAGAATTGCGTATTGTTTTTATGGGTACCCCACCCTTTGCAGTGGCATCGCTTGATGCGTTGGTAAGGGCGGGCTTTAATATTGTGGGCGTAATAACTGCACCCGATAGACCAGCTGGCCGGGGAATGAAACTTACCGAAAGCGCTGTTAAAAAATATGCGGTGGAGAAGGGACTGCAAATACTTCAACCAGAAAAATTAAAGAACCCGGCTTTTTTAGAAGCACTAAAAGCTATGCAAGCCGACCTTCAATTAGTGGTGGCCTTTCGTATGTTGCCCGAAGTTGTTTGGAACATGCCACCCATGGGTTCGGTTAACCTGCATGGATCCTTATTACCGCAATACCGCGGTGCGGCACCTATTAACCGGGCCGTAATTAATGGCGAAATTGAAACCGGGGTTACCACTTTTAAACTGAAGCACGAAATAGATACCGGCGATATTTTACTTCAACAACGTTTTGCAATTGGCCCGAATGAAACAGCAGGCCAAGTACACGACCGCATGATGGTAATTGGTGCCAACCTGTTGATTGACACAGTAAAAGGTATTGCCAACAAAACGTTGCAGGAACAACCCCAACCAACTATTGCTGCAGGCGTACAGCTACAACATGCCCCCAAATTATTTACCGATAACTGCACCATTTGCTGGAACACAACTGCCCGCGAAATTTATAATTTAATCAGGGGCCTCTCTCCTTTTCCCGGTGCTATTACGCAATTAAATGGCAAAATGCTTAAAGTTTTTGAAGGTAAAGTTGAACTGGCAACACCTACCGTGGCCCCGGGAACTGTAGTAACCGACAATAAAACTTTTTTGAAAATTGCCACTACCGATGATTTTATTATGGTGACCGACCTGCAGTTGGAAGGGAAAAAACGAATGAAAGTGGACGATTTTTTACGTGGATATAAGGTATAGATAAACATTACAAGGGTGCTACTTTATTTTAAACCAACCAAAAGGGTTACCTGTGTAACTTTCCAAAGTTCTGGCACCCCCGCATGAAATGGACAACCGTAAATAAACGATTGCAACATTTTTTAAAGTAGATGGATATTATTGGTAATAACTCACCTGCACAGCAAACTTAGGATCAATTTTGCCGAGGTAAGATGCAGCGGCATTGCTTAAACGAATTAAAACGTTGTTGTTCTCCTTCATTTCGGGCATGGCGCCCAATACCCTTGCGTAAATTGAACGGTCGCCACTGGTAACTTTTACAATGGTACCGGGTAGTACGTTATTGATTAAGGCATAATATTTTTTATTTTGCCAGCCACTGGTCGATTTAAAAGTAGCGGCGTCCCCCAAAATCATTTCCTGCTTTCTTTCTGCCGACTCTGCATCGTAGCCATTAATAAAAAATCCTTCATCGGTTACCCTTTTTGGTGGCTCGGCAAGCAGGTCGGGTAGCTTACGGCCATAGCCTGCTGCTGCGGCAGACTGTTGTTGCGGCTGAGTGGGTACTTGACTATTTACGGTAGCCGTTACATTGGTTATGGCAGGTTTGGCCACCACACTTTGCGCAACAATTGCCGACGATGGAGCTGTACCAGCAGGCGCTGTTTGTTTGGCCGCTTTTACTGCCTCGGGCAACTCATTGGCGGGTATGGCCGATGTTTTTGCCACCGTACCATCAGGCACCTGCGCTGGCGCTACAGCGGTAGCCTCTGACGCTGGTGCGGGAGTAGCAACTGTTTTTACAGCGGATGCTGTTTTAAACGGCAGACTTGCCAGTTGCTCGTTCTTCACCCTTAGATAGCCAATTACCACATCGTACCCTACCGAAATATTATCGCCGTTCAAGCTATTCCATTGGCGTATACCTTGTAACGGAGCATTGTAATTGGTGGCCAATCTAAAAAGGGTTTCGCCTTTATCCACTGTATGGTACACTGGTACCAGGCTCTCGTCGGCGGGCTTTTGGCCTTGTGCATAAAAGTTTTGATCTATTAATGGAATTTTAAACGCCTGCCCAATTTGAAGCCCGGTTTGCAAGGTGCTTCCGTTAAATGCGGCCAGGGTTGCCGGTGGTAAGTTGTATTGCCGTGCAAGGCTGTAAAGGCTCTCTTTTGCGGCTACAATATGGCTTACATACATTGCCGGCGCTTTGCCTTCTACCTTTAAAATACTGCTTTGCGAAAACGAAATGGTTGAATAAAAAATGAACAGGAAACTGATCAATGTCCTCATATTTTAAAGCGATTATAGGTTGTGTAAAGCGGTGATATTTTAACAGCCGCTAAGGTAAGGTTTTAAAATTCTCCACTCTGTGGGGTAATAATTATTAATACGGTTACCAAGTAGCTTCATCCAGCCCACAGCAAGGTGCTGGTAGCACGCCAACGTCCAACCCGTATAACTTTCCTGTAGTAAAAGGTCGCTTCGGCGCAGGTATTTTATTGCATTATCGTAATCAAGTTCAACGGCTTGTAGTTGCTTACTAACCAACTGCGATAGTGCCAGTTCGTGATGCGGCACCAGCCCGCTGCCTTTTATAACCCCAATGGCCACGCCCGACTTACGGGTGTGTAAAAATTGTTGAACAATCATAAAATAACCTAACCATTTTTGGGGAAAGGCAATAATGGTTTCTTTTTGTTTGTAGATGGATAAAAGGCTTGCATCGGTCAACCATGGCTCCACTATTGCAGCATCCGTTTTGCTAAGTTTGGTAAGGGAGTACTTACTATTAATTGCTGCGGTTTCCACCTCGGCCGTTTGCACAAAACAGGCTATAAAAAACCCCTCCCCTTTTACTTTATCGGGATAAAAGCGGTAGCCGGCTGCCTGTTTTTTTTTTGAAAACGTTTCCACAATACCCCATGTAGGTTGAGTGGGTAACGGCACACTTTCCAAACCAAACTGTTGTATCAGCCAATCGCAAATGGCTTCGTCTTCGGCGGGGCTATAACTGCAGGTGCTGTATAAAAGATGGCCGCCAGTTTTTAACGCAGGTAATACATTGGCCAAAATTCGCTGCTGGCGAAGGCTGCAATGCGTTACATTGTCCTCACTCCATTCATTAATTGCTTTAGGATCTTTTCTAAACAGGCCACTGCCGCTGCAAGGTGCATCTACCACCATACAATCAAAAAAACCTGGCAGCCGGGCAAAATCGCGGGGATCGTTATGGGTAACCACCACGTTATCGCTGCCCCATTTGCTTATGTTTTCGGCTAAAATGGTTACCCGGTTTTTTATTACCTCGTTGCTTACAATAAAGCTATTTGGCAGGGCCGATGCTAGCAACGTGCTTTTGCCTCCGGGGGCCGCACATAAGTCCAACACGGTTGCCGGTGCTGCTTCGGTTTTATATATGGCTTGTAGTGCATGGTGCAAAAACATGCTGCTGGCTTCCTGCACATAATATGCACCGGCATGCAACCATGGGTCAAAGGTGAACGAGGGCCTTTGGGAAAGATAATGGCCAGCGGCACACCACGGTACAAGTGTACTACTAACCGGCAGGTTGTTGGTGCCCATAAACGAATGCGCTGCAAACTGCTGAGCGGATATTTTAGCCGGGTTGGCGCGCACAGACGTAACCTGTTCGGGATTGGCGTGTACGTTTTCAAAAGCTTGTTGATCAAAGCCCGTGGCGCCTTGTAACGATTGAATTAATTGGGGTGGTAAAGCAGTAAACAAACAGCGGTAACGTTAAATAAAGTGAATAGAATGCGGCAAGGTACAATGCCATGACGATTGGGCAGCCACCTTGTTACTGCGCCTTTATTTCAGCCACCAGTTTTTGAAGTACACCTTTTGCATCGCCAAACAACATACTGGTTTTAGGTTGAAAAAATAACTTGTTTTCAATACCGGCGTAGCCTGGCTTCATGCTACGTTTGTTTACTATTACCAGCTTTGATTGTTCAACTTCTAAAATGGGCATACCATAAATGGGCGATGCAGGGTCGGATTTAGCAGCCGGGTTCACTACATCGTTGGCGCCTAATATTAATACTACGTCGGCCGATTTAAACTGTTCGTTGGCATGCTCCATTTCCAACAAAAGCTCATAGTCAACATCGGCCTCAGCCAGTAAAACGTTCATATGGCCGGGCATACGACCTGCAACCGGGTGTATGGCGTATTCAACATTAACACCCTTGTCGTGCAGCAGTTTTTCAAGTTCGTGGCAAACGTGTTGTGCCTGTGCTACAGCCAACCCATAGCCGGGTACAATCATTACTTTATTGGCGTAGGCCATTACCACCGCCGCATCGTTAATATTAATTTCTTTGTACGTTCCTCCTTCGCTTTCGGTTACACCTGCGGCATTACCACCAAAGGCGCCCAGCAATACATTGCCCAGGCTTCGGTTCATGGCTTTGCACATTAAAATGGTAAGCAAGGTACCTGCCGCACCCACTAAAATACCACCGGTAAGCATAACCTGGTTGTTGTATAAAAAACCACCGCAGGCTGCTGCCACACCAGTAAACGAGTTAAGCAGCGATATTACCACCGGCATATCGGCCCCACCAATTGGCAACACAAAAAATACACCGTACATTATTGATAAAATAAAGATGCTGTAAAACATAAGGGGCAACAACTTATCGGCGTTAAATAACATAAGGCCCGCCAATACTACAATCATAACCAGCAAAGCAATATTGAACGTTTGCTGCCCTTTAAACGAAAAATCTTTGATACTTCCATTCAATTTGCCAAAGGCTATCATACTTCCTGCAAAGGAAACTGAACCAATTATGAGGCCCACCAAAATGATCAACAGTTTACCGGTGGGTGGTGCGGAATTAATAAAGTTTCGCATCAGCTCATCGGGGGTGGCATTGGGTATTAAATTACTTTGAGCAAATAAATGGTTAAACTCAACTATACTTATAAGGGCAGCGCAGGCGCCGCCCATGCCATTAAACAGACTTACCATTTCGGGCATGGCGGTCATTTTAACTTTGCGGGCTGCAAATACACCAATAACACTTCCCAACGCAAGGCCGCCAAATATCCATGCATAGTTACCCGTACGGTGCCCTTGTTCGTCGGTGTAAAAAAAAATAGTTCCTATAATGGCTAAGGCCATACCCCCGGCAGCAATAAGGTTACCCCTACGCGCCGTTAGCGGGTGCGACAACATTTTTAACCCCAATATAAAAGTTACAGAGGCAATGAGATAAACAAGGGTTAGTAGATTCATATAGTAACGAAATAAAATTGTGTGTTAATTAGAGCGATGAGGCTATGGCTTTTTCTTCTTAAACATTTCCAACATACGGTCGGTTACTACAAAGCCACCTACCACGTTAAGTGTACCCAGTACCACCGCTAAAAAACCAAGTATGAGCGCCACATAATTGTCAGGCTCCGCCTTGCCCATAACAATAATGGCACCTATAATAACCACCCCATGAATGGCATTGGCACCGCTCATAAGCGGTGTATGCAGTACACTGGGCACCCTGCCAATTATTTCAATACCCACAAAAATCATGAGTATTACTATAAAAATTATTTGCTCGTAGGCGGCTATCCAATCAATTATAGTTTGCATATTTATAAAATAAGGTTGATTTATACAACAGGTGAAAATTGTGATGCGGTACAAGAGTGCGACGCAACAATGATTAATTAAAGCGAAAATGCCCGGCCCAAAAAAATGTCAGAAAACATGTGCTTTCTTCTTTTTTAATTTTTAATTTCCCTCTCCCCCACCCGCTCATTTACTATTTCGCCATTAAAAGTAATACACGTACCCTTTACCAAATCGTCGTTCCAGTTAAGGGCAAAAGTGCCTGTAGCATCAATAAGCAGGTTTAAAAAGTTACTTATGTTTTTGCCGTACAGTTTACTTGCATCAACAGGCATGCCGGCTGCCAGGTTACTATTGCCCACAATAGTTACCTGGTTGTAGGTGGTTGTTTGGTTATTTTGGGTAAAAGGCGTGTTGCCGCCGGTAGCTGCGGCAATGTCAATAATAACCGAACCCGGCCTCATTGCATCCATCATAGGTTGGGTTATTAATATAGGCGCTTTTTTACCGGGTATTTGTGCGGTGGTAATGACAATATCGGCTTTGGCAATAGCTTCTGCAATACGTTGCTCCTGCTTTAGTTTATATGCTTCGGTTTGCTCAACAGCATAACCACCGGCGGCCGAGGCATCGGCAGCGCCATCAACTTCTACAAACTTAGCGCCCAGGCTCATCACCTCTTCTTTTACGGCGGGCCGGGTGTCAAAAACCTCCACTACTGCGCCCAACCTACGGGCGGTGGCAATGGCCTGCAAACCTGCTACACCCGCACCAAGTATTAATAATTTTGCCGGGGCAATACTACCGGCTGCTGTCATTAACATAGGATAATACCGCGGAAAAATGGAGGCTGCCAATACCACTGCACGGTAGCCGGCAATATTGGCCTGGCTGCTTAATACATCCATACTTTGGGCACGGGTGGTACGGGGTATCATATCCATGCTAAAAGTGGTAAGTTTTTTAGCGGCCCAGTGTTGCATAACCTGCGGGTGCAGTAGCGGCTGGTAAATACCCAGTAACGCAGCAGACGGTGTAAGCAGTTCAATATCGGCATGGGGCAAAAGCTGAATAGCTAATATAAGATCGCTTTTTTGTAGTACCTGTACCCTTGCCGTTATGCCGGCCCCTGCATTTACATAGCTATTGTTTGATGCAAAGGCATTTTCGCCAGCACCCTCTTCTACCAATATTGTTACATTTTTTTTAACCAGTAAGCCTACTTGTTCGGGTAGCAACGATACCCGGTTTTCGAGGGCTGGTTCTTTTAAAATACCGATGGTCATAGGCCGTTAAGTTAAATAAGTTTATGTATGGCAATGCAATTTACTTAAACAAAGCGGGCGTAAGGTTAATGGAATATAAAGGCTAAAAAATTGTACCCGCCTGTAATTAAAATCTAATGGAGAAATGCTGCTTTTGCTTCTGTTCTTTTCTAAAAAAAACAAGGCCAACAAAAAACAGGTCGATGGTAAGGGTAACCGATGGATGGTTTTTGATAATTTTCCATGCGTTTTCCATAGAGCTGCTCCAGTGGATATCGTCGAAAATAAGGATGCTGTTTTGGTGCGTTTTGGAAAGCAGTGTGGTAAAGTATTGAAGCGTTGGTTCCCTGCGATGGTTTCCATCAATAAAAGCGAGGTCGACTTTTTTGAGTGACGCGATTACATTGGGCAATGTATCGTCAAAATTGCCCTCTACCAGTTTAATGTTGTGTGCCTTCAGTTGCCAAAAATTTAGTTGGGCCAGTGCCGCAATTTCGCTGCTACCTTCCATGGTTATTACCCGGCCGCTTGTGTTGGCCAATGCCATGTACGAGGTGGTAATACCCAGCGAGGTGCCCAGCTCAACCATAGTGTTAAAGTGGTAATAATTAACCATGCGAAACATAAGCTGGCCAAACCGTGCAGGCTTAAGCGACGACTTTGCAATGGCGCTTACCCTGCGTTTGCTTGTTGGCATTACTGCCGAACCTGCGCCCATATCATTAACCAGTATAACGGCCTTGCTTGCCAACAGGTTGTTGCGTGCATTTTCAATTGTGTCAAAAGCGTAAAACTGTCGTTTATCGTTTAGCACGTTCTTAATAAAATCAAATACAAACGGCGAATGGACTCCGTGCCCACGACCATTGGCAGCAGTTATAAAATACCTGACATATTTTAAGGAAATAACAGCGAGAGAATACATGAAGGATTAAAGTGTTTATTACAACAAAAGTTATGGAAGCCTATTTTTTATCCCACTGCTGAAAGGTAAAATCGAAGGCGTGCTTCTCATCGGCCTTAATTTGCCTTGCGCTGGTAAGGTTCCATTTGCTTTCGTCAAACGTGGGAAAATAGGCATCGCCTTCCACCGTTGTATGCACACGGGTAATGTACATGCGGTTGGCTTTGCTAAGTGCTTCTTTATAAATTTCGCCGCCGCCAATTATAAAAATCTCTTTGGTATCGGCCTGTTTTGCCACAAATAAGGCATCGTCAAGTTTATTAACTACTACTATGCCTTTGTGCTTAAAGTTTTTTTGTTTGGTTAACACAATGTTTTGCCTGCCGGGTAAACCCTTAACGCCAATAGCCTCGTACGACTTACGCCCCATTATTACCGGAAAACCCCAGGTAGTGTTTTTAAAAAACTTTGTGTCGATAGGCAGATCCCAAACCAGTTTATTGTCTTTTCCTATTACATTATTTTCAGAAACGGCAGCAATAAGCGAAATGATCATAACAAAAGCCTTTTAATGTTAAGAGAATAAGCCGCGAAGTAATTGCATTTAAACTATATTAAGGAGGCTACTGTCGTTTTATACAAAAAGATACCTGTTGGCAAGTTTTAGGTACGTCCATTTGCGCTGTATATGGAAACGGATTATTTGATTAAAAATTTACTGCTGTTATTGCTGCTGTTGCTGCTGTTGCATTTCAAGGTAACTGCGGTATGAGTTTACCTGAACTGGTTTGGTTTTTTGGGTGTAATTAAACACTGGCGCGGTTGCTTCGGCAAACTGTTCGGAGCTGTGGCCCCCTTCTATATCAACAGATACCTCTAATGTATGGTGGCCCGAGCCTTTGTAGGTGCCTTTTACAGGGGTGCAATCTGAAAATTGCCTACCCACTGCCAGCCGTATATGTTGATCGTTAACCATGCAGTTATTGGTGGGGTCAAGGCCTAGCCAGCCAAAGTTTAGCAGGTACACTTCCACCCACGCATGGGTGGCGCCTGTACCACGCATTTCGTTTTGCTTAGGGCATATATAGCCGCTAACGTAGCGCCCCGGAATGTTAGCCATGCGTAAAAAAACCAGTAGCATATGTGCAAAGTCCTGGCAAACGCCCGCTTTTAATTTCCACAACTCGTCAATATCGGTATCATTAGTAGTAACGCCTTGTTGATATGCAAAATTTTTATACACATACTGCATAAAAGTCATGGCGTTTTGTAGCGGCGTTTTATCATAATCAAGCAACTGTTCCAATACAACCTTTACCTGGGCAACTGCTTCAAAACTTTCCTTTCCCAAAAAATCTATGTACGGAAAGGAATTTTTTAAACCACCTAAAAAAGCCCATTGATCGCCGGGTAACCCGGTATCGTCGGGCATATTTATACTTATTGTATTCACTTCTACTATACTTTCAATTACCAGTTGGCTATGCGGCTTAATGGCCGAAAATACGCCGGCACGGTTGCCAAAATAATCCACAAAAATCTCCACGGCAGGGTTGCCCGAAATTTTGAGCGTATGTTTTTTAATTTCAAGATGTTCGTCGGCAATGGGGTACAACATTAATTGGTTGGTACAATCAATTACAGGACTATCGTAGGTATAACGGGTAATATGTTTAACTGTATAGGGCGTCATGAAAGGGAGTTATGAGTTTCCAAAATATAATTTGCTCAACGTGCTGCCAATTTCAAAAATTTCGTTTTTGGTTTGCATAAGAAAACCGCTAAGCATTTCAGGATCTTTGGCATTCACATTTGAGTATTTAATATTGTTCATGGTTTTACCAATCAAAAAATTTAACTGGTCAAAATTTTCGGCTACACTATCGGCCTGCAGCCTTTCAAAATATTTAAAAATTCGTTCCAGGCAGTATAAAATGGAGTGTGGAAAATGCTGGTTGTACACTACCAGTTGTAAAATATTATCGGCAATAAAATTACCCTTGTATGTTTTAATATAAATTTCGTAACCAAACAACGTGTACAACAGGTACCGCATAGAGGGGCCTTCCAGTATGTTCTTGGTGTCTTTCGAAAACTCGCCCAGCTTCATACTAACCATGTCGGTGGTTTGAATGGCCCTTTCTAAAAACTTACCGATGTTCATATAAGTAAAACCTTCGTCGCGGGTCATGGTATTGTCTACTGTGCCGGTATACAAAATGCCCTGCCGCATAATCATATCAATGGCCGATACCGGGTCGCCATGTTTTAATTCGCCCGCAATATTTGCATTTCTAATAAAATGGTAATAATCGTTCAGGCACTGCCAAACCTCTTTGGTAATATGGTCCTGTATGCTTCGGGCATTTTCTCTTGCCTGCATTACATAGTTAAATGCCGACGATCCGTTTGCCCGGTCCATAATCAGGTATTCCAATACACGGGATGTATCATACTCCATTTCACCAATTTCCTCCGGCGAAAGGTCAGTATAGGTTACCAATAATGGCCGCCATCCAAACTCCTGCAACCCATCCTGCGAAGCAATAAAGTTGGTACGTGAGGCCTGTAATATTCCATTGGTACGTTCCATATAGCGGGCAAGCCAGTAAATTGTATCTGCAACGCGGCTCAGCATATGTTCCCTCCTTTTTTTAAATAGATATTTGTTTTAGTTGTTTACTTAGGCGGTTTAGCCTATGCCGGGCCATTTATGCAAGCACCCAGGTATCTTTACTGCCTCCCCCCTGCGATGAGTTTACCACCATCGATCCCTCTTTTAGCGCCACACGGGTAAGCCCACCAGGCACAATATTAATTCCGTCGGGGCCACACAAAGCATAGGGCCTTAAATCAACCCTACGCGGTTGCAACACTCCGTTAATGTAGCAGGGTGTAGAGGACAGGCTTATTATGGGCTGCGCAATAAAACTACGCGGGTCGTGTTCGATTGCCTTTTTAAATTCATCCATTTGTTGTTCGGTGGCACTGTTACCCATTAACATACCATAACCACCCGACTCATTGGTTTTTTTAACGACCATTTTATCCATATTGGCAAACACATGTTTCCGCTGGTCAATATTTTCAAGGTCGTACGTAGGCACGTTTTTTAAAATGGGCTCTTCGTTTAAATAATACTTTATCATATCGGGTACATAGGTATAAATAGCCTTATCGTCGGCCACGCCATTACCCATGGCGTTTACTATGGATACATTGCCTTTTCGGTAAGCCCAATAAATACCAGGTACGCCTAAAATACTGTCGGGCCTAAACACCAGCGGGTCAATAAATTCGTCGTCAACCCGCCGGTAAATAACATCTACCTTTTCAAGGCCCTTTGTGGTTTTCATGTACACAATATGATTGTCAACAATCAGGTCGCGGCCCTCCACCAGTTCAATACCCATTAGGCGGGCCAGCGTAGTATGTTCAAAATAGGCCGAATTATAAATGCCCGGCGTTAACAGCACCACGGTAGGATTGCTCATTTGGCGGTTGGCCACCGATACCAGGTTTTTAAACAAAAGCTCAGGGTATTCCTTTACCGTGCGTACATTGTTTTTGGGCAACAGGTCGGGAAAAATACGATAGGTAATACTTCGGTTTTCCAACATGTAACTTACCCCCGATGGGGTGCGCAGGTTATCTTCCAACACATAAAACTGGCCGTCATTATCCCTGATAAGGTCCACACCTGCCACATGGGTATAAATGTCGTAGGGTACTTCTACATTTACCATCTCCCTTAAAAAATTAGGACACGAATAAATAAGGTGTGCAGGAATAATACCATCGTTTACAATAAAGCGGGAATGGTATATATCTTTTAAAAAAATATTGAGTGCTTTAAGGCGCTGCTTTATGCCTGCTTCAATTTGGGTCCACTCGCTGCTGGTTATAATACGGGGAATAATATCAAAGGGAAATATTTTTTCAATGCCCTCGCCACTGTTGTACACGGTAAAGGTAATGCCCTGGCTCATAAAAAGCTTTTTGGCAGTCTCATCTTTGTGGGTCATTTCAAGCGGTGGAAGCCCCTCAATAGCCGATACAAAATTTGAGTAATGTTCACGCAAACCATCCTGGCTAAACATTTCGTCCCAAACGCCAGGTTGATGCTGATATTGTTTAAGCAAAGAATTATCGGTCATACTTATTATTTAATTTAAACAGTAACAGTACCTATCAATTTCCTGAAAAATAGCGATATGGATTGAAAAAAGCTTTATTCGGCTTAAAAAACAATAATTTTTATAAGAAATATGTCAAATGAATAAAATCATCATGTTTTAAAACGAAGTTGCTTTTCATTAATGATTGTTTTAACCTACCGCTAAAGTAAAATGCACATTGTCAACTATTTACCGCTTTGTTGTGTGGTATCATAAAAAATCGTCAACTTTCGGAGGGCTTTTCATAAAGTGCCAGCCAACTATTTTCAATCCCCTTTTCACTTCAAAAAAAAATTGAATATGCAAATACAGGATTATTTAAACAACCGGGTAGAAAACCAATTGTCGTACTACTCAGCAAAAAGCAAACTAAATAAAACGCTTTACTACCGTTACAAAACTGCTCAAATGTTAGCCGCAGCTTTGCTTCCTTTTATAAGTGCGTTTATTACGGAGTTTGACTGGACAAAATACCTGGTGGCCTTTTTAGGAACCGTAGTTACTGTAATGGAAGGTATTTTATCGATTGGAAAATACCACGAACAATGGGTAACCTATCGCACTACTGCTGAGCGACTGCGGCAGGAAAAATTTTTATTTTTGATGGAAACCGGAATTTATAGCGAGGCCGATGCAAAGCAACAATTTGTAAATAAAATTGAAATGTTGCTTGGCAGCGAAACCACCGGATGGCAACAGATAGTTATAAAGGATGCCGATAAAAAGTTAACCGGTAATAAACAGGCAACGGCCACCCCCGACAGCGGGCAAACTGGTGCCACACCAACCGCCATTAGCAACCTAAGCAATGCCACCACGCCCCTACCCACCAACCCAATTACCGGTATTGCCAGCGAGCCGGAAAATGACGGTACCAGTTACAAAACGCATTAAATACTTTACGATGTAAGTTTTTTTGAATTGCTGGCAATTTTATACCGGCAGATTGATCAAAATACCTACATTGGCGGGCCAATTCGTTTTTTAAATATGCCCGATGAGTTATAATTACCTGCCGCTTGATAAAAAATGGCTGCACTTTCAACAAATAAAAAACCTGCTAACTTTTAACCAACTGGTATCCATAACCTTTGATGCACATGCAGGCATATTAAAGTGCCGGGAATACCTTGACAAAAAGCTGTTAAACAAAAACGAATTGTTTTATGGTGTAAATACCGGTTTTGGCTACCTGCAAAATGTACGCATCGATAACTCGCAAATTGAACAATTACAACACAACCTGCTTACCAGCCACGCCTGCGGGTTGGGTAACCATGTACCAATACCAGTGGTAAAGCTAATGTTGATGTTAAAAATAAAGTCGCTGAGCTATGGTAACAGTGGTATACACATAGAAACCGTAAAACGGATGATGGAGTTGTATAATAACGACATTATACCAGTAGTGTATACGCAGGGCTCGCTGGGCGCCAGTGGCGACCTTGCGCCATTAAGCCACCTTAGTTTACCATTAATAGGCCTGGGCGATGTTTGGTACCATGGCGAAATAAAATTAACCAGCGACGTTTATGCGCAACTTGGCTGGCAACCTATACAACTGCATAGCAAAGAGGGGTTGGCCCTTATAAACGGTACGCAGTTTATGACCGCCTACGGTTTGTATTGCCTGCAGAAAGCAGAACAGTTAATAAAAATGGCTCATGCCGTAGCAGCTATTTCGTACAATGCATTTGACTGCAATATTGAACCCTTACACGAAAAAATACAATCGTTGCGAAGCCATAACGGCCAGGTACAAAGTGCCGCCACAATGCGTAAATACCTGCATGGCAGTAGCATAGGCGTTTGGCAAAAAACCGAAATACAGGATCCCTATTCGTTTAGATGTATACCGCAGGTACACGGGGCAACCACCGATGCATTTGACCATGTGTTACAGATTTTTATAAGAGAGGCGAACTCGGTAACTGACAATCCCAATATTTTTCCCGACGACGACCTTATATTGAATGGTGGAAATTTTCACGGGCAGCCGTTGGCAATGGCGCTTGACTACTTTGCCATAGCCATGAGCGGGCTGGCCAATATATCGGAAAGGCGAACCTATCAACTAATTAGCGGGCAACGCAATCTTCCCTTATTTTTAGCGAAAGATGCGGGACTTCATTCAGGCTACATGATACCGCAGTACACAGCAGCTTCTATTGTTAGCGAAAACAAACAACTTTGTACCCCCGCCTCGGTTGATAGTATTAGCAGCAGTAACAACCAGGAAGACTATGTAAGCATGGGGGCAAATGCAGCCACCAAATGCTTGCGTGTGGTGGACAATGTAGCCAAAGTGTTGGGTATTGAAATGATGGCTGCCGTGCAGGCGCTGGAGTTTAGGCGGCCATTGCATACCTCGCCTGTGCTTGAACAAATAGTAGCCGATTTTAGAAAGATAGTACCTGCCAACAATGCCGACCATGTACTGCATTATGATATGGTAAATGCTACTGGTTTTATAACTAACTATCCATTACCTCTGTAAATTCATACCTATCATAAATTAAATATTCAACTGAAATGACCGAAATATTAATAGCCGACAGTGGCTCAACAAAATGCGAATGGGCGCTTATTAAAAATGGAAAAAAGAAAACGGTGTTTACCCAGGGACTGAGCCCTTACTTTTTAACCACCGAACAAATAATTACGATACTTACTGTTGAGCTTATGCCCAACCTAAAAAAAGCCAATATTGACAAGGTTTTTTTTTATGGAACCGGCCTTGGCAGTCCCAATAATATAAAAATTGTACAAAAGGCATTGAAGCAACTTTTTGCCACTGCCGCCATTGAGGTAAACCACGATTTGCTGGCAGCTGCAAGGGCGCTTTGCGGAACCGAAAAAGGCATTGCCTGTATTTTGGGCACAGGATCGAATAGTTGTTTTTATACTGGTAAGCGCATTGCAAAAAACAGCCCCGGGTTAGGGTATATTTTGGGCGATGAGGGCAGCGGATCGTACCTGGGCAAAAAAGTAATTCAGTATTTTTTATACGATACTTTTGACGAAGACCTGCGCTACCGCTTTAACTTAAAGTACGAAACCTCGGCCAACGAAATATTGGAGCGGGTGTATAAAGAGCCTTTACCTAACCGGTATTTGGCCACCTTTGCTTTATTTTTGGCAGAAAATCGCGGGCATTACATGATTGAAAATATTATTGAAGATGGCCTGAACGATTTCTTTTTTGCCCACATTATTAAATACAACGAAAGCTGGAAATATCCTATCCATTTTATTGGCGGTATTGCCTATGGTTTTAGAGATGTTGTGGAGCAACTTTGCAATTCGTACGAACTTGAAATGGGGCAAATATTGCAGGCACCTATGAGCGGTTTAGTAAAATATCACAAACAACAAGTTGCCATAACAGCCAAATAAAAAGCCATACAACAACCAGGTAAACCTATTTTTAAGTGGAACAATATCACACATTACTGCAACACATTTTAAGTGAAGGAACGGTAAAGACCGACCGCACAGGTACTGGTACCACCAGTTGTTTTGGGTACCAAATGCGGTTCAATTTGGCTAAAGGCTTCCCAATGGTGACTACCAAACGGTTGCATATAAAAAGTATTATTTACGAGCTGCTTTGGTTTTTAAAAGGCGATACCAATATTAAATACCTTACCGACAACGGCGTAAGCATATGGAACGAATGGGCCGACAAAAACGGAGAGCTTGGCCCGGTGTACGGTAAGCAATGGCGAAGCTGGCACGGCGCCGATGGCAAGGTGATTGATCAAATATCAGAAGCAATCCATCAACTTAAAACTAACCCCGACAGCCGCCGCATTATTATTAGTGCATGGAATGTGGGAGAACTGGCAGATATGGCGTTAATGCCCTGCCATGCCCTTTTTCAGTTTTATGTAGCCCCGCCCACTGCGCAACAAGCTGCCAACGGTTTTAAAGGAAAGCTTAGCTGCCAGCTATACCAGCGCAGCGCCGATGTGTTTTTAGGCGTTCCTTTCAATATTGCCTCGTACGCACTGCTTACTATGATGGTAGCGCAGGTGTGCAATATGATACCCGGCGATTTTGTACACACCTTTGGCGATGTACACCTATACAGCAACCACCTTGAGCAGGCTAAACTGCAATTAACCCGCAAAGCTTATGCTATGCCAACTATAAAATTAAACCCGGCGGTAAAGGATATTTTCAGTTTCGATTTTGTTGATTTTGAATTGGAAGGGTATCAATACCATCCGCATATAAATGCGCCGGTGGCGGTATAGGTTGGTGATATATTTGGCGAATGATGTGGCTATATGAGTCAACTGATTTGTGAGGAAACGGCGAACTCCTCTTTATTTTTCATAACATAATACCTTCTTCAGCTATACTTTCATAAAGACTGGAAATTGGATATCGTTTTTTTTAAACTTCTTCATTTCTTACTATCAGTGAAACGGCAATATCAAATAGCATTTCAACCTGTATTCTTATATTTCTTCTTAAAATATTTGCCAGCGCATCAATATTGTTAAGGTTAGATAAAACCAGGAACTTTCAATCGCTTTCCGTTGAGGCATCTCCCCTTGCTCTGCTTCCAAATAAAATTACTTTACTGGATGGGTCTGTTTATTGAACAGCCTCTTTTACTTTGAATACAATATAACGGCTTTCATTTGGGACATTATGTGAGGTAGTAATTTGCATATTAAAGTTGTTTCTGCTCATTTTACGCCATTAACGTCCTTTGTTATTTATATCACTCTAAAAAAAGTATCCAACCGAACACCAAATTTGACAATCAAGATAACCACGGGAACCATTGTCAGCCTTATAATATTCTATATATCTTCCATAGCCCAAACTCATCAGGCCGTCTACAACAAATTTCTTTTTTCCTATACAGTTTAGTCCAAGCGAACCTCCTGCCCTAATTGAATTTGCGGAAAAGTCGCGGGAAGGATAGCTCCAAATTCCACTTATGATTGTACCACCTGTCGTTGACAAATTCCTTTTAAGGTTTCCCAGGTACACACCAGTATAACCGTTAATTCTACCCTTCTTTAAATCTGAAACATATTTTTTACCTCGTAGCAAAAATCCATTGTACTTATAACTGTCAGTAAGTAAATAATCATTAAACTCTCCTTGGACAAAGGTAATTTCTGCACTAAACCTTTTGGAAAATGGTTTCTCAATTGTAAAAGTCGGACGTTGCGCAAGCAAGTTTAAAAGATTGGTTTTAACGATAAAGCCTTTCTCTAACGGTTTTTCAAGGTGTTGCGACACTGCTGAGAGGCTTAATAGAAGCGTTAATATTTGTAGGATACGTCTCATAAATTAAAGCTCAACGAATGTACCTTATTTTTTATAGGCAATTAATAAGGCGTACTGCATATTCGTTGTCCATTCCAAAACAATGTTGGAGCAAATGGAAAGTTGAATTCTTTAATGGGTCTATTGTTTAAAACGACATTAACAACGATTATTGCTTGCGTACTTTTAAACTCTGTACACTTAAAATAGGTTACCTATTAGCCTTGAGAAAAGAATAGTAAAAAAATGAAGCAAAAAATAGTAGTGATTGGCGGTGGATTGTCTGGTTTATTGATTGCAAGCCGACTGAAGAATGTAGGGTATTTTGTTCAGATAGTTGAAGCCAGGGAAAGGATTGGAGGACGGATATACACTAAAATGGTGAATGATACGCCGGTTGAAATGGGCGCCACATGGTTTGGCAATCAGCACACTAACCTGCTGGCATTACTTAATGAATTGGAACTTCCCTATTTTGAACAGTATATGAAGGGCACTGCCTTTTTTGAAGCCTTTTCAGCCGCGCCGCCGCAGCCCGTACAAATCCCGACAGATACTCCAAGCTATCGCATTAAAGGTGGTACTTCTACACTAATTAATGCTTTGGCAACAAGCCTTTCAGATAACGAAATGATCCTAAACGAGGCAGTAACTGAATTAATTTTTGATGAGGAAAAAGTGCGTGTTAAAACGATTAACCACATAATTAAAGCCGACCTGGTTATCTCAACGCTTCCCCCGGCATTGCTGATAAATGCAGTTTTATTTTCCCCTCAAGGCCTGCCAACCGAACTGATGACTATTGCCAAAAGCACCCAAACCTGGATGCAGGATTCGGTAAAAGTTGCCCTTGTGTACGCCAAACCTTTTTGGAGAGAACGCAACCTTTCCGGTACCATTTTTAGTAACGTAGGCCCGGTTACCGAATTTTACGATCAATCTAATTACGAAAATAGCCGCTATGCTTTGTGCGGTTTTATAACAGGCAATCTTAACCTTTTACCGTTACAACAAAGACAGCAACATGTACTGAAGCAACTGGTAAAAATATTTGGCAACGACGCAAACGAATACCTCAACTACGAAGAGGTTATTTGGGGCAAAGAACAATACACTAAAAGCGAGTTGCAAAATTCCGCATCAGTCTTTCCTCATCAAAACAATGGACACCAGGTTTACGGGCAGTCGTATTTTGATAACCGATTGTTTTTGGCAGGTACCGAAACAGCCAACACTTATCCCGGTTATATGGAAGGGGCGGTGGTTGCGGCAAATAGTGTGGTTAATAAGATAAAGGAGTTGAATTGATTTTTTAGAGGCAGTTGACGGAAGTCGCGGATTACCGGCAAAGGGATTTCGCCCCGTCAGGGCTTTACGATTGTTCGCCATTTTTTTACCCTGGGCTACACCCAGGGCTGTGAGATGTCAGCCTTTCAGGCCTTTTTGAGTGGCAAGCTGCAAGCTGCAAGCTTCAAGTTGCAAGCTGCAAGTTTCAAGCTGCAAGTTTCAAGTTGCAAGTTGCAAGTTTCAAGATAAAAGCTGTAAGCTGCGAGCTACAAGCAACTAACTGCAAGGTGTAAGCGGTAAAATACAAGCTGCAAGTGTTTTGCCGATGGCCTTTAGTTATTGGCTGCAAACTTTTTGCTAACATTTACAACTGACAACTCACCACTCACAACACACAACTCACTACTTACAACCACTCACCACTCACAACCAATCAATACTCACAACTCACCACCTAATACTCATTACTCACCACTTACAACTCACCACCTAATACTCATTACTCACCACCTAATACTCATTACTCACCACTTACAACTCACAAATCACAACACACAACTCACTACTCACAAATCACAATACACAACTCACTACTTACAACCACTCACCACTCACAACCAATCAATACTCACCACTCACAACTCACAACTCACAACTCACAACTCACAACTTACAACTTAACACTTACAACTCAAATCACCTCTCACCTCTCACCTCTCAACCGCTCACCGCTCACCTCTCACCAATCACAACTCGCCACCTAATACTCACAACTCACAAATCACCTCTCACCGCTCACCGCTCACCGCTCACCGCTCACCTCTCACCGCTCACCGCTCACCGCTCACCGCTCACCGCTCACCGCTCACCGCTCACCACCTACCTCTCACCGCTCACCTCTCAACACTCACCGCTCACCGCTCACCACTAACCACTAACCACTAACCACTAATTACTTACCACAGATTATTCCAATATACAAAACCCATAAGGCTCCAATACGAGGTATTCATAATCCTGCCCTATCGTATACTCTTTCTGGCTCCAGTGGTCAAAAAGTTTTTTGGGTGCATTGCCATATTCTTTAAAAGTATACCAGGTTACGTAGGCTTTTTTGCTACTAAAATTAAAAAGGCAGTAAACCCTTTTGTCGCTAATAGCTCTAAAAAATGCACCTACATGCATGTTGTGCGGTGTTAGCCAGGTTAGGTTGCTATGGTCAACCAATACCGGTAAGCTACGGCGTAGTGCCAACAATTGCCTCGTGGCCGAGAAAACACGCTCTTCAATTGTACCCTTTTCATCGGCCTTGGCCATCTTTTCCCAATCAATCACCGGTCGGTGCATCCAACGGTTATCGTAGCTTTTTCCGGGATCGTTTAAATAACTGTAATCGTTGGTATGGCCAACTTCATCGCCATAAAACAACATGGGTATGCCACCTATAAAAAAGCTCATGGCCTGCATCATTAGTATTTTTTGTATCGATACATCAATGGCCTTTTCATCTTTATCATTTATTGCTTTTTCCAAGCCACACAACGATGCCAGCGATCCGCTGATGCGGGCATCGCCTGTTTTTGGGTTACTGCTAAACAAGGCACCTTTTGCCGGGGAGCCAGGAAAATTGCCGGAGTAATAATTTTTTAAATAATTACGATGGTCGTACGGCTTCATACCTACCGCTTTAATCATGTAGTCGTCGTAGCCAAGGCCAATATCGTCGTGGCAACGGGTATAGGTTATCCAGGTGGTGCCGAATGGTTTTTGTAAAACGATACTTTGGGCGGCCATCATTACCCCAATGTCGCCGGTTGCCAGCGCATCCCACTGTAGCGCCATTTGGGTAGCGTTGTAGGCCACGTCGCACTCCATAGCTTTATGGGGACCGGTGCCAAAATATTTCATGATTTCGGCGGGGGCCACAATCGCCTCGCCCAACAGTGCCATACCCGGCGACGCAACCTGAACGCACAGTTTTATCAACCTTAAAATAGCATGAGCCTGCGGCAGGTTTTGGCAGGTGGTGCCCATTTGTTTCCAGATAAAAGCTGGCGCATCTATCCTTAATATATCAATACCAATATTGGCAAAAAAGAAAATGGTGTCGAGCATTTGAGTAAACACCGCCGGGTTGCGGTAGTTAAGGTCCCACTGGTAGTGGTGAAACACTGTCATAACCCATTTGTCACATTCCCTTACATAGGTAAAATTGCCCGGCGAGCTTTCGGGAAATACTTCAGGCATCGACTTTTCAAATTGGTCGGGCAACTCGCGGTCGTCAAAAAAATAAAAAAAATCCTGGTAGTACTTGTCGCCACCGCGGGCTTTTTGTGCCCACTCATGCAGGTGCGATGTGTGGTTAAGCACAATATCCACCATCAGGTACATATTTTTTTGGCGCATCTGTTCCTGCATTTCCGTTAAGTCTTCAATAGTGCCAAAGCGCTTGTCTATCTTTCTAAAATTGCTTACGGCATACCCACCATCGCTTTCGTTTTCGGGGCTTTCAAACAAGGGCATCAGGTGCAAAAAATTAACGCCCAGTTGCTCAAAGTAATCCAGCTTTTTACCAAGGTTTTGTATGTTGCCGCAAAAGCGGTCAACATATAAACTCATACCGGCAATGTGGTTATTTAGGTACCAGTTGCCCTGCTGCATTTTGGCATCATCGCGTTGTTTCATTACCTGTGGGCGCAGTGTATAGCCCTTTATAATGGTTTGTATTAGCGCATCAAAAGTGGCTTCACCATTGGGGTGGCTGCTATACAACTCGTTGTACAGTACTTTAATATCGGCAGCATTGGCCAATAACCTCGTATAAAAAAAATTATCATCGTCACCAATATCAACGGTGCCTTTTAACTGGCTGTTGATGTAAGTATATAAAGCGTGGTCGTACATAATATGCCTTTTTAATTGTTGGTTGGTTTAGCAAAAATTTTCTTTTTTGGGGGGACGGGCGATGGTGCTTTTATCAACATCGTTGTGTCACTCACTTGTACATTTTTTATCACCGCATCTAAAAAAAGAGAACGCTTTTTGCTTGTCCTATTTTTAACATAGCGACTAAATATATCAATGCTTTTCGCTAATTTTTTTATTTGCAGTAACTGCTCAAAAAAGTATCTATAAGTTGAAGGGAGTGACACAACAATGTTTAATTGAAATACCTTTGCCGGCTCCCAAAAAAACACATGGACGACGGTATGCTACCTAATGTACCGCACCTGTTGGCATAACAACATCATTGGTTGGTACTACCTTTTTAATTAGCAACGTGGCCGCGGCTGCCAATAGCAAAAACACCCCTGCAAACGAAATTGCCTTACCGGGATCGTTGCCTAAAAAGTTTTTTAATATAAATCCAAAGGTCAGGTTTTGCAGTATCATGGGTATTACAATCATCATGTTAATGATGCCCATGTACACCCCATATTTTTCCTTGGGTATATCGCCCACCACCATCAGGTACGGTATGCCCATCATACTGGCCCAGGCAATACCAAACCCAGTCATGGGTGCAAATAACAGGTACTTATTTTCAATATGGGGAAAAATTAATAACCCAATACCGGCCATAAGCAGGCAATAAAAGTGTACTTTTTTTGGGCTGTATTTTTTAGCCAGCCCAACCAGTGCAAAGGCCGACAAAAAGGTGGCGATATTGTACCAGCCGTTTACCAAACCTGTCCATCCAACAGCTTCTTCGTACAAAGCAGGGTTTGCTTTTGGCGTGGTTTTCCAAACCGATTGGGCAATGCTCTTGCTTGCATTTTGCCAATAACAAAACAATGCATACCACTGAAAAAGATATACCAGCGATAGTTGCCACATTACTTTTGGCATGAGCGATATGGAACCGAAAATTTCTTTGAAGGGCGCCAGAAATCCTTTTTCCTGCGCCCTTATATGCGCCAGTTCCTGTTCGGTTGGCGGTATTTCGCGGGTTTTGTACATAGACCAGCCCACCGAAGTAATGGAACAAATGGACCCAAGAAAAAACGAGGCAAACACCCAGTAGGGAATACTGCCATTAGTGCCGTTAATATGTTTTTGAAAAAAGTATAGCGATATGTTGGCCAATGTAATACCAAGCCCGGTGAAAAAGCTTTGTGTTAAAAAACCGGTGGGCTGTTGACTGGGCGGCAACTTATCGGCAATCAACGCACGATATGGTTCCATTGCTGTATTGTTAGCAGCATCCAGCACCCACAACAGGCCGGCGGCCATCCATAAGGTGCTGCTGAATGGATATAAAAATAAGCAGATGCTGCAGAACACGGCTCCAATAAAAAAGAAAGGTTTGCGGCGACCAAAACGAGGGTGCCAGGTTTTGTCGCTTATAGTGCCAATTAATGGTTGAATAAGTAAACCGGTAACAGGCCCTGCCAAATTTAATAGCGGCAACTGGTCGGGACTGGCGCCTAAAAAATCGTAAATCGGGTTAATTGCACTTTGCTGTAAGCCGAAACTATATTGAATTCCAAAAAAGCCCACATTCATATTAATAATTTGGGCAAACGAAAGCCTGGGTTTAAACGACATGGCAACAGTTGAGTGGTAATACTAAAACTAAATTTTGACTTATGACTAACCCTTGTTGATAAATAAGCTACAAATTGAGTTGGTGATTTGCGGTTGCTAATGGATTAATATAATAATAGAATTAAATTTTCGTCATTTTAGTTAACCTCAAATCTCCCAATTAATTAGCGATTGCCGTTGCCGGTTTACTGCCAGGTTAAATACATCGGGCCTTGCATAATGCCCCGAAGGATCAAAATTTTGCCGCTCCTTTCTCACTTCATTTAAATTGATCGTGGCCGTTGTAACCCTTTCTACATCTGCAATTGGTGGTATTATCCAACTACCATCCGGCGCTGCCAGGCACGATCCACCATTGGCTAAAATATCATTTGCTTTATCCCGTATCTGCTGGTGGTGCGGTATGTCGTCATTAATATCGTTCGTGCGCATTAAGCCACCAACCGACAATACATACATCCGGTTCTCCACTGCAATATGACGCGTAAGATAGCTGGTATTGCGAACGCTTCCGGGCCAAACGGCCACATGCAGGTTTTCGCCTTGTGCATACAAGGCGGTGCGGGCAAGCGGCATCCAGTTTTCCCAACAGTTTAACCCTCCAACAGTAAACGCACCAACCGGGTGTACCTTCAAACCATTGCCGTCGCCGGTACCCCATACCAACCGCTCTTCGTAGGTGGGCATTAGTTTGCGGTGAACGGATTGAATGGTTCCGGTAGCATCGATAAACACCAGGCTACAGTAAATAGTGTGGCCACCACGGTCAGCAGGCCTTTCGGCACAACCAAGGTAAACGGCTATGCTTACCTTTTTTGCCAATGTGCAAATAAGTGAAAGATCACCGGCTTCTATGCAAACGGCTTCCTTTAAATAATGAGCGAAAATTTCTTTTTGAACCGGGTAATTAAACCTTGCGCCATCCGTTAGCTCAAGCCAAAAGGGATAGCCCGGCAGCAGCGTTTCGCCAAAACAAACCAGTTGGGCTTTTTGTGCTGCCGCGTCTTTTATAGCTGTTTTTATTTTTTGAATGGTAAGCTTTTTGTTAAGCCAAACAGGCGCTAATTGTGCAATGGCGATGGTTAAGGTATCGTTCATGTTCTATATCTTGACCTGGTTAAAAAATAGTTCAATTATCAATAAAGGCTGAAAATAAACAAAATACAAGCTATCCTTATTTAAACAATGGATAACAAACAGTTCACCCGCACTAACTGGCAAGTCAATTAATAGGTGCCTGAGGGCAGGTAACTCATTATTTAATTCACTTACCTCATTCTACTTTCCCTTCAACAAACCGTTGCCTACCGCACAATCGAGGCAGCGCTTGATGTTACAATAATTGTTTTTCAATTCAATCAGTGCCTGGCTTTCCACTGCCGATGTGCAAGTAACCCCATACTTCTTCCAGGCTGTGGTAATATTGTTTTTCTCAGCAGTAATTTCGCCCAGCCATTGCAATGCCCTGTCCTTCGGTTCGGTTTGTTTTATATGATTTCCATATGCAAACAACACCGGAACAATAGTATTAATGAGTATATTATCAGTCATTTGTTCGCCCAGTTGTTTGGGTTTGTATTCACCGGGCTCATCAAATTTGTAATGGTAATGCCAGTAATCGTTGGCCGTTATGTTCAGCAGCGCTTTTATTTCAGCAAGGTTTTCAGTCTCTTTTATGATTGAAAACAAATGGGTTGATTGCTTAATAAACACAGCCAGTTGTGCCAGCCTTATGGTAGGAAAGTTAGCGGGCCGCATCCGCAAAAAAAAGGGGTTGGTTTTAACTGGCTGAAGCGAATATTTTTTTGCAAGAAAGTTATATTCTTTTTGCAGCAAAATGGGATAGTCTTCGGTAAACGTTAGTTGCAGAAAACCCGCCTGCCCCAGCAGCAATGCTTCCAATTGATGGATCTGGTTTTTGTGTTTGGCCAGTAGTGTTACAGGCAGGCTTTTGGCGATTGCTTCAAAAGCATCGCTGTTTACTTTAATGCCAAAGTTGCGGGCCAGCATCCACCAAAAAACTTCTTCCCAATGGTTGTTTGCCTGTTGTAACAAATTTAATACTGCCAGCGATTTTCGGTGCAACCGTTCCACTGCCAGCCGCTCCTTCCATACTATCCAGCCAAGGTCGTTTAATACGGGTAATTGTTGCTGGCACGGTACAAAGTCCTGCGACTGCATCAACCATTCGTACCGCTGCAATAGTACTGTTGCTACCAACGGTTCAAGGTGTAGCGTGGGCAAAGTAGATCCATTGCCGTCTACCACTTGCTGGTCGTTATGCCACACCACGTGTAGTATAATGTTGTGATAGTTTTTATCGGGGGTATGGTTGTGCTTATACCAGTCGGACGACTTAATGTGCAACTCCACATTACCGGCCCATTCAGTAGCGCCAATTTTTACCCGCGCATTATTAAAGTCTGGGCCCTGGTTCAGGTTAAAAGCACCGGGGTGTATAATGACGATTTCCTCACCCTGGTCGGTATGCAAAACAGTTTTTTGAAAATACTGAAACTGCCAAATGTATTGTAAAAGCCGCTCGGTCATAAACGGTTAGGTAGTTGGTTGGTAAAAGAAAGTTATGCATAAAAATGAACAACTGTCAACTAACTGCCTGCGCCTCTAACCTGGCCAACTCCTGCACCACCCTGCTTACCGGCAAACCCATTACATTATAAAAATCGCCCTTAATACTTTTAATGCCAACTACGCCTATCCATTCCTGAATGGCATATGCGCCGGCCTTGTCGTAAGGTTTATACTTGTCTACGTAAAAATCTATTTGTTGCGGCGTAAGCTCATGAAAAATCACTTCAGTGTTTTCGCTAAAAGCAACCTCGCGGCCATTGCTTTCTATTACCACCCCGGTTATAACTGTATGCACGTTACCCGATAGCCGCGTTAATATATTGATGGCATCTGCTTTATCAACGGGCTTGCCTATTATGTCGTTATACAACACCACCACCGTATCGGCTGCTAAAATGGGTTGCATAAGTTTTGAAGCATCGGTATAGGCCAAATATTTCTTAACAGCTGCCAGTTTTTCTTTGGCTATATAAACTGCTACGTCGTTTATTGGCAGGTCAGCAGGAAAGCTTTCCGCCGTTGGTTGTACAACTATCTCAAAAGGCACTTCGGCCCACTCCAATAACTGTTTACGCCGTGGCGATTGGCTGGCGAGAATGATTTTTTGCATAGTACTAAAACAATGAGCAAAACGGCGGTTATCAAATGTAAATTCTAAAAAAGATCATTGACAAAATGCCCGTAAACATTACCAGCTTTATAACGCTGCTAAGCTTGTGAAAGTCGGCGGCATTACTGGCCCTAAATAACTTACGAAAAATATAGAATAGCGGTACCACCGTAAAAATAATACAATAGACCGCACTCCACCACCATCTAAACTGAAGCACATAAAATTGTACAATCACCAGGCTTGCTATTAATACTACCATCCATACAGCGGCATATACTTTGGTTGCATTAATGCCCCAAACAATTGGCATGGTAAAACAGCCATATCGCCTGTCGCCTTCAATATCTTCCATATCTTTTACCACCTCCCTAATAAGCGAAATAACAAAGGCAAAGCCTGCATACAGTACAGTAATGCGGGTAATTTTTTCGGTGTACGAGCCTACATCTGCGTGGCGTATAAGGTTACTGACTTCGCACCAGCTAATAACCAAAATAACCCATGCGGTAAGCAGCGATATTAAAATGTTACCCGATAACAATTTCTTTTTTAGCGAAATGGAATATAAAAAAAGCAAGGCAACACAGGCCGTATTAGCAACACCCAATAACCTTATGCGGGTTACCCAGTCAAGGTAAAAACCAATAATAATTCCTATAAAACTAAATACCAGGTGCCATACAATTACCCACCGCCGGTTAATAATTCGCTCTACCACCAGCTTTTGGGGTTTATTAATCTGGTCAATATTGAGGTCAAAATAATCGTTAATGATATAGCCTGCTGCCGCAATTAAAACCGACGATAACATCAATAAAAAAAAATACCAGCCATGCAGGTTTGGTACAACACCAACGGTACCAAATATTGGGTGTACTATGGCATACACAAACAATAGTTGTGTAATGGCTATAAATACCAGGTTTGGCCACCGCACAAGCCGAAAAAAAGCTGTTATTAACTTCAAGAAAACTGATTTGACAATTGATTGATGAGGATTTAGTACATTTTATTGCGCCCTTATATAAGTATCATCGTTCCAATCGCCTCTTATCTTCATTACTTTTTCTATTACATCGCGGCCACAACCATGCCCTCCGTTTAAATGCGAAATATAAGTAGCGGCCGACCTTACTTCCTGCACCGCATCTTTAGGGCAACAGGGTAGTGCCACTTTTTGCAACAAGGGCATGTCAGGGATGTCGTCGCCCATGTACAGCACTTCGCTATATTCAATCTGATGTTGCTGCATATATTCTTCAAAAACGCCCACCTTATCGCTTACCTGCATAAATACCTGCAAAACGCCCAGCTTTAACAACCTGTCTTGTACTTCGGGCGACTTACCACCCGAAATAACGACTACCCGATACCCTTTTTTAACAGCCAGTTGTAAACCATAGCCATCTTTAATATTCATACTTCGCGCCATCAACCCATTGGGCAATACCAACAGTGTTCCATTGGTTAGTACGCCATCCATATCAAATACCAACGTGGTAATGGGCTTAAATAATTCTAATACATTCATAGTAATAACAGCGCTCCATATATTTTAGTAAAATGTGTACTTAGGTTCTGCATCATGCAAATGTATTTGAAAATGAACGGTAAAAATTTTGCCAAAAGGGCCGCCAATTAATAAATTAAAATAAGCCAAAAATAGCCAGCGAATGTTTAACAAAAAACCTAAACAATGGCGTAATGGGGCAAAAACAACCATTACCTTATAGATTTAGTTATTTTTAAATAGAAGATTTTGCTGGTTAATAATACTTTCTGAAAGTTTAAGATAAAGGCTTCTTAACACTGGTTGCTTGTTTAATATTAGCAGGTGCTTTTCAATGGTACTGATATCGTTTCGGCGGGCCGGCCCAGTTTGCAATTCGGACGCGTTATAAAAAGTAAGGTTAGTAACGGTTTGCTTAAGCAGCGGCTTCAATATTTCAAAATCAATATTTTCCTTATTACAATATTCATGTGTTAGCGAAACCAGGTGGTTAATAAAATTATTAAGAATTACAGCGGCAACATGGGTTTGCTGCCTTTTTTCATCGCCGGCCTGCCAAACGCCACTTGCCCATGTTTCGGCAAACCATCTTATCCTGGTTATTACTTCACTATTTACCCCGTCAATTAATACCGGAATTTTGGGCAGGTCCGCTATAAGCGATCGTAAGCTTTGTAAGGGATAAATAACCCCAACCGCCCTGTTTGGCTGCAGCAGCACGTCCCTTTCAACTGAGCCGGCCGTATGCACAACCACCGCATTAGTAACAGGTAACTGGTTAGCCACCAATTGTATATTTGAATCACCTACGGCAATAATACAAAAGTCGCATTGCGGGTGCAATGCCTGCACCTTTACGGTAGCAGTAGCACCAACCAGCACAGCTAACTTTTCGGCATGTAATAAGTTTCTGCTTATCACCTGCAAAACCTCGTGGCCTGCTTCCTTTATTGTACGGCCCATTACCGTTGCTACATTTCCACTCCCAACAATGCTAATTTTCATTAATTATATTTACGGCAACTATTATGAAATTAGCACAAAGAATTGTTTTAGCGTACTACAAAAAAAAATTCAGGGTACTTTCAATAGTATCACCAAAACGGGCAGCACGAATAGCGTTTGCGTTATTTTGTACACCATACACTCCAAAACGTAAACGCAACTTGCTTTTAATAACACCCGGCGGCCAGCGTATAGAGTGGATGTTATATGGCAATAAGGTGGTAGGCCATCAATGGCGTGCAGCAAAAAACAGCAACGGTAAAACCATTTTAATTTGCCATGGGTTTGATAGCAGCAGCGCACGGTTTAATGAGTATATAGGCGGGCTAACCCATGCGGGATTTACGGTGCTGGCCTTTGATGCACCGGCCCATGGCAACAGTTCGGGGTCCATAATTACAGTATTGCTTTATGCCGATTTAATTGAGCGGATACTTATACACTACGGGCCGTTGCACGGAATTATATGTCACTCTTTTGGTGGTTTGGCTACTGTTTTGGCATTGGAAAGGTTTGAAACGCCCGTTTGCCAATACCTTGTAATGGTTTCGCCAAGCACCGAAACAATTAGCGCAATTGAGCAGTTTTTGAAATTTTTATCCATCCCCAATACAGTAAAAACGCACTTTTACCAATTGATAGAAACACTTAGCGGTAAACACCCAACCTGGTTTTCGGTAGCAAGGGCCATTGAACAATTATCGGTAAAAACACTTTGGATACACGATAAAATGGATAACGTTACTCCGTTTAAAGATGTTGAACCAGTTTTACAAAAAGCACCAACGCACATTTCGTTTAGTATAACCGAAGGCCTTGGGCATAGCCCTTACCGCAACAAAGACGTTATGCAAAAAATATTTCAGTTTGTTTCTGCGCACATATAATAAACAACCAGCCTAATATTAAGTACCCATTTTTAAACCTTTAATACATTGGAAACTTAAAAAACTGAGTAGCAATAACAATCCTGCTATTTTTTATGTTAGAGATTGTAAAAGGTGGGGCGGGTTATAGCAGTTGTAACTTAACGCAAATAGCCTTTACTAAAGCAACGGTAAATTAGCTTACTAACGCCTAAGCATAATTTTGCTATTTGAACTTATACTGTAATATTGCACCAATGCATTAGTAAAACTTTTGTTATTTACAACCACCAAAAACGTATCCTGTTTGGCTGGGTTAAAACAAAATGCGGATCACGAAATACTTAAAATTTTAAGATGAGCAAGAACTTATTGATAGTGGAGTCGCCAGCAAAAGCGAAAACGATTGAAAAAATTTTAGGTAGCGATTTTGAAGTAAAAAGTTGCTATGGCCACATTCGCGATCTTGAAAAAGACGATATGGGCATTGACCTTAATAACAACTATCAACCACGATACAAGGTACCCGAAGACAAGGAAAAGGTGGTGAAAGACCTTAAACAAACAGCTAAAAAAGCCAAAGAGGTGTGGCTTGCTTCGGACGAGGACCGCGAGGGAGAAAGCATCAGCTGGCACCTTGCCGAGGTTTTGGGCCTTGACCCTAAAACAACCAAGCGCATTGTGTTTCATGAAATTACTGCCCCTGCTATAAAAAAAGCAGTAAGCAACCCCCGCTTAATAAATATGGATTTGGTGAACGCACAGCAGGCCCGCCGTATTTTAGACAGGTTGGTGGGTTTTGAACTTAGCCCCGTATTGTGGCGAAAAATTGGTATGCAACGCAGCCTCAGCGCCGGCCGGGTACAAAGCGTTGCAGTGAGGCTGGTAGTGGAGCGTGAACGCGAAATAAACGGTTTTACTATTGAGAGCGCTTATAAAATAGAGGCAATTTTTAATGCCCCCGACATAAACAAAAAAGCAGTAAACTTTAAGGCCGATGGACCTTCAAAAATAGGTGAACAGCAAACAGCCTTACAATTTTTAGAAGGCTGTAAAAATGCCGCTTATACTGTTGCAGATGTAGCAGTAAAGCCTACCAAGCGTAGCCCTGCTGCACCTTTTACCACCAGTACTTTACAACAGGAGGCCAGCCGAAAACTAGGCTATGGTGTAAGCAAAACCATGCTACTTGCACAACGCCTGTACGAAAGCGGAAAAATTACCTACATGCGTACCGACAGCACTTATATTAGCGAAACGGCCATGGAAACCATTGAAAAAGAAATAAATGACAGCTATGGCAAAAAATATTTTGAGCCACGCAAATACAAAACCAAAAACGAAAGCGCACAGGAAGCACACGAAACAATCAGGCCTACCTATATTGAAAACCATAGCGACGACGATGAAGATAGCCGCCGGTTGTATGAATTGATTTGGAAACGCACCATTGCATCGCAAATGAGTGACGCACAGTTTGAAAAAACTACCGCCAAAATAAATATTTCTACTAACAAGGAACAGCTAACAGCCAATGGTGAGGTAATGAAGTTTGATGGATTTTTAAAAGTGTACCTGGAAGGTAAAGACGACGAGGATGAGGAAGATACCGAAGGTATTTTGCCCCCGTTGGCAGTTAACCAAACACTGGATTTTAGGGAAATGACCGCCACCGAAAAATTTACCCGGGCTGCTCCACGGTACACCGAGGCATCGCTGGTAAAAAAACTGGAAGAGTTAGGCATAGGCCGCCCCTCTACATACGCCCCTACCATAAGTACCATAATGAAGCGCAATTATGCAGAAAAGCGCGATAAGGAACCAGTAAAAAGAAATGTGAACCAACTAACGCTTAATGTAAAAAATAATATAGAGAAAAAAACGTACCAGGAAAATACCGGGGCCGAAAAATCAAAACTGTTTCCAACGGACCTTGGCATGGTAGTAACCGACTTTTTAAAACAACATTTTAAAGAGGTAATGGACTACGGCTTTACTGCCGAAATTGAAGCCGAATTTGACGAGATAGCTGGTGGCAAAATGAAGTGGAGCAAAATGATTGACGACTTTTACAAACCCTTTCATTTAAATATTGAAGTAACCCTTGAAACTGCAGAAAGGGCCAAAGGCGAACGTGAACTTGGGCACGACGCAACTACCGGTAAAAAAGTGATAGCCAGGATGGGGCGTTTTGGGCCCATGGTACAAATTGGCGAAAGTGGAAACGATGACGACAAACCAAAGTTTGCCAAATTAAAAGCGGGCCAAAGCATAGAAACCATTTTGATGGAGGAGGCTATGGATCTTTTTAAACTTCCACGCAATTTGGGTAAATTTGAAGGGATAGATGTATTGGTAAATATTGGGCGGTTTGGCCCGTATGCCTCGCACGATAAAAAGTTTTATTCGCTTAACAAAGAGATGGACCCCTACGATGTGTCGATGGAAGATATTGCACCCATGATTGCCGAAAAGCGTACGGCAAAAGATGAGCGAACCATTAAAGTTTTTGAAAAAGAAAAAATACAGTTGTTAAAAGGTCCTTACGGCCCTTACATAAAGCAAGGCTTGCGCAATTACAAACTAACTAAACCGCAACAGGATAAAGTAGCCGACCTGACTATTGAGGAGGTTAAAGCTGTTATTGAGGAACTAAAGGCCAATCCACCTAAAAAAATAGCCCGTAAAAAAAAGGCCTGATAATACTTGTGCCCCTGTTAAACTGTTACCTGGCAACCCGTGCGGTTTTTTTTGGTACCGTTGTTTTGCATACAACTATTTAAACGGTTGTACAGTCTAACCACTGCTGTAATGTGGCTGACCACCAAGGCCAAAGTACAATGGTAGGCTATGCATAAACCTGCAATTATTTTCAAATACAAATTATTAATTCACATTGCTTAATAACTTAGGCTTGCCAATTTTATAAATATTAATTTAGTTTGCGTGTAAAAAAAAACGATATAACATCCCGGTACTTTCAGCAACACCTCATGCACGAAACAAAAGAAATATCAGCGCTTTTTACCCTGATGGACGATCCGGATAACGAGGTTTTCAGTACCGTTAGCAATCGTATTGTAGATTTTGGACGAAGCATTATACCCAACCTTGAAAACCTTTGGGAAAATAGTACAAGCGAAGATGTACAGGAGCGCATTGAACTACTTATTCACAAATTGCACTTTAACGACCTGTTAGGCGACTTTACCGCCTGGAAAAATAACCCTTACCACGACTTGTTGTTTGGGTCGCTTCTGGTGGCTAAGTTTCAATACCCCGAGTTGTCAACCTCGCCGGTATTGCAGGAGCTGGAGCGCATCAGGCGCAACGTTTGGCTTGAACTAAACAGCTTTCTTACCTCGCTTGAGCAGGCAAATGTAATTAGCAGCATTGTGTACAACTATTATAATTTAAAAGGGGTTGAGGTAGGCTATAAAAACCCCGACGACTTTTTTATACACAAGGTTATTGAAAGTAAAAAGGGAAATGCCATAAGCAACGGCGTATTATACCTGTTGCTTTGCGAGTTGTTAGACATTAACGTAAAAGTGATTAACATTCCCCGACAGTTTATATTGGCCTTTTTTCATACCGATTACGACCAGTACGCGTTTAAAGGCCATCCACAAACTAAAATTCACTTTTATATTGATGCTATTAGTGGGCATATTTTTACCCACAAGGATCTTGAAGCCTATTTTAAAAAAATATCAGTTCCCCCTGTTCCATCGTATTTTAAGCCGCTTAGCCATAAGCGCATTATTCAACTTCAGTTAGAAGAACTTGCCAAGTGTTTTGACAATAAAAAACAGCGCTATAAATACGATGAGTTAATGAAACTTAGCAACCTGCTGGATGATTAGCATTAACCCCCACCAGCCTACACAATGATGGCGCGAAATTTTCTATTATTTGTTAAATAACAAACAGAGGTTTAAGACAGTTTTGTGCAAATTGTGCATTTTAGGCTCAGTTTAAAATGACTATCTGCAATGTAATGCTACTATTTTGGAACCGGGCTTTAGAGCAATTTCCATTAGTTGTTGCAGCCTGCCTTTATGACCATAGAGGTAGCACCCTTGTACTGTTGGTAATTTTATTCGGCCTTTTTTATTGTGTTTTTATGTTTAGCATCGAGCGTACCAAATACCGGATAATTATTAACCATCAATTATTTGTAACCGAAAATATAAATCCCTTTAAATGAAAGCAGACATTGGATTATCAGAAAAAAACTTACAATCACTGGCTTCAGACCTGAATATACTGTTAGCCGATGAGCATGTTTTGTATGTAAAAACCCGCAATTATCATTGGAACGTGGAGGGCTCTAACTTTAGCGAAATGCACCTTTTTTACGAAAAGCAATACACTGACCTGGCCGAAAAAATTGATGAAATTGCGGAAAACATACGGTACTTAGGACACTTTAGCGAAGGACGTATGAAAGACTATTTGAAATTGACAAACCTGGAAGAGCAAGAATATACCACCGTTCAAAAAACCCAAATAAGCAACTTGTTAAGCGATCATGAGACCATCATTAAATGGCTAAACAAAAAAATTGCCATTTTTCAGGATGATTATAAATCAGCCTCTACTGCCGATTTTATAACGGGCGTTTTGCAAATGCACCAAAAAATGGCATGGATGTTACGTGCCTACACAAAATAAAGAAGCAAAAACGCCAAGCTTTATTTTAAAACAATACACCCGGCCAAAAGCCGGGTGTATTGTTTTAGGGCGGTCTTCAACAACTTTTGACAAGGTGGTTATGATAAAGTAGCCTCCATGGTAATTTCTAATTTACCAAAGGCAATGCTAACGGGGCAGTTTGTTTTTGCATCGGCGGCTGCCTCGGCAAATTGCTCAGGCAACATGCCGGGTACCACCGCTTTAACTACAATGTGCGATTTGGTTATGGCCCCTTCGCTAAGGGTAATACCGCAATTAACGTCAATGCTTTCGGGGGTAAAGCCGCCGGCACCAATTACAAAACTTAGTTTCATTGCAAAACACCCCGCATGTGCGGCCGCCATTAACTCTTCGGGGTTTGTGCCAACACCCTCTTCAAAACGCGATTTATAAGAGTACTGCGTTTGGTTTAACGTAGTACTTTGAGTGGATAGTTTACCGGACCCTTCTTTGCCTGATCCGTTCCAAACTGCTGTTGCCTGACGTGTCATAATTTTATATTATTTAGATTTGAAAAAAATACAGAAATGATTACCTGGAGCGACTTTGAAAAAATTGACATCAGGGTAGGAACCATTATACACGCAAACGAATTTGCCAAAGCACGTAAACCTGCCTACCAGTTAACCATTGATTTTGGGCCGCTGGGTATAAAAAAATCGTCGGCACAAATTACACATCACTATCAAATACAACAACTTTTAGGCCACCAGGTTATAGCGGTAGTCAACTTTGCTGATAAGCAAATTGGTAATTTTATAAGCGAATGCCTTGTGCTAGGTATTTACGATGATAATAATGAAGTAATTTTATTACAACCTGGCCAACCGGTAAATAACGGGCTTAAAGTGGGCTAATTATGACAAACGTTTTTTATACCTTTTATTACTCCCCCATTGGTATTTTAAAAATTACCGCATCGCAGCAGGTAATACACGAAATTGTATTTGTAAATGCTGCTGCTTACACCGAGCCGGGCTACGAATTAACGCCGATATTGCAGCAATGCGTTGATCAATTAATTGAATATTTTAACGGCCACCGGCAGCAGTTTAATGTGCCGGTATACCAGCAGGGCACATTATTTCAAAGCCGTGTATGGAGCGAGTTACTAAACATATGTTATGGCAAAACCATTACTTACCTTGACCTTGCCAAACGCCTTGGAGATGCCAAAGCCATAAGAGCTGCTGCCAGCACCAATGGCAAAAACCAGTTGTGTATTGTAGTGCCCTGCCACCGCGTGGTAGGTATTAACCAAAAACTGGTTGGTTATGCGGGCGGTTTGCCCCGCAAAAAATGGTTGCTAAACCACGAAAACAAAATAGCACATGGCGTACAAACCCTGTTTTAGAAAAGGGGCAGCGGTGGTGGCTGATACCACAACTTACAGGTTTGATTAATGCTAACTGCTTTACTTAACTATCCATATCGGTGGCCGAAAAACAAAGTGGCAACAATTGGGCAGCCGAGGATATAATTACCACCAGGCCGGTTTGCCCACTTAATATTACCCTAATTGGCTGGTTGGTGCGTACTTCATACTCCAATAAGCTTTGCCTGCATATACCGCAGGGCGATATCGGGCGGCTACTATCGCCATTTTGGTTATGGTAACTTATAGCAATGGTTTTTATGGGTATGTTGGGGTAAACGGTGGCGGCGGTTGACAACAACACCCTTTCGGCACAAATACCTACCGGGTAGCTTGCGTTTTCCTGGTTGGTGCCGCTTACTACCTGCCCATTGTTAAGCTGACCTGCCGCACCCACCCTAAATTTTGAATATGGTGCATAGGCATGTTGTGTAGTTTCGCGGGCTTTGTTTAGCAGTTGTGCATCTTCGGCGTTAAGTTCATCGGCACTATTAAATTGCTCAAATTCAAACTTAAATTCGTGTTTCATTCCACAATATAATTGAAGATGGCTAATACGCCCTTTACCTTTTAACAGGATAAAGTTGTTATTATTTTAAAAAAATGTTTTTTGATATGCCCTTAATGATGTCAACAAACGATGTATAGACCGGGTTGCAGCCAGCTACATCGTGCTGAGTAATGTTACAAATGTATAAGAGTGCGACGCCACTAAAGCTAAATGGAAGTATATCGCCCGGCCCAAAAAAAAAGCCGCTTATGTTTATTTTATACTACGAAACAAGCGGTTCCAACGGGGACCCTTTTCCCAGCTAAACCATATGAGCGATGCCCTGCCTACTACATTGGTTTCGGGTACAAAACCCCAGTAGCGGCTGTCCTGGCTTCGATGGCGGTTGTCGCCCATCATCCAATAGTAATTGTATTTGGGTGTGTAGGTGGTGGTTTCCTTTCCGTTAATAAAAAACTTCCCTTCTTTTTCAACCAATTGCTGCGCTTCGTACACCGAAATAAGTCGGCGATATACATCAATATTGGTGGTGGAAATGTTGAGGGGAATGCCCTTTTTGGGAACATACACGGGGCCGTAGTTATCGGGTGTCCAGGGCAGGCTGGCATTGTACGGGAAAACAGGATTAGTGGCATTAATAGAAGTCAGTTGTGATGATACAACATTGGGCTGCTTTGCCACCAGTTTGGCCTCGTTGGGGGTCATGTTAATTATATAAGACCCGGTCTTTCTGTCGTAAGGGTATAATTGCTGTTTTGTATCGTCATCAATATCAATGTGCAGTTTAGTCATTAAAAATTCGGGATTGAAGGGCTGGCCATTGGTTTGAACTACGTATTCGGTTTGCGAAAATTCGGGTATATCATTTATGCTGCTGTTTATGTACACTACGCCATCCTTTACCTGCAGGGTATCGCCACCCACCGCCACGCACCTTTTTATGTAGTTATCGGTTTTATCCATTGGGTGTACCAGTATCGGGTACTCGGCAAACAACGCTTCGCGGTTGCCATTATAGCTTTGGCGCAACACATCGTAATAAGGCACCTTTGAGCCAAAGTCGGGCAAATTAATGATGGTGTCGCCAGCAGGAAAGTTGAACACCACCACATCGTTACGTTTTACCGCTACAAAACCTGGAAGCCTGGTGTAAGGAATTTGTACAAGTTTGGTGTACGATGGCGTTGTGGCCGAAAAAGGCATTATGTTGTGCACAAAGGGAAAAGAGATGGGCGTTTGCGGAATGCGGGGGCCATAGCTCATTTTGTTCACAAACAAAAAATCGTTTACCAGCAAGGTTTTTTCCATACTTTCTGTAGGTATGGTATAGGCCTCAAAAATAAAAGTGCGAATAAGTGTGGCGGCTACTACTGCAAACACACCGGCGTCGATCCACTCGCGGCCGGCCGACTTACGATAACGTTTAACTACTTCGCTGCCTACAAATTTGGTATCTTTTGAAAAACCTATAAACGGAAAATATACAAAGGGAAAAAACACGGTAAGTGTATGATCAAACAACTGGAAACGACCAAAATGCATTACAAAAATAATGGTGATCCAAATAGTAATAAACTGGCCAGCTATAGGGATTAGCTGTAGCCAAAACCATATTTGGCGGATATTTGATTTTTTTACAATGTGCCAGGTATTTAAAAAAGGAATGAATGCGTACCATGCGGTGATACCTGCTTTTTTAAACATACCATACATACCAATATGCCAACCAAGCGTACCAATAATAAATAAAAACCAGCCCATAGGTAAATTTTGATGTGGGCAAAAGTACAGTTATAATCTATTGGTAAAATGTTACTTAAAAATAGTTTGCAAAGCAAAACGTAAAATTTAATACAGTGACAAACAGTAACATATAAAAATACCGTTTAACTTGTTGGGTTAATGACCTTGCCATATGCATCACTTTACTATTCGCGATATAGAAAATTTAAGCGGAATAAAGGCCCACACCATACGCATTTGGGAGCAGCGATACAACTTACTTGAACCCCTTAGAATAGAAACCCAGCATAGGGTGTACAATAACAACGATCTGAAAAAAATATTACGGGTAGCTTTTTTATACCACCGCGGTGTAAAAATATCAAAAATTGCCAGCCTGAGAGATGATAGCCTTAATCAACTTGTTGAAACACAGGGCGACCTTAAAAACAGCGACTATTCGATAAACCAACTAATGGAGGCCTCAATTGATTTTGACGAACAAAAATTTTCGGAAACACTGCAATACGCTTTTAGGGTATTTGGGATAGAAGATGGAATGACGAGGTTACTGTTTCCGTACATGGAAAAAATTGGTTGGTTGTGGGTAACCGGGCATTTCATACCCGCACAGGAACATTTTTCGAGCAGTATTATAAAGCAAAAACTATTGGTAGCCATTGATGGTTTACTAAACCTTACGCCAGCCAATGCACCTACCTGGGTATTGTTTACCCCCGAAAATGAATACCACGAGATATCGTTGCTTTATATCTACTACCTGTTAAAAAAGTATGGCAAACGCTGCATTTATTTTGGGCTGGATGTATCAATTGAATTATTGGTGACCTTATGCCAACATACCCCGGTTGATGTATTACAGTTTCACCTGACCACCAATTTTTTACCTTTAACCGTTAATGCTTATTTGGAACAGCTGGCCGAAACATTTAGCAGTAAAAAAATCATTGGTTCGGGACGTGCGGTACAGTCAATAACACATACACCTGCCAACATTCAGCTAATACACAACCCCGCTGATTTTATTAAGCTAATTAAAAATTAAGGGTAGATGCAGGCGATTATTGTATCCAAAATTAATAACCAGCCTGGCAGTAATTTTAATTGATTAAAAAATGACCGTATGACCGCTTAAAACAGATTATGTTACCCAAAGGGCATTTACTGACTTTAAATTTTAGCAGATGGACTCGTAAACCCATAAGCTAACAATTATCAAAACTTTTAAAAATGTAAGGAACTTTCTTGCGAGAAAAAAAAGGAATTGGGTTTTGATGAAGTAAAAATCAAAAATTTGTTAAACAAAATTTTAAATTTTAAAATAAGGTTTGCCGACAAAACAAATAGAATAAACACTCTAATTAAAAAAAATTGAAAAAATTACCTTGTATACCAAACTTGCCAACGAAGCACTAATGTCAATTAACGATTTGGTTGCTTCGATTAGAAATTTGCATTCATCATCATTCATACAATATTCTTCTTTAAATATGATTGGTACCAACGGAATTACTACCAACGAAAAAAAACTTGAAAATGCAATGGACGATTTACAAGATGTAGCAACTGACTTGGAGTCTACCCTTTTTTTTCCTTCCAAATGTTGCAGACTTTCAAAAAACCACTAAAGAACTATCGCTGGTTTAGTGATAACATTTTGCCTGGAGGGTTTTAAAATTCAATTTGAGAATTTAAAGAAAAAAGTTTTTTATTCATCGATTTAAAAGGACGTTATTGACTATTGTCTTGATAAAAATTTAAAGCAAATCACCTCGGCTACAAGATTAAATAATAGTGCCAAACCCTCTACATAAACAAAAGATTAAACGGCAGCGGGGGTTTTAGCGTTTACTTTTTGCTGGTCATAAAAAATAAAAAGGTTTATCTAATGTTCCCTAATATAAAAACAGGCTCGTTAGGTTTTTAAAACATTAATGACTAACTAAAGTTTTGTTATATAAAAAGGTATTGAAATGTTTAATGACCAGTAACTTACATGAGGTTACCGTAGAAAATAACAAACCGATGTTTCAAAAAAGTTAGCACCACAAACAACAGAAGTATTTCATTGACTTTGTCGGAAAAAACCCGGAAGTCCTTTCGCTCCCAAATACCCGAAGGTTACACATAACTTTTTACATCGGCTGGCGTAATATCCCTACCCGACAAAATCACGAGCCTTTCAACTACGTTTCTCAACTCCCTGATGTTGCCCGTCCAATTATGTTTTTTCAGGGTATCCATAGCAGCCGGTTCAATTTCTTTTTTTGCCTGGCCATAATCGGCGGCTATGTCGTTCAAAAACTTATCAACTAAAAGGGGTATATCGGTTATACGATCGTTAAGGCTGGGCACGTGAATAATGATTACGCCGAGGCGATGGTAAAGGTCAAGCCTAAAATTTTTATCTTCAACCTCCTGCAACAGGTTTTTATTGGTGGCCGCCACTACCCTAACATCTACCGAAATTTCTTTTTCGCCCCCTACCCTGGTTATTTTTCCTTCCTGCAAGGCACGCAGTACCTTGGCTTGTGCACCAAGGCTCATGTCGCCAATTTCGTCTAAAAACAAAGTGCCGCCGCTGGCTTGTTCAAACTTGCCTATACGTTGTTTTATGGCCGAGGTAAAAGAGCCTTTTTCGTGACCAAATAACTCGCTTTCTATCAGCTCGCCGGGTATGGCAGCACAGTTTACTTCTACCATAGGCCCGTTGGCCCGATTGCTTTTTTCGTGCAGCCAGCGCGCCACCAGTTCCTTTCCGCTTCCGTTTTCGCCTGTTATTAGTACCCGGGCATCGGTAGGTGCTACCTTTTCAATGGTTTCCTTAATTTTTACAATGCCTTCGCTCTCGCCAATCATTTCCTGCACCTTGCTAACCTTGCGCTTAAGCGTTTTTGTTTCTTTTACCAGCGTGGTACGGTCTAAGGCATTGCGTATAGTAATGAGTAATCGGTTAAGGTCGGGTGGCTTACTTATGTAATCGAAGGCACCTTTTTTAACGGCCTCTACAGCGGTTTCAATGTTGCCATGACCGCTGATCATAATAATGGGCGTATCGTTGTTAGACGCAGTTGCCTGGGTTAAAAACTCAATACCGTCCAGCTTAGGCATTTTAATATCGCACAAAACCAGGTCAAAATTTCCATTTTGAAACTTCTTTAATCCCTCTTCGCCATCGGCAGCCTCTTCAACCTTATATCCTTCAAAACCTAATATTTCGGCCAGTGTTTTTCGTATTGAGCGCTCGTCGTCTATTATAAGTATAGTGGCCATAAGTTAATTTTGAGGCTGCAAGATAGGTGGTTTGGGTGTTGCAGAAACCAGTGCTTCCCTGGGCCAGTCCAATATAAAACAACCCCTTTATCAGGGTAAAATAAAGTTATTGCTGTAGCCAATTACTGGCTTAACAGCAGCATATTTTGTTTTACCTGCTGCCGCTCCGTAAGTTTAATAGCTTTTATTACTAACTGCAAAAGGTAGCCGGGGCTAACCACCCTGCCGGCAATTTTTAGAACACTGTTATCGATGGCGACTATGTAATTGGTATGTGCCTGTCCCGAAATGGTAGCCAACGCCACTCCATTGGTCCAACTGGTTTTTCGGGCGGTGGCCATACTAAAGTTCAAAACTGCTTCCTCGTTTTTGTTGCTTAGCTTTTGCAGCAAACGCATAGGCGGCCATATGTTGGCCAAAATTGTCTGCACCTGTTGGCTTTGTGTTGCAATAATTTGGTTGATGGCCATAAAATCGGCCTCAAGGTCATGAATTTTATTGTCGGGAGCGGTTTGGGCAGCTGCAATACAAAGGTCCAGGTTTATGTGGGTATTAATACCCAAAAGCAAATGTTGAAATACCACAAAACGTTGGTTACTGCATGCATCAAAAGCAAACTTCCACGCTTTGCTACAGGGTTGATTGTTTTGGTATGCCTGCCAGGCATCAATATACCTGTTGGCAAAAATCACATCCAGTTGTTTCATACGTGTACCGTTTTGAAAACCATTTTGTGCAATAGCCGTTTGCACAGCTACCGTTATGCGCCGGTAAAGGCAGGCAAAATAGCCAGCCGGATGATTGCGGCTGATACACCAATCAATAATTTGGGTTTGCTGTTGTATTACATCGGCAATGGTTGTGGCACGCATATATTTCTTTTTTACTTAAAAATTGTTTGGGGCTAAAATCAACCATGTTTTTAGGTAGATGTAAAACTTACAAAACCCGGAATACTGTTTATTTACACTCTAAACCATGAATGACTATCCACAATCTGGTTCTGATATTTTGGAACCGGGCTTTATAGTTGTTTTCACTAGTCGTTGCAGCCTGCCTCTATGACCATAGAGGTCGCACTCTTATACCGCTGGTAATTTTATGCAGCCTTTCTTATCATGATTTTATATTCAGCATTGAGTGTACCAAATAGCGGATAATCATTAAACCATGATATGTACCAATGTACGAAATGGTTTATTTGCGGAGCATGGCGCACAGTATTTACCATGCCAATAATGTTGTAGGCCAATGTACTAAATGGTTTATTTTACGCAGCATAGTACGTAGTAATTAATTTATACCGATTAGCCTTTAGTCGCATACCGTTGCTGCCGTACAAGGGTTAAACCTCTATGGTCAAAAAAGCAAGCTGCCACTAATATTAACGAGTTATTTAAATGCTGGCTAACAAAAAAAGTTTGCTTAAAAAGCCCCTGATGGCAACAATAAATATTTGCTAAAGTAACCAGCCAATAACAATAATGGTTTGCTTTTGCACGGCAATAGCCGTTTTTTGTTGCTCAGTACCCAAACTAAAAAATAATACAATGAAAAAAAGATTTTACCTATTGGCGATTATAATAATTATCAGCAGCAACCTGCCCCCGTTGTTTGCCCAACCTGCCGCACCTTTGCCAATATCGCCACAAATAATTATTGGAAAGCTAAGCAATGGGCTTACTTATTACATACGCAAAAACCAGGAGCCAAAAAACCGGGTAGAGCTAAGGCTGGTAGTAAATGTAGGTTCTATTTTAGAAAACGAACAGCAGCGCGGTTTGGCCCATTTTGCCGAGCACATGGCCTTTAACGGAACAAAGCGTTTTAAAAAACAGGAGTTGGTAAATTTTTTAGAAAAAAGCGGCGTTCAGTTTGGTGCCGATTTAAACGCCTACACCAGTTTTGACGAAACTGTGTATGAACTACAACTACCTACCGACAGTATTGAAGTATTTAAAAAAGGTTTCGATATATTAGAGGATTGGGCACATAACGTAAGCTTTGAACCCGCAGAAATTGATAAGGAAAGAGGGGTAGTAATTGAAGAATGGCGGCTTGGGCAAGGTGCCGATGAACGGTTACGCAAAAAGTATTTTCCGGTTATTTTAAAAGGCTCAAAGTATGCTGAACGTTTGCCTATTGGTACAAAACAAAACCTTGAAACCTTTAAACACAAAACCCTTATTGACTTTTACAAAACATGGTACCGTCCTAATTTACAAGCGGTGGTTGTTGTAGGCGATGTTGATGTTAAGGAAGTAGAACAACTGATAAAAGAACAGTTTGCGACAATCCCCGCAGGTTTTAATGCAGTGCCACGAAAAAAGTTTGGCATACCCGACCATACCGAAACGTACACCAGTATTGTTACCGATAAGGAGCAACCCTACAATGTAGTACAGCTTTTATACATGCACCCCGAAATACCGGCTGCCAAAACCGTACAGCAATACCGTGCTTCTATTGTGCGGCAATTGTTTAATAGTATGATGAGCGCCCGCTTTAACGAGATAGGCCAGCAACCTGACGCCCCGTTTTTGTTTGCCTATGCAGGCTACGGCAATTACATTGGCAATAAAGATGCCTACCAGATGTACGCTGTTGCAAAAGATGGAAAGAAGATAAACAGCAGCAGCGAAATATTGCTTCGTGAAAATGCCAGGGTTTTAAAATTTGGCTTTACCGAAACCGAGCTGGAACGGTCAAAAACGGAAATGATGGCCAGCATTGAAAATCAATACAATGAAAGGGACAAAACAAAATCGGCCGACCTTGTAAACGAGTTGGTCAATCATTTTTTAAAAAACGAACCTATACCGGGCGTTGAGTACGAATACCAATTATACCAAAAATATTTACCTGTCATTACTGTAGGCGAGGTAAATGCCTTGATAAAACAATGGGTAAAACCCACCAACCGCGTAATAATTGTAACGGCACCCGAAAGCGAACAAAAAAACCTGCCGACAGCAGCTAAAGTATTGGCGCAGATAAGCAAACCGGTTACAGGGCTTACAGCTTATATAGACAAAGTAACTACCGGCAACCTGTTGGCTGCCGAACCTACCTCCGGTACCATAACCAGTGAGCGTAAAATAGAAGCACTTGGGGTAACAGAACTAACCTTATCCAACGGTATTAAAGTGGTACTAAAACCTACCGATTTTAAAAACAACGAAATTGCTTTTTCGGCCATTAGCGCGGGTGGCACATCACTCTACAACAATGCAGATTATTTATCGGCAGCTACGGCAAGTAACATTGTTGTTGACGGAGGCGTTGGCAATTACGACCAAATAAGCCTGCAAAAGTATTTGGCGGGAAAAAATTTGTTTGTTAGCCCATCTATTAGCACTTATGCTGAGGGTATCACTGGTTTTACAGTTCCGAAAGACCTTGAAACGGCGCTTCAATTGGTTTACGGCTACATGACCGAACCTAGAAAAGATACCAGCATGTTTAGGGTATTTACTCAGCAAATAGAAGCAAGCCTGGTAAATAAAAACAAAGACCCCAACTCGGTTTTTAGCGATACAGTGGCCTATGCAATCAGCAACTACCACCCAAGAAGCCGCCCTTTGGAATTGAACCGGCTTAACGAAATTGAAATAGACAAAGCCTTTACTATTTATAAAGAGCGCTTTGCCAGTAGCGGCGATTTTATTTTTACGTTTGTGGGCAATTTTTTAATTGATACAATTAAGCCTCTGTTGGCCAAATACCTCGGCTCCCTTCCGCAGGGCAATACCAACGAAACATGGAAAGATGTAGGCATACGCTACCCCAAAGGCATCGTTAATAAAATAGTTAAAAAAGGACAGGAAAAGAAGAGCAGCGTACGAATGACTTTTACAGGCGAAACTGCCTACTCGGCCCTGGCAGCTACCCAAATAAACCAGTTGTGCCAGGCCCTGGCTATAAAATTAAGGGAGGTACTACGGGAAGACCAGGGCGGCGTTTACGGCGTAAGTGTACGCGGCGGCCTAAACCGCGAACCGATAAATAATTATGCCATTACTATTGCGTTTGGCTGTGCTCCCGAAAATGTTGCCAATTTAAGTAAACTGGTATTGGACGGAATTGCTGAAATGAAGGCCAATGGCGCACCAGCCATTAATGTTCAAAAAGTAATTGCCGAGGATACCCGAAGCACGGAAATTTCAGTAAAAGAAAATAACTATTGGCTATACAACCTGCAAAACAAATATTATCGCAACGAAGACCCCACTACTATTATTGACGAACAACAAATGCTTAAACAATTGACTGTTCAGCAAACCAAGGTGCTTGCCAACCTGTACTTTGACAATAACAATGTAGCCACCTTTGTGTTAATGCCTGAATAAATTACCAAAAAAGCATATCGTTATTTGATTATGCAAGGCCACGAGGCCCGATAGGGCTATCTTTTAAAAAATGGTGGCAAAATGTTGCTTATAACCGGTTAAATGCGTCTAACATGCAAATGTCGGTAAACGGCAAAAGGCTATTTTATATATTTTTAAATTTTACCACCACCAAAACCAACCAGCACTATGTTGTTTACAAGGCTAATATATCCGTTGGCAATTAGAGAAAAAATTAGCCATAGGGTTGGTAAATTGCTAAAAACGGTGGGCGATAAAAATGTGCCATTGTCAATGGTAAAAAACATAACGCTCGATTTAAACTACCGCGACGTTGGCCATCGCAGCATTATTTTTAATGGTTTTTATGAATTAGGCTTTTCTAAAACAATTATAAAAATGGCTAAAAAGGGCGGATTGTTGATAGACGTAGGCGCAAACTATGGATATTTTACCTGCCTATGGGCATCGGTAAATCCAAAAAATAAAGTAGTTGCTTTTGAAGCATCACCTCTAAATATTGAGCCTTTAAAAACAAATATTTCTAAAAATAATCTACATAAACAAGTCATTATTGAACCCAAAGCGGTAGGAAAAGAAGAAGGCACTTTAATGTTTAGCCTCTGTAATACCGAAGGGCAAACTGGCTGGGGCGGCCTTTCGCTTGAACAACAAATAGATGATGTTGCCGTGGAAGCAATTACGCTGGATACGTACGCAACCATTAATGAAATAAACGAGATAGATGTGCTAAAAATAGATACCGAGGGCGCAGATACCTGGGTGCTGTATGGGGCTAAAAACCTGCTGCTTCAAAAACGAATAAAACATATCCATTTCGAAAAAAATCCGTTTAGAATGACGGGTCTTAAAATTAATTATAATGATCCGGAGCAATTTTTAAATCAATGTGGCTATAAGGTATCTGTTACCCAGGCATACAACTTTTACGCGTGCCCGGCATAACCTTTGTGCAGTTTTGCATACTTTGCCGGTGGCCGTTAACACCTTTATATTTTACTTTTACAATTAAACCATCAAATATGCTTCGTACACAAATTTTATTGCTATTAGGTTGTGCTATTTTTATTGCCTCTTGTGGCGACAGCGCCAAAAAAAACCAAACCAACGCAGTTACATCTACTTTTCAAACCACCGTCCTCAATGCCAATATACCCAGCCCCAAAAAGGAACTGAAAGGGGTAATTGGCACTACTAAGATAACGGTGGTATATGGCAGCCCATCAGTTAAAGGCCGAACTGTGTACGGCTCGCTGGTACCTTACGACCAGGTGTGGAGAACTGGCGCCAACGAGGCTACCACTGTTGAATTAAGCGAAGCAGTAAAGATAGATAGCAAAAACCTGCCCGCTGGCAAATACGCCCTGTTTACTATACCAACTGCCACCAGTTGGACGGTAATATTTAACTCCGTTTCCGACCAGTGGGGCGCCTACGATTACAGTGCTACTAAAGATGTGTTGAGGGCAAAGGCCACGCCACAGGCCACCACCACCTCATCTGAAACTTTGGAGTTTAACCTTGATGGCCCGGCACTGGTTATGCAATGGGAAAATTTGAAACTGCCAATAGCTATGACAGTTAAATAGAAAAAGTATCGTGCATTGAAAAGTGTACGATATAGTGTGCGAGCCACGAGTGGTTATCATAAAACATATCAACCAAAAAAAAATCACCGGCAGTAAACAACGCCGGTGGTTTTTATAATTAAGGGGTATTTTTTTGGTGACAAACAACAGGGCTATACTTCCATAACTACTGCAGTATCGCCCACGCCAAGCCTTTCAAAAATTTTTTGTACGGCTTCCATAAACGGTGGAGGACCGCAAATGTAAAATTTTTGATCACCGCCACTAATATGTTCCTTCAATATTTCTTCACTAACATAGCCGTAATGGTGGCTATCAACTGCCTCACCAGACAAAACATTAATAAAATTATGAGCGAGGTAGCCTTTTAATTCATCGTGGCAAATAATATCTGCCACAGTTTTATTAGCAAAAACCAATTTGTTGTTGCCTATCTTTTTTTCTTTATCAAGGTGTCTTAATATGGACAGGAAAGGCGTTACCCCGGCTCCACCTGCAATAAACAAACCTTCGCCTGCATAATTAATTGCACCCCATACATCGTGTAAAATCAATTTTTCACCTACAGCAAGGTGGTTCAACTGGTCGGTCATGCCTTTGTGCGATGGATATGTTTTAATAGTAAATTCAATAAAATCATCACCCGGTAAACTCGTAAAACTAAACGGCCTGTTCTCCCCGTTCCACGCTGGCTTATCAATAGCAACTTCGGTAGCCTGACCCGGCATAAAGCTATAATTGGCGGGCTTTTCTACTACTATGTGCAACACATCGTGCGTTGCTTTGGTAATTGATTGTACGGTTTGGTTATGTTTTGCTTCCATAAAATTGGCAGGTTGTTTTAAAGGTTTACTACAAAACAACCATACTAATAGTTCCAATCAAAAAAAGCAAAACATATAATATTAAATAGTACATTTTTTAGGTAGATGTGAACTTAATAAAAAGAAGCAATGGTATAAAGTATCGTGAACGCATGTTACAACGCATTTTTACCCTTGTTTTAGGCTGCTGTTTATTACATATTGCCAGTGCGCAAAACGTGCACAACCAGGCTGTAAAAAAATATATAAACCAGCAGAAGGGCGCCATTGTATGCGAGTTCGCAAAGTTTTTGCAATTGCCCAATACGGCCGGCGACACTACAGGCTTGCGCCGGAATACGGATTTTATAACGCAAATGATGCGGCAAAAAGGCATTACCAACATACAGTTGCCTGGTGCTACTACCAGCGGCGTACCGCCTGCGGTGTATGGCGAAGTGCTGGTACCGGCAGCGAAGCGCACCATTATTTTTTATGCACATTACGATGGGCAGCCCGTTAACCCTGCACAATGGAGCAAACCTTTATAGCCTTTTGAGCCTTTGCTATTTACTGGTGTAATTAATAATGGTGTTAAAAATATACCTTTTCCGGCCAACAATAACTTTAACAACTATTGGCGTATTTATGCCCGCGGCGCATCGGACAATAAAGCTACTGTGGCCAGTATTTTAAATGCGTATGATGCCTTATAAAAACAAGGACTTACACCAAAAAGCAACATCAAATTCTTTTTTGAGGGCGAAGAAGAAACGGGCTTGCCACACCTTGCCGAAATTTTGAGAAAAACATAAGGCACAGCTAAAAAGTGACCTCCGGATTATTTGCGATGGGCCGGTACACCAGTCGGGGCTTAAGCAAATAGTGTTTGGCGTACGTGGCGATGCGCACCTTGACCTTACAGTGTTTGCCTCTAAACGACCATTGCACAGTGGGCATTATGGTAACTGGGCGCCTAACCCGGCATTATTGCTGACCAGGCTTTTAGCCGGTATGAAAAACGACGATGGCAAGGTTATCATAAAAGATTTTTACAGTGATGTTGTTGCATTAACCCCAGCCGAATTACAGGCCTTACGCAAAGTGCCTTTAGTTGACGAGCAAATGAAAAAAGAGCTTGGCATTAATATGACTGAAATAAAGGGCAGCAATTTGTACGAAGCAATTAACCAGCCATCGCTAAATATAAACGGTATGCAAAGTGGTAATGTAAACAAAATGGCCAGTAACCAAACACCCACCTTAGCCACGGCGGTGCTGGACCTAAGGCCGGTATTGGGCAACAACTGGAAACGGCAACAACAAAAGGTAATTGACCATATTAAAAAACAAGGCTTTACCATACTTAATCACGAACCTACGGATGAGGAAAGGGGCGGTAGGAGAAGCTAATAAAAATAGTGGCCGCCAACGATGGGTATAATGCACAACGCACTGCAATGGACGTGCCTGTCGCGGCCATTATAATTGCAGCGGTCAAACTACGGCTAACAAATTAGTACTGCAACCAACTATGAGTGGAAGCCTTCCACTGTATTTATTGGAAAAATAGCTTGGCGCAAAAACAATTACACTACCCATAGCCAACCACGACAATAACCAACATGCCGAAAACGAAAACATTAAACTGGGAAACCTTTTTGAGGTTATTGAAACTATGGCGGCTGTAATGAAGATGGAGTAAGCGGCATAATAAATCAAAGTGATGCGTGCCTTCTGTATCCTTACATTGTTCAACATCATAAAAAAAGTAAACAGGATTTAGTGCAAAGGTCCGCTAAATCATGTTCTTCAGCTTCTCAACTACCGTATCAATTTCGGCGCGGGTGTTGTGTTTGCTAAACGAAAACCGTACGGTTACCTGCCCGGGATTATTGCTTATAGCCCTAATAACATGGCTACCCACATCGGCGCCACTGCTACAGGCACTGCCACCACTTGCACAAATATTATTTATATCGAGGTTAAAAAGGATCATCTCGCTTTTTTCGGTTTTAGGAAAATTTGCACTTACCAATGTATACAGGCTTTTGCCCAATGGATCGCCATTAAACGAAATACCGGCAAAGGCTACAGTTAGTTTTTGCATCAGGTACGTTTTTAAACCGCGTATGTACTCACTGTCGGCTGTAAAGTGTTCGGTAGCCAATTGCAAGGCTTTTGCAAAACCAACAATACCGTATACATTTTCGGTTCCGGCACGCATGTTACGCTCCTGGCTGCCGCCCAATACAAACGGCTGAATCTTTACATTTTCGTTAATATATAAAATGCCAACCCCTTTTGGCCCATGAAATTTGTGGCTTGCGCCAGTAATAAAATGCACTGGCGTATTGCGTAAATCAAAGGGAAAATGACCTACGGTTTGCACTGTATCGCTATGAAAAATGGCATTAAATTTTTTACAAAGCTCCCCTACCAATACCATGTCAAGTATGTTACCTATTTCGTTATTGGCGTGCATTAAAGTAACCAGGCACCTGCCGTCGGCTTCCATTAATAGTTGCTCAAGGTGGCTTGTATCAATATGCCCGTTTGGCAATAATTGTACAAAATAAAGTTTGGCGGCCCCGGTATGCTGCAGGTGTTCTACGGTGTGCAACGTAGCATGATGCTCAATTGCCGAACTAATAATGTGGGTACAACCAAGGTCTTTTATAGCTGCGTTAATGGCCGTATTACTGCTTTCGGTGCCACCACTGGTAAAAAAAATTTCGGCTGGGTGCGCATTTAATATTTTGGCTACCGATTTACGGGCATTTTCAATAGCCAACCTGCATTCCCTGCCATAGCTGTAAATACTGCTGGGATTACCGTACAGGTTAGTAAGGTAGGGCATCATCGCTTCCAGCACTTCGCCATCAAGGCTGGTGGTAGCTGCATTATCAAAATAAATTCGGTCGGCCATTGCGTACATATTGTTGGGTAGCTAGCCCGGCATTAAAAATGGTGGTTGCAAAAGTAATTCAATCAAGGCAGTATCACAGTTCAGGTAATAGATAGGATACTGCACTATTACATAGCTGGCAGGTAAATACAAAAGGTAGTTCCTTTACCAGGGCTACTTTCTACTGCAATAAAACCATTATGATTTTCAACCACCTTTTTAACAATAGCTAACCCAACACCCGAACCTTTATATTGATGATTGCCATGCAACCGAACAAAAATGTTGAAAATTCTTTCGGCATATTGTTGTTCAAAGCCAATGCCGTTGTCAGTTACCATTATTTTCCAATAATCTGTTTCAGCAATAGGGTATTGCTGATAATTACCCTGTATATTTTCCACATCTTTTGAAGCTACCTTTTTTGCTTTAACCAGTAATATTAGTGGCACTTCCCCGTTTCGGTATTTTATTGCGTTACCAAAAAGATTTTGAAACATTTGATACAATTGCAGCGGGTACCCATTTATAACCGGTAGTTTGTTGATGGATACTTTTATGCCGCGCGCCAATACGGTAATATCGGCTTCGTCCATTACCCTTTTTACCAAATCGGCCAATGGCACCACTTCGGTTTCAGGCCGCTGAAACGACAGGTGCGAAAAAGTCAGCAGGTCGTCAACCATGGTAAGCATACGGGTAGTAGCCACCTGTAATTTGTCGAAGCTTTTAAACGGATCGTTTTGCCAAACATCGGTGTACCGCGATTTAATATGGCTTAACAACAGATTAATTTTTCGTATCGGTTCTTTTAAATCGTGCGATGCTGACGAGGTAAATTCTTCAAGGTTATTATTCGACTGCTTTAGGGCTTCAATTGATGTGTTTAATTGCATGTGTAGCAGTTTAAGCCCGGTAAAATCGGTAATGGTTACCAATAATTCCTGCTCTAGTTTGTCAACCCTGATTTTGTAATAAGCAGGCTGTTGTCGTTTCACTACTATTTCAAACGAACAGGCTTCGGCTGTTTCGTAGGTTTTTATTAAAAACCCAAACAGGTTGGCTGGCTGACAATACCCATACCACTTATCAATTTTTTCGCCTGTAATTTGATCCATTGGTGCGCAAAAAATATGCTCTATCACATTATTAGTCATATTTACCTCAAAATTAATGATGTCACCTTTTTTACCTCTTACAGGCTGCAGCGTTAATATGCCCGCCTGCGAAGTATTGATGATGGTGCGAAAGCGTTCTTTATCTAATTTGGTCTCAGTTACATCAACCATAGTTTGCACTACCCCATCGTTGCCCAATTTGGTTATAGATATATTGAACCACCCTTTCAGGCTGTTGGTAAAATAAAAAAACTCTTTTTGCAGTGGTTTCCCTGTGGCAATTACGTTGCATTTAGCAGTAAACTGTTCAAGCCCCACAAACCCCCGAAAAAGGGTAAGGTAGCTTTTGCCAATAATGTCTTTTTTGGGCAAATAAACAAGGGCTGCATACTGATTATTGCAGTTGATATACTTAAAATCAACAATGTTGCCATTAGTATCTTTTACAGCTTGTAATGCAAAAATTCCGTGCTGGCTGCCGTCAAATATGCTGTTTAACAAATTTGCCTGCAAGGCTATTTTTTCATCATTCAGTTTTTTATCGGTAACGTCAACAAAACGGCTTAACACACAGTCGTCAAGCTTTTGCAAAAACACCATAAACCAGCCAAACTGCTCGCCCTTATCATTTCTGAAAGTAGTTTCAAATTGAACAGGCTTGCCGGTTTCTATCACCAATTTATGCAAAATATACTGTTCGTCGCTCTCCAGGTGCGGCAGTAGAGATAGCAATGTTTTACCCAACGTGTTTTTTGGCAGCCTGCCCAGCTTACGTGCTACTTCATTACAGTGCGATATTATGAAGTCGACGATCATTCCATCATCGTCCCTAACACTTTCTAAAAGCAGTATTCCATCGGCCGAGCCTTGTAGCATGGAGTCGTAGCGTCGTGCCCTAATTTGATCTTTGTTTTCAGGCATAATATTTTTTGGCCCAATAAAACTAAGAAAATAAAAAACAAGCTATAAATAGCAAAGCCGGCGTAACGGTTAATTTTAGCCGGGGCTAAGCAAACGATACCCTAATTTTGCAGGCAAAGAAGCTGGCAAAAAATACATGTATTATAAGACTTCATACATAATAGCCGATCAGTTAAACTAAATAAAAACCATGAATACCAAATATCAACATTTAATACCGGCCGACTTTGCTGACGAATCACGGGTTTGGATTTACCAGGCAAGCAGATTGTTTGCTATTGGCGAGGCATTGGAAATAGAAGATATGTTGAATGATTTTATTGGTGCATGGCAATCGCATGGAGCCAAAGTAAAAGGATATGGCAATTTATTTTTTGGGCAGTTTTTGGTGCTAATGGCCGATGAAAACCAGGCCGGGGTTAGTGGCTGTAGCACCGACAGCTCCGTAAGGCTGATAAAAGAAATGGAAAGCCGCTTTAAAGTAACCATGTTTGACCGGCAACAGCTGGCTTTTTTTATAAAAGATAAAATACAGCTGTTACCCTTGCCGCAGTTGAACTATGCGGTCGAAAATAAATTTATTTCGGGCGACACGCTTTACTTTAATAACCTTATTCAAAATAAGAAGGAGTTGCTACAACAATGGCTGATACCTGTAAAACAAAGTTGGCTAATTAAAAAAATAAAGCAGGTAGAAACAACTGCCTAAAATTTCTATTCTTTTTTAATCCGGCAGGTTTTTCCTTCCGTTTAATTTTAAAACAAAGCCCGGCCCTGCCAGGCTTTTTGCTTGCAGGCGTGGGCTTGTACCGCTTTTACCAAACAATTGCACATCGTTATTATAAATAAAATAGCGGTTATAGTTTACTGCTAACAATTTGGTGATAGCAATCAAAAAATAGTTGGTCATGTACAAATCAATGTTCCATGGGTTGTGGCGGAGGTTGCTAAAAAAATCGGGACGGCAGGGATACGTAATGTCTTTAGGCAAAATCCAACTATACTTTAACGATACAAAAACGCCAAACTAGCTTGAAACATGGAGACCGGGATCGACACCATAGTCCCCTTTATTTGACAAAAAATCACTGGCTACCTCTACCCACCGGCTGGTTAGCAGCAATACAAAAGTGGAAAAATGATCGTTTGGCTTATAGTCAACCCGGGCTGAGGTAAGTAGGTAGGTGGGTGATTATAATGTAGATGAAAATACGCCTTTGGGCATAGTATAAGTGTAGCCGTCAAAAAACTGTCACCGCAGGTTAAACAGCACGCTCAAAAAAAACGTTATCGTTAAAGTTATACCCGTATTTGCTCAACAAATTTAACCGGTCGTCGTTTTTGCGGCTGCCGGGGCTGGTGCTTTGCACATACCCAAAATTAAAGTGGAGGTTATTGTGCCACCGCTGTTTATCTATTTTAAAAAATACGTGCTAGATAAAAAATTGTTTACTGGTAGGGAAAAGTTATCGCCACCTGCCGCCCGGTTGCTGGGCGAATTCTAAGAACATTCACACTTAACAATCCTCCTTTTTTCTACCTCCACGGCAGGGTGTCCTTGTTGTTTCTATAAATGGTTTGGGCTAGTTGGCACCGCAGGTTTTTTACATTTACAACCGGGGCGCAGGGCATACAAATGGTAGTAGTGTTAAAAATCATTAAACAGTATCTTATCATACTTTGTGCTGTTAAATGGCAGAAATGATAATTTATAAAAAAAAGGTATTAGACTTGTGTAATGGCATTGGCTGTTAAACATGGCAAATGCTGCTTTTGCCATATGCCGGTTTACCAGTATTTTTACACCACATTGCGACAAAATCTGATTTGGTACCAAAAGGGCAAAAAGATAAGCCGCTTCTTATCATTTTAAAGTAAAACAATTAAAACATATGGCTTACGATGTAATCGTTTTAGGTAGTGGTCCGGGTGGATACCCTGCCGCTATCCGTGCTTCGCAATTTGGTTTTAAAGTTGCCATTATTGAAAAAGAAAGCCTTGGGGGCGTTTGCCTTAACTGGGGTTGTATACCTACCAAAGCATTGCTAAAAAGCTCGCAGGTGTACGAGTACCTTAAACATTCCAACGACTACGGTATTGAGGCTACGGGCGTTCAACACAACTTTCCGGCAGTAATAAAACGCAGCCGTGGCGTAGCCGACAAAATGAGCAAAGGCGTTCAATTTTTAATGAAGAAAAATAAAATTGACGTAATTATGGGCTACGGCAAAATAAAAGCCAAAGGCCAAATTGAAGTAACCCCGCAAGGCGGGACCGATAATACCAAACAAACAGTTGAAGCAAAATACATAGTGATAGCTACCGGCGGCCGTGGTCGCGAGCTACCCAACCTGCCGGTTGATGGCAAAAAAATTATTGGCTATCGCGAAGCGATGACCTTACCCGAGCAGCCCAAAAGCATGATTATTGTAGGTAGTGGAGCCATTGGCGTTGAGTTTGCTTACTTCTACAACAGTATGGGGACCAAGGTAACAATGGTAGAATATTTACCAAGAATAGTACCGGTTGAAGACGAAGATATTTCCAAAGAACTGGAGAAGCAATTTAGAAGGCAGGGAATTACCATAATGACCAACGCATCTGTTGAGTCGGTGGATACGTCAGGAAGCCCTTTAAAAGTCAAAGTAAAAACAAAGGATGGCGAAATTACCCTTGAGGCCGAAATAGTGTTAAGTGCCGTTGGCTATAGTGCCAATATCGAAAACATTGGCCTGGAAGAAATAGGAATAAAAACCGAAAAAGGACGGATACCGGTAGATAAATATGGCCAAACGAGCGTAGCAGGTTTTTATGCCATTGGCGATTGCTCGCCCGGCCAGGCCCTGGCACACGTAGCAAGCAAAGAAGGTATTAATGCAGCTGAACACATTGCGTATACCGAAAAGAAATTGAGCCATTTGCCCGAGGCGATGGACTACAACAACATACCAGGTTGCACTTATTGCAGCCCCGAAATTGCCAGCGTAGGCTACACTGAAAAAGCAGCAAAGGAAGCAGGCTTTGAAATTAAAATAGGCAAGTTTCCTTTTATGGCCAGTGGAAAGGCCAGCGCAAGCGGTGCTACCGAGGGCTTTGTAAAAGTGATATATGATGCCAAATATGGCGAGTTTTTAGGCGCACATATGATAGGCAATAATGTAACCGAAATGATTGCCGAAGTAGTAACCGCCCGCAAACTGGAAACCACCGCTCACGAAATATTAAATTCAGTTCACCCACACCCTACCATGAGCGAAGCTTTGAAAGAATCGACCGCTATGGCTTACGGCGAGGCCACTGATATTTAACACAAGTAAAAATTCATAATAAACACAAAGGGCTACCAGCAACGGCAGCCCTTTATTTTTATACTTATATTTTATTATCCTTTTCGGGGTATTAACCACCTAAAACCAAGGGCTATATTACCAAGGTTTGTACCGGTTAAACCTGATGAAAAATTAAAGCCCCCACCTGTTGAACTGCTACCGCTTGTGGCGTTTTTTATAAAGTTGTGGCTGTAGCCTATATTAACCAAATTAGTAAAATAAGCATCAAATAAAAACCGGCTATTTAGTTGGTAACTAATACCAGGACCAAGGTTTACTATGGCCCCAACGGTGTTAACCTTACTTTTAAAAGTACCGCCATTATTTATTTCTTCCCTATTGGTAACTCCATAAATGCAGCAGCAGTGGTAATGGTAACAAAAAATTTAGGGGCAGCCTGTATAAATTTTTGCCTGGCTACATTAAGCAAAACATTCTGATATGTATTTTTTTCAATAGCAGATAATCTGTCGGTTTTTTGCCAGTTTAGATTGTACGAAAATCCGGCACTCCATAAAACATCCTTTTTTACAAACTATCCATACCAGGGATTTACAAGAGTGTACCGATACCTGTTAACTGACCCGGGAAACTGTTCGTTGCCTGTTTTATTTGAAGCAAAGGTCACATTGCCACCCAACACTTTTTGGCCCGGGTTAAATTGCGCAAACAAGGTAGTTGCAGTGCAAAGCAGCACCGCCTAAAAAAGGAAAAATTTAGTCATAATTTTTTTATTACCTGACACTACGCTTTTCCGTTATGTTGCCCCAGGCCTGGACAATTCGTACTCGTTTAACAAATCAATCTTTTGAGCCTGCATACGTGAGTCCCATATTGTACCAAAGAAAGCTCCATTTATCGGCCTGCTCCTCAATTATTTTATTGGTAGGTTTACCGGCACCATGGCCGGCTTTTGTGGCAATGCTTATTAATACCGGGTTGGTACATGCCTGTGCAGCCTGTAGCGCCGAAGCAAATTTAAACGAGTGCGCAGGCACTACCCTATCGTCGTGGTCGGCGGTGGTTACCATGGTTGCAGGGTAACAGGTACCGGATTTTAAACTATGTACCGGCGAGTACCCTAATAAATAATTGAACATTTCCTTATTATCCTCGGCGGTACCATAGTCGTAAGCCCAACCGGCACCCGCTGTAAACTTATTGTAGCGAAGCATATCCATAACGCCCACTGCGGGAAAGCAAACCTGGTACAAATCGGGACGCTGAGCCATGCAGGCGCCCACCAACAGACCGCCATTGGATCCACCGGAGATGGCGAGGTAATTTTTTGAAGTATACTTTTCTTTTATCAGGTATTCGCCTGCAGCTATAAAGTCGTCGAACACATTTTGTTTTTGGAGTTTAGTGCCTGCGTTATGCCATGCATCGCCGTACTCACCGCCCCCTCTTAAATTGGCTACTGCATACACGCCGCCGTTTTCTAAAAACACAATATTGCTTACGCTAAAACCCGGTGTAAGGCTTACATTAAAACCACCATAAGCATATAACATGGTAGCGTTTGCACCAGTTAATTTTAAACCCTTTTTGTAGGTAATAATCATGGGTATTGTAGTGCCATCTTTCGATGGATAAAACACTTGCTTACTTTCATAATCAGCAGGCGTAAACTGTACGGCCGCTTGTTTGTAAATAAAAGACTTTCCCGAGCCGATTTCGTACTTAAAAATGGTGGGCGGGTAGGTGTACGAGGTAAAGGAATAATACACTTCCTTTTCGTTTTTTGTACCACTAAAACCACCGGCCGTGCCCAAACCAGGCAAGCCGATCACATTAAGTTTTTTGCCGGTTAAATCATACTCCTCTACATACGATACTGCATCTTTAATATACTGTGCAAACAGGTGGCCGCCTCCGGTACTTAGCTGTAGCGGAAATTTGGTTTCGGGCAGCAGGTCTTTCCAGTTTTTAGCAACGGGATCATTAGCCTTTACCGTAATTAGTTTACGGTTGGGTGCGTTTAAATTTGTAGTAATAAACAATAAGCCATCATTTGAATATACCACGTCCTGCTCGCTGTCAAAACCTGTTACTATCGGCACTATTGGTGCACCCCCGGTTTTTAAATGTTGAATGTATAATTCGTTACCATAGGTGGCGTTTGCTGCACTAATCACCAAAAACTGTTGATCTTCAGTAACGCCGCCACCTATATATCGCCGCGGCATATCATCGCCCCCAAATATCAATTGATCACTACTTTGAGGCGTACCCATTTTATGGAAAAACAGTTTATGAAACTGTGTTTTACCCGATAGCTGGCTACCGCTGGCAGGCTTATCGTAACTGCTGTAATAAAAGCCTTCGTTGTTGCGCCAGCTTAGGCCGCTAAATTTTACATCGGTCAATGTATCATCCAATGGTTTATTGGTTAGGGCATTTAAAATAATCACCTTTCGCCAGTCGCTGCCGCCTTCCGATATTTGGTAGGCTGCCAGCGATCCATCTTTTGAAAACTCTATACCCGCCAGCGAGGTGGTACCATCGGGCGAAAAACTATTAGGATCCAGAAACACTACAGGTGGCATTCCCTTTTTTTCGCGATACATAACCGACTGGTTTTGCAGGCCATTGTTTTTATAAAAGTAAGTATAGCCACCACGCGTGTAGGGAGCCGAATACTTTTCATAATTCCACAAGGTGGTCAATCTTTTTTTAATTGCTTCGCGATAAGGAATGTTGGCCATGTACCCATCGGTCACCTCATTTTGGCGGGTCACCCAATCTTTAGTATCGGCAGCCATATCGTTTTCAAGCCACCGGTATGGGTCGCCAACTTTAATTCCAAAATATTCATCGGTTTGATCCACTGTTTTAGTGGTAGGGTATTTGCCGGTAAATGCTCCGGGCTTTTGAGCAATAACATACATAGTAATTAATAAAAAAACAAGTAGGCAATAAGTTGACCGCATCGTTAAAAATTTTGGCCTAAGGTAGTTAACTAATGGTTTACCAAATGGTAATAAACACCTCAATTTGGCAGGCAAACAACTTATACGGGTAACGGAGATATTGTATTCAAAAAAAAAGGATAGTATCTTACTTCAAAACCTTACTTATGCCTATAGATAACCAATTGTATACCCTTTATACTACTGCCGATGTGTTCTTAAAAACACCCGACGATTGCGATCTTATTTTCAGGCTGTACCTTGATGCCGACCAAAAACTAACCCTTGGTGCCTGGTATAACAAACAAAACAATTTTAGCACTATTGAACCTGATTTTATGCTAATCCCTTTTGAACAGGCGGGTTTTAATTGGCAGGCAGGCATGTTTTTTGGCGATCAGCGCCTATGCAACCGGCAAATTAGTAAATTAGGAGAAGAACTAAAAAAGCCTGGTAACGGCTGTGTTTTTTTTACTCCCGCAGTAGATGTAAACCTTTCAAAACAAATAAATTTTGAAATAAAAGTTGGACCACTTGCCGGTAATAATAGCATTTCCGTTTCGTTAGGCATTGTAATATCAAATACCAATCCATCACCACCACGCAGCACGTCAACAATTAAATAGTGGTTAGCCCAATAGCCATTTGTGCACTACGCTTAAAGACTATGCCAATCTTGCCTTAATTATATAGGTTATTTGATCAATTTTTTGCTGCTGCATACATTTAAAGTGGCCAAGCGGACAGGCCCTATAACCAATTTTACTACAGGGCCTGCACCAAAGGCCCGCCACTTCTACAGCATTGTGGGGCTGGCTGTTTAATCCGTAATAGGGACCCATACCAAAAGCCGGTATCGTATTGCCCCATATACTAATAATGGGCTTTTTAAACGCTGCCGCAATGTGCATTAAACCGGTATCGTGGGTAACTATCAACCTGGCGCGCCGTACCAAATCGGCACTTTCGTTCAGCGAAAATTTACCACACGAGTTGTAGATCTTTATGGGATCGATGGCAGCTACCGCTTCCCCATCACTTCTATCCTCAGGGCCACCCAATAAAATAATGGGATGATTAATACCAGCCACCAATTGTTGCAGTTTTTGAACGGGAAGCTTTTTGGTATTAAGTGCTGCCCCAATTACAATACCGATAAAACCATGAATGTGCGATGTAGGTATATCGTTAGGTGATACGATGTCACTTTCGGGAATAAAATAATCAAGCCCCATACCATCGTTGTTTACCCCAAGGCTTTGTGCGGTGGCAAGGTAGCGGTCAACAATATGAACATTGGGCAACACATTTATTTTTACTGCTGTCAACAACCACTTTTGAATATTAAGCTTTTTAAAAGCATAGGCAGGTACGCCAGCCAACGCCTTTTTAATAGTCATGCTTCGCAGGTTATTGTGCAGGTCAATGATGTGATTGAATTTGATTTTTTTAAGCGAATTCACTAAGTCATCCATACTGTTATTTAACACATGCACTTGGTTAACGTACGGATTGCTATCAACAATACCTCTAAAACTTGCTTTGGTAACAAAATGTACCTCGGCGTTGGGTACCTGCGTACGTATGCAACGAATAACCGGCGTGGTAAGTACAATATCGCCAATGGACGAAAAGCGGATGATGAGTATCCGTACCGGCTTTGCAATAACGCTTTGGTCGGCTGTCACCGTTTCCATTGGTTTTTGAGAGTTTATTAAACAGGTTCGGTATAATTCAGGTCTTTGCCAAAAGTTTCTTCGGTATAGTAGGCAGCTACCCACGTTATGGCCATAATAACCGCCCCGGTAATAATGCCACCGGTTACATAACTGGTTTGCTCCCTTATGGCCTTAAACATTAAAATAATCAGGGGTAGCGCTCCCCTAACCATATTAGGTACAGTGGTGGCAGCAGTAGCCCTGAGGTTGGTACCAAACTGCTCGGCAGCCACGGTTACAAAAATGGCCCAGAAGCCTCCTCCAAACCCAAGCCCAAGGCAAATAAGATACATTTGTTGTGGCGTGCCATTGCCCTGCATAAAAAACAAGGCGGTAAATACCATGGTCATTGCATAAAAAATATATAAGGCTTTTTTGCGGCTGCGTAGTTGCTGGCTTATCAACCCAATGGCCACATCGCCTATAGAAATGCCCACATAGGCAAACATAATGGCCCGGCCCGGTTCAATAATGCCGCTAATACCTAATTCAAGCCCAAACTGGTCGCTAAAAGTTACCAGTATGCCTATTACATACCAGGTAGGCAGGCCTATTAATATGCAACGGATGTAAGTAAGGAAGCGCTTTTTGTTATTAAAGAAGGCAAAGAAATTACCACGGCTAACGTTCGCTTTTTTGAGACTGGTAAACATAGTACTTTCAAAAACACTTACCCTCAACAATAATAAAAGCAACCCCATGGCGCCTCCAATAAAATAACAAATGCGCCAGTCAAACTGCTTTGACACAAAGTAGGCTGCCACAGCGCCTGTTAGTCCAATACCCGCCACCATAGAAGTTCCAAGGCCCCTTTTTTCTTTTGACAAAAGCTCCGATACCAGTGTAATGCCTGCACCCAACTCCCCTGCAAGACCAATACCGGCAACAAAACGCAACATTGCGTATTGTTGCACATTTTGCGCAAAACCATTGGCAATATTGGCCAGCGAATACAAAACTATGGAGCCAAACAATACACTTAACCGGCCTTTTTTATCGCCCAAAACGCCCCATAAAATACCACCCAGCATTAAACCTATCATTTGAATGCTAATAATAAATTCACCTTCGGTCAGCACCTGTTCGGGGGTAAGACCCAAAGCCTGCAGGCTGGGCTTGCGTATAATGCCAAATAACAGCAGGTCGTATATATCAACAAAATACCCAAGGGCGGCAACAATTACCGGTATAGAAAAAATGCCATACTCGCGTTTTTCCATGATAAATTTAGTTGGGAGTGGAAGTTTTGGAGGCCTTGGGTTTGCCAAACATCATTTTTAAGATAACCGGTAGCGTGGTAACCAGTACTATTACTAATACAATTACTTCCAGGTGCTCCTTAAGATCGAACCCAAACTGCTTTTTACAAAATGCGTATAAAAAATGACCGGCGAAAAGCATGCTAAACACCCATGCTACGCATCCAATTACATTAAAAAAGGCAAACTTCTTTTTATCCATTAGTACTATACCGGCTACAATTGGTGCAAAAGTGCGAACGAGGGGTAAAAACCTGGCAAACACTATAGCGCCACCGCCATGTTTTTCGTAAAAATCTCTTGCCTGAAATAAATATTTCTTTTTAAAAAAAAAGGTATCCTTTCGATGGAAGAGGAAAGGCCCACTCTTTTTACCAAACCAATACCCGGCAGTATTGCCCAGCACGCCTGCGACAGATATGGTGGCCAATAAAAAAAATAAAGAAAAGTATTCGCTGTTGGTTGGTATCACCTCATTTACCAGTTCAACATTGTATATACCTGCTACAAATAATAGGCTATCGCCCGGCAAAAAAAAGCCCGCAAACAAACCGGTTTCGGCAAACACAATAAAAAGCACTAAAAAATATCCACCGTTTTGAATGTAAAATTCAGGGTTCAGCAGGTCTTTAAATTGAATGAAGAGTGTTGGTAACATTTATTTTTAAATAACACGGTAAATAAAAAGGTTTTAACGCACCCGTAACAGTTACATGGCTTGTTGGTTCTGCACTACATATGATCCAACGAGTTCTCCCATTTACTAACCGCACTGGTAGCCAGCGAATTTCCTAAAACATTGGTTGCTGTACGTAGCATGTCACAAAAGTGATCTATCGGCAAAATTAAGGCAATACCCTCGGGCGGTATGCCAAACATTGAACAGGTAGCCGCCACCACCACCAACGAAGCCCTTGGCACACCCGCTATACCTTTACTGGTAAGCATTAATACTAACAGCATGGTCAGTTGTGTTCCAATATCTAAATGAATACCGTAGGCTTGTGCAATAGCTATACTGGCAAAGGTCATATACATCATGCTTCCATCAAGGTTAAAACTATAGCCAAGTGGTAAAATAAAGGCCACAATTTTATCCTTACATCCAAATCGCTCTAATTCTTCGGTTAATTTGGGAAACACAGCCTCGCTGCTGGTAGTACTAAAAGCAATAAGCAAAGGTTGAGATATACGGCGTAACAATATTCTAAGCCTGTGCTTTAAAATAATATAACCCACCAGCAATAACACTACCCATAGTATTACTATTCCAATTGCAAAGTCTAACAGGTAATTTCCGTAAAAATAAAATACCGATAAACCTTTGGTTGCAATTACGGCCGATATGGCCCCAAACACACCCAATGGCGCAAAGCTCATAACATAATTTACCATACGCAATATAACATGCGATACTGCTTCCAACCCTCGAACCACAATTTTTCCATAATCGCCCAGGGCAGCGGTTGCCACCCCAAAAAATATACTAAAAACTACTATCTGCAGTATTTCGTTATTGGCCATTGCCTCAAATACGCTTTTAGGAAAAACGTGCTCAATAAAACTGTTGAGCGAAAATTTTTGGGTATTTCCTATTAAATCTTCGGCAGCGCCGACATCGGCATTGCTCAGGTTTATATCGCCGCCGGGGTTAAAAAAATTTACCAACACAAGCCCAATTAGCAGCGATACCAGCGAAGCAGTAACAAACCATAACAATGCTTTGCCTCCTACCCTTCCTACCGATTTAAGGTCGCCCAATTTTGCAATACCCACCACCAGTGTAGAAAATACCAAAGGGGCAATAATCATTTGAATTAACCGTAAAAAGATGGTCGTCAGCAGCTTTATCTTTATAGAAAAGCCCGCTATGGTTGCCGGGCTGGTATTTTCGTGTACAAGATAACCGGTAGCTACCCCTGCTACCATACCAATAATTATGTATAAGGTTAGCTTGTTTTTTTTACCTCCCGCAGCTTTATCCATGCAAAAATTTAGAGCTGCAATATAGTGTTTGTAATTAAAATGTTGCAACGGCACCTGGCAAAACGCTGGCTAAACCAAACAAGCTGTAAATCAACACCCTGCTAACATCAGCCTATAACATTACTAACTATTAGCTTTCCATGGCTACCATTTTAATGCTTAAATAAGTTTTACTCAAGTAAAAAAATACCGGAGCAAATAGTATTACAAAACATTGTTTTATGATGGCTATGCCTGTTATTTTGGCATAAAAGAAAAGTATTCAATTTTGAATAAATGCTTATTTTGCCGCCTTCACTTTTAAACGTAACACGAACCTACTTATGAGTTTATTTGTAAAAAAACCCATGCACCTGCTAATGTCCGAAGCTTCGGACACCGAAAAGGGCCTTAAAAAAACCCTGGGGGCAGGCTCGTTGGTTGCCCTTGGCATAGGTGCAATTATAGGTGCCGGGTTGTTTTCTATCACTGGCCTGGCAGCCGCCAACAATGCAGGCCCTGCCATTACCATTTCGTTTATAGTGGCAGCCTTTGGTTGCGCTTTTGCCGGTTTGTGTTATGCCGAATTTGCCTCAATGATACCCGTAGCCGGTAGCGCCTACACCTATAGCTATGCCACCATGGGCGAATTTATTGCCTGGATAATTGGCTGGGACCTGGTGCTTGAATACGCAGTGGGTGCAGCAACAGTGGCCATTAGCTGGAGCAGGTACCTCGTAAAATTTTTAGAAGACTTTAATATTCACATACCTACCGCCCTGGCCAGTGGCCCGTGGGATGGCGGTATGTTAAATGCCCCGGCCGTATTTATTGTAGTAATTGTAAGTTTATTGTTAATGAAGGGTTCGCAGGAAAGCGCTTTAGTGAACGCTGTTATTGTTGCTTTAAAGGTTGCGGTAGTTTTAACCTTTATTGTGCTGGGCTGGAAGTACATTGATAAAGGCAACTACGTACCCTACATACCCGAGAATACGGGCACCTTTGGGGAGTTTGGTTTTACTGGTATCATTCGCGCTGCGGCTATTGTGTTTTTTGCCTATATAGGTTTTGATGCGGTCAGTACTGCCGCCCAGGAAGCCAAAAACCCAAAACGCGATATGCCCATTGGCATTTTAGGTTCGCTAATTATTTGTACCGTATTATATTTATTGTTTGCCCACGTAATGACCGGGGTTACCAGTTACCTTACGTTTGCCGGTAAAGACGGTATTGCACCAGTAAAAGTAGCTATCGACCATATGGGTACACAAATGGCCGACGGTTCAGTTACGCCCGATTATCCATGGCTTAACAGGGCCATTATCGTAGCTATTCTTGCAGGTTATGCCTCGGTAATATTGGTAATGCTTATGGGCCAGTCAAGGGTATTTTTTAGCATGAGTAAAGACGGGTTGCTTCCACCGGTATTCCACCGCATTCACCCAAAGTTTAGAACACCTGCGAGGTCTAACTTTTTGTTTATGATTTTTGTGAGCTTGTTTGCAGCTTTTGTACCTGCAAGGGTGGTGGGCGAAATGACCAGTATAGGAACTTTGTTTGCTTTTATACTGGTTTGCCTCGGCGTGTGGGTGCTTAGGGTTAAACAGCCCGAGTTACCACGGAGCTTTAAAACACCGCTTGTTCCATTGGTTCCAATACTTGGCATTGCTACCTGTTTATTTATGATGGTGTTTTTACCATTAGATACCTGGATAAGGCTAATCGTTTGGATGTTGATAGGTTTTGATGTTTACCTTTTTTATGGTTTAAAAAACAGCGGCCTTAGCGACCATAGCGAAGCCACGCACAGAAAAAGTAACAAATTGGTAGCGCAAATTGGCTACGGTTTGGTTGCCTTGCTTATCGGCGTTGCATTACTTCACCATTTTGAGGGCGATGGTAATGATTGGGGCCTGTTTATTTTTTCAATAGTTTTTGCAGTAGCACACCTGTTCCTGTTTATCAGCAGGGCAAACAAAAGTTAACGATAGTAGCAATATATTTTAACAAAAGCCCGGGCAAGGCCGGGCGTTTTGCATTTATAAGTATTTTAGGTAGATGGTATACATCATTGCCACCACCATACTGCATATCTTTTTTTAAACACGGCCAAACAATCCAATTCAAAACCTTCAAAAACACCTGCCGGTGCCCTATCTACATTATTATAAATTTTTCTAAACCCATACTTTTCATCAATTAAATCAAAAACAGTAATGGTTTCATCGGTAGGTTAAATGATCCTGTATTCTTTAACACCATTTTCTTCGTAGATGGCAAATTTATCATCAGCCTCCTTTTTTGTATTGCCCGGTGAAACAATTTCAATAATCCAGTCTGGTGCTCCAATACATCCCCTATCAGCAAGTTTCCCTTCATCGCAAATAACGCAAATGTCTGGTTGTACTACAGTGTATATGAGTGTATCATCTTTAACGGCTTACTGACATATTTTGCCAATTAACCGAACATCAAAAGGAGCTGTATAGTCAGTACATTTTGTATTTTTTAGATAGTTACTTATTTCCGCTAAAAAATTCCAGCTTATTCTTTGATGGCTTCGGTTGGGTGCCAGGATCATTTTTTTAACCCAGCCTTTAAATAATTCCACCCTATCACTAAAGGTCCTGGTTAGGTAGTCAGCATAACAATATCTGTGAGAAAGATCGAGTTGTTCAAATTTTGCTACCATCAATTTGGCCTTTGTACAAAGTTATCCTTTTCTTTTAAACCCGTACTTTTGACCTCGTTCTAAAAAAAATTGTTTAAAATTATATATATGGGTCGCATATTTGAAGTTAGAAAAGCCACCATGTTTGCCCGGTGGGATAAAATGGCCAAGCAATTTACCCGCATTGGCAAAGAAATAGTGATAGCCGTTAAAGCCGGGGGCCCCGATCCCGCCACGAACCCCGTTTTGCGCCGCTGTTTTCAAAACGCCAAAGGCGTGGGCATGCCTAAGGACCGTGTAGAAGCGGCTATTAAAAGATCGCAGGGAAAAGACATGACCAATTACGAAGAAGTAGTGTACGAAGGGTACGCGCCACACGGCGTTGCACTATTGGTTGAAACCGCTACCGATAACCCCACCCGAACTGTGGCCAACGTACGAATGCATTTTAGAAAAGGAGATGGAAGCCTTGGCAACAGCGGATCAGTAGGTTTTTTATTTAACCACCTGGGCGAGTTTAAAGTAAAGAAAGAAGGGCTTGACGTGGAAGAGCTTGAACTGGAACTGATAGACTTTGGCCTGGAAGAAATTGGCGAGGACAGCGAGGGACATATTGTTATCCGTACCCGGTTTGAAGAGTTTGGAAATATGAACCACGCATTGGAAGATAAAAAAATTGAGATAATATCGGCCGAACTTACCCGTATACCCACCACCACCGTAGACCTTAACGAGGAAAGGGCGAAGGAAGTACTGGAACTGGTTGATAAACTGGAGCAGGACGAGGATGTGCAAAAGGTATATCACAACCTTAATTAAAACCGGAAAGTGTACGCCAAAACGTTAAAACAAATTAATAAAAAACCAGGTTACCAACAATAGCCTGGTTTTTTAATTAATTTCCCCTTTATAAAAAACATTTTTATGTCAAGATATTTTATACAAGCTATAGTAATAATGGGTTCGCTAAGCGTATTATTAAACTGTAAAGGCAGTATAGAACAGCCAGCCGCCGGAACAGTAACTGACCCCGGAAATTCAAAAGCTGGTATTGCGCCGGTTGCACAGTTTACAAAACTTAGGGTTGATACTTTGCATACTGGATTTAATAACCCATGGGGCATGACCTGGTTGCCCGATGGAAGGTTGCTGGTAGTGGAACGTGCAGGTGAAATTTTAGTTTTTGAAAACGGCCAGTTTACCGGTAAAAAATTAAGAGGTGTGCCTGCGGTTTTTAACAAGGGCCAGGGCGGTTTGTTAGATGTTAAGCTGCACCCCGATTACGCTACCAATGGGTGGATTTACCTTGCCTACAGCAAAACGGTACCCGGCGGTGCCACTACCGCGGTTTCGCGCTGCAAGTTGGTGGGCGATGAATTAAAGGACCATGAGGATATTTTTTTAGCCAAACCTTACATTGCTGCCGATTTTCACTTTGGCAGCCGTTTGGCTTTTGACAATAACAAATTTTTGTTTGTAAGCGTTGGCGAAAGAGGCACCCAACCTAAAGTACAGCAGTTAGACAACGACCATGGCAAAATACATCGCATGCGCGATGATGGCACCGTGCCTGCCGACAACCCCTTTGTAAACCAACCTAACGCCAAAGGCACTATTTGGACGTACGGACACCGTAACCCCCAGGGTATGGTATACGATGCACAAAACAACCGTTTGTGGTCGGTTGAACATGGACCCAAAGGCGGAGACGAACTTAATTTAATAGTTAAGGGCAATAACTACGGTTGGCCAATAGCCTCGTACGGTATTAATTACGATGGTACCCAGTTAACCCCCAACAAAACCCTTAATGGTATTACCAACCCTATACGGTATTGGGTGCCAAGCATGGCGCCGTGTGGCATGACCATTGTTACCAGCAACCGTTACAATGGCTGGAAAGGCAATTTAATGGTAGGTGCCCTGTCGTTTAGCTACATAGGCCGTTTACAAATGAATGGAACAAACTTTGAGAGCGAAGAAAAATTACTGGAAGGCATAGGAAGAGTAAGAACCATAGCCGAAAGCCCCGATGGTTATCTATATGCAATTACAGAAGGAACCGGGCTACTCATTAAAATTCTTCCCGGGTAGATATTTATTTCCGCAGGCATGCAAACTTTTTTACCAACCGTTGCCCTTTGTTAAGGTGGCTATGCGGCATAAAATATTGTTGGCAGTAATGTATAAAACCGATCCGTTATCGCCCCAGTTACAATTGGCCGTTGGTTGCCCGGTTTCTATCCGGCCCAGTAGCTTTCCCTTGGGGTTAATAACCATTACACCACCGGGGCCAGTCGCAAAAAGATTGCCTTTTATATCTATTTTCAACCCGTCGGGCAGGCCCGGCAGGCCTTGCTTTTCCAACGCTGAGGCATCAAAAAAAACCTTACCATTTTCCAATGTTCCATCGGGTTTAACCTTGTAAGCATAAATAAAACATTTACCCGGTAGTGATTGGGCTATGTATAAGGTTTCCTCGTTGGGAGAAAATGCCAGACCGTTGGGTGTCATATCTTTTGCCAATAATGCTACTTCACCATTATTTTTAACCAGGTAAACCCCCAACTTATTAGTGGTGGTTTGCCCCGGCAGCCCATATGCCGGATCGGTAAAATAATAATCACCATTACTTTTTTGCACAATATCGTTGGGGCTATTAAAACGGGTACCCTTATAATTATCAGCAATGGTACGCTTACCACCACCCTGCAAGGGCATAGCCGATATCCGCCGGTCGCCATGTTCGCACGTTACCAACTCCCTTTTGTTATTTAATATCAGCCCGTTGCTGCCCGGCTCTGCGCTGTAAGGATGCACCCCTGTGTACCCTGATGGTGAAAGAAATACCGATGCCCCCTCTCCTTCCTTCCACTTATAAATGGTGTTTGCTTTTACGTCAGAAAACAATAGGAAGCCACCACTCTTAACCCAAACGGGGCCTTCGCTCCATTGGTATCCTTCGCTAAGCTGTTCAATTTGGGCATTGCGGCCTACCAGCTCAAAAAAATCGTCATTATAAGCAATTATTTTTCCTATAAATTTTTGTTGTGCCATTGCTTCACCGTAATTAAATAAAAGAAGTAAATAAATAATCAACCGAACCATAACAATAATTTGTACTAAAGATAACGACCATACTATCAGCTTAAAAATGCCAGTGTAATATTGTAGCACGTAAAAGTAATAAGTATTTTTTGCGGAGACAGTGTAGTTACCATCCTACAGAAGTAACCTACCGGTAGTAAATCCTAACCCCGGCGAAACACTATTTGTTTGCTAAACCAATAATCACATTGATTTTTTTTTAAAAACCATTAATGGAAAAGAATTAGGCGTTAAAATTGCCGCCGCATTGCTGGCATTAATTAGGTTGCAGTTGCCAGCCACTTTACCAACCGGCACTTATGTATTAAACATTACCAATACGGATTGCCGATGGGCCGGAAAACTAGTTATTGGCAGAAAATAAAAATGCATGAAAATGCGAAAGTGCCGGTATAAAAAGGCCGGCACTTTATTTAGATAAAAATTAAAAATATATACCAATGGCCCGAAACTACAATTGCATAACTTTCCGTTCCATTCATTAACCAAACAAATTTTTGTCATGAATACCCGCCGCCAATTTCTACAAAAAATAACCGGCTCTGCCGTTGCTTGTACCCTGCTTACAAAAACCAGTAATTTAACCGAAGTTGCACCTGTACCCTACGACGGCCCATTGCTTCGTGTGGCTATTATGGGCCTTGGCAGCTATGGCACAAGGGTGGCTGATGCAATAAAGGATTGTAAAAAGGCTAAACTGGTGGGTGTTATAAGTGGCACGCCAGCTAAAATAAGCGAGTGGCAAAAAAAGTACAATATCGACCCAAAAAACTGTTATAACTACGAAAACTACAGCGAAATAAAAAGTAACCCCGATATTGATGCAGTATATGTAATAACCCCCAACGGGCTTCATAAGCAGCATGTTATTGGTGTAGCCGCAGCTGGCAAACACGCTATTTGCGAAAAGCCTATGGCTATTAGTGTAAAGGAGTGTAACGAAATGATTGACGCCTGCAATAAGGCAAATGTAAAACTTTTGATAGGGTACCGTATGCACTTTGAACCCAAAACAGTAGCCGTCATTAATATGCGAAAAAACAACGAGTTTGGAAAAATACTTTTTTTTCAGGGGTTGACCGGCTTTAAAATTGGCGATCCAGCGCAATGGCGGTTAAATAAAGAATTGGCCGGTGGCGGGGCTATGATGGATATTGGCATTTACTCAGTTAACGGTGCAAGATATATGACCGGCGAAGACCCTGTTTGGGTAACTGCCCAGGAAATTAAAACCGACCAGGTAAAGTTTAAGGCTGGTGTAGATGAAACCATACAATTTCAATTTGGTTTTCCATCGGGGGCAGGGGCCTCGTGCCTTAGCACCTACACTATGAATAACCTGGACCGCTTTTTTTTAAATGGTGATAAAGGCTTTGTTGAAATGCAGCCATCCACCGGTTATGGCCCAATTGCGGGCAAAACTCATTTAGGACCATTAACCCAACCACACACTACCCACCAAACCATACAAATGGACGAAATGGCGCAGATTATTTTACAAAATAAAACTCCGGTTGTGCCCGTAGATGGTATAGAAGGCCGCCGCGATATGGAGATTATAGCAGCAATTTACAAGGCAGTAAAAAGCGGTAAGAAAGTAAATATTAAATACGCCTGATCAAGTCCATAAAAATGACTTGGCAATCGGGATCCGCTTTTTAAAAAAATATTTATCGACCAAACAATATTTCTTTTATGAAGCTTTCGTTGCGTCGCACTCGTGTACAAATTTTCCATCATTCAGCAATAAGCAAATATTTTAATTGTTACCAAAAACCTCAATTTCAAATAAAAGGTAATTATTGAATATTTATAAAGTCAGCGCTGGTTTTTTATCCATACGGTCGCTGACTTTGTTGCCTGTATCCCCTAAAGGCCATACGGGGGCCGTAGCAATCCATGTGGTAGCAGGTTTAGCCCGGCAGGAGTATCACCGTAAAAAAGCTTCATAGATACAGATAATAAATTCCTCAATAAATTTAGACAACTCTTCAAATAGTCGGCAAAAATGATTGCGCGGCAAAACTGCGCCAGGTTAAATGCCAATTTTCAGGCAGTCGTTACTCCATCATCATTGCCTGTATTACCTCCACAATTTCCTCGCAGTTTGGCTTACTAAAGTAATCGCCATCGCTACCGTACGATGGGCGGTGGCTTTTACCTGTCAACGTGCGGGCTGCTACATCCAGCCAACGGTACCCACCCTGCTCTTCCAACACCTTGTTCATCATATAGGCGCTGGCTCCGCCCGGCACATCTTCATCAATAAAAAGTATGCGGTTGGTTTTTTCTAAACTCTTTACTATTAAATGCCGGGTATCAAAGGGAAGCAACGTTTGTACATCTATCAGTTCGCAATCCACCCCTAATGGTGCCAAAAAGTCCATAGCATCTTTAATAATGCGTAATACCGAACCGTACGATACTATGGTAATGTCGGAGCCTTCTTTTATAACTTCGGGCACACCCAGCGGTATGGTATACTCAAGCAGGTTTATAGGTGCCTCTTCTTTTAACCGGTAACCATTAAGGCACTCAATCATTAAAGCGGGGTCGTTGGCCTGTAGCAATGTATTATACATACCTATAGCCTGTACCATGTTTCGTGGCACGCAAACATACATGCCGCGAAGCGAGTTTATGATCATTCCCATTGGCGAGCCGCTGTGCCAAATACCCTCTAACCTATGCCCCCGCGAACGTACAATAAGTGGGCAACTTTGCTGGCCCTTGGTGCGATAATGCGTCGTGGCCACATCGTCGCTCAGCGGCTGAAGGCCATACAACAAATAATCCAGGTATTGAATTTCGGCAATAGGCCGCAAACCACGCAGGGCCATGCCTATACCCTGCCCCATAATAGTAAGTTCCCTAATGCCGGTGTCAAATACACGGTTTACTCCATACTTCTGCTGCAGCCCGGCCATGCCCTGGTTTACGTCGCCTATAAACCCTACATCTTCACCAAAAGCAAATACCCGCGGGTTTGATGCCAGCAATTGATCAAAATATTTATTGAGTATTTCGTAGCCATTCATAATGCCACCATTAGCAATGTAAACCGGTGCCTTTTCGGGTACAGTCAGGGCCGACATGGGCCCTTCGTTGTAAAGAAAGGTGTTATACATAGCTTTATTCTCAGCCTTTAATTCGGTGTACAGCTGCCTTACCTGTTGTGCTGACGGTAAAAACTGTAGTGTTTGACTAAGTATCACCATAATATCGCGCCGCATAGGCTCCCGGCTGTTTAGCAGGTCGGCCATGAGTGCTTTTATTTTATCGGAATGGGCCGCATTGTTAAAGGATAATTTATTAATGATGGTACCAACCTTTTCTACACTGTTTTTTATAGGTTGTAAATATTTTTGCCAGGCGCTTACACGGCTTTCCCTGGCAAATTCTTTGGCAGCCAGCTCTATGTCAACAAGTTCTTCGTCGCTGCCAATACCATTTGCTATCACCCATTCCCGTAGCTTTTTTATACAGTCCCACTCTCTTTCCCAGGTAATTCTTTCGCCGGGCTTGTAACGCTCCTGGCTTCCGCTGGTACTGTGGCCCTGGGGTTGTGTTATTTCTTCTACGTGAAAAATGGCCGGCACATGTGTTTCACGCATTTCTTCCAGTGCCTGTTCAAATACCTCGCACATGCCTGCATAATCCCACCCTTTTACTTTGTAAATATTAATACCGTTGCTGTTGGCCGTTTTTTGCATGCCCGATAAAGCAGTTGAAATAGAACCTTTGGTGGTTTGAAATTTTTTGGGTACCGATATTCCATACCCATCATCCCAAACAAACACGGCTAATGGCACCTGCATAACCCCGGCAGCATTTATTGCTTCCCAAAAATGACCTTCGCTGGTACTGGCGTCGCCTATGGTACAAAAACAAATCTCTTCTCCATTTTTACTTAGTGAGCCAAATTCCGCTACTTTATTGCACCCTCTAAAAATTTTTGACGCAAATGCCAGGCCCAATGCACGGGGCATTTGCCCGGCAGTGGGGGCAATATCGCTGCTAATATTGCGGCGGTTAACCAGGTCAAGCCAATTACCATTGTCATCAACAAATTTGGTCGAAAAATGCGAGTTCATCTGTCGCCCGGCACTAAAAGGATCGTTATTTATATCGGGGTCGGCATATAACTGCGAAAAAAACTGCTCGATGGTGGCCAACCCGGTGGCAAACATAAATGTTTGATCGCGGTAATATCCGGCCCTAAAATCGCCGGGTTTAAAAAACTTTGCCATAGCTACCTGTGCAATCTCTTTTCCATCGCCAAAAATGCCAAATTTGGCTTTTCCTGTTAATACCTCACGTCTTGCAAGTAAACTGGCCTCCCTACTTTCAACCGCCACCTTAAAATCCCGTAACACTTCTTTGCGAAAAACATCGTACGATATTGCTTCGTCCTGCGCTGTTATTATTGTGGCATTCTCCATTTGGTAAAAATATAATATTGGAAGCTAACTACGAACAGAGTAAAAACATAACTTACCGTGATTGAAAAAGTGTTTAAAATAATCCGGGAGCCGTTACTATACGAAATCCATTAATAAAATCTTAAAAAAAAACACCCTTTCAATTTAGGCATAAAATTTTCGTTGTAGTTTCAATACCTTTAACCGTTGTTAAAAAAGCAATCATTTATGAAAAAAATTTCCATTTTAGCGGGTACTTTATTATTCGCTTTTGCTGTAAATGCCCAAACGCCTACAGCCACCACTGCAGTAACACCCGATATTGACAAAGTGTTGGAGATAAGCGAGGTAAACCACGATTTTGGTAAGATACCGTACGGAAAGCCTGCTGAATATGATGTTGTAATTAAAAACATCAGCAGCGACACAGTAAAAATTGAAAATGTGAAGGTGGGATGTGGATGTACCACACCTAAGTACGAGCAGGGAAAAGCGTATGCACCGGGCGAAACTTTTAAAGTTACCCTTGGATTTAATGGTTATACTGAGGGAGCATTTACAAAATATGCCGACATATTTTTTAGTAATGGGTTAAGTAAGCAGGTTATTTTTAAAGGTACCGGCTACAAAGTTCCCGACGAAGCTGCACCAGCCAATGCTGCTGTTCAAAAAATGAAATCATCGGGCAACTAAACCAATCCTTTATTAAGGCTAAAACATGTTATCATGAAAAATTTTCTTCTTTTATTCGTTTGCCTCGCAATAGTTGGAACCTCTTTTTCGCAGGCAAAAACCCTGGTTTTTAAAGAAACGAAACATAGTTTTGGAAAAATAAAGCAAAACACTCCTGTAACGTATGTGTTTGCATTTACGAATGCCGGCAATAAGCCTTTAGTAATTGAAAGCGCAGAGGCCGAATGCGGTTGTACAACACCCGAATATCCCAAAGGTGTAATAGCAAAAGGTGCTAACAATAGCTTAAAGGTTACTTACAATGCAGCAGCCATGGGCACCTTTACCAAAAGGGTTACGGTAAAAATGGCCAATATTGCAGAGCCGGTTGTTTTAACTATTGAAGGTGAGGTAGTAGCTAATAAACCGGTCAAAAGCTAACATTCCTTTATATTTTAAAAGAGCCGTTGCTTTGAGTAACGGCTTTTTTTTGCCGATAATTTTGGCAGTAACAAGCTTTAACAACCATCAATTATTTAGCTACCCAATACCAGAGGTCACGCGCTTCCTTATATCTTTGCCCAATGTTAACTATCAGTAACAGAGGCGTTAATATGCCCTCTTCCCCCATACGTAAACTGGTGCCTTATGCCGAAATGGCTAAAAAAAAAGGTATTCAGGTATATCATTTAAATATAGGCCAACCTGATATTGAAACACCTAAAATGGTATTAGATGCGGTCAGAAACAGCAATTTTACGGTATTGGAATATAGCCATAGTGCCGGTAATGAAAGCTATCGTAAAAAACTGGTGGAATACTACCAGTCTGTTGGCATACAGGTAAGCTACGACCAGATAATTATAACCACCGGGGGAAGTGAAGCCATTCAGTTTGGATTTTTGGCTTGCCTTGACGAAGGCGACGAAGTAATTATTCCCGAACCTTTTTATGCAAACTACAACGGCTTTGCCGTGGCCGCCGGGGTAAAGGTGGTTCCCATTACATCGCACATTAATAATGGCTTTGCGCTGCCACCGTTTAGTGAATTTGAAAAAGTGATTACCCCAAAAACAAAGGCCATTGTTTTATGCAACCCCAACAACCCCACAGGCTACTCATACACCCGGGCCGAAATGGAAATATTGCGGGACCTGGTTAAAAAACACCAGCTTTTTCTATTTTCCGACGAAGCCTACCGGGAATTTACCTATGGCGAAAACCAGGTTAGCGCTATGAATATGGAAGGCATTGAGGAAAATATAATATTGATGGATACCATTAGTAAACGCTACAGTGCTTGTGGCGGACGCATTGGTGCACTAATTACCAAAAATAAAATGGTTTATGACGCTGCCATGAAATTTGCGCAGGCACGCCTAAGCCCACCAGGCTTTGCCCAAATTGCCGGCGAAGCAGCAGTTGATTTACCAAAAGATTACTTTACCGATACCAAAGCCGAATATCAAAAAAGAAGAGACCTGATTGTTAAACGACTTAATGCCATGCCCGGCGTTTTTTGCCCCAACCCGGGCGGCGCCTTTTACGCAATGGCACAACTGCCCATTGATGATAGCGATGTATTTTGCCAATGGCTGCTTGAAAGCTTTGAATTTAACAACAGCACAGTAATGTTGGCTCCTGCCACCGGCTTTTATGGAACGCCCGGCCTTGGTAAGCAGGAAGTTAGGCTGGCATACGTTTTAAACACGCAGGCTATTGAAAATGCCATGGATTGCCTGGAAACTGCGTTAAAAGTATATCCGGGGCGAACACTATAGTTTTAATACGTTAACCTTTATTGAAAGCCGCTGCCCATGAAAATCACCGACATTATACAATACCTTGAAACCGTTGCGCCACCGGTTTTACAGGAAGGGTACGATAATGCCGGCCTGTTAACCGGCAACAAAAACTGGGAATGCTCAGGTGTACTTTGCACGCTAGACGCCACCGAAAAAGTGGTAGAAGAGGCAGTTGCAAAAGGGCTAAACCTAATAGTGGCCCATCACCCAATTATATTTTCGGGGTTAAAAAAAATTACTGGTAATAATTATGTGGAACGTACTATAATAGCTGCAATAAAAAACGACATAGCCATTTATGCTATTCATACTAACCTTGACAATGTGCTACATGGCGTAAACGGCAAAATTGCCGATAAACTGGGCCTCGTTAACCGGCAGGTTTTAGCCGCCAAAAACAATATGCTTCAAAAAATGGTGGTGTTTGTACCCAACCACCATTCCGAAAAAGTAAAGGAGGCTATTTTTGCGGCCGGTGGTGGCAATATTGGTAATTATAGCGAATGTTGCTTTGATGTACCAGGTACAGGCAGTTTTAAGGCTAGTGAAGGCGCCCAACCGTATATTGGCCAAATTGGACATCGGCACACCGGGCCAGAAACACGGGTAGAGGTAATATTTCCGGCCTGGTTACAGCAACCCATTGTGCAACAAGTGAAAATGGCCCACCCATACGAGGAGGTAGCCTACGACCTTTACCCGCTTAATAATACGTTGTCGTTCATTGGAAGCGGGGTAATAGGGCAATTGCTACAACCGGTAACCGAAACGGCGTTTTTAGCATTTATAAAAAAGCAGTTTGGGTTACACATTATAAGGCATACACCTTTGTTGGGCAAACCGGTTAACCGTGTAGCAATTTGCGGTGGCGCCGGAAGTTTTTTAACCAAAACAGCGATAGCTCATGGTGCGGATATTTTTATAACTGCCGACGTTAAGTACCACGAATTTTTTGATGCCGACGCTAAAATAGTGATCGCAGATATTGGCCATTGGGAAAGCGAGCAGTTTACCGTTGAACTGCTGTTTGATGTTTTAATTTCAAAATTCACTACCTTTGCCGTCCAAAAAAGCGATGTAGTGACTAACCCGGTCAGTTTTTTTAAATAAATTGACATATTATTTTGAAAACCAATTTTATATAATTGTCATTGTTAGCCAATGAGTAATTCGGTTTTTTGCAGTCGATCTTTAAATTTTTAAATTTTTAAAATTAAATATGGCAAGCGTTAAAGACTATTCTGTTGAAGAAAAATTGTCGGCATTAATTAAGTTACAAAAAACTGACTCTAAGTTAGACGAAATCAAAATATTGAAGGGAGAACTACCTATTGAGGTAAGCGATCTTGAAGATGAGATACAGGGTTTGTTTGCGCGCCAAAACCGTATTGAAGAAGAAGTAAATGGCATTACCGATTTTATTGATAAAAGAAAAGAAGCTATTAAAGATGCCGATGCTTTAGTAAAAAAATACGAAAAGCAAAGCGAAAACGTAAAAAATAACCGGGAGTTTGAAGCCATTAATAAAGAAATGGAAATGCAAAACCTGGAAATAAAGCTTGCCGAAAAGCACATAAAGGACGCCAACGAAGAAATTGGCGAAAAGGCTAAAACGCTGGAGACAGCTAAAAAACAAATAGGCACCAAGGAGTCTGTATTAAACAATAAGAAGAGCGAGCTGGAAAAAATAATTGCCGATACTGAAAAAGAAGAAAAAGAATGCAAAGCATTAAGTGACGAAGCGCGAAAAGCACTTGACGAAAGATTACTTTTTTCGTACGACCGAATTCGAAATAACTACCGTAATGGTTTGTCGGTGGTACCGGTACTGCGCGATAGTTGCGGAGGCTGTTTTAATGCCATTCCGCCACAAAAGCAAAGCGAAATAAAGCAACACAAAAAAATAATTGTATGCGAAAACTGCGGTCGTATTTTGGTTGATGCTGATTTAAACGAAAATGTAGAAGTAAAATAAATACTTAATGAAGTTAGAAAAGGCGCTTTTATCGGCGCCTTTTTTATTGATGGCATTTTTTTAAATAAGTAATCATATCGCTATCATTTATCAATTGAGACTGTCAGGCAACCCTTCATATACATTTGCAGTAGCCATTTAACAATCATATAAACCTGCAGGTTTGCCACCAGCTCCCAATTATTTTACCTTTAGCCCAATGAGAACAACTTTGGTATTTTGTTTTTTGGCGCTTTCATTGTTTTCTTTAGCCAGTACACAAAAGGTGTACGACTATAACGCTACCTGCCAAAAAGCCTACCTTGAAATTACGCGCCTACGAATAGGCCCGGGGCTTGAACTTATACAAACAGCCAAACAACAAAACCCCCACAATCTTATACCCTATATGCTGGAGGGATACGTTGATTTTTTTGTACTGTTTTTTAACGAAGACCCTGACGCATATAAAAAACGAAAAGACAACTTCGCCCAACGCCAGGCGCTATATGACGCCGGACCACACAGCACTCCTTTTTACCGTTATTGCAAAGCACTAAATATTTTACAACGGTCAACAGTACGTTTAAAATTTGGCGAACGGTTTGGGGCCATTTTTGATTTTAAAAAGGGATATGTACTTATAAAAGACAACAAAAAGGCATACCCTCACTTTTTGCCTAATAACCTGGTGTATGCACCCCTGCAAGTGGTAATTGGCACTGTGCCTGACGGATATAAGTTTTACACCAGCCTTTTTGGTATGCAGGGATCCATAAAAGAGGGAATGGCATTGATGCGTGGCTTTTTAAATAGCAATGATTTTTGGGGTAAACTTTATAGGAATGAGGCCATTTTTTATTATGCCTACCTATCTTTTTACATTGAAAATAAACAGGAGGAGGTAATGAAGTTTATTAAAGACCGCAACCTGGATATGGTCAATAATCACCTGTTTACTTACCTGGGTGCCAACCTGGGCATCAACAGTAAAAATTCAGCCTTTTCGTACCAGGTGCTGTTGGCTAAAAACAATTCGCCGGGCTACCTTCAAACACCTGTGTGGGAGCTTGAAAAAGGATATACTAAACTTTACCACCTTGAGTACGCCGATGCTATTGAGCATTTCAGCAATTTTACTACCCATTTTAAAGGTCGATTTTATGTAAAAGATGCCCTGATGAAATTAAGCTGGGCCTATTACCTGGCGGGCGACGTTATTAAAGCCGGGGCTACCCGGCAGCAGGTGTTAAAAAAAGGCGCTGCCGATAGCGACGCCGACAAAAAAGCGATGAAAGATGCCAAAACAGGCGTATGGCCCACACAGGCCCTGTTAAAAGCCAGGTTGTTAAGCGATGGCGGCTATCACACCGAAGCCCTGGCCATATTGGTAAATAAAACTAGCAGCGACTTTACTACCGCTATAGACAAAGTTGAGTTTGTGTACAGGCTAGGCCGTATAAACGACGATTTAGGCAATGATACCGAAGCGATTGGGCAATACACCACCGCTATTAATCTAGGCGAAAAAATGACCGAATATTTTGCTGCACGTGCCGCCCTTCAAATAGGGTACATATACGAAAAACGTGGTCAATATGTGCAGGCTATAACCTATTTTCAAAAGTGTATTGATATGGACGATCATGAATACAAGGACTCGCTTGACCAGCGGGCAAAATCGGGTATTGCGCGCTGCAAAGGTCAATAGTAAGCTATTTTTATGTTTAATACCGGCGACAGCAACCTAATGGGTCGTTTATCAAAAATAATGAAGCAGCTACATTTAACTTTAAACCTTACTTTCTATTATAGAACATTGCTTTCTTTAACACATTTTCCACACTTAATTTAATGCATTAGTAGCTACGTTTTAACCTGCTATCTTTACGCCATGCTACAAAAGCTTCACATTGTTAATTATGCCATCATCGACGAAATTGTTATTCATTTTGACAAACAATTAAATGTGATTACAGGTGAAACAGGAGCAGGAAAAAGTATTTTGATGGGTGCTTTGAGCCTGATTTTAGGCGAAAGGGCAGAAACAACTATTTTACAAAACCGCGACAAGAAATGTGTGATAGAAGGCCACTTTGTAGTAGGAGAAAAGCCATTAGTACATGAATTTTTACAATTGAACGAATTTGATATTGACGATACGCTTGTGCTGCGAAGGGAATTAAGCGCCGCCGGCAAATCGAGAGGTTTTATAAACGATACCCCTGCCACCATTAGCCAGCTAAAGCACATTGCCTCACTGCTGGTCGATCTTCATCAACAGTTTGATACCCTTGAACTGGGTGATACCGACTTTCAGCGGCAGGTGTTGGATGCATTGGCCGGCAACACCGAAAGGCTTCAACTGTACAGGAATGACTTTGGCATTTTTCAAAAAGAAAAAAAGGCGCTGGACGAATTGACCGAACAAAAAACGGGATTTTATAAGGAGCTGGACTATAACCAGTTTTTATTTGACGAGCTGAACGAGCTAAAACTTACTGGTAATGAGTTGGAGGATATGGAGGAGGAATTGAAGGTGCTTTCAAATTCGGAGAACATAAAACAGGTACTTACACAAGCCTATGCCGAATTAAAAGAAAACGAGCAACCAATAGTGCAGCAGCTTAAAATTATGGCCAACCAGTTAAGCACCTCTGCCCACCTGGTAAAGCAGCTACCTGCCATAATTGACCGCCTGCAAACCACACAGGTTGAGCTGCAGGACATAGCCGAAGAAATTGACCGGTTAAACGACCATGTGGTGTTTGACCAATCGCGTATTGAAATTATTAACGAGCGTTTATCGGCAGGGTACAAACTATTAAAAAAGCATGGAGTGCAAACTACCGGCGCGCTGGTGGCCATACAACAACAACTGGCCAACCAACTAACCAAAGTGTTGCAGATAGACGACTTAATAAGCGAAAAAAAGACCTATGTTGCACAATTACAACAACAGGTAAGCCAAAAAGCACACGAAATATCGCGCAAGCGGGCCAGCCAAACCGCTGGTTTGGTACAAAATGTAAACCAACTATTGCAACGGGTAGGTATGCCCAATGCCCGCATACAGGTTGACATTACGGAAAATAACCTTACTGCCGATGGAAAAGATGCAATCGCTTTTTTGTTTGATGCCAACAAAAGCAACCGGTTTGAGCCCATACGAAAAGTAGCCAGCGGTGGCGAGTTAAGCAGGTTGATGCTTTGCATAAAATCGCTGGTGGCCGAAACCATAGACCTGCCCACACTTATTTTTGATGAAATTGATACCGGTATATCTGGCGAAGCAGCCAGGCAGGTAGGCTTAATTATGAAAGCCCTTGCCAACCAACGTCAATTGATATGTATAACCCACCAGCCACAAATTGCAGGCAAAGCCAATGCACACTTTTTTGTTTATAAAGAAAATAAAGGCAATGCAGTTAATACCAACGTTCGCCTGTTAAACCGCGACGAACGTATAACCAGTATAGCCCAAATGCTGAGCGGCGAAAGTCCTACCGCTGCTGCGCTTGAAAATGCCAGGGAAATGGTGCTGGAGCACTAACAATAAAATGAACACCCTACGCCAGCGCATATAGTATTACTAGCAACCTGTTGGCAAACAAAACTTACCAGCATTTTAAACTTTTTTTATTAGCATCCTAATTTCTATTTTTACCGCCTTAAAACATAAAAAACAAACAGCAAATGGCCTATAATTTATTGAAAGGAAAAAAAGGGATCATATTTGGAGCGTTGAACGACCAGTCGATAGCGTGGAAGGTGGCCCAGATTTGTTATGCCGAAGGGGCCGAAATTGTATTGACCAACGCACCCATAGCCTTGCGCATGGGCGAAATAAATAAATTGGCTACAGAGTGTAATAATGCACCCGTTATACCTGCCGATGTTACTATTAATGACGACCTAAAAACCCTGCTTGAAAAAAGCATGCAGCATTTTGGCGGCAAAATAGATTTTATATTACATAGTGTGGGTATGAGTGTAAATATGCGCAAAAACAATTCGTACACCAGCCTTAACCACGACTTTACCCATAAAACCCTTGATATATCGGCCATGAGCCTGCACCGCTTGCTGCAACTTGCTTATAATATGGACGCTATTAACGATTGGGGAAGTGTAGTGGCCCTTACCTACATAGCCGCTCAGCGTATATTTCCCGACTATAGCGAAATGGCCGATGCCAAAGCCCTGTTGGAAAATATTAGCCGCAGTTTTGGCTACCACTATGGCATAAGGAACAAAGTGCGTATTAATACCGTTAGCCAATCGCCTACCCGCACCACTGCAGGCAGCGGTGTAAAGGGTTTTGACGGTTTTATTAGTTTTGCCGAAAAAATGAGCCCCCTGGGCAACGCCAACGCCGAAGACTGTGCCAATTACTGCGTATCGTTATTTAGCGATCTTACCAAATATGTGACCATGCAAAACCTGTTTCACGACGGCGGCTTTAGCTTTACCGGCGTAACTAAAGAGATAATTGAACAAATGGAAAAATAATTGAACAGGGTTTTCTATATCTTTTTTTACAACCCAACGCCTTAGTTACAAGGGCAATTATATTTTAAGTACAAAAAATTGGTTGCCTTTGCAATTTTTGGAAGATACGAAATTGGAAAACAGGCCGAATAGAACAACGGGCAGTACAAGGGTGCGACGCAACAATGCTAAATAGTAATATTCCGTTTGGCTCAAAAAAAAAAGAAAAAAAGCAGTTTCGTATTTCACTTTAAACCACAGCCCCCAACCGTAACCAGAATCGTAATTTTTTAATTTTTAATTTTACTTTCCCTCCCATGCAATGGTTCGACTACTTTGGTTATTTTGGCTCGTTTTTAACCAGCATTACGTTTATACCGCAGGTGTATAAGGCATGGAGAAGCAAAAGCGTTGGCGACCTAAGTACGTGGATGATGTTGATAGTGGTGTTTAGTACGATGGTTTGGCTGGCTTATGGTTTTGGCATACAAAACGGCGGGCCGGTTATTGTGGCCAACTCAGTAGTGCTTACGCTATCGTTATTGTTATTATTTTTTAAGTATCGCTTTAAAAAGCCCACCGAAAAATAATGGCCACCCATGTTGGCGGCCACCTTTGTACACTAAAGTTTATGTTACTTACCCACATAAAAAACCACCTGCTATTAACAGGTGGCTCAATAATTTATGTTGTACCAACAATTACCGGTGATGCGTCAATATTCATCTTCATTAAACATGAAGTCGTCCTGGCTGGGATAATCGGGCCAAATGTCCTCAATACTTTCATACACCTCGCCCTCGTCGTCCAACTCCTGTAGGTTTTCAACCACCTCAATGGGGGCTCCCGAACGGATGGAATAATCTATCAGCTCATCTTTTGTGGCCGGCCAGGGAGCCTCTTCCAAATAACTGGCTAATTCAAGTGTCCAAAACATTATTACTAAGGATTTAAAATTTTTGCAAATGTAGTGGTATAAACGATATAACCAAATTAGGGTTTTGCAGTTTAGAAATTATTGAAGCCAAATAAAATATCGGCTGATGGTAGCTGGTTGCTAACTTGTAGGTTTGCACGTATTTGCACCTGAAAAAATATATTATAAGAGATGCTTACCGCTTCAAATATTCATAAAAAATACAACCAACTGGAGGTGTTGAAGGGCGTAGACCTTCAAATAAATAAAGGCGAGATAGTTAGCATTGTTGGATCGTCGGGTGCCGGCAAAAGTACTTTGCTGCATATTTTAGGTACACTTGACAGGGCCGACCAGGGCGAAATTATTTTGGAAAGTACAGCCATGCACCTGCTTGATGGCAAAAAGCTGGCACATTTTAGAAATACCCATATTGGGTTTGTATTTCAGTTTCACCACCTGCTGCCGGAGTTTAATGCTATTGAAAATGTGTGTATACCCGGCTGGATTGCCAAGCGCAACAAAAAAGAGGTGGAAGAAAGAGCCACCTTTTTATTAGAAAAATTAGGTTTGCAAAACAGGTTGGAAAATAAGCCTCAGCAGTTAAGCGGCGGCGAGCAACAAAGGGTGGCTGTGGCAAGGGCGCTTATCAATAACCCGCAAATTGTATTTGCCGATGAGCCTACCGGCAATTTAGACAGTACCAATGCCAGGGACCTTCACCAGCTTTTTATACAACTGCGTGCCGAAATGAACCAAACGTTTTTAATAGTTACTCATAATGAGGAATTAGCTACATTAAGCGACCGGGTGGTGCATATGAAAGATGGCAGGGTGATACAGTAAAGTAATGCTAGCTTATATGCGTGCCTTCCAGGGTATTTCTTCTACCTGTAATTTTTGGGCAATAAACCGGGCTGTTACAAATAAATAATCGCTTAGCCGGTTTAAATATATAATTACCAATGGATTTACAAAAAGCTCGTGCTCCTTCATATTAACGCATAACCGCTCTACCCTACGGCATACACAGCGTGCAATATGAATGGTGCTAACCACCACGTGGCCACCTGGTAAAATAAAATTCTTCATTTCGGGTAAAACTTCGTTCATTCCGTCAATTTCGTTTTCAAGTAATTCCACATCGCCTGCGGTAAGGTCGGGAATTTTCATTTTACTGTCCTTATCAGGGTCGGTAGCTAACGACGAGCCAATAGTAAAAAGACGGTCCTGAACTTCTCTTAATATAGTATGGGTATGGGGCTCAGTTAACTGGTCGGCCACCAGTCCTATAAAACAATTCAATTCATCAATAGTACCATACGTTTCTATTCGTAAATGACTTTTTGCAACCTTGGTGCCGCCTATCAATGAAGTTTTTCCGTCGTCGCCTGTTTTTGTGTATATCTTAAATGACATTAATGCTTTGCTTAAAACAATTGTTGGTGATGATTTTAAATATAGGTTTAGCGTGCTTTATTAAAAGCACAAACCAATATTGTGCATAATTTATGCACAGGTAAGGTAACCAGTAAACTGCTTAATTGTTGCGGAACAGTGCGTTAAACATGTACGCCTTCCTCTCTAAACGAAGCAAACGATGAAGTGCGGTCACTTTCCACCACGCCATCGCGAAGCCTTACCACGCGTTTGGCATATCCCGCAATATCTTCTTCGTGGGTAACCAGTATAACAGTGTTGCCTGCAGCCTGTATTTTACCAAAAATATTCATTACCTCTACCGACGTTTTGCTATCAAGATTTCCGGTTGGTTCATCGGCCAGTATAATAGCTGGGTTGTTGATTAGTGCACGGGCAATAGCCACCCTTTGTATTTGACCACCACTCATTTCGTTTGGTTTGTGGTGGCTACGGTCGGCCAGCCCTACCCGCGACAGTACCTCCAGTGCCCGTTCGTTTCGTTCTTTTTTACTAATGCCTGCATAAATAAGTGGAAGCGCCACATTTTCGGCAGCCGACAACCGAGGCAATAAATTAAATTGCTGAAACACAAACCCTATCTCCTTATTACGCACCCCGGCCAAATCGTCGTCGGGCATTTTACTAACATCTTTTCCGTTTAGTATGTAAGTGCCGTTGCTGGGGCTGTCAAGGCAGCCTAAAATGTTCATTAGGGTACTTTTGCCCGAACCGGACGGCCCCATTAAGGCTACATACTCGTTTTTGAATATATCAAGGTTGATCCCTTTTAATACAGCCAGCGTTTGCGTGCCCATGTAGTAACTCTTCCCTATATTTTTTAAATGTATGATTGCGTCCATAAATCGGCAGTTTTTAAGAGTGTTATTTTTTTATAACCTTTGGAACTTTTATAAATGTGTTATCGTGATGTGGTGCGTTTTTTAGCGCTTCTTCCCTGGTAATAGATCCTTTAACTTCATCGGCCCTTAAAACATTTACCTCTGTGGTCATAAACAATAAAGGCTCTATATTATCGGTATTCAGCTGGTTTAATTTTTCAATAAAGCCAATCATCTGTTGCAGGTCTTGTTTTACTTTTTCTTTTTGGGCTGGTTTTATTTCCAACCTTGACAGGTGGGCCAGTTTCTCAACTAATTCGTCGTTTACAATCATACATCGGGTTGCTTGTGGGTCAAAAATAGCATAATAAAACCAACGCAAAGTATACACCAACAAACTATAGAAAGCGTTTGTTTTATGGTTAATGGCAGTTATAGCCCCATTAACGGCAAGCCCTATGGTTTAAAATGGCCGGTAGCGGCCACTATTGCTTTGGCAGGCATTGTTTTTCGTTTTGCCTTATCCCAAACAGCCGTATGGCCTTTACGCATAAACCTGGTAAAGCCTGCTACCAGTAATAAATTCATAAACAAAAAGTAAAACGGAATATAAAACAGCTTGTGGTGCCGTCCGTTTTTATAATTTATGTACCCTACCGCCGCCAGCACGTATAATACTGCCTGCACATAAAACAATATATAGTACAACATACCTGCATTATTAAAACAAAGCCACCCGCTGGTTAGTAACAACACCAATAAAGCTGGTGGTGCCACCACCCACCGTAATACCCTACGCGAAAAAAACTGGAACGCCAGCAGTGGAAACCGCAATACCTGCCGGCAAACCGATGTTTCTAATAAGGTTTGGAAGGCCCCCGATGCAATGCGGGTGCGTCTTTTAGCTTCTTCTACCAGGTTTAACGAGGGTGCCTCGCAGGCAAATGCCATGGGCTCGTACACAACTTTATATCCGTGCAGGCATAGTTGAAAGGAAAGCATAAAATCGTCCAGAATTGTGCTTTCGGGCTGTGGGGTAAATAAGCACGTGCGCATGGAAAATAATTCGCCCGCTGCGCCAACTACAGTGTTAAGGTTGGAGTCCAATTGTTTTAACATCGACTCATACCTCCAATAAATACTTTCGCCCACACTGCTTGATCGTTTGTTTTGGTCAATAACTATTTTTTCGCCGGCCACCCCTCCTATTTCTTTAAAACAATAATGCCGCGTAACCAGCCTTACACATTCAGCATTTAAAAAGGAATTGGCATCGGAAAAAATAACTATGTCGGCAGTTACGTACTTCATGGCCCGGTTTACCGCCGCCATTTTACCCTTGCGCATAGGTTCAAACAATAATTGTATTTGTGGGTATTGTTGAATAAGGGCATTGGAGCGGTCGGTTGAGCCATCGGTAATAAATATGAACTGTAACTTATTTGCCGGGTACTGCAACTGCAGGCAGTTTAATATACGGGCTTTCAAAATAGGGGCTTCGTTGTATACTGGTACCACCAATGCCACAGTAGGTTCGTATACGGCAAACGGAATTAAAACCATTTTGTTAAACCGTTGTTTTAATGAAACAACACAATATACAAGCAAACCGTACCCTGCATAGGTGTACAACAAAGTAGTAAAACAAACCCAACAAAGTACCGAAGCTATATCCATTAAAAATTTGAAGATAAACGAAAAAATTACCCTTATAAAATTAGGTTTACATGCAGCGCTTAGCTTGCTTCAATGGACTTAAATATGTATCTTCCTTTTTTACGAATATTAAGACAGGAGAGATAAAATCTCATTTTGAGATTTTTTTTCCCAAATTGAAAGCCCTAAACAATACTAAAATTCATTTTGCGTTTACTAATGTATGAAAGATCAAAAGACCTTTAAGGTTTTTATTGTTGAGGACGACCTTTGGTATAGCTCGATGTTGGAATACTACCTGTCGCTTAATCCAGACTACGTCATCAAGAAATTTGAAACCGCAAAATCATTTCTTTTAAAACTACACGAAAAACCCGATGTGGTTACGCTTGATTACTCCCTGCCCGACATTAATGGCGACCAGCTATTAACCCAAATTAAAGAAGCAAGCCCCGACACTAAGGTTATCATTATTAGTGGCCAGGAAGACGTAAAGGTGGCCCTTGACCTTTTAAAGAAAGGCGCTTACGATTATATTGTTAAGGACGATGATGCTAAGGACCGTTTATGGAATACCGTTAGCAACCTGCGCGAAAACGTACAACTGAAGCAGGAAATTGAAACCCTAAAGGAAGAAGTTAGCCGTAAATACGATTTCAGCAATGCCATTATAGGCCATAGCAACGCCATACAACGGGTTTTTAGCATGATGGAAAAAGCAGCTAAAACCAATATTACTGTATCTGTTACCGGCGAAACCGGTACGGGTAAGGAACTGGTGGCCAAATCAATCCACTACAATTCATCGCGCAAAAACCAGGCATTTGTAGCAGTAAACGTTGCTGCTATACCGAGGGAGTTGCTGGAAAGCGAATTGTTTGGGCATGAAAAAGGAGCATTTACCGGTGCTGTAGCCCGGCGTGTAGGTAAGTTTGAAGAGGCTTCCAAAGGCACCTTTTTTTTAGATGAAATTGGTGAAATGGACATTAGCATGCAGGCCAAACTTTTACGTGCCCTACAGGAAAAAGAAATAACAAGGGTGGGCAGCAACGAGATAGTTAAGATTGATGTTAGGATTGTTGTAGCTACCCACCGCAACCTGTTAGAGATGGTAAAGACCGGAACATTTAGAGAAGACCTTTATTACAGGTTACTTGGCTTGCCAATACACCTGCCCCCCTTGCGCGAACGCGAGAATGATGTGTTGATAATAGCCCGCCACTTTATGGAAAGCTTTTGTAAAGAAAACAATCTTACCAAAAAAAACTTTTCTACCGAAGCCAAAAAGAAGTTGATGGGGCATGCGTTTCCCGGAAATGTACGCGAACTTAAATCGGTAGTTGAACTGGGTTGTGTAATGGCCGAAGGTGAGGAAATTGAAGCAGAACACCTGAATGTAATGTCGCAAAACATTATAAGCGATTTTATAATGAAGGACGTAACGCTGAAAGAATTTACTACCAAACTGATACAATATTACCTTGACAAATACAACTACGATGTGCTTAAAGTAGCCAGGAAGCTAGATGTAGGCAAATCGACTATATACCGTATGATACAGAACAAAGAAGTGTTTGTGAATAAAAAATTTTCGTATGAAGGAAGTTTTATGAACTAAAGGCAGTAGCCTGCAGCTAGCATATTATAGTACAAAAGGTTGGATATCCTTTCAAAAATCCCCTATCCAATATTCAACCTGCAAATGGCCATAGGTAATTTGCCAACAACCTTTAATGGAAACCGCCCTACAAAATAATTACCTTACCCCTGCAGGTAATCCGTGCCTTACAGCGCCACTACCCATGCAATTGGTTTTTAATAAGCTTTCGGTAGCTATATTAATAACCAACCAGCAGGGAAACGTTTTGTATTGCAACCAAACTTTTTGTGATTTATTTGCCTTACAACAATTGCCCAGTGAACTTATTGGATTAGAGCACCACCCATTTTACCACCATATTTTAGCCCCGAACCTTTTGCAGGCAAACGGCCAAAATTTTTTGCTTAAAAGTATTGCCCAACAGGTACCATATAGCCGAAAAATTGTGGAAGGCCTCCACCACAAATTTGTAGGCATTGACTATTTACCGCTGGAAGTAAATCCAAACCAGTTTCTACACCAGTTTATTTTTAGCAACGAAGCCGAAAATATTGAAAACAAGCAAAACATTGTTCAAAAAAAAGAGCTGTTTGAAAATATACTTACCCACCTGCCATCTGACATTTGTGTACTGAGTACCGAGTTTACCTACCTGTTTATTAATCCAATTGCAGTAAAAGACCCTTTTAAACGCAATTGGATGATAGGAAAAACCGACTTTGACCTTTGTGCGCTTGAAAACATTGACCTCTCGTTGGCCGAAGACCGAAAAAAAATTTATCAACAGGCGCTAAACACCCGGCAGCAGGTACAATGGGAAGAAGAAACGACCAATAAGGCCGGCGAAAAAGAATTTCATTTTCGTAAAGTTTGGCCGGTGGTAAACCAACAGGGCGAGGTGGAAATGCTTATTAGTTACGGACTGAATATTTTAGAACGAAAATTTATTGAAGACGGGATACAGGTAAGCGAAAAGCGATACCTCGACCTTTTTAATTTTAGCCAGGCCATAATTTGCACGCACGACCTTGATGGTAATTTTTTAACTGTTAATCCCGCCCTTTGCAATTTAACGGGCTATAAAAAAGAGGAGATCATAGGCAAAAACCTTCGCAATTTTTTGCCTTTGGAAGATGTTGAAAGTTTTAATGACGAATACACCGAGGCCACAGTTAGCGACCAAAAAGCAAAAGGTGTTATAAGAATAGCCTGCAAAAGCCGCGAGATCATCTACCTTTTGTACGAAAGTTTTAAGGTAGAAGAACCAGCAAAGGAACCATACATTATTGGCTTTGCGCAAAACATAACCGACCGCGTAAATACCGAAAAAGAGCTAAAAAACGCAAAGAAACTTAGCGAGGAAACGGCCTTGCTAAAAGAGCGTTTTTTGGCCAATATGAGCCACGAAATAAGAACGCCCATGAATGGTATTTTGGGCATGGCTAACCTGCTAAACAAAACAACACTTTCGCCCGATCAGCAAAAATATATTAATATCATAACTGAGTCGGCGCAAAACCTGATGGCCATAGTAAATGACATTTTGGATATTGAAAAAATAGCTGCCGGCGAAATTGGTATTGAAAGCATACCGTTTGACGTGGTACAGAAGACGATATCGATCGTCAACTTTTTTGAATATAGCTGTAACGACAACGGTATTTTATTACAATTCAACAATAACATTGGACAATCATTTACTATTATAGGCGACCCTACCCGTTACAATCAAATTTTAAATAACCTGGTAAGTAATGCAATAAAGTTTACCAACCAGGGAAAAATAACCCTCCAATTATCTATTGACAAACAAGAAGATAATAGTGTAAATCTGCAATGCGAGGTAATAGACACCGGTATTGGCATGGAAGAAGATAAGCTAACAAAAATATTTGAACCATTTAAACAGGCCTATTCCGAAACTACCCGAAAATATGGTGGCTCGGGGTTGGGGCTTGCCATTACCAAAAACCTTGTTGAGCTACAGGGTGGCTACATAACTGTGCAAAGTAAACTTGGGTATGGAAGCAAATTTTCGTTTAATATCAACTACAAAAAAAGTGAGGATACAGCCATGGTAGCTAAGGAAAACGCCCCGGTTAAACCCGCTAACCACCAACTGGGTAAATTACGTGTGTTATTGGCCGAAGACAACGAAGTAAACCAGTTGCTAGCCAGTAGCATTTTAACGTATGGGGGGTTAGAAACCCGTACTGCTACTACCGGTAACGAAGTACTGGCACTTTTAAATAAAGAAGATTTTGACGTAATATTAATGGACATTCAAATGCCCGAAAAAAGCGGGCTTGAAGCAACCCTTGAGATCAGGGCTCTTGATAACGTAATTAAAAAGAATATTCCCATTATAGCCCTTACCGCCAATGCGCTAAAGGGCGAAGAGAAAAAGTATAGGGAGGTTGGTATGGACGACTATTTGACCAAACCTTTTAAGGAAAAAGAACTATTTGAAGTAATTTCAAGAGTAATTAATAATAAAGGTTTGTTTGGAAGGCAATTATATGTAGCAAACCTGAACCAATTAACCACCACATTAATTAACAAAGCCGAAATGGAAAACGATGGGCTGCTTTACGACATGAACTCGTTAAACGAGGTAAGTCGTGGCAATGCAGACTTTTTGTTGACCCTTACCAAAATATTTCTCAATACCATTCCTAAAAACAGTTGTGAAATGGTAGAGGCAGCCGAACAAAAAAACTGGGACAAGGTAAGTGCTTTGGCGCATAAGTTAAAAAGCACCATTGATACCATGAATATTAAAACGATTAAGCAGGAAATAAGGGCTATTGAAATTAATGCCAAAAACAAAGCCGACCTGCCAACCGTATGCCGCCACGTGCACAAGGTGAACGTTGTTATTGAAAAAACTGCCAGCCAGTTACGCCAACAGTTTAGTCTGTAATCAAAACTTGGTGACCGTATATTGGCAGTATAAAGTTTTAGACCACACATAGCGCAGTTTGACGAGGTTTACGGCGCTCAATTAAATACGCAATTATTTGGCCAATAGACAGGGTCCGTCGTTAAAAAATTTACAGTGGCAATGGCGCTTCCTGTAGTTGGATGGGGATGGCTGATTTTGTATTACCATAACACCTTATCAACTTCTATACTTTTACCGTGGCGATGCTAAGATATGCGTGCGCTTACGGCCAATGCATTAGCTCGTTCAGGCTAAAATGGTAGTTTACCGTTACGCCTTTGTGTACGCCTTCTACAACGTCGCCTTTGCCCGAGAGGCGCCTGAAACGGCGACGATTGCCTTCAATTTCAAAAATGTTTTTTAATACCACGGCAGCTTGAAAATACATGTTTTCGCCCCCCTGCCCTACTATACATGGGCGGTGTAGCAATACCCAAACAATAACGGTAGGCACGCCGGTTTCGCTCTCAATTTTAAAATAACGCAACAAGTCGCTTAGGTTAAGCGCCACAGTTTCGGAAGGTAATAAATTACTGTTTGGCAACTTTTTTTGTATTGACATAAAAGTGCGTTGCTGCACCTTTACCTCTAAGTACCGGTACACCTGCCCATTATTGTTATGTATTACAATATCGGGGTAACTATGCGTGGTATTTTTTGCGGCAGTAAACCCGGGCTTCCTATTTATCTTTTCAATAATCCGTTGCTCGTAATGCGCTGAAAACAACGCATCGTTATCAAACAGGTACATGCCTTTGCTAATACCATCGCAGCGTGTGTGGCAAACAGTACAATCAAACTTGTTATTGCCCAGGGCAACATAAGGCATACCAATGGCTTGTAATAAAACAATAACCGTGAATATAAAAATGTTTTTTAAATATAGCACTATGGTTACTCCATTTTATTGCAGATAACACTCGGTAGCAAGTATTAGCAAACCCAGGGCTGCTCCCCTGTCGCAAATTATAATGCAGAAAAAACTTCTTTTACCAACGTTTCAAACTTAAGCCGCATGGTGCCTAAGGCCATAAGGATTATTGCGCTCTTGATCGCAATCCGGACTTCTTTCAAATACCGCTTCGATGGTTTCCCTTCCAACTTTCGGAACGCTTTGCCAGGCACCTAACTAACTGATGTCCTTCTTCATTAACCCACCATCGCTATGGTAAATAGTTAAGTATGATGAGGTGCTTTGTATCGCGGTTGTTTCGACCCCGTACGTTGTAGGTGTAGGTTTTGTCAAACTCAACAATATGGATACCCTTACTGGTGTACAGGTCTCTTATAAAATCGGTTTCCTTTATCACCAACATCCATTTGGCCTTTTGTTTTACAAGGCAATCCCTTAATCGTTGCTGATCGGCTTTAGTAAATGCGTTTTGATCGTACTCCGAAAACTCACTATCGTACGGTGGATCTAAAAATATAAAATCGCCTTTGCGGGGAGTAGTATTTAGCAAAAACTGTTCAAAGTCGAGATTGTAAAAAGTAGACCGCTGAAATAAGGAGGTAATTACAGGCTTAAAAATATTCTGCACTTTTTGCCTAAAATTTTTGCGGTTATAGGCAATGCCACCATAAGGTATATTAAATTCATTTTTACGGTTAAAACGAAACATGGAGGCATAGCAAAACTCGCGGACAAAATACCAGTTGGCGCTGGCTTTGGCCGGGCTTAACGACCGTGCGCCGCTGGCCTGTTGGTTCAATATGCTGCGCAAATGAAGGTATAGGCCGCTTTTAATACCGGTTTCAATATGGTGGCCCAGTTCGGTAATTGAAAAAAGCCTGTCTTCTTTTTTGCAGATGTTTTTAATACGGCGGCACTTATCGTATAGCGATGCTTTTAATGCCTTGGTGAACAACGGCACTTCCTGAACCAGCTTTTTTTCGAACAGGGGTTGATAACCGTTGTTTTTTATTTCATCGACCACCGCGTCTATCAAACCAATTAAATCGGATGCCGATATTATGTCGCTTATAAAACTGGCAAAGGGCTGTTGTAATTGACTGATGGCTGCCACGGCTAAGCGGCCTGCTGCTTCCCAACCATCGGCATACAGCAATAATTGGTTTTCGAAAGCGGGTTGCTGTAGTTGCTCGTAAAACCTTGCCAGATCGCTGCTCTTATCGTTTAAAAAACTTGTGTATGCAGGTTGCAACGCAAAAAACACGCCGCCGCCGCCAAAAAAGGGTTCGTAATAATTGGTGAATGGGGGTACATATTTGGCAAACAGGGGAAACTCGTCAAACTTGCCACCCGTCCATTTTATAACCGGCCTAATGGTACTATCGGGCAGGCGGGGCACAAGCGGGTTGGTAGTTAATTGCAAGGTTTGTTGGTTTAAGCACGATAGTTTATGAGCCTGTGAAAAAATTGACGCCAGTATATGGTGGTCAATATTATTGCTCTATTAATTTAATACCTGTTTTAGTAAATTCAATTTTCCGCTGTTTATACAATGTTCCGGTGGTCATTTTAAAGGTTTTTTTGCTCATGCCAAAAAACAGGTAAATGGCTTCGGGGTTTGATTTATCGTGGTAAGGCAGGTAGCCGTTGTTTTCGTTCAACAGCCGCATAATTTTATCCTTTTCGTCTTCTACACGCTGGTAACCGGGCCGCCCTAATACTACATCAATCTTATTTTCGGGCCGGATTGTTTTTATATAACCCTGTAGTTTTTTGCCTGTTTCAATTTCCTGATAAATTTCGTTAAAATGGAGGACGCCGGTGTGCAGGTTATTAATGATAACGACATAGCCAATATCGGTACGGCGATACACCACCAGGTTTACCAGGTCCATTTCCTTTACCGTTAGCGGATCGTTTGAAAAATAAAAGTCAATTTTTTCGGTGGCTGCTACCCTGCCGGTCTGCTCGTCGATATAGATTTTTACAAGGTACTCGGCACCTTCCCGCATGCCGGTAAGTTGTTTGGATTTTGGAACAAAAATATCCTTCATCAGCCCCCAATCTAAAAAAGCCCCTTGTTTATTAACGGTAATTGCTTTCAGCTTTACAACATCGCCCACCACGCCTTTGGGTTGCTGGGTAGTGGCAATCAGCCGCTCTTCTCCATCGTGGTACACAAACACTTTTATTTCGTCGCCGGGCTTTAGGTTGGCTGGCATAAACCGTTTAGGCAACAAAATACCTTCATTGCCATCATCGAGGTACATCCCAAAATCAACCTCGCGAAGTACTTTAAGTGTGTTGTAGTGGCCGACCTGAATCATAATTTCTGTTTAATATTTGGGAGCGAAGGTACTGATAGGGGATTTGAAATGAATGGTGAAAGTGTTTATCTACGCGGAACGTGAGTGTGTACATACACCTTGGCGGTCATAATTTAATTTAGCATGATAACCTACGTAAATGTAGCAATAGCAAACAAGGCGTAAGTGCCTTTTTAAATTGAGAACAATACTTTATGAAGGTTGATGTGGCCGAAATAGTGGATATTGTTAATAATAAATATTGGATTGAATACTATTATAAAACGTAACAGCCAGTTGGTTTATGGATTGCTGCCATTGATATATAATAGCGATTGTGGAGACGCGACTACTGCTTTAACAATTATTGGTAAGATATTGTTAGATGTTTAAAATAGAGAGATGGGTTTTATTAGCATGTATGAAAGATTTGGAGGCGAGTTTTAACAAGATAACGAAATAGATAGAGAAAAGATTGCTGCATTTTTAAAAGTAGTATATACATGGGCGGTTAATAGAGAACAATTATAAATCAATTTTTAATGTTATTGGCATGCCACAATGCCCTTTAAGTGTAGTTTGTCAACAACATTTCATACCCAAACCTTTAAGCAACTCCCTCTCCCCAATGCACCTAAAACACTTAATCACATTACTACTTTTTATCACTGCATCGCTTAATGCCCAAAGCATTAAACCAGATACGGTCATAAATATGGGTGTTTATAAATCGTATTACAACTATGCTTTAAAACAGCCTTTGTACGTAACCTATGCATTATACAAGGGTGGTGGCGGCTGCAATAGGGACGACGAAAACTTTAGTTTTAAAAAATGTGGCATTAAAACAGCCGAAGATATTGACTATGCCGGTAACCTTTTAGACAAGGGACACCTTGCCAATGCAGAAGATTTTGCATACGATTGCGATAAAGTGGAAAAAACGTTTTGCTACTTTAACTGTGTTCCGCAAACAGTGAAGCTTAACCGTGGCGTTTGGAAAACATGGGAAGTAAAAACAAGGGTACTATCGCAAACCATTAAACTGTTTGTAGTAGCAGGCAGCATTTATGGCAATAAAACCATTGGTCCCAACCAAATTGGGGTGCCAGCCTATTGTTATAAAATTGTACTCAATGCCATTACCAAAAAAATTATCTACTGTATTATATTTCCTAACAATGATAGCAAAACGTATAAAAAAATTACTTTGGCTACACTTAAAAACAAACTAAACTACCAATTAGTGCCATAACACATTACCCGAAAAAATAAAAATAAATACAAAACCATGTTTACAAGAAGAGAACCGGTTAACAGAATCATCCTTTCCGTAGGTTACTGAAGCCTTGCCGGGGAAAGCTTTGACCCAGGTGCAACTTTTGGTAGCTTTACCGAAAATATAGAATCAAAACAAATAGCCACTTTACTAGCTGGCAAGCTAACACGCAACGGGCTTACCAAAGTACTATTGCCATATACTGGTTTAGGCAAAACCATTGCCAGCATTAATGCACAGTACTGTGCTAATACCAATTGGGCTTTAGAAGTTGATAAAGACAGCGTAGGTAAATTTGTAAATACCGACATGGCAAAGCGTACAGGTGTGTATTACCACCCCACCAGCCCTGATAACAAGGCCATATCTAATAAAATGGCCGAAGTTTTTAAAGCAAGAGGTGCCAACAAAACCAATTAAAGCCGCCCGGATACTGTTAGTAATTACAAGAAATTAGCTTTTATACGCCAACCAAAAATGCTATCGCACATATTAGAATGTGGCTTCATGCAAGACGATTTAAGTACAGCAAGCGACGATTTTTATGCTACTATTATTGCAAATGCCATTTGTACTTGTAAAGGTAAAATCTACATACCCCAACAAAAGGTTGTAAAAACCCAAGTAGCCAAAACCAGGATTCAGAGTAGGCAAGAAGCATGGTACACTTCACTCAAATTAAATAAAGATCATCCAGAACCCCATAACACAAACTCATTTATGCCCGCGCACCACCGGTAAAAAGCTTTATAACAGGCCTTACAAACGGAAGGCAACAAAGTAGGTTACCTGACTAAATCTTTACAAACGAATTACAACAAAGCAAGCTTCCTGCAGTCGTCTTTACAAATTAATTATAACAAAGTAAATTACTGACAGTAATTTTTACAAACGGATAACAATAAAGTAAGTTACCTGTAGCCGTCCGTACAACCGGAAGGTAATAAAGCAGGTTACCACCAGCAATTCTACCAAAACTTACCTAATAAAGCAGTAATAATCATTAACCCGTAAATAATAAACGTAATGTGGAAATATTTAAGGAATCAGTTTTTATTAACTACCGACAAAAGCTACAAAAAAGGTCTAATCATAAGTAATTAACATAATGCAGCCCTCGCAAAAGCCAAAGCCGGCAACCCTGCAGGTACTGATATAGATAAAATGACCAATCGCTATACCCCATTGGCACAAACCCTGGCCACCGAATATCAAAAATGGAAAGGACTGGGCAGTATTAAAGAAGCCAACACCCTCAACCTGGATTAATTACTGGCTACATTGCCCACAAAACTAAACGTATGGGAGCCTACCATTCAAATAAAATTTGTAAAAACTACTTCTAAATTTAAAGCCATATTGCCCAATGGGCAAGGCGGACTTACCCGTTGCAGTAAAGAAGAAAGGGTAAATGCTTTAAAAACCTTTAGCGATTCACTTATTGGCATTGCGGATTTTGCTGCCATAAAATCCCCAATAGATAGTTTTTATACATTGGTACTAGCTGCACGAAACACACAACCAGGCAGCAAAAGCGCACAAGGGCAAGATAGCCAGGCAGTAAATACAGCCATGGAAGGGTATATGATTATGCAATACAAAAATCCGGACCTTTTGATGGTTAAATACGCCAGCGATTCCGACATCATAGAAACCTACTTTGACCTTCAAACAATACAACAAAGCACCCAAACCAGCTTTAGCGGCACCATAGAACCCGGCGAAAACGAAGCCATGATAATAAATTATTTATGGCCGGCGATAAATTAAGTTTAAAAATTACAGGCGACACCCCTGCCACCTTTTACCTAAGCAACGCAGCCAATGGCATAAATAGCAACGCCATAAAAGTAACCCGCCAATACCCAAATAATAATAGCCGTAGCCGACTTTGCCGGCCCCAATTATACCATTTACAAATACCTTACCGCAGTAAACAGCAGCAACGCAGTAACGAATAAGTATGAGGTGGAAGTGCTGTAGGGGGTAAATGAAATAAAGCAAAATTAAAAATAACTAAAAACCTCAAAAACTTAAAAGGGGATAATAGCCTAAGGAAAAATAGTAGCTTTTATGGTAACTCAACTGGCTGCGATCGGTGATTAAAAAAAATTTTATTATATAAAGGTGCAATATCAGGAAAGATTTTGACGAGAATCAGACAATTGTACTTAAACAAAAAAGTACAACAAATTACTAGCCCGTTCCTTCTAATCAACTTCATTTTCGATGGTTTCGTTCACAGGCAAAAGAACGTTTCGTTTTTGTAACGAAATATAGCTGCACAAAAAATAGGCCTGGCAAATAGCTACAGCCTTCCAAACTAAAAACTGCCTCACAAATGCGGGGAGGTTTTGAATTAACGGCATCATTTAGGGGCTTTTTAAATACCCGCAATAGCAGCGCACAAAAAGTGCGGTGCGTGGGGTTTTAAAAAAGCAACCCTACGCAAACACAGTTTAAAACATTGGATGTCTTTTAATTATTTTAGGATTGTACTACTATTTTACTTTGTTTAATAACGCCAAGGTAATTGCAACACAAACATTTTTAAGAAAATATTTGATGTAGATAAAAACACACAAAAGCACCCATCTACCAAAGGTTGATTTATTAATTAACCCTGTGCAACGTTAGATTTTTTTTGCTTATACGCTGCAACTGCTGCCGGGCTTCCAAATACCAAAAACAGTTTGTTTCTAATACCAGGGGCCGTACGCACGTCCCTGACAATGTCCGAAAACTCGTGAAAATTTAAATAAAAAGGGTTGGACGAACGTTTGATTTTATCGGTAATACCGTAGGTAGGCACAGTGTCTTCTACAACATAGGTGTTAAACAGTCTGTCCCAAAAAGTGAATAATACGCCAAAGTTTTTATCTATATATTTTTCGTCGGACCCGTGGTGAACGCGATGGTTAGAGGGGGTAATGATAGCCCACTCAATAGCGGATGGAAGTTTTTTGATATACTCGGTGTGCTGCCAAAATTGGAACAATACCATTACCTGGTTAACAATAAAAAATATAACCGGGTGAAAGCCCAGCAATACAATTGGAATGAAGAAGATGATTTTGAAGTGTTGTATCCAACTCAACCTAAACGACACCGTGAGATTGTAATGTTCGGCTGTATGATGAACAACATGTGTAGCCCAAAAAAACCGGTTATGGTGCGATACCCGGTGCGACCAATAACTACAAATATCAAACACTAAAATACAGGGTATTATGGTCCACCAGTTAAAACTCATCCGCCATGGAATAAGGTTGTAAATATAGATAGCACCTACAATCAAAAGCGCCTTGGCTAACAAATTCAGTCCTACGTTTCCCAACCCTACCATTAACGATCCGAAAGCCTCGGTAGCGTTGTAGCGCTTTTTTTGGGTTGCCCATGAATGGATCATTTCAGCAAAAGTAAAAAATGCCATAAAAGGAATAGCGTACACTATCAGGTCTGCCGACTTATTGCTGATATCTGACAACGCACTGTATGCAATGGGTTCTGCGCCAAACAGAGAAGTTATTTTTGAAGAATTGAAGTCGCCCATAGTTTTAGATAATTTTTAATTCCGGGTATCGTACGTTAATATCGGTGACCACCTTACATAAAACATTCAATCAACCGTTTAAACAAAATAGAAGAATTAAGACCGCTACATTTAATCGTCAATATAATGTTGCAGGTATTTTAAATCCTGATTTTCGTTTCAAGCAAAATGATGTTATAATAATATCAAAATCCTGGCCATCAATCAATTAGCTAAAAATAATTGTTTTAAGTTTATCTGTATAATTATATTCCCTGTGTGGGAATTCCTTTACACATAAACTAACACATACTGGCAGCACAGCCTTTTGACGGAAAGCAGTCATTTTTTTTGGTTATAAAAATTTGACCGGATTTACTGGCAGGCAATGTTAAAAAGATAAACGACGTAGGGGTATGCAAACGGGTGTATGCCCTATGATAATCGTATATACCGGGTTAATAACCCAAATGGTTTGATAACCCCGCTTAAATAGTGGTTTGGCAAAACTTGTCTACACAATTTTAAATTTTTTATAAAAAAGATGACAATCTTTATTGAACGCATAACTCACATACCACATGGTACAATTTTTCGCTATTTGTTTAAAAAAAAATAATATCCCAATATCCGCTCCAAAAAAATTTAAAAAATGATTGTCACTTCACATCAAAATGGTTGGAAAATTACTAACCAGCGCTCTCACGGGCTGCTTGCCGCTATGTTGGCTTATCAATACGATATTGATTTGCCAAACGAAATTATTGTTCCTACACTTATTGCCATTGCCGAACACGATGATGGTGTTGAAGAAACTACCCAAAGCGAAAACCTTACCGAAGCAGGAGCACCCCGACATTTTAAAGTAGATGATAATTCAAAAAAGACAAATTTAAAACGACCGCTAAACGTGATGGAAATATCTGGTTCAAAAAGTGAAATGAATGCCTTATTGACTTCTTTTCACATGAATTTTTTATATGGAAATAAACTTGTAGGTGACGATGAGCAATTAAGTACTTTTTTGAAAGAGCAGGAAAAAAATAGAAAAAATATTCTCAAACACCTGGATATTAATAAAAAATTTGCTGAACGCATATATCGCCTTTTAGAATGGTGCGATGCCTTTTCGCTGCTGATTTGTATGGATAAAATACAAACCTGTGGAAGAAAGATGGAAATATCTCAAAGCCCTGATGGTGATATGAACCAGGCTTTTTATAAACCTGGTAAAGAAATTACAGTGGAGCCGTGGGTGTTTAGAAATGATACTTTTAGGGTGTTTTATGAATACAAAATTCTGAAGCAATTAAAGTTTACATCGATTGAAGAGTTTAATAAAGTATGTAAGGCCACTACGGTACAACGGGAAGAATTTATTTTTTTAAAATAGTAGTATATCTATAAGCGTATGCACTTAGATAGTGCTGTAGGTTAGTACCCTTTTACCCGGGAAGTTTTTTATTTAAGATTGTGCAGTGTTATTAGGACATAGAACACAGTTGGGCTTTTGAGTTTGAGCCCAAAACATTAGCTCCTGCCATTTATCTTTAGAAAAAAAAGATAGCATTTACCAATCAAAGAATTTTGATTTGCCGGCTAGCTACCAGGCCAATGATTGCCAACCTTATAACCAAACCACCCTCTCAATGAAAAATCTCACCACCGTATTTTTCTTTACCCTTTTATTTGCCCCAACAACTATTGCCTTTGCCCAAACCCCCATCAGGCACTTTATCTTTTTTTCGCAACACAGGGACGCCATTACCAATCCGGATTTTTATCTAAACGAGGGTATTGTTGGTGCGCAGATAACCTATTTGTGGAGGGTGTTAGAACCAACTAAAAATATATATGACTTTACCGCCATTGAAGCCGACCTTACATTTTTACAATCGAAGGGAAAAAAGCTATTTATTCAAATACAGGATGTAACGTTTGACAGTACACGTTACGCGGTGCCCAAATATATTTTAACTGACACCAACTATCACGGTGGTGTTAATTCGCAATATGATTTTACTGCCACCGGCGAGCCATTTAAAGCTGGCTGGGTTGCCCGAAGATGGGATGGAGCCGTAGCTGCGCGGTATCATCAGCTACTTATAAAACTGGCCCAACAGTTTGATGGCAGTATAGAGGGCATTAACCTTCCAGAAACTTCAATAGAATTTCCTGAAAATCTTTGGCCTGCCGGGTATACCATCAGCCGTTATGTTGAAGCTGTCAAGAAAAATATGCTGGTGTTATCCACTAATTTTAAACGGTCTGTTCCACTTCAGTATGCCAACTTTATGCCGGGCGACTCTGCAATAAATTTAAAAAACCTATATGACTATGCTTCAAAAATAAAAGTAGGTATGGGCGGCCCCGACATAAAAGTTTACAGAAAATTTCAGATGGAAAATAGCTATCCTTTAATAAGAAATATGGCAGGTATTGTGCCAACCGGAATGGCTGTGCAGGATGGTAATTATGATGTTATAAACCCCACTACCGGCAATAAGGTTACTATACCGGAAATTTTGGACTTTGCTAAAAACTACTTACAACTGAACTATGTTTTTTGGTGTACCGAAGAACCCTATTTTACAACTCAGGTATTACCATTGCTCAAATCCATTAAAAATAGACTGTAGCTGGTAGTCATTTTTTGGTTACGCTGTACGGCCAAATAACCATTTGCACTTATACCGCTGCCAACCAATTAAAGCCAGGTAGTGCAATATTTTAACGGTTAATAGCTAGCTTCCACATTAGTTTGTTGGTAGGCTTTGGTACCATGCGGGCAAGTTATAACTACCGGCACGGCAACGGGTTTACTTTTGCATTAATTACCAATGTTGAAATTACCACCCGCTGGTTCCTACCCTTCTGTAAAAACACTTGCAACTAATGAAACGTAGAAACTTTATGCTTACCGCACTTGCTTCCATACCAATGGTGGTATTTGCCAAAATTAAAACGGCTGTCAATTTAAGGGCAAACAAAGGGTTTAAAATAAATGCCGGAAAAGCCAGGTTTGGAACTCACTACAAAATGAAAGGGGTTACTCAAAACATACTCGACATAAAAATATCGGGCATTGATACCGACAACGATATAGCCGTATTTGAGCACACAGGTCTGACACCCAAAGGCGGGCCACCTTTACACATTCACCCCTACCAGGACGAATGGTTTTATATAGTTGAAGGTGAGTATCTGTTTCAGGTAGGCGAGGACAAATACGAGCTGAAAACGGGCGATACTATTTTTCTTCCCCGACAGGTGCCTCACGCATTTATTCAATTAACCGAAAAAGGAAAAATGATTGTTTCCTATTTACCGGCGGGTAAAATGGAAGCATTTTTTGCAGTTACCGACAAGTGGACTATGCCACCAAACAGGAAATTTCAAAAGTTTTTGCCGACCACGATATGCAGGTTGTGGGAGCGCCGCTACAAGTGAATTAATAAAAGTTTGCAAAGAGTAACGCGATTTACACCGTGTAAACATTGTGGTAATGTCATAGCAATAATATATTTATAGGCAGCCAAATTAAGGGCTTAGGCAGTGTTAGCATCTAATGCCAGCCGTTCAAATACTATTTATTACACTCCTAACTTTATCTACACAGCTATTAACAATAGTTTGTAACTAAATGCCGGTAAGTTAGCAGCTATGTAAAAATGATTTTTTTGCGAGACACTGTTGACAAAATAGAATATATCAACAACTAACAAAGCAACGGTTACGCCTTTGTTTGCAAAACACAATAATAAATATATTAAACATCTACAACAAAAGTAGTTACTTAAATAAAAGACCCTCATGGCTGCGGCACTAACAAAATGGATTATTCAACAAAGTTTTACAATTATTTGCCATGTTTGCAGCCCTGTTGCCACAAGGGGTTTAGTCCAGCTATCTAAGTAACTGTTGTGCAGCGCCGGTAAAGTAACCAAAAACAAACCGCCTACCCTACTGTTGTTCTTTACATTTAAAACAACGGTATGCATAGGCAATATTATGCTTCTCCCCACCATTAAAACTGGCCATTTGCATTACCCGGCTAATTAATTTACCGCTTGGTACAATTTTTCAATCTACGTTTAAATGAAATTTTATCCCATATATCCTTCCTAACTTATTGTAAATTATGATTGTTACTTCGCACCAAAAAGGTTGGAAAATTATTAACCAGCGCTCTCACGGACTACTTGCTGCTATGTTGGCATATCAATACGATATTGATTTGCCAAACGAAATTATGGTACCCACCCTTATTGCCATTGCCGAACACGATGATGGTGTTGAAGAAACTACCCAAAGCGAAAACCTTACCGAAGCAGGAGCACCCCGACATTTTAAGGTAAGCGATAACTCAAAAACAACAGATTTAAAACAACTGCTAAACGTTATGGAAATATCTAATTCAAAAAGTGAAGTCAATGCTTTACTCACTTCTTTGCATATGAATTTTTTGTACGGCGGAAGCCCTGATGGTAAAGATGAAAAATTGGATGCTTTTTTGAAAGAGCAGGAAAAAAACAGGAAAGATATTCTTAAGCACTTAGCCATTGATAAAAAATATGCCGATCGCCTATATCATTTGGTTGAATGGTGCGATGCCTTTTCACTACTGATTTGTATGGATAAAATACAAACCAGTGGACGAAAGATGGAAATTTCTCAAAGCCCTGATGGTGAAATGAACCAGGCTTTTTATAAACCTGGTAAAGAAATTACAGTGGAGCCATGGGTGTTTAAAAATAATACTTTTAAGGTATTTTATGAATATAAAATTCTGGAGCAATTAAAGTTTACTTCTATTGAAGAGTTTAGTAAAGTGTGCAATGCAACAGCAGTACAAAGAGAAGAATTTATTTTTTTGAAATAAAAGTCAATCCATGAGCGTATGCACTTAGGTAAACGCTATATGTTACTATCCTTTTAATCAGAAAGTTTTTTATTCGTGATTGCGCTGCATTTTTATGAAATATAACACAATTGGGCTTTTGAGTTTTAGCCCAAAACTTTAGCTCCTGCCAATTATCCTTAAAAAAAAACGGGTAGCTTATACCGCCAATGAATATCATTTTGCAAAGCAGCTAACGAGCAGATGGTCTGCAGCCATGTAAATAAGCCACCCCTCCCAATCAAAAATCTCACCACCGTATTTTTCTTTACCCTTTTATTTGCATCCACAACTATTAACTACGCCCAAACCGCCATCAAACATTTTATCTTTTTTTCGCAAGTCAGTGAAGGCATTAAAAATACGGATTTTTATTTAAACAAGGGTGTTATTGGTGTGCAGATGACGTATCCGTGGAAAGTGGTAGAACCTAATAAAAATGTATACGACTTTACCGCAATTGAAGCCGATCTTACATTTTTACGTTCGAAGGGAAAGAAGCTATTTATTCAAATACAGGATGTAACATTCAACAGTACACGTTAAGCGGTACCGCAATACATTTTAAGTGACACCATTTATCAGGGTGGTATTAATTCGTAATATGATTTTACTGCCACCGGCGAGCCATTTAAAGCCGGCTGGGTTGCCCGACGATGGGATGCAGCCGTAGCAGCGTAGTATCATCAACTACTAATAAAACTGGCCCAGCTATTTGATGGAAGCATAGAAGGTATTAACCTGCCCAAAACTTCGGTGGAGTTTCCCTAAAATCTTTGGCCCGCAGGGTTATACAACTAGCCGTTATGTCGAAGCTATTAAGAAAAATATGCTGGTGTTAAGGACGCATTTTAAGAAATCCGTTCCCCTGCAGTACGCCAACTTTATGCCGGACAACTCAAAAAAGCGTTTAGAAAAACTGTATGAATATGCTGCAAAACTAAAAGTAGGCATGGGCGGCCCCGACATAAAAGTTTACAGGAAATTTCAGATGGAAAATAGTTATCCTTTACTAAGAAATATGGCAGGCATTGTGCCAACCTAAATGGCTGTGCGGGATGGTAACTACGATGTTATAAACCCCACTACCGGCAAAAAGGTAACCGTTCAGAAAATTCTGGACTTTGCTCAAAACTATTTACCACTTTACTATATATTTTGGGGTACAGAAGAGCGATATTATAAAACAGAAGTGTTGACGTTGCTCAAATCCATTAAAAAATAGGCCTTAAACGATAATATATTTCAGCTTTGCCGGCAGGCGAAACATAGCCATAAGACCATTCGTAATTTAATTAACGCACGCCGCCTTTCCATACAATATTACCAGCGCCGGCTGAAAGCCTACTATGAAACAAGGATGGGAAATCGCTACTTCATTTTCAATGCAGCATAATTGGGATGATCCGGATTAACCAGTAATTCCTGCCGCCGGGGATGTATGATCACATCCATTTCTTTCATGGGTATAAAACCTAACAGCGGTTCGCTGTTGCCCGATAATACAAAAGCAATACAGACTGCTTTACGGTTAGCAAACCGAACTTTAATAGGTCCGGCCACATCATATTCCATTATACTTCCATCAGCCATTTGGACCTTTCTTTTATCAACAATAGGCAAATGCAGTTGGCTTAATATGGTATCATTAATGGCCATCAAGTAAGCACCACTTTTCACCAGCATGTTTACATGCATTCTTTTCACTTCATTCTTGTCTAATTGTTCTTTACGCACCATGCCTAAGTCAATGGCGTTTATAAGTTCAATATCTGCATATACGGTATCCATACATTGTATTTTTGCAAAAAAAAATATACCTTATTTTATGGTTGAAGGAGGAAGATTTTAGAAGGAAAGTAAAAAGGATAGGTGAATAGTTAATGGAAAATAGTGAATGGTCAATGGTCAATAGTGAATGTCCATTGGTGCATGTTTCACCATTTAAAGGTTAACTTCCATCACAGCGACATTAAAACCGACCCGGCTACAAAATAATATTTGTGTTCGTCAATTGTTTTGAAAATACCACCAACTAATTATTAACCTGATATAAATAACCATATAGCAAATGAAACGTAGAAACTTTATGCTTACCACACTTGCTTCCATACCAATGGTGGTATTTGCAAAAGTTAAAACGGCTGTCAATTTAAGGGCAAACAAAGGGTTTAAAATAAATG
>Ga0105047_10000024_pt1 | contig 172009 bp, 142 predicted proteins | sample MAT04_FD_78384 | JGI IMG/M metagenome (GOLD analysis project Ga0105047, IMG submission 78384) | Freshwater microbial communities from Lake Fryxell liftoff mats and glacier meltwater in Antarctica - MAT-04 (megahit assembly) | ecosystem: Environmental > Aquatic > Freshwater > Ice > Liftoff...
GCGTTCGCCTGCGGGTCCCATGCGGGACCCGCTGAAGCGGCTCTCTCTGCGGCAGGATTGATCGGGCCGCGCGTTCGCCTGCGGGTCCCATGCGGGACCCGCTGAAGCGGCTCTCTCTGCGGCCCGGATCTGGGGCATGGTCTGAAGGGTGAGACGCCTGGTGATGCTGTGTCTGTTGATTCCGGCCGCCGCGGCGCGGGCGGACTTCATGGATCACTTCGTGATTCGCGAGGACGTCGGGCCGCACAAGGTCCCCTCGCTGGGCCCGGCTGAGATCGTGCTCATCCCGGTCGAAGTAAAGGGGTTCCCCGAACTCGACATTCCGGGGCTGCAGGCCTTCTTCGGGCCCGACTTCACCGGCGGGTTCGTCGACTACTACCGCACTGCGTCGCTGGGGCGGTACCAGCCGCACGTGACGATCGCGCAGAAGGTGGTGTTCGACACCTGCCCGCTGCCCGCGGCAACGTTCCCCAAGTGCGAGATTCCGCGCGGCGACATCAACGCCTTCACCGCCGGCATGGACATGATTCGCGAGGCGGTGAAGCGCGCGAAAGCGCAGGGCACCGACTTCTCGAAGTTCGACGTGAACGGGAAGCGCAACGTGCCCGATGGTTGGGCCGACGGCGTGATGTTGCTCGCGAATGTGCCTTTCGGCGGCATCGCTTTCCCGTTCGGCTACTTCAACCGCGACGACAACCTCAATGGCGGCATGGGCGGCCCGCTGGTGGTCGACGGGGTGAAGATTCCGCACGTGGCGATCGCGGGGAAGTCGGACGCGTGGGTGATGATCCACGAGTTCGGGCACCTGCTGGGGCTCACGGATCTCTACGACGAGTCGGGCCAGTACGCCGGCCTCAACCTGACGTGGATGGGATCGTGGCAGTACGACTCGGCCGTGCCGCTGCCTGACGCCGAGACGCGGTGGCGGCTGCGATGGGGCAACTGGCACCAGGTGTCGGGGAAGCAGCGGGTGGTGGTGAAGCCGGCTGAGACCAGCGGCGAGGTCTGGCGGCTGGGCACCGGCGACGAGTATTTCCTGGTCGAGAACCGCGGGCCCGACGGCCGGTTCGATCGCGGCGTCTTCACCCGGGGGCTCGCGGTCTTTCACGTCGACCGCAAGCTGAAGCAGCTGCGCGGCGAAGAAGGCCGGTTCGTCGACCGCATCCTCACCTGTGTCAACTGTGACCCCTGGCACCCCTACATTCGCTGGGTGCAGGCCGACGGGCTGTTCGAGGTCGAGCAGAACAAGAAGCCCGACTTCGCAAGCGATCTGTTTCTCGAGGGCGACGCGCTGTCGCCCGAAGACGGCCACACCCCGCTGAGCGCCACCCACAAGGTGCTCTCGAGCAACTTCTACTCGGGCGAAAAGTCGGGCTTTTCGATCTCGGGCATCCGCGTGCTCGCCGACCAGTCGATCGAGGTCACCTTCGAGACGCCGAACGACGGCCAGTGCGGCGAGTCGCTGTGCGCCGAAGGGGCAGGGTGCCTGCCCGTGTCCTGCGCCGACCCCGGGCCGTCGGCGAAGTCAGGGTGCTCGGCGGCCGAAGGGATGCTCGCGGGCCTGGCGCTGCTCGGGCTGCTTCGTCGCCGTCGCGGGCCTATTTCTTCCTGAACAGCGCTTCCGCGGCCGACAGCAGCTCTTCTTTCTTTGCCGCGACGCCTTCGCGGCCCTCGCCGATCTGGAAGAGGTCACAGAAGTTGGCGTCTTCCTTGTCGACGGGGACTTCGGCGAAAGGCTCTTTGCAGGCCTTGGCCACCGTCTCATCGTAGTGGCGGCAATGAATGCAGGCGTGCAGCTCGGCGTCGCAGTGGCGGCACGTCTCGTGACGCCCCACGGTGCCGCCCACGATCTCAAGCTTTGCACCGCACCTTCCACAGCCGGGCATGGGGTTTCGGTATAACGCGACTCTTTCACGGAGGCTTCACCTCGATGGTTTCGGCTCGCCTTGCCCTGCTGGTTCCCTGTGCCCTGACTTTCTCTGCCTTCGCGGCCGAGCCGCTGCCGCTGACGCGCGACGAGTTCAAGATGTACAAGCACTACAAGGTCGCGCTCGAAGATCCCCGGGTGCAGAAGATGAAGCCCGATGCGCGCGTCGCCGCGATCGCCAAAGACGCCAAGTTCAAGGTGAAAGACTTGAGCGCAGTGATCGCCAAGGGCGACGAGGCCGGTGACCTGAAGGCGCTCTGCGAGAAGAACCTGCACGAAGCGCTGGACGCCACCGAGCTCAAGGGCCGGCTGGGAAAAATCGAGGCTGACCTGACCGAAGAGCACGGCGTCGCCTACGTGCAGTGGATGAACGAGAAGCCCGAGGTGCTGCCGGTGGAAGCGTCGATCGCCGCTGCCACTGCCGTCTCGGCCTGCCCCGTCGTCTCGAGCGTTCAGGTCTGGGCGATGGACAAGGCGAACCCCAAGGCCCGCGTGTTCCAGGGGCTGATCGGCGCGTCGTCGGCCGCCAACATCAAGCCGGAGAAGGCGAAGGACTTCGCAGTCACGCGCTACCTGCGCCTGTTCGAGAAGGTGAAGAACGCCGCGAACGGAGATGACCTTTCGGGCGAGCTGGGCGAAGTGAAGGCCGCGGCCCCATAACCCGTTGGACTGATGAGCCAGAGCAAGGCCTACAAGCCGAAAGACCACTTCTTCAAAAAGGCCCACGCCGAAGGCTTGCGCGCGCGGTCGGCCTTCAAGATCGACGAGATCGCGAAGCGCTTCTCGATCTTCAAGAAGGGGCAGGCGGTGCTGGACATGGGCGCCGCTCCGGGTGGGTTTCTGCAGATCATCCTCGCGGCGGTGGGCAGCACGGGCACGGTGATTGGCGTCGACCTCGCAGCGATTCGCCCGCTCGGAAAGCCGAACGTGAAGACCGCGGTGCTCGACGTGCTCGCCGACAACTTCGATGCCGAGCTCTTGAAGCTCTACGACGGAGTCTTCGACGTGGTGGCCTCGGACCTCGCGCCGAAGACGACCGGAACACGGACCACCGACGTAGCGCGCAGCATCCGGCTGGCGGGCAAGGCGCTCGAGGTCTCGCAGACGCGCGGCAGAACTGGCGGGCACTTCGTGGCGAAGCTCTTCATGGGCAGCGACTTCGAGTCTTTTCGTGACGAAGTGCGGGCGCTGTACGACGACGTGAAGGTGGTTCGCCCCGAAGCGACGCGCGGGGCGAGCATGGAGGTCTACCTGGTCGGCCTCCGCCGCAAGTGAGGCCCCGCACGGGTTAGAGATGGCTGCGCCCATGGCTTCACCCAAAGAGAAAGTACGGATCTCGACCCGCGACCTGCTGAAGCAGCTGCCGAAGACCTTGCGCCTGGTCTGGCAGGCCGACCGGGCCAGCGCGCTGCTGCTGGGGGCGATGACCTTGGTGCAGGCGCTCTTCCCCGCTGCGCTCGCCTACGTCGGGAAGCTGATCATCGACGCGGTGGTGCACGCGGCGAAGTCGCACTCGGAAGCCGACCAGGCCCTGGTGTTCAAGTACGTCGCCTGGGAGCTCGGGCTCGCCGTCGCCACCCTCGCGGTCGGCCGGCTCGCCGGGTTCACGCGCGAGCTCCTGCGGGTGAACCTCGGCAACCTCATCAACGAGCAGATTCTCGAGAAGTCGCTGACGCTCGAGCTCAAGCACTTCGAAGACTCGAAGACCTACGACGTGCTGCAGAACGCGCGCCGCGAGGCGTCGCTGCGGCCGCTGTCGCTGGCGATGGCGCTGGTGAACGTGATCAAGAACGGCATCACCCTGGCCACCTTCGCGGTGCTGTTGCTGGGCGTCGCGTGGTGGGCAGCGATCCTTCTGGTCGTGGCGGCGATTCCCGCTTTCATCGCCGAGACGCGGCTGTCGGGCGAGGCGTTCAGGCTGTCGTCGTGGCGCGCGCCGGAAGGCCGCAAGCTCAACTACCTCGAGTGGATCCTGACCCGCGACTCGCACGTCAAAGAGGTGAAGCTCTACGACCTGGGTCCGATGGTGCTGGGCCGGTTCCGCGGGCTCTTTTCGAAGTTCCTGAAAGAAGATCGAAGGCTCGCGGTGAAGCGGCTGCTGCTCGGCACGCTCTTCGGCGCCATCTCGCTGGCTGCGTTCTACGCCTGCTACGTGTCGGTGGCGGCGCGCGCGGCGCGGGGCGACATCTCGCTGGGCGACTTGACCCTCGGCCTCGCGGTGTTCCGCCAGGGGCAGTCGGCCTTCGAGGCGGTGCTGTCGTCGGTGGCGGGCATGTACGAAGACGCCCTCTTCATGTCGAACCTGTTTCTGTTTCTCGCGCTGCCCACTGACGCCGAGCAGCCGCGAACGCTGCCCGCGAAGACGGTGTCGCCCGGCCAGCACGCGATCGAGTTCCGCAACGTCTCTTTCAGGTACCCGGGCCGCGATGGCTGGGCGCTGAAGGATCTGACGCTGACCCTCGGGCCCGGCGAGAAGCTGGCCCTGGTGGGCGAGAACGGCGCCGGCAAGTCGACCCTGGTGAAGCTGCTGATGCGCCTCTACGAGCCGTCGGAAGGCGAGATTCTCTACGGCGGCGTCGACCTGCGCGACTTCGAGGTGAAGGATCTGCGGCAGCGCTTCGGCGCGGTGTTCCAGGACTTCGTGCGGTACCAGTTCAGCGCAGGCGAGAACATCGGGCTCGGCGATGTCGGCCGGCTCGGCGAGCCCGACGTGGTGAAGCGCGCGGCGGAAGACGGCGGCGCCGGTGAGCTCGTCGAGTCGCTGCCGCAGAAGTACGACACGGTGCTCGGCGGCTGGTTCGAGAAGGGCCACGAGCTGTCGGGCGGGCAGTGGCAGAAGCTCGCCATCGCCCGCGCCTTCATGCGCGACGCGCAGATCCTGATTCTCGACGAACCCACGGCGTCCATCGACGCCGAGGCCGAGGTCGCCTTGTTCGATCGGTTCAAGCGGCTCGCGAAAGACCGCAGCGCGATCATCATCTCGCACCGCTTCTCGACCGTGCGCATGGCCGACCGCATCGCAGTGCTCGAGCACGGAAAGCTTCTCGAGCTCGGCAGCCACGAAGAGCTGCTGGCGATGAAGGGCCGGTACGCGCACCTGTTCGCGCTGCAGGCCCAGGGCTACCGGTAAAACGAAACCATCGGGCACGCAGCGGGGTCTAAGGTGCGCGCGCCATGACCCCACTCCTGCTGACGCTTTCGCTGCTCGGACAGACGCCGTCCTGGGCCCAGATCGACAAGCTCGTTTCCGAACAGAAGCTGGAGGCGGCTGCGGTCGAAGCCGAGAAGCGGCTCACCGCGGCGAAGGCGGGCGGCGACGAGCTGGAGCACGCGCGCGCGCTGATCAAGGTGACCCAGCTGCGGATCTCGCTGGGCGGCTACGAGACCGCAGTGAAGCGGCTGCGCGAAGAGCCCTGGCCCAAAGGTCAGCTCGGCCAAGACGCGGTGAACCTCTATTACGCGAACGCGATCTGGCGTTACGCAATGCAATACAGCTGGGAGATTCGCACCAGAGAGAAGGTCGACACCAGGGGCGTCGTCGACCTGAAGCAGTGGACGGCGGGCCAGCTGTACGCCGAGATGCACCGCGCGTACGGAGAGGTCTGGAAGAACCGCGAAGCGCTGGGCACCAAGCCGATCGCCGCGCTCGCCGAGTACTTCACCGCCAACGACTACCCGGCCGGCATCCGCCCGACGTTGCGCGACGCAGTGACGTACCTCTGGGCGCAGGCGCTGGTGAACTCGACATCGTGGACCCCCGAACAGTCGAACGATCTGTTCCGGCTCGACTTGAAGGCGCTGGTCAAGGGCAACGCCGTGCAGACGGGCGAGGTCCACCCGCTGGCGCAGGCGATGGCGCTGCACGACGACCTCGAGGCCTGGCACGCGAAGAAGGGCGAGCGCGAGGCAGCCTTGAACGCGCGCATCGAAAGGCTGCAGGCGCTTCACAACGCGTACACCGATGCCGAGCCGCGGGAGCTGGTTCGCGCCGAGCTCGAGGCGCGCCTCGACGGCGTGAAGGACTTGCCGTGGTCGGCCCAGGCCCGCGCAGTGCTGGCTGAGCTGACGCGCACTGCAGGCGACCTGGTGAAGGCACGCGCGATCGCCGCCGAAGGAGCAAAGGCGTACCCGAAGAGCATCGGCGGCCAGCGGTGCGCGTCCATCGTCGCGACCATCGAGTCGCCCGACTACTCGATCACGTCGATGGAGTCGGATGGAGCGGGAAAGCGATCGATCGAGGTCAGCGCCCGCAACGTGCCGACGCTGTACTTCCGCGCGTACCGGCTCGACCTCATCTCGTTCGTCACCGGCCGCAGCGACTACCAGATGCTGCCGTCGAACAACGAGGTGAAGGCGTTGATGGGCAAGCCGGCGGGCCACAGCTTCAAGGTCGCGCTGCCGCCGACGCCTGACTTCAAGTCGCACCGCACCTACGTGACGCCTCCGATGAAGGACGCGGGCCTGTGGGTGGTCGTCGCTTCCGCGCGCGAAGACTTCAGCGACACCGCGAACCGGCTGATGGCGGTGAACTTCGTCGTCACCAGGCTGGTGATGGTGGTTCGCCACACCGCCGAGACGTCGCTGGACATCACCATCACCGACGGCGCCACTGGTACACCACTGCCCGGCGTCACCGTCGAGCTCTGGAGCTACCGCTACGACAGCAAGCGCCGCAAGGAAGAGGGCCTGCTGACCAACGCCGAGGGCAGCGTGAAGTTCGGCAAGGAAAAGCGGCCGAACGATCGCCAGTTCTTCGTCGTCGCAAAGAAGGGCAAAGACGAGGTACTCGAGAACCAGAGCATCGGCTTCTACGCGGGCACGACTTCCGAGTTCGACGCCTCGCTGATCTACACCGACCGCAGCGTCTACCGGCCGCAGCAGAAGCTGCTCTGGAAAGTGGTCGCGTACCACGGCAACGCCGACCGCACCGACTACCAGACGTCTGCGAACAAGGAGGTGACGGTCAGCCTGATGGACCCGAACCACCAGGTGGTCGAGACGAAGAAGATCAAGACCAATGGCTTCGGCTCGGCCGCGGGTGAGTTCGTGATTCCCACCGGGCGCCTGCTGGGCCAGTGGTCGCTGCAGACCAACGGCGGCACTTCCTACGTGCGGGTCGAGGAGTACAAGCGGCCCACTTTCAGCGTCGAGCTCAAAGACACGGGCAAGGCGCTGAAGTTGAACGCGGCCGCCAGCCTGAAGGGCGAGGCGCGCTACTACTTCGGGTTGCCGGTGACGTCGGGCCAGGTGAAGTGGCGGGTGCAGCGCACGCCGCAGTGGCCGGGGTGGTGGGGCTGGTGGGGCTGGAACCCGCCCGCGTCGCGCGCGCAGGTCGTCGCCAGCGGCACGAGCGCGGTGAAGCCCGACGGAACTTTCGAAGTCACCTTCACGCCCGAGGCAGATCCGAAGCTCGCGCGCGACGTGACGTACCGGTACCAGGTCGACGCGGATCTCACCGACGAGGGCGGCGAGACGCGGTCGGCGACGAAGACGACCCGGCTGGGCCTGGTGTCGGTCGAAGCGCGGTCGAGCATCGACGGCGAGTTTCTTCGCGACTCGACCGACGCAAAGGTCACCAGCAGCCGCACGGATCTCGACGGCAACCCGCGCGCAGGCAAGGGCAGCTTCAAGGTGGTGGTGCTCACCGCTTTGGGCGGCACGGTGATGCCGTCGGACGAGCCGATTGCGCGCAGCCCAGTGGAAGAGAAGACCGACGCGTACCGCAGCGCGGGCGACTCGATGAAGCCGCGGTGGGGCCAGGGCTGGTCGTGGATGCAGACGGTGCGCACCTGGAAGGAAGGGGCGCAGGTCGCGGCGGGCGAGCTCACCCACGACGACAAGGGCGTGGCGGTGTCGTCACTGGGCAAGCTGAAGGCGGGCGCGTACCGGTTCAAGTACGAGACGAAAGACGAGGCGGGCGAGAAGTTCGAGACCTCGCTGGACTTCCTGGTCGCGGGCGGAAAGTTCGAGCTGAAGCTGCCGGCGCTGCTGCTGACCGAGAAGACGAGCGTAAAGGTCGGGCAGACGGCGCGGTTCCTGGTGGGCTCGGGCTTCGAGAACCAGCCGGTGGTGATCGAGGTGTACCGCGGCGGCAAGCGCGTCGATCGCAAGGTGGTGACGGGCGGCAAAGACGGTTCGTTCTACGAGCGCCCGGTGACCGCGGAAGATCGCGGCGGCTTCTCGGTGCAGGTGCTCGCGGTGCGCGACTGGCAGTTGCTGCAGTTCCAGAGCTCGATCTTCGTGCCGTGGGACAACAAGCAGCTCGACCTGTCGTTCAGCACCTTCCGCGACACGCTGCGGCCTGGCCAGAAAGAGACCTTCACTGTCTCGGTGAAGGCCAACGGCAAGGCGCTGGAGGCGGGCGCTGCCGAAGTGCTGGCTTACATGTTCGACCAGTCGCTGGATCTGTTCGGCCCTCACTCGCCGCCGAACGTGATCTCGCTGTACGCGAGCCGCACGGGCGTGCCGTGGCTCACGCACTCGCTGAACACCGCGGGCCCGATGTGGCTCTCGTACAACAACTGGTTCACGCTGCCGGGCTACCCGCAGCTGCGCGCCGACCAGCTCGTCTTCTTCGAGTCGTACGGCGTGGGCGGCATGGGCCTGCGTGGCCGCGGGACGGGCGGTGGCGGGTACGCAGCTGAGACGCGGCGGATGGCGAGATCCGAGTCGAAGTCCGATTCAATGGCCTCAGCCGAGATGGCGGTCGAAGGGGCAGCAGCCCCTGCGCCTCCCCCGATGGCGCCGCCCGAGAAATCTGAGAAGGCGAAACCCGCCGCTCAAACAATGGCGCAGGCCGCGAACAAGGTCGGCGGGGAAGAAAGCAAGGCGGTCGAGGTGCGCAGCAACTTCGCCGAAACCGCGTTCTTCATTCCCCAGCTGATCACTGACGCGAAGGGCACGGCGTCCTTCGAGTTCCAGGTGCCGGACTCGGTGACGGCGTGGAATGTGTGGGCGCACGCGATGACCAAGGATCTTCGCGGCGGCTCGACCAAGACGCAGGCGAAGTCGGTGAAGGAGTTGATGGTGCGGCCGTACCTGCCGCGCTTCCTTCGCGAGGGCGACGCGGCCGCAATCAAGGTGGTGGTGAACAACGCCTCGAAGTCCGAGCTGAAGGGCGAGCTCATGTTCGAGATCTTCGACCCCGACACGAACGCGGACTTGAGCAAAGAGTTCTCGCTGATGAACACAGGTCCGCAGCCGTTCTCGGTCAAGGCGGGCGAGGGGGCGAGCTTGACCTTCCCGATCGTCGCTCCGAAACGGGTGGGCACGGTGGCGATTCGCGTGGTGGCGAAGTCGGGTGACTTCAGCGATGGCGAGCTGCGGCCGATGCCCCTGCTGCCCTCGCGCATGCACCTCGCGCAGTCGAAGTTCGTCACCCTGCGCGACGCGCAGGAACGGAAGATGACCTTCGCCGACCTGGCGAAGAACGATGATCCGTCGCGCATCAACGAGCAACTGGTGGTCACCGTCGACGCCCAGCTGTTCTTCACCGTCCTGCAGGCGCTGCCCTACCTGGCGCGCTACCCGTACGAGTGCACCGAGCAGACGATGAACCGGTTCGTCTCGTCCGGCATCGTCGGCAGCGTGTTCCGCGATCACCCGGCGGTGGCAAAGATGGCCGCGGGCTTTGTGAAGCGCACCACGCCGCTCGAGACCTTCGACGCGATGGATCCGAACCGGAAGCTGACTCTCGAGGAATCGCCGTGGGTGATGGCGTCGAAGGGCGGGGCGGCCGATCAGGACTTCATCAACATGCTCGACCCGAAGGTCGTCAGTGCCGAGCAGGCGTCGGCGTTGACCAAGCTACGCAAGGCGCAGACGTCGGGGGGTGGCTTCCCTTGGTTCGCGGGCGGGCCTCCGTCGCCGTACATCACGCTCTACCTGGCGCACGGCTTCGCGAAGGCGGCCGAGTTCAAGGTCGACGTGCCGAAGGACGTGGTGCAGCGCGCCTGGCAGTACCTCGCGTCGGAGTACCGTGGCAGCTGGAAGGCGTGCATGGCGCTCAATGGCTGCTGGGAGTTCGTCACCTTCCTCAACTACGTCGCGTCGAGCTACCCGGACGAGAGCTGGACGAACGCTGCTTTCTCTGCGGATGAACGCAGGCAGATGCTCGAGTTCAGCTTCAGGCACTGGAAGAAGCACTCGCCCTACCTGAAGGGCTACCTGGCGCTGACGCTGCAGCGAATGAAGCGGCCGGCCGACGCGAAGCTGGTGTTCGACAGCGTGATGGATTCGGCGAAGACCACCCAGGACGACGGCACCTTCTGGCAGCCCGAGGATCGCGCCTGGCTCTGGTACAACGACACCATCGAGTCGCACGCCTTTGCCCTGCGCGCGTTGACCGAGCTGTCTCCGAAAGACACGCGCCGCGACGGCCTCGTGCAGTGGTTGCTCATCAACAAGAAGCTGAACCAGTGGAAATCGACCCGCGCCACGGCCGAGGTCATCTACTCGCTGGTGAAATACATGCAGTCCGAGAAGACGCTGGGGATTCGCGAAGAGTCGCTGGTGAGCATCGGGCCGATTCAGAAGAAGTTCGAGTTCGCGCCTGACGAGTACACCGGCAAAAAGAACCAGCTGGTGGTGCCGGGGCCGCAGATCGACGGCAAGACGATGTCGACGGTGACCGTGTCGAAGACGACGAAGGGCTTCCAGTTCGCGTCGGCGACCTGGCACTTCTCGACTGACAAGCTGCCCACAGAAGCGCGGGGCGATCTGTTCCAGGTCTCGCGCACGTACTTCAAGCGGCTGAAGACGGGAAAGGAGACGACGCTGCAGCCCCTGACCGACGGAGCGAAGCTCGAGCCGGGCGACGAGCTCGAGGTGCAGCTGTCGATCAAGGCGCGGGCGCAGGCGGAGTACGTGCACCTTCGCGATCCGCGCGGCGCGGGCTTCGAGCCGGAAGGCGCGGTGTCCCGCTACAGGTGGGATCTTGGCCTCAGCTGGTACGAGGAGTACCGCGACTCGGGCACCAACTTCTTCTTCGAGAACCTCCCCGCCGGTCAGTACACGTTCAAGTACCGCGTGCGCGCGAACCTGGGCGGCACCTTCCGAGTGGGCCCGGCGACGCTTCAGTCGATGTACGCGCCCGAGTTCACCGCGTATTCACAGGGGCACGTGCTGACCGTCGCGACCGGCGGGAAGTAGGCGGGGCGGGCTACAGCGAGATCGTCTGCCCTTCACGGGCGGCGATCGCGTCGGGGCGAAGCTTGCGAACCTGGCGCACCACCTTCTCGAGGTCGGCGTCGGTGCGGGTGGCGTCGTGGTGAAAGAGCACCAGCTGCTTCACTTCCGCGTTGTCGGCCATGCGCGCCGCGTGCTGCCAGGTCGAGTGGCCCCAGCCAACCTTCGGAGCGCCCCCGCCGCGGCCGCGGTACTCGTCTTCCGAGTACATCGCGTCGTAGATGATCACGTCGGCGCCGTGGGCGAACTTCTCGAGCTGGCCGTCGCGATCCGTGCCGTGCTCGTGATCGGTGGCGAAGACGATCGCCTTGCCTTTGTAGTCGACGCGGTAGCAGAGGTTGCCGCCCGGGTGGTTCAGCTCGAGCGCGGTGACGAGGGCTTCGCCGATGGGGTACCGGTCGCCTTCCGCGAACGGCGCGTAGTGCATCTGCGCGCGGAACACCATTTCGGCAGTGACGGGGAAGTAGGGCTGCTGCATCTGCCCGAAGAGCACCTCTTTTACGGTGCGCCCGTTGCGGGTCGGACCCATCACGGTGAAATGGCTTCGCGGGTCGAACACCGGGCCGAAGAACGGCAGGCCCTGCAGGTGGTCGTAGTGGTAGTGCGTGCAGAAGATGTGTCCGTTCATCGGCTTGCCGGCATTCTCTTCGCCGAGCACGCGGGCGCCCGTGCCGAGGTCGAAGATCAGCCGATGCTCGCCCGCCCGAATCTCGACGCAGGGCGTGTTGCCGCCGTACTTCTTCGTCGATTCACCCGGAGCGGGGATCGAACCCCGAACCCCCCAGCACCGAACGCTGAGGCCGACGGGTCCCTTCTTGGCTGGTTTCCGAGCCTTCCTCGGCGACGCGCTCACAGGGCGTCGTAGGTTAAGGGGGCCGGCCAGAGGGCGATAGCGAATTGTGTGGCTCAGCCGGCCTTGCCGCCCGTCTTCGAGGTCGCGTTCAGGGGCGTCTCTTCCAGGTCCAAAAGGTGGCCAGATCGGTCGCGCTTTGTCTTCAGGTACTCGATGTTGATCGGCGTCGAGAGCGTGCGCGAGGGGATGCGGCGCTGCACGGGAATGCCTTCGTCGACGAGCCCGGCGATCTTCAGCGGGTTGTTGGTGATCAGGTCGACCGACTGGACGCCGAGGCTGCGCAGCATCTCGGACGCGATGTCGTAGCGGCGCAGGTCGTCGGGAAAGCCGAGCTTCAGGTTGGCCTCGACGGTGTCGTACCCCTGCTCTTGAAGCGCGTACGCCTTGATCTTGTTGCCGAGCCCGATGCCGCGGCCTTCCTGGCGCAGGTAGATGACAACGCCGCACGGGTGCTGCGCGATGAAGTCGAGGGCGCGATCGAGCTGGGCGCGGCAGTCGCACTTCAGGCTGCCGAAGACTTCGCTGGTGAGGCATTCGGAGTGGATGCGCACCGGCACACCCTGGTGGTTGGTGACGTCGCCACGCACCATCGCGACGTGCTCGCGATCGTTTCGCTTGTCGCGGAAGACGATGATTTTGAAGGTCCCCCGCGCGGTGGGCAGGTTGGCTTCCGAGTAGCGCTCGAGATGAGACGAGGGCTTCTTCGTGGGCAGCATTCTGGTGTCGTTCATCGAAAAGAGGACCCTCTGCTCATGAATTACGGGCCGCTCAATAGATACGCAAGTTGAACAGAGGTTTCACAGCCAACTCCAACTCACTGGAATCAGTGTGATTCGGTCGCCGACGGCCAGAGAAGTGGTCTCTGGGGGCACGGAAATGAGGTGGGTGGCCGTGGCCGCCGAGGTCAGCGCGCCTGAGCTCTGGGTGGCCAGCGGCGTGGCCCAGAGCTCGCCGTCGCGGTGGGCAACGGTGGCGCGGACGTGGTGGCGCAGGCCGGGTGCCTTCTTGAAGGGCGTGGCGATGCGGCCGCCGAGGGTCGGAACCTCCGAAGGCAGGCCCTGCAGCGCGCGAAGGGCGGGGCGCACGAAGAGCTCGAACGTGACCAGCGAGCTGGTGGGGTTGCCGGGGAGGCCGAAGACGTGCGTCGAGCCGCGGCGGCCGACTGCCAGCGGCTTGCCCGGTTTCATCGCCACCTTCCAGAAGTCCATCGTGACCCCAATCGCTTCGAGCGCGTCTTTGGCGAAGTCGCGTTCACCGACGGACGCTCCGGCGCTGGTGATCAGCACGTCGTAGTCGAGGCCCTTCGCAAAAAGCGCCTTCACCTCATCGAGGCGATCGCGGGCAAGGCCGAGCAGCGTCGGGTCTCCACCGGCGCGGCGCACGGCGACCGCCAGTGACGGAGAGTTGGTGTCGAAGATCCTCTCGCCCGGCGTTTCACCAATCGGGCACAGCTCGTCTCCCGTCGACGCGATCGCGACCCGGGGCCGCCGACGAACCGTGACAGTCGAGAAGCCCTGCGACCACAAAAGCCCGGCTTCGGGGATTCCGATCACCGTGCCCTCGGCGAGCAGGATCTCGCCCTTTCGCGTGTCTTCCCCCGCGCGTCGAACGGCGTTGCCCTTTGGTACGGCTTCCTGGAGCACGACAAACCCGTTCGTCGAGACGACCTTTTCCTGCATCAGCACCGCGTCGGCGCCGGGTGGCAGGGGCGCGCCGGTCATGATCTGCGCGCACTGGCCCGGGCCGATCGCTTTTTTCGGCAGGTCGCCGGCGAAGATCCGATCGACCACCTCGAGGCGGGCAGCTGGAGCGACTGCGTCCGCGCTCCTCAGGGCGAACCCATCCATCGCGGAGTTGTCCCAGGGGGGCAAAGTCCGCGCAGCCACAACGGTTTTGGCGATTGCCCGGCCCAGGGCCGCTTCAATCGCCACCGTTTCTTCGGGCAGCGCCGCCACCCCCGAGAGGATGGTTTTCAGCGCCTCTTCGACACTCAATAACGCCATGATCGCGGAAGTTGCCCGAATCACTCGGGAATGTCGATTGACAAGGTGCCCCGGAAGGTCGTAAGGGACCGCTCCCTTTTACAAAAGAGGCGACGCGTTGGCGAAGGATAAGAAGGCCACGAAGTCCCCGAAGAACAAGCCCGCGAAGTCGAAGGCCGTCAAGCCGCCGAAGGTGGTGAAGGCCAAGGCTCCGCTCAAACCTGCGAAGGTCGCGAAAGCGCCACCGCCGCCAAAACCCGAAAAGGCCGCGGTGAAGACCGCGGATAAAACCGTGCTGGCGAAGCCCGAGAAGGCGGCGAAGGTCGACGCGAAGGGCAAGCCAGCCGACGTCAAGAAGGTGCCGGAGCCCGCGATGTCTGCGCCCCGGCGTGACGGCGTCTTCCTTGGCCCGTTGCCCGACAAGCAGCTGCCGCGCGCGTCGAAGTTGCCGCCGCCGGTCGAGCCGCTGACCAAGCGCGAGATGGAACAGATCCTCTCGGTCGGCACTGGTCGTGGCGTCCAGGGAGAGGGCTCGCTGAAGGGGCGGATGTTCGTCCACCTTGGCTTCCCGTACCTCGAGGTGATCGGCCGCGACAAACGCGAGCTGTTCTTCCTCTTGCAGGGGCCCGATCAGGAAGTGCTGCCGGCCTACGTCGACCACAAGGTCTCGGTGAACGGCCTCATCCGCCGCACCAACAACCACGGTGGCATCGTCGAGGTCCGCAAGTACTCGGCGAAGAAGCCCGAGCTCGAGGTCACCGAAGTTCCGGTCGAGCCCGAGATCAAGCTCAAATACCTGTCTCCTGGCGAGACCGAGCAGGTCTGCAACGCGGGCATGGGCGCGGGCATGAAGGGCTTCGCGTCGATGCGCGGCACTTTGGAAATGACGGGAGAAGACTTCTTCCTCGTCGTCTCGAACGGCGGCACGCGCCAGCAGGTCAGCTTCCTGCTGCAGGGCAAGAACGCGAAGGGCATCAAGAAGCACGTCGGCGGCACGATGTACCTCACGGGCGTGGTCGAAAAGACCTCGGGCTGGGGCGGCAACGTGATGGTCGAGACGTGCGAGCCGCGTCCGCTGGATGTGCGGCCGGTGATGCGCGACGGAATGGAATTGAAGAACGTCGACGCGCGCGGTGAGAAGGGTGCGATCGAAGTGCGCCTCAACAGCGGCCTGTCGGTTCGGCTGCCCGAGCGCGCCGGTTACACCTGGGCCGTCGAGCCCACGCTGGCCAAGCGGGTGTCGCTGCGCGAAGCCAACTTCGAGCTCAGGCCGGGTGGTGCGGCGATGCGTGAATTCTTCTTCACGCCGCGCAACCCGGGCGTTCACGACGTCGACTTCTTCCTCGCCAAGGTCTTCAACCCGACCCAGGTTCAGAAGACGTACAAGCTGACCGTGACAGTGAAGCCGGGGGAAGGCCCGTGATTCGCTGGGCGCTGGTGTCGGCGGTGCTTGCGACATCGGCGTTCGCGCAGGAAATCGGTTCAGAGATTCAGCCGGCGGAGACTGCGCCGGCACCGGTCGAGGCGGCGCCCGCCAGGGTGGTGCCCACCCGCCCTGTCGCGGCGGCTCTGGCGTCGACGCAGCTGTCGGCCGGAGCAGGCACGCTCGGCATCCGCGCCACCTTCTTCGGTTCGCCGTCTCCGAACCTGCCCACTGCAGCGGTCGGGGTCGGCTTCTTCATCACCGACCTGCTCAAGCTGACGCTCGACGCTGGAGCGGCCGCCAGCTTTCCCCAATACCCGCAGAACACCAGCGTCGGTTTCACGATCGCAGCGGGCGCTGATCTGATGTTCCGCAAGACGACCGACTCGGTGCGGCCTTTCGTCACCGCGCAGGTCGGCTTCGGCAAATTGCTCACCGACAAGAACGACGACTTCGCGCTGGTGGTGAACGCGGGCGGCGGCGGCGAGTATTTCTTTTCGCAGTACTTCTCGATGAACGTCCGGGCCCTTTTCGCGCTGCCGATTAATTTCAGATCCGGCACGATCGGGCTCCTCTTATTCACGCCCGGCGTTGGGGCGACGGTCTACTTCTAGTGAAAATCGACAGTGCGCAGGTCCGCGAGGTGTTTGCCTCCGCGGGGCGTCCGCTTGGCCTGAAGGAATTGGGCCGGGCCCTTTCGTTGTCTGCAGGTCAGCAATCGGTGCTGAAGCGCGTCCTGGCGCGCATGCTTCAAGAAGGGCAGTTAGATCAGGAAGGAAAGATGTACGCGTTGATCGGGCCAATTCCGCCCGCCGAGAACAAGAAAAAGGTTGAGAGGATCGCAGAGAAGGTGACGAAGCACGAAAGGAAGTCGCAGGTGCAGCACGCAGAGAAGAAGGTGGTGAAGGTCGACCAGGTGGTTCCGCTCCCTCCCCAAAGAAACAACGCGATGGTCGGCACGCTTCACGTTCACCCCGACGGTTTCGGGTTCGTGCATCCGTCGGACGCGAAGGGCGACAATGTCTTCCTTCCGCCGGAAGAGGCGAAGCGGGCGATTGACGGTGATCGCGTCGAGGTCGAGGTTTCGATCGGGCGCAATGGCCGCAACATCGGCCGGATTCTCAAGGTGCATCAGCGGCTGCGCCAGATGGTCGTCGGCACCTACGACGAGCGCGGCACGGAAGCGTGGGTCACTCCCAGCGATGGCTCGCTGGGCTCGATCAAGGTTCCGAAGACGCAGATCGCGCGCCCTGGCGACGCGGTGAAGGTGCGGCTCGGCATCGGCGCGCAGCTGTTGCGCGAGCGCACGCAGCTGACGGGTGAAGTGGCGGGCAGCCTCGGTCGCCCCGGCGATCGTTCGGTCGAAGTGCTGGCGCTGGCCTACGCGAAGGGCTTCCACGACGAGTTCCCCCCCGAGGTGATGGACGAAGCGGACGGCATCGAGCTCACCGTCAGCGAAGCGGAGGCCGGCAGTGAGGGCCGCCGTGATCTGCGGTCGATGTCGCTGGTCACGATCGACGGCGAAGACGCGCGCGACTTCGACGACGCGATCTACGTCGAGCCGAAGGGCGATGGCTGGCGGCTGGTGGTCGCGATCGCCGACGTCTCGCACTACGTGAAGGAAGGCAGCGCCCTGGACGCCGAGGGCCTGCGCCGCGCGACCAGCGTCTACCTGCCCGGCCGCGTACTGCCGATGCTCCCCGAGCGGTTGTCGAACGGCATCTGCTCGCTGAAGCCCGACGAAGATCGCCTCTGCATGGTGGCCGACATGCAGATCGACAAGACGGGCGAGACGCACGAGACGCAGGTGTACCCGGCGGTGATGAAGAGCCGCGCGCGCTGCACGTACGAAGAAGTCCACGCGGTGCTCAACGGCGAGCAGGTGCCGGGCCGCACCGAGCTGAAGGATCTCTTCGTTCGCGCCAACACGCTGGCGAAGACGCTGACGGCGATGCGGCTGACGCGCGGCGCGATCGACTTCGATCTGCCCGAGTCGAAGATCGAGCTCGAGGCCGACGGCCAGCCGAAGCGCATGGTGCGGCGTGAACGGCTCGAGAGCCACCGCCTCGTCGAAGAGTGCATGCTCGCGGCGAACGAAGCGGTCGGGAAGTGGTTCCGCCTCAAAGGCCTGCCGACGGTGAACCGGTTCCACGCCCCGCCCGACGAGGACAAGGTGGCGATGTTCCAGTCGTTGGTCGGCGTCTTCGGCGTGAAGGTGAAGAGCGCGAAGGCCGTCGAACCGACGAGCCAGGAGCTGAACGAGATGCTGACCCAGCTGATCGGCCACCCCGAGCAGCGCGCGCTGAACCAGGTGCTGCTGCGGTCGATGATGCAGGCGGTGTACTCGTCGAAGAACCTCGGCCACTACGGCCTGGGGGCGGCCGACTACCTGCACTTCACCTCGCCGATTCGGCGCTACCCGGACTTGCTCGTTCACCGGCTGCTGAAGGCGGCGTGGAAGCACCCGGCCCGGCGCGCAGGCCCGGCGCTGGATGCAGAAAGAGAGAGGCTCGAGGCGCTGTCGGTGCAGGCGTCAGAACGCGAGCGGGCAGCGATGCAGGTCGAGCGCGAGGTGCTCGGCTTCTACAGCTGCCTGATGATGAAGGATCACGTCGGCGAAGAAATGGGCGGCACGGTCGCCGCGCTCACCGACTTCGGCTTTTTCGTCGAGCTCGACGGCCTCTACCTGGAAGGTCTCGTGCGCAGCGAGACGGTGGGCGAGGGGGCCGAGTTCGACCCCACGACGCTGCGGATCTACTTCGGTGATGGCCGGTTCGTGAAGGTCGGCATGAAGGTGCAGATCAGGGTCGACTCGATCAACTTCAAGCGCCGCCAGGTGGATCTCGAGCTGCTCACCCCCCTGCCTTTCGGGCCGCGCAAGGGCAGTGAAGGCCAGGGCCGCGAGCGCAAGCCGGGCGATCGTCCCCGCGGCAACGCGGGCGGTGGTGGACGGGCAGGGTTCGAGAAGCTGCGCGCGGCGGCTTCGCGCGGCGGTGGCAAGAAGTTCGGCCCGTCGCACGGCCGCCCGTCGGGTGGAAAGAAGGCGACGAAGGGCGGGTTCGGCGGGAAGAAGCGCCGGTAGTTTCTATCGAAGGATGACGACGGTCACGCCGTCGCCGCCTTCGTGGGACTCGCCCCCGCGAAACGTCTTCACGTACGGCGAAGCGCCCAGGTACTCGCGCAGCATCGACTTCAGCGCGCCGGTGCCGTGGCCGTGAAGGACGATGGCCGCCTCGTCGCCGGTGCGCGAGAGGCGATCGAGGAAGCCTTCGACCTCGCGCACCATCTCGTCGCCGCGCAACCCGCGCACGTCGACCTTCGGAGCGGCCTGCACCGGCGTCCCCGCGGCCGACTTCGCCGCCTTGTCCAGCTGCGCCTGCTGCTTCGAGGCCGAGCTCGACGGGAAGGCTTTCGGAGCTGCCGGCTTGCCCTTGTGCGGCGGGCCGAGCTGGGTGACGGGGACGCGGGTCTTCAGCGCGCCGGCCGCGACCAGGGCGTGGGTGCCGTCGAGCTCGAGGATCTCGACGTCGGCATCGAAGCCTTTGTGGTGCACCCGGGCGCCGACCTTCAGCTCAAGCGGAGCGGCCGGCCCCTGACCTGACAGCTCGAGCCGGCCTTCGCGTTCGGCCACGGTCTGCTCGTTGATGCGCAGGGTCAGCTCGGCGCTCGCCTTCTCGGCGGCCTTCGGTGACTCCTTCGCGGTCAACGCGGCTTGCAGCTCACGAAGCTGGGTGCGGGCGAACTCGAGCTCGGCGCGCAGGGCGTTGCGGAACTTCAGCTCTTCCTCTTTTCTCGTCCGGGCGAAGTCGGCGCGCTCGGACTCGAGCTGCTCGCGCAGGCGTTTGGCCTCGTCCGCATCGCGGGTCGCCGCGTCGGATTGTTCGAGGTATTTGCGGCGCTCGTCTTCCGCGGCCGACAGCGCCTTCGACAGCGCGCCGCCGGCGTTCTGGGCCAGCGAGGTCGCGCGGACGCAGATCGTCTCGGGCAGGCCGACGCGGCGGGCGATGTCGATCGCGGAGGACGCTCCGGCGGCGCCCAGCTGCAGGCGGTAGGTCGGCGCCATCTTTCGCGAGTCGAAGCCGACGCGCGCGTTGACGAAGCGTTCGTCGAGGTGGGCGAGCGCCTTGAGCTCTTCGAGGTGCGTGGTCACCAGCACCATCGCGCCCTTCTCGAGCAGATCTTCGAGCACGGCGACGGCGATCGCAGCGCCTTCGCGGGGATCCGTGTCGGCGGCGATTTCGTCAACCAGCACGAGGCTTCCACGGCGCGACGTCTTGATGATGTCGCGCAGGGTCGAGACGTGGGCGCTGAAGGTCGACAGGCCGGCTTCCAGATCCTGCGCGTCGCCGATGGCCGAGTGCACGGCGTTGAAGAGTGGAAGCTTCGAGCCGGGGTCCGCGGCGATCGGCAGGCCGGCGCGAACCATCAGCGCCGAGAGTCCGGTGGCGGTCAGCGTCACCGTCTTGCCGCCGGCGTTCGGGCCCGACACGACCAGCGCGCGGGTCTGATCGCGAAGCTCGAGATCGTTGGCGATCACGTCCTGGCCCTTGAGGACGAGCAGCGGGTGGCGCAGGCCCTTGAGCTCCAGCGTCCCGTCGGCCGGCTGAAGGTCGGGGGCCGACGCGTTCAACGCCTCGCTGAGCCCCGCGGCGGCCTCGAGCTCGTCGAGCTGCGCGGTCGCTTCGATGCCGCCAGCGATCTGCCCTGACGCCTTGCCGACCTGAAACGAGAGCTCGGCGAGGACCTTGCGTTCTTCCTCCAGCACCAGCGACTGCGCGATCGCGAGGTCGTTGCCGAGGCCGATCATCTCGGTGGGCTCGACGAACAAGGTCTGGCCCGACTGGCTGGCGTTGTGGACGATGCCGGGAATCTCGGCGCGCGAGCTGGCGAGCACGGGCACCACGTACCTTTCGTTGCGGACGCTGAAGTAGCCCTCGCGCAGGTTGGCGGCGAACTTCTCGTCGTGCAGCAGCTTGTCGAGCCGCGCCTTGATCGTGCGGTGCAGGCCCCGGGAGTGGTCGCGCGCTTCTTTGAGCGCGGTGCTCGCGCGATCCGAGATCTCTCCGCTGGGCTCGAGCGAACGTTCGAGCCGGGTGCCCAGCGACTCGAGATCCGGCAGCGCCTTGCCGATCGCGTTCAGGCCCGGCAGGCGGTCTCTGCGCGAGGTGAGCGCGTCACTGGTCCGCTCGAAGGCGAACAGCGCGTGGGTAATCGCCATCAGCTCTCGCGGCTCGAGCAGGGCGCCTTTCGCCGCGCGTTCCAGCGACGGGCGAATCTCGGTCAGGCCGCCGAGGGGCAGCATCAGCGGCTCGAGTCGAAGGAGCCGCGCCTCGGCCGTCAGCGACAGCGACTCGAGCACCTCGACCCGGCCCGGCAAGAAGCCGCGTTTTTGCGCGCGCGCCTTGCCCGCTTCCGTGCGCGTCCGGCCCGCGAGCGCGGCTCGCACTTCTTCGAAGCGCAGCGCCTGTAATGTCGAGTCTGACAAGTCCATGAACGGGGCGGGTGTAGCCAGTTTCTAACGCGCACGCGAGGACGGCGCGCTGCTTGGCCGCCTGACAAATTTCGTGCCTACCGCTGGGTCTTGAAGGCCTGGGTCAGCCCGTTGAGGGTGGCCCGGGCCTCGGCGATCTCACCCGTGCGCTGCTGCTCGAGCACCGCACGGAAGACGGCGATCTCGTCTGCCAGTCGCAACCGCAGGTCTCCGGTGAGCTCGACGAACAGCGCTTCGGCCCGCGCCAGGGCCGTCGCGTTCGGCAGGGAGTCCCGCGGGTGCAGCTTCAAGCCGGCCATTCTCGCGCGGGCGGCTTCGAGCAGCTCGGGCGTCAGCGACCCCGCCCGCGGCATCCGGGTCGCTCCACCGACGAGGAGGATCGCGTCGAGTTTGCCGGCGGTGACCCGCGCGTCGCCCATCGCGACCTCGATCGGCTTCCTCAGCCGCGCCATCAGCGGCGCCCACGACGCCTCGAGCGCGTCGCCGCGGAGCTCGGTCTTGAAGGGAACGATCGACCTTCCGACCGCGAGGCCCGGCAGGTAGACGGTGGTTGACGCCTGCTCGCTCAACGTGTGCCGCGCCGACTCGGCCGCCACCTTCAGCCGCGCGCAGGCCCGGCGATCGTCGCGGATTCCCTTGCCGTATTGCGCCTCGAAGCGGGCCATCGCTCAACTGGGAGAGCTCACCGCTGATGAAGCCAGGCGCGGTGCCGGGAGTCCTCCTGAGGAGAATCAGCGAGTCCATTGCCCGGCGAAACTTCGAATGCACGTCGGGAGCGCAGCCGTCATCGTCAATCGCTTCGGCAGCCATCAGGAAGAGACGGCAGGACGCGGCAGCTTCGTCGGGCGCTTCCTGGCAAACCTTCCCCACCTTCTTCGCGAGGGAACTGGGCTCCCGCGGCCGCTGGATCTCGGGTTTGCTGAGCAACGCGCCCCAACCCATCAACGCGAAGTAGATCGCGACCGAGGCGGCGGCGATGATCGCGGCGGCCTTCGCGTAGTACGCGGGCGTCTTCTCGTCGGGCATCTGTGCCCTGCCGCCCAGCGATTCGACTGGAAGCCTGAAGGTGCGGGTCAGCAGCGGACTCTTCTCGACGAGAACGTTGCGGGCAGAGAGCGCCGCAGCCGGATCGTGCTCCGCGAATCGGCAGAAGGTTTCGAGCAGGGGCCGGTCGTCGCCATCGAGAAGCGTGCGGGCCAGCGGGGCGCGGACCATGCGCGGCAGATCGTCAGGCAGCTCGCCGAGCGCGCGGATCAGCGGCCACAGCGAGCCGACGCCTTCCTTCTCGAATGCGTCCATCAGGTCGGCGGCTTTCAGCCAGACGAGGTACCGCTCGGACACCTGGCGCGCCGCCGCGGGAGCACCCGCGATGTGAAGGCTCAAGACCAGGATCGCGAACCAGTCGGGCGGAGGCGGAACTGCGTCGGGCGTCCGCGTCTGCGCTTCGAACGCCGCCATCGCCATCGCTGCCGCACCGGCCCCTTCGTCCAGCGCGTACAGCTCTTCGACCATTCGTCACAGCATCGGCGGCGTGGCCTTCGCTGCGACATCGCGAACCTCGTCCTCCGTCAGCACCGCCGGAAATCGCAACGCCAGGTCGAGCAGCAGCGCTGGAAATCGCGAACGGCTTGCACGCAGCGCAGAAATCGCCTCATCCCTTCGATCTGCGTCGACGAGGGCATGCAACAGCCAGTGAACCGGCTCCTCTTCGTCCGGAAGCGCTGCGATCGCCCGCCGCGCAATCGCGATCGGCGTCTCCACCGACGCGCCTGGCGGCATCGCTGCCAGCTCGGCACGGAACCCGTCGATCGTCGTCGGCTCGGTGCCCGCAGGTGCGGCAAGCACCGAGGTCGACACAGGCTGCGGCTCGCCGCGATCGAGCTGCGCCGTGATGCGTTCGTAGGCGCGGCGGGCGCGCTGGAAACCTTCGGGGTCGGTCTCGGGTTTGCGAACCTTGATGAGCTTCAGGTACGCGCGCCGCGCTGTCTGCGCGTCCGCAGCCGCGGTGATCCCCAGCTCGCCGAGCGCCTCCTCGAAAGTCACGGCACCGTGCCGCCGTCGGTGAAGCGCGCGACGCAGGTGCCGCCGACGCAGCGGGCGCGCAGCTTGTCGATGTCACCGGGCCGCGCGCACTCGGGCATCGGCCCGCAGGCGCCGACCTCGGGCGCGGCGCACCCGTCTTTCGAAGGCGTCTCGGCGCACGGGCACTTTCGCAAGATGTCGGTGCGCGAGAACGCCTGCGGATAGCCGCACGACGGCCAGCCCAGGCTGCACGCGTTCGGGCAGCGACCGATGTCGCACTCGGAGTCCTGGGTGCAGACGCCCGACTGCAGGCCCGAGAAGGGGTTCGTCAGCGGAGGCGTCGAACAGCCGAGCCCCAGGAGCACCACCGAAAGCAGCAGCCGATTCGTCGCCATGTCCAAAGTCTCCGCGAACCCTGTTATCAGTTTTCGCAATGTCGACTGCAGCCCTGTGGTGGGCGATCGCGCTCAGCGCTGTTCCGGACCCCGCGCGGCTGCAGCAGGCGCTCGCCCTGGAGCCGACGAACGAGGCGGCAGCGCTGGCTGCCCTCGACGCGCTGATCATCCAGCACCCCGACTGGATCCTGCCCCGCCTCGAAGACGCCCGGCTGCGGCTCAAGCGCGGCGAAGGGCTCTTCCTGGCCGAGGCGCACCTCGAGGCCGCCAGGTCCTTCAACCCCGAGAACGCGCGCGGCCACTACCTGTGGGGGATGTTGATGGAAGAGCGCCGCGACTCGCCGGCCGCGATGGCGGCCTACGGCGTCGCCCTCGCGCTGCGCCCCGACTACGACGACGCCCGCTTCCGCCTCGCCGGCCTTCAGCTGGCCGCAGGAGACTTCGCCGCCGCTGCTGAAGGCTACCGCGCCTTCGTGAAGGCCCAGCCGACCGTGGTCGCCGCCCGCCTGCAGCTGGCCGTCGCCGCCGAGAGGTCGGGCGCCGTGAAGGAAGCCGAGGCCCAGCTGAGAAAGGTCTTCGAGACCCCGCCGTCGCGGGCGATCGGCGGGCGGCGCCTGGCCGAGCTCTACGAGCGCACCGGGCAGAAAGCGGCGGCGCAGAAGGTGAGGGCGGCGATCGAGCCCCCACCCCGAAAACTCAGGGAACTCCAGCGCTCGGGGCGTTGATCCTTGAGTATGGTTTGAGGTCCCCATGCTCTCTTTGCTTGTCGCTGCGATCGTCAGTGCGCCTCCTCCGTTGCCGCCGCCTCCGCAGGTGCTCACCGAGCTGCGCGCGATCGAGAGCGGCGCCCTGCGTGGCAAGGGCGACGACCTTCGCCTGAAGTACCAGGACCAGGCCCGAAACCGCCCCAATGACATCCTGCTTCGCGTCTACCTCGCGTGGGTCGTGCTGCCCTCGGACGACGCGTGGAACCAGCTGAAGGCGGTCGCCGCGCTCAACCCCGACAACCCCTGGGTGCACCTCGGCATGGGCCGCACGTACACCGCGTGGAAGATGCGGGACCAGGCGAAGGCCGAGTACGAGCTGATCCTCAAAGGCGACTCGAAGTTTTCCGCCGCGATCGTCGGCCTCGGCGAGCTCGCGCTGATCAAAGGCGACCTGCCCGACGCCGAGGCGAAGTTCCGCTCCTCGCTTGCGATCTACGACGACCCGCGCGCGCGCGCCGGGCTTGGCCTCACGCTGCTGCAGGCGGGCAAGGCGGCCGACGCGAAGGCCGAGCTCGACAAGGCGATCAAGGGTTGGCCCGATCAGCCCTCGGTGCTGCAGGCGCTGCTCAAGATCCAGCGCGACGCGAAGGACGCGAAGGCGGCGGCGGGCACGGCGACGCGCCTGGCCGAGCTGCAGCCGAAGGACCCCGAGGTGCGCAAGATCCTCGCTGACCTGCGCTTCGACGAAGGCAACAAGGCCGAAGCGGCGAAGGAGTACGAACGGTGGTTGCGCGTCGCCGCTCCGAACGCCGAGGTGTTGGTGCGGCTCGAGGCGCTCTACCGCGAGCTCAAAGACGCCGACGGCGAAGAGCGGACGCTGCAGGTGCATGCGTCGGTGGAGAAGGACGATCCCGCTCCGAGCCTGCGGCTCGCCGAGCTCGCGGAAGCAAAGGGCAACGCCGAGGTCGCCGAAGGGCACCTGCTCGAGGCGATCGAGCGAGACCCGAAGAATGCCGCGCCGCACCTGCAGCTGGCCCGGCTTCGCAGCAAGCGCGAGGCGTACTTCGATTCGCTGGCCGCCTACCGCACCGCGAGCGCGATGGAAGGTGAGGCCGCGACGACGGCAAAGGCCGAGCGCGCCGAGCTCGAGAAGAAATTGAAGCTGCCGGCGAAGCCGCCGAAGGGCAGCGTCGACGCGATCTACAACGCGGTCGCCAAGGGCCTGAACGACTTCTACCTCGAACGGAAGAAGGCGAAGCCGGCGCTGGCCGGCGACCTGAAGATCCGCGTCCGGGTGAAGGCGACGGGTGAGGTCGAGAGCGTCGACGTGTTGAACGACACGGTCGGCGATCCGCTGCTGACCGCCCACGTCTACTTCGCGCTGAACGACGCGGTGTACCCGAAGCAGAAGCGAGAGCCGGTGTTCGAGTTCGAGCTCGGTTCGGCGAAGAAGGGAAAGTGATCCGCACCGGCCTCGATGCGTGGGTGCGCGACGGGTTCACCGCGCTGAAGGGCAGCCGCGTCGCAGCGATCGTCAACCCCACCAGCGTCGACGCCTCCTTTCGCCACCTTGCCGACCTGCTGCACAAGGCCGGGAAGCTGGCCGCGCTCTTCGGCCCCGAGCACGGCATTCGCGGCGAGGCGCAGTACATGGTGCCCGTCGGTGAGGTCGCCCGCGATCGCCACACGCACGTGCCCGTGTACAGCCTCTACGGCTCGACGTTCGACTCGCTGAGCCCGAAGCCCGAGCAGCTGGCGGGCGTCGACGCGCTGGTGTTCGACATCCAGGACGTCGGCAGCCGCTACTACACGTACGTCTACACGATGGCGCTGGCGATGAAGGCGGCCGCGAAAGCGAAGCTGCCTTTCTACGTGCTCGATCGCCCGAACCCGATTGGTGGGCTGCAGACGGAAGGCAACGTCGTCAACGCGGGCTTCGAGAGCTTCGTCGGGCTGTACCCGATTCCGAACCGGCACGGGATGACCGTTGGTGAGCTGGCGCAGCTGTTCAACCAGCAGCAAGGCTGCGGCTGCGAGCTGACCGTGGTGCCGTGCGAAGGGTGGAAGCGCGAGCAGTACTTTGGCGACACCGGCCTGCCGTTCATCTCGCCGTCGCCGAACATGCCGACCCCCGACACCGCGCTCGTCTACCCAGGCATGTGCCAGGGCGAAGGCACCAATGTGTCCGAAGGGCGGGGCACCTGCCGGCCCTTCGAGCAGTTCGGAGCACCCTGGCTCGACGGTTCCGCCGTCGCCGCGCAGCTGCAGTCGCTGAAGCTTCCCGGAGTGAAGTTCCGCCCGGTCGCCTTCACGCCGACCTTCGACAAGTTCACCGGCCAGTCGTGCGAGGGCGCTTTTATTCACGTCACCGACCGCCACGCGTTTCAGCCGTTGCTCACCGGGCTCGCGGTGTGGCAGACGGCGCGCGCCCTGTCGGGGGGCAAGTTCCAGTGGCGCGCCGACGCGTACGAGTTCGTCGACAAGGTGCCGGCATTCGACCTGCTCTGTGGCACCGCGCAGGTGCGGGAAGGCATCGAGGCGGGGCTGCCGCTGGCCGAGCTCGTGCGCGGGTTCGATGCGCAGCTGAAGACCTTTCATTCAATGCGTTCGCAGGTTTTGCTGTACGGGTAGGGGGGGGGCCATGCCGACCGCGATCGGGATCTTCTCGGACAGCGATGGCGATCTGAACGCGCTCGATGCGGCGATTCGCTTTCTTTCCGGCAAAGGGGCCCGGCGGTTTCTCTTCGCGGGCGGCCGGTACGGCGATCTCGACGAGTGGGTGAAGTGGAAGCGCGACGAAGCGCGCGCGCTCACCGATTATTCGAACCTCGACTTTCTCGCCGACATCTCGAACTACCTTGCCGAAGCCGATCAGCTCGATCGCCCGGCCGCCTTCGGCAATGCATACGAGCTCTCGCGCACCAACGAAGAGCTGCGTCGCATGGCCGACCGCGTGATCCGCACGCCCGAGAAGGGCAGCCTGCAGTACCAGGACCCGAAGTGCCCCCGGAAAGCGATGGACATGCTGGGCGACACCCTGTGCTGCGTCGTCCACGACAAGAACGATCTCGACAAGGAAGACATGCTGAACGCCGCGCTGCTGGTGCACGGCAACGAGAAGGATCCAAAGGTGGTGCAGATCGGGCCCCGGTATTTCCTCACGCCCGGCAGCCTCAAGGGTGATCGCCCCACCGTCGGCCTGCTCGAGTTCGTCGAGAAGAACTTGAAGTACTCGGCCTTCACGCTCGCCGGCGAGACGGTGATCGAAGGCCAACTGCTCCAGCTGCAGGCGAAGAAGAAGGTCTCGGTCAAATGAAGCAGGTGGCGCTGATGGGCGGCAGCTTCAACCCGCCGCACTTCGGGCACCTGATGGCCGCGCTCTACGTTCGGGGCTCGCTGCCCGTCGACGAAGTGTGGCTGATGCCGGCCTACCACCACCCGTTCGGCAAGCCGCTGGAAGGCTTCGGGCACCGCGTCGCGATGTGCCGTGCGATGGCGGAAGACCTGGGGCCGTGGCTGCAGGTTAGCGAGATCGAGAAAGAAGTGGGCGAGGGCGGCCGCACCATCGACACGCTCGAGTACCTGCTGCCGAAGCACCCAGGGACTCGGTTCCGCCTCGTGCTCGGCTCGGACATTCTTCATGACCTGCCGAGCTGGAAATCGTGGGATCGCATCCAGGGCCTGGTCGACGTGACGGTTCTTCATCGCGCCGGGTATCCCGACCCGCGCGCCGTCGGGCCTCCGCTGGCTGAGGTGAGCTCGACCGAGATTCGCAGGCGCCTCGACTCGAAGCAGCTGCCCCACGACCTCGTGCCCCGGGCGGTGCTCGGCTACCTGCAGGCGCACCATTTGTACGGCCTGTAGCGACGCAACCTCGGAAGTGCTACGCGCGAGCGCCCAAATGACGACGCGCCGCCAGATTCGGGTCGTGGGAGCCATGCTCGAGCGCGAGCCCGGCCGGTACCTGATCACGCAACGCTCGAAGAACGCGTCGTTGCCGCTGCTGTGGGAATTCCCCGGTGGCCGCGTGATGGAAGGCGAGCTCGATGTCGATGGCCTGATTCGCGAGCTGAAAGAACGGCTGGAGCTCGAGGTCGAGGTCGGCGAGCAGGCGATTTCGACCCACCACGTCTACCCCGACTACGAGGTCGATTTTCGCGTGTTCCTCTGCAAGCTGAAGAAGCAGGGCGAGCCGAGCCACCAGAAGGTCAACGATCACCGCTGGGTCACGCTCGCCGAGACCGCCAGCTACAAGTTCCCCGACGCGGACGCCCGCACGCTCGAGAAGCTGCTCGACCTCGACCACTGAGCCGACCCCCGTGCACCAGTTCCCCAAAGAGATCGGCTGGATCGAAGTGATCTGTGGCTCGATGTTCTCGGGCAAGACGGAAGAGCTGATTCGCCGCGTGAAGCGCGCCGTCTACGGCAAGCAGCGCGTGCAGGTGTTCAAGCCGAAGATCGACAACCGGTACGACGAGTCGGCGGTGGTCAGCCACTCGCAGCTGAAGCTCTTCAGCACGCCCATCGACCACGCACAGGAAATACTGCAGTTCCTGCTGCCCGACACCGAGGTGGTGGGCATCGACGAGGTGCAGTTCCTCGGGCCCGATGTGGTGCCGATCATCGAGAGCCTCGCGACGCGCGGCATTCGCGTGATCTGCGCCGGGCTCGATCAGGACTACCAGGGCAAGCCCTTCGAGCCGATGCCGGCGCTGCTGGCGATCAGCGAGTACATCACCAAGGAGCTCGCGATCTGCGTCGTCTGCGGCAACCCCGCGAACCGGACCCAGCGCCTGCTCGCCCGTGAGGAACGCGTCGTCGTCGGCGCCGCCGGAGCGTACGAAGCGCGCTGCCGCAAGTGCCACACCCCCAACCCGACCGAGGCGACGCCGCCGCAGAACCTCGAGCTCTTCAAGTGATCCCCCATGCGTGACGCGCTCTACGAGAAGGTGCCGTACCGGTTGAACGAGCAGGAACACAGGTACGGCCCGCAGGTGCACCTGGTCGGCAACCCCTACCTGCTGTCTCTGTTGGCGACGCTCTGCTCGAAAGAGACCATTCAGCCCCAGGTGAACCGCCTCGTCGCCGTGCTCTACACGGACCTGATCACGATGGCGGTGAACCAGGAGTTCCCGCGCAAGTCGGTGGCGATTCCGACCCGCATGATCGACCACACCCCGAAGGGCATCTACCAGGGCGAGGTGATCGACGACGAGATCCGGGCGATCAGCGTGAACATCGCGCGCGCGGGCACGCTGCCGTCGCAGGTGACCTTCGATCTGCTGAACACGATTCTGACTCCGCGGCTCGTGCGTCAGGACCACATCATCATGAGCCGCATGCTCGACAACTCCGAGCAGGTGGTCGGCAGCAACATCGGCGGCTCGAAGATCGGCGGCGACGTCGACGACGCGTTCGTCGTCTTTCCAGATCCGATGGGTGCGACGGGCGGCTCGCTGTCGACGGCGATCGACATGTACAAGAAGAAGGTGGCCGGGAAGATGCGCAAGGTGATCTGCGTGCACCTGATCGTCACCCCCGAGTACCTGCGGCGCATGACGAAGGATCACCCAGACGCGCAGATCTACGCGCTGCGGCTCGACCGCGGCATGTCTCCGCCCGAGGTGTTCGACACGGTGCCGGGCGAGCTCTGGGACAAAGAACGCGGCCTCGACGATCGGCAGTACATCGTCCCCGGCGGCGGCGGCATGGGCGAAGTGATGAACAACGCGTACGTCTGAACTGGAGCTCGCAGATGGCCTTCTACGATTCTGACGTCAACGTGATGATCGACGGGGCCACCGTGGCCGCCCGCGTGCGCGAGCTCGGCGCGCAGATCTCAATGGACTACGCCGGCAAAGAGCTCACGCTGCTCGGGATCCTCAAGGGCAGCGTCTTCTTCACCACCGACCTCGCGCGGGCGATCGATCTGCCGCTCACTGTCGAGTTCCTGGGGGTCTCGTCGTACCAGGGCGGCGTCGAGACCACGGGCGAAGTGCGGATCACGTCCGACGTCACCAAGCCGATGGCCGGCAAGCACCTGCTGATCGTCGAAGACATCATCGATACCGGCCTGACGATGAAGTTCCTGCTCGAGAACCTGGCGGCGCGGCACCCGGCGTCGCTGCGCATCTGCACCCTGCTCGAGAAGCCCTCGCGCGCCCGCACCAAGGTCGCCATCGACTACAAAGGCTTCGTCATCGAAGACAAGTTCGTCGTCGGCTACGGGCTGGATTTCGACGAGAAGTTCCGCAACCTGCCCTTCATCGGAGTGATGAAGGGGAAGTGAAGCAGGGCCCGCCTGAGCCCGTTCATCCCGAGAGCGACTTCTGCGCCGTCACTGGGGGGGCCCGTTTCCAAAAAGCCACTCCCACTGGGGCCGACCCGCAAGGCAGTTCGATCGAATTCGATCGAACATTGAAAGCGCTGAGTTGGCAGGAGGTTGCCCCTAAGCGCCTCCTCGTTTTGTGCCGCAGTGCGTTGCGTTAGGTGGCTCCATGACACCTCGCCGCAACGCGTCACGAATCTTCGATCGAATTCGATCGAATGGTCGGGGAGCAAGCTTCCAGCAGCTAGAGGTCGGAATTCACCCATGGCTTCGGCCAGCGGGTGATACCGCTCGAGCTCAGTTCCCTGCGTCGGGCGTTGCGACGACAGCGGGCACAGGCGGCAGCGGGAAAGGCGGGCGCACCAACTCGGGAGCCGGCGCTGACAAGGTGTTGATCGCGCGCCGCAGGGCTTCGGCCAGCGCCTTGGCTTCAGGCTCCACCGCGCTGATCATCTGGTTCGCCGCGCGGCTGTGCTTGCTCTCGAGGCCCGACGCCAGCTTCAGCTGCGCCAGTGCTTCCTCGATCTGGCGCTGGCCGTCTTCGAGCCGCTTCCGTGCCGTGTAGAACGCCACGTCCGATCTCATCTGCTTCAGCGACAGCCGCTGCTCGTCGCCCAGGCCCGACAGCTTGTCGGCGCGGCGCAGGTAGTACAGGCCCTGGTCCAACAACTTCGGGTCGTCCGAATTTACCCGCGGGCGCGCCAGGTTCTCGAGCACGTTGAAGAGCGCGCGATCCAGCGAGTCGCGATCTTCGTACTTCACGTTGACGACGCCCATCGGCGAGGTGCCTTCGAGCTCGATTGGCGCATACGCGTCGGCCAGGGCGGCGTCCGCGGGCTGCCAGGGGTCCGCTCCCACTGGAAGCATCCGACCTTTCAGCACCACCAGCTTCCCGTCGCGGTTCTCGAGGCTGAAAGTCTTCGCGTTGATCTGCGAGAGGAGAAACCCAGTCGCCCCCGCCAAGCCCAGCACCAGGCTGGTCAAGATCAGCCGCTTGAGGAAGGTCATCGCCCGGCTGCCGAAGGAGGGGTTTGCGTTCATGGGTTCGCCACTTTCATTGGGGCTCGAACATTCGGCCCTATATTCGGGTTCCAGTTGGCTACCACGTTCAAGCGGCTCGGGTTGTCCGAGCTTTTGCCAAGGTACGTCTTCGCGGAAGGGCTCTACGCCCGGCGCCGCGTCCTCGAGATCGGGGCCGTTGCGTCAACCCGCGGAGAGTCCGCACGATTCCTGCTGACCCGCGGGGCGCGCACCGTGCTCGCGTGCGATCTCGATCTGCCCGCCGTCGAAGCCGCGAACAAGGCTTACGCGACGCAGGGCCTGCGCTACCGCGCCAACGTCTTCGACGATCTCGAGGGCGGCAGCTTCGATGTGTTGATGGTGGCAGACCTTGCGCCCTACGTGCGCGCGCCCGAGCTATTGCGCGAGCTCACCCGCCTGCTCTCGCGCGGCGGCATTCTCATCGGCGGCCTTCGCAACCCAGCGGGCCTCGCGCTGTCGATGGTGATGGAGGCCGAAGAGGGCGACCCGCCGCCGACGTGGGGCCAGCTGCTCGACGCGCTCTCGACCCATTTCCCTTCTGTCGAGGTCGCCACCCAGAGCCCCGTGCTCGGCTACCAGCTGGCCTTCGAGCGCGGCGATGGGCTGCAGGTCGATGGCTCGCTGGCCGAGGCGACCGAGGCGGCCTACTTCGTCGCGATCGCAGGGGCCGAGGCCGTGCGCGCCGTCGACCCCACCTGGGTGCAGCTGCCGCCCGAGCCCCTGGCGTTCACCAGTGGAAAGCTCGAAGACGCCGCTCGCCGCGCGCGGGAATGGCAGGAACGCACCGAGCGGATGAAGGAGCTGCTCGAACGTTCCAAGAAAGACATCGGCCTTCGCGAAGAAGATCTTAAGGCCGCGAAAGAACAGCTGCTCGACACCCGCGAAGCCGTCGCGCGGCTTACGGTTCAGCTCGAAGAGGTCGCGAAGAAGCCGAAGGCGCTCGAGGTGCAGGACGAGCTGGCCAACCGCATTCGCCGCCTCGAAGCCGAGCTCGGTGTCGCACGCGAGAGGGCGCAGGACGCCGAAGGCCGCGTGCACGCGTCGCGCGCCGAGTCTGAAGCGCAGGCCCGGGCCCAGAAGGACGCCGCGGTCGAAGCGATCGCCGCGCAGGAAATCGCCCGCCTCGAACGCTCGCGCCGTGAAGAGATCGTCAGCCAGCTCGAAGACGCGCGCACCCGCCTCACCGCCGCTTACGAGCAGCATGGTCATCTGCAGGACGAGCTGGCCAACGGGCGCGTCGAGCTCGAACGGACCCGACTCCAGGCCGACCGCGTCGTCGAGACGCTGGGCGCCCGCGAGCGCGAGCTCGCCACCGCCCGCGAGCGCGAGGTGAAGCTGGCCGAGCTGCGCAGCGAAGCAGTGTCGGCGATCGAAGTGCTCGAGGGTCAGCTGGCCGCGATGCGCACGCGCTCGGGCGAGACGCAGGCCCTGCTAGAACGGAAAGAGGGTGAACGGCTCTCGGCGCTGCGATCGATCGAGCTCGAGGCGCAGAGCCGCCAGAAGTTCGAGAACGAGCTCTCGCGCACCGAGTCAGAGCTCGCGATCGCACAGGCCGAGGTGGCGCGGCTCGAAGGAGAAAAGCCCGGCCACGAGACCGAGCTTCAGGAAGCGAAGGCCGCCTCGAACCGCCTCGCGCGCGACATCGAAGTGCTCGCTGGCTCCGAACGCACCTGGCGCGGCATGGCGCAGGAGCTCGAACAGCGCCTCGCCAACACCCAGGCCAACGTCGAGGCGCTGAGCGAACAGGTCGCCGCCGCCGAAGCCTCGAAAGAAGCCGAGACTGCGCGGTACCGCCGCCTCGAAGGCGATCTCAGCACTGCAATCGGCGCCGAACGCAGCGCTCGCGAGCAGGCAGAGGTTGCGCTCGCCGACACCCGCCACCAGGTGCTTCGTCTCACCGAGGAATCGCGGACGCTGCTCGAGGCCCACGATGCGCTGGCCGAGAAAACCGCCGAGTTCGAGACCCACCGGACCTCGATCGCCGGGCAGGCCGGAGCGCTGGAGACGCGCGTCAAGGAGCTCGAGGCACGAGAGGCCGCGCTCATCGGGTCGCTGCAGATCTCTGAGCAGACCGCGGCGAAGCAGGCCGAGTCGTTTGCTGGCGAGCGGGCGCGCTTCACCCACCGCATCGACGAAGTCGGCGGAGCGCTGCTTCAAGCCCAGGCCCAGATCGGCACCCTCGATCGGAAGATCGAACGGCTCACCGCCGAGGCAGCCGAAGCGTTGGCGCGCGGCACGGACGCCGAGAAGCTGCTTCAGGAACGGGTTGAGGCGCTGACGCGGCAGCTCGAGACGCTCACCGCCGAACGCGATCTGCTGATCGCCGACCTGCGCCAGGTTCGCGCCGAGCTCGTCGACGAAGAAGCCCACGGCAACGCGCTCGAAGTCGACCTCGGTGAGTTCAAGGCGCTGCTCGCGGCTGCCGAAGCCGAATCGAATCAGCGGCAGGCCTCGGTTGTCTCGCTGCAGGCCGCCGGTGCCGAGGCCGAAAAGCAGAAGGAGTCGCTGGAAGAGCTGCTGCGCCAGGGGCAGGCGACCCTCGACGCGCTTCGCGAAGAACACCGACAGAAGCTCGAGCAGGCGGCCGCCGATCTCGACCAGGTCCGCCAGGAACAGCGCTCGGTCGCCGAAGGCAGCACGGCCGCGATCGATCGGCTGCGCGAGGAACAGCGCGTGGCGCTCGAGGCCAGCGCGGCGGTGCTCCAGCGCCTCAAGGACGATCAGCGCGCGGCCGACGAGGCGCACGCAGCCGAGCTGCAGGCGCAGGTCGAAACGAAGCGAGCGGCCGACGAGGCGCACGCAGCCGAGCTTCAGGCGCAGGTCGAAGCGAAGCGCGCGGCCGACGAGGCGAACGCAGCCGAGCTTCAGGCGCAGGTCGACGCGAAGCGCGTGGCCGACGAGGCCCACGCGGCCGAGCTTGAGCGCGCGCGTGACGCCCAGGTCGCCGAGCTCGCGAAGATCCGCGATGCGCAGTTGGCGGCGGACGAAGCCCACGCTGCCGAGCTGGCGAAGGCCGCAGACGCCGAAACCACCGCGGCTGAAGCGCATGCTGCCGAGCTGGCGCGCATTCGAGACGAACGCGCCGCTGCGGTTGAAGCGCATGCCGCCGAGCTGCAGAAGGCGCGCGACGCGCAGATCGCGGCCGACGACGCCCATCTGACGGAGCTCGCGCGGGCGCGGGAAGAGCAGGGCGCGACGGGCGAGGCGCTTCAGCGGTTCCGAGAAGAGCAGGCGGCCGCTTCACAAGCACAAGAGGCCGCTCTGCAGCAGCTGCGAAGCGACGCAGAGGCCCTGGTGGCCGATCGACAGCGGCTGATCGACGAAAGCAGGGCAGCGGCCGAAGCGAACGCGGCCGCTGCGGAAGCTGCGTCAACCGGGCTCGAACGCGCGCGTGCCGAGCATGCCGCCGCCGTGGAATCGATCGCTGCCGAACACACTGCGATCGCCTCCGCGCAGGCGACCGAGCTCCAGCTGCAGCTTCTGGCCCGGGACGAGCTGCGCGCGATGCTCGACACCGCGCGCTCGGAGGTCGAACGGTCGCGCACCGAGCTGCTGACCGATGCGGAACAGAAGACCGCCGCTCTCGCCGAGCTCCAGGCAGCCCGTGACTCGCTGCGCACCGAACTCGAGCAGCTTCGCGCGCAGCTGGCCGCACGGAATACCGAGTACGCCGCCGCTCTCGAGCACCTGGCCGCGCAGAAGGCGCACGCGACGAAGCTCGAAGAGAAGGTCGTCTTCGCCGAAGGCGAGGTCGCCCACCTCACGGCGGAAGTTGCCGAAGGCGTCGACGCCCGCCACGCCGAGCAGGCGCTTCGCGAGGCGACCCAGGCCGAGCGCGACGCGAGCCGGGAGCGCATCGGCGCGCTGGAAGATGAGCTCCGTTCAACCAACGATCGGCTCGAAGCGGGTCGCGTCGAGCTGGCCGAGCAGCAAACGAAGCGCGAGGAAGCCGCGCGCGAGCTCGAGACCGCCGCCACCGAGCTGGCACAGGTGCAGGCCGAGTCGACCGCGCTGAAGGCGGCTGCTCCGACGCTGGTGCGCGCGCGCGAAGAGGCGTCGGCAAAGTACGTCGCGCTCGAAGAAGCGATCGCCCAGGAACGCGCCGCGGCCGAGAAGGAGCTCGAGAACCGCAAGGTCGAGCACCAGCAGCAGCTGGCCGAACGCGAGACGATCACCCAGCGCGCCGCCGAAGAGGTCGCCGTCGCCCAGCGCCGCGCCCTCGATGAAGCCGCCGCCGCACACCGCAGCGAGCTCGAGGCCCGCGACGCCGCGCACCGCACCGAGCTCGACCACCGTTCGGCCGAGAGCCAGAAGTCAGTGGCCGAAGCCTCCGAGCAGCAGCGCGCCGAAGCCGATGCGCTCAAAGAACAGCTCAACGCGACGAAGGAAGATCGCGATCGCTGGCGTGGCACCGTCGAGCGCGCCCAGTCGGAAGCCCGCGGCCACCAGTCCGGCAAGCTCGGCATCCAGAAGGAGCTCGACAAGACCCGCGAAGAGCTCGCCGCACTGCGCGCGTCTTCGGCGATCGCCGGCGGGGAGAGCCAGGCGATGGCCGAGGCGCGCACCCAGGCCGATCAGGAGCTCGCCCGCCTTCGCGAGAAGCTCGCCGCTGCCGAGGCCGAGCTGCCAAAGGCCCAGTCGCGCCGCGACGAGCTCGAAGCCGAAGTGCCCCGCCTCAGGCTCGCAAAGGACGAGGTCGACGCCGAGCTGCAGAAGACGCTGGCCGCCCAGCGCGAGGCCGAAGACGCGCTCACCCGAGCGAGGGACGAACGCCGCGGTGCCGATGAAGAGCTCGCCCGTGCGCGCGATCGTTCGCAGGCCCTCGAGTCCGAGCTGTCTGCCGTTCGCGGCTCGGCCCAGGGGTCGACGTCCGATCTCGAGCTCGCCCTCGGCGCCCGCCGCCAGGCCGAAGAGCTGCTGCTCGCCCTGCGCGCCAGGTACGGCGAGCTGCAGGACAACTACCAGCACGTTCGCACTGCAGCCAGTGACCTGCCGCGCCTCAAGGAAGAGGTGGTCGAGCTCCGCGCCGAGTCGCAGATGCTCGAGGCCGAGCGTGAGCGCTTGTCGAACGAGGTCGAACGCCTCGAGAAGCTTCAGCCCGCCGAGCCCACCTACGCGCCTGGCAACGGCGACCTCGCCGCTGAGCTCGCGATGTCGCAGGAAGCCGTGGTCGATCGCGACGCCCGCCTCGAAGCGCTGATGAAGCGGGTCCAGGCACAGGATCTCGAGCTCGCGGCGATCAAGAAGAAGGCGACGAGCCCGGCCAACACGTCGGCGATCGGCCGGGTGGCGCTGGTGAAGAAAGCCGTGACTGTGCCTGTGAAGAAGCCGCCGGCGCCTGCGCCGCCCCCCAGGCTGTCGACCCCCCCGATCGTCCCCGGGTTGGAGCTCGAGGTGTTCGAGCTCGACATCGACGAAGAGCAGAAAGACGAAGAGCTGCTCGACGAGATGCTGATCCTGGACGAGGACGAGCCACTGAACCCCACAAAGAAGTAGAAATGCAGGGGCGTGAAGCGCCTCGCTTACATGTTGGCCGGGTTTTGCCTGGCCCTCGGCCTGATGTGGTGGCTGCTGGCTCCCGACGAGCCAGTGCCGCTGCCTGCGCCAGCGCCGGTGGTGGTGAAGCCGAAGCCGGTCGAGGTCGCTGTGCCACCAATGCAGATCGTCGAGAAGGCGCAGCTGTCGGGCACGGTGATGCGCAAAGGCGTGCCTGTCGTCGGAGCGCGCGTCACGCTGCGCGAGGTCGTGCCGCTGGTGGTGCAGACCAGTGAGGGCGGGCAGTTCTCGTTCGAAGGCATCAACGCGGGCGAAGCGTGGCTGTCGGCGGCGCTGGCCGACGATGCCTCGAAGTTGATCGGCCCGTTGATGCTGGCTCCGGGCGAACGGCGCACCGGCGTGGTGCTCGAGCTGGTGCCGAGCGCCGTGGTCGCGGGCCGGGTGGTGAGCAGCCAGACGCGCCAGCCGCTTCCCGGCGCTTCCGTGATCACTTCGGGCGGCGCCGGCATCACCGACGGCAACGGGCGCTTCACGCTGCACGGCTTGCCCGCAGGCCAGACGTGGATCGAGGCGAGCGCGAAGGGGCACCTGTCACGGGTCGAGTGGCTGTCGCTCGAGTCGGTACGGCCGCACACCGGGCTCGAGATCTCGCTGGATCCGGCGAGCACGATTTCGGGCAGCGTTCACCAACAGGGCAAGGCGATGGCGGGCGCGCAGGTATGGGCCGAACGGCTCGTCGGCGCGCGCGTCGGCAGCAGCCATGGCCCCGTGTCCTCGAAGGCGGATGGGACGTGGAAGCTGGAGGCGGCGCACGGGCTGGTGCGAGTGGTGGGGCAGCTCGCGGACGGCACGCGGATTCAGGGCCCGCGGCTGCGGCTCGAGGCGGGTGAGGATCGCACCGGCATCGATCTCGAAGCGGGCGAGACGCTGAGCGCCGATGGGCAGGTGCGGCTCGACGGCAAGGGGTTGCAGGGCGCGTCGCTGACGCTCTTCGACTCGCGCACGTCCGAAGTGATCGCGGTCACGAACAGCGTCGCCGACGGCCGGTTTCATTTCGAGCGAGTGCCGGTGGGCAGCTACCTGGTGCAGGTGCGTCGCGGGACGCTGACGACGCAGACGGGGCCCTTCGAGCAGAGCGGCGAAGGCCTCGAGTGGATTGTCGACATCTCGGGCAGCGCGGTGCTCGTTGGCCGCGTCGAGCCGGCGCAGGCAGGCGTTCGCGTGCGGTGGCGCTCGGGTGACTGGGCCGGCGCGGCCGCTGACACGCTCACCGACGACAAGGGTACCTTCAAGTTTGAGGGCGTCGCGTCGGGTGTATTGCTCGTGGAAGCGGAAGGCGAGCAGGGCAGCGCAGCGGCCCGGACGAGCGCGGGCGCGACGGATCTCGTGCTGCGGCTCGCGCGCGGGCGGCTGAAGGTGGCGGTCGTGGACGACCGCGGCGGATCGATTTCCGACTTCGCGCTCACGCTGGTGCCGCAGTCCGGCGGCCTCGTGCGCAGATTCCCGGTGCTGAGCCCGACCGGCATCTTCTCGCTCGATCTGCCCGCAGGCGTCTGGCGGGTCGAGGCGCAAGCCGAAGGCTACGCGGATGCGGCGGCGGCGACGGTCGAGGTGCGCGGCGTCGAGGCCGAGGTGAGGCTGTCGATGCAGCCCGCGGGTCCCGTGCGCGGCTCGGTGCGCGATGCGGCGTCGCGGCTGCCGATTCGCGGAGCCACGATCACGATCATCCGCACCAGTGGCCCGCCTGGTCAGCAGTTCCGGAACCTGGGGCGGGCGAAGGCGGGGCAGACAGACGGCAACGGGGAGTTCTATGCGCAGGCCGTGGCGCTGCCCGCGACGATCGAGGTGCGGCACCCGGCGTACGCGACCACCTGGGTGGCGGCCCCGGCGACGCGCGACGGCGTGGCGCGCGTCGAGGTGCTGATGAACCCGGGCACTCCGGCCCCGGTCAGCGATCGGCTCACCGAGTACGAAGGCGTGGGCATGCAGCTGTCCGGCGATAAGGATCGCGCGTGGATCGCGCAGGTCTACGAGAACAGCCCGGCAGAGACGGCCGGAATTCAGAACGGCGATGTGTTGGTGGCGATCGATGGGCGGCCCGTCGTCGTTGGCGGGAACCTCGAGGGCGTGGTGAAGCAGATCGTCGGGCCGGCTGGGTCGGTGGTGCAGCTAACGATTCGGCGCGGGGCTGAGACGCTGCAGTTCTCGGTGCGGCGGCGGGCGATCACGCTGTAACGCCCAGGCGGCGACGCTACGCGGTCTTCCGCTTCTTTTTGTCCTTCCGCGACTGCCGCGAGGGCTCGTCTTTCAAGACCGGCGGGTTGATCGAGCCTGGCAGCGGCGTCCCATCGGGCAGCGGCGTCTCGGCCATTGGCGCTTCGGTCGGCAGGGTGGGGAGCCGGACGACGAAAGTGGTCCCTTCACCGACCTTGCTCTGCACGGCAATCGACCCGCCGTGGTTCTTCACGATGCGCTGGCAGATCGCGAGCCCGAGCCCGGTGCCCTTCGACTTGGTGGTGAAGAACGGCACGAAGATGTGCAGCTGCTGATCGTTGGGAATGCCAGGCCCGTTGTCGCTGACGTCGATCTCGACGAACTCGGCGCCACGGAGTTCGCCGAACCTCTCGGGCTTCAACGTCCGGATCACGATCTCGCCCTTCTTGTCGCCCAGCGCCTGCCGCGCGTTCTGCACCAGGTTGATCAGCACCTGCTTCAGCTGCTCGGCGTCGCCATCGATCTTGTTCAGCGCATCGCCGAGCTCCACGGTCAGCGAGATGTTCGCGGGGAAGTCGTTCTGAATCAGCCGCACCGTGCGCGTGACGACCTCGTTCAGATCGGTCACGCCGAAGCTCTGCTTCAGCGGGCGGGAGTAGTCGAGGAACGCGGTCACCACGCCGTTCAGCCGATTCACTTCTTCGACGATCACCTCGAGGAACTCGCCGTCTTCGCCCGGCAGCCGCCGTGGATCGAGGCACTGCGCCGCGCCCTTGATCGCCCCCAGGGGGTTGCGGATCTCGTGCGCCAGACCGGCCGACATTTCACCCAGCGCCGCGAGGCGATCGCGCTCGCGCATCCGTTCGTACAGCTTCGAGTTCTCGACCACCGTCGCCAGCCGTTCGGCCAGCTGGAGGATCAAGGCAATCTCATCCGAAGCGAAGGCTTCGGGCACGCGCTCGTCCCACAGGTTCAGGAACCCGATCACGCGGTCGTTGCCTACCAGCGGCACCGTGATGCCCGCCTTCATCAGCTGCATCGCCGCGCGCACGTCGTTCAACCGTTTGATTTCTTCGCGCGTCCGTTTCAGATCCGTCGGCTGCTGCCGCAGCTCGATCGCCCGCCGTTCGACCGTCTCGAGCAGCTGCGCCTTTTCGGTGCGCCCCAGCAGCGACCGCGCCGTGCCTGCGTCGAGGAACAGCGCCGGCTGCGGGCCCCGGCTGTCGAGCAACCGGAAGCCCGGCCGATCTTCCGCCAGCAGGTAGATGCTTGCGTGCGTCACCCGCCGCGTCTCATTGAGGCCGTCGAGCAGCCGCGCCGAAAGCTCTGCCACATCGATCACGTTCGCCGTGCGCTGCTGCAGCTGCCGCGTTTGCAACAGGAAGTCGAAGCGTTCGCGGAAGAAGAGGGCGACGACCCGTTCTTCGACCTTCTCGCGCACCGGCTCGAGCAGAATCAGCATCACGAACGCAGCCACGATCGTGTTGAAGATGAACAGCGACTTGTTGCCGTCGACCCAGGCCGTCAGCACCACGAAGACCGCCGCGAGGATGATCGCGAGAAACGTCTGCGACGCGATCTTCCCTAGCAGCTCGTGAAGATCCATCAACCGCAACCGCAGCAATGTCTGCGACAGCAGGAACAGGTACAGCGTCGAGACGATCGGCCCGAGGGAAGGGAAGGGGACGTCGAAGCGCCCGAGGAAATCGAGCCCCGTGAACATGATCGTCGCGCCGGCGCCAATCGCCAGGTACGCCAGCCGCGCGCGATCGATCTTCGATTCGGCCGATCGCATTCGGCCGAGCACGAGCGAGACCGAGAACGTCAGCGCCAGCAGCACCCAGACCGAGACCGCCACCCGCGCCCAGAGGACTTCGGCAAGCGGAGAAGCCCCGACCGTGAGCCCGAACACCACCGAAAAGAACGACATCCGCCGGCCGTAGCGGGCAGCGCGCGGGCTGAAGTTAAGGAACTCGAGGAAGAAGCTCAGCGCCGTCGAGGGGACGATGGCGCCAGTGACGATCGTCGCTCCGAGGATGAGGCGGCCCGAGAGGGTGCCGTCGTCCCAGGGGAAGAGGCCTTCGAGGAACTTCGTCAGGTAGAAGGCGCCCACTGACAGGGCGAAGGCGCCGAACTGGGTCAGCACCCGGGGCCGCTGGGCCCGCAAGAGGACAGAGACCCCCAGGGCGAGGCCGACGATCGACGCGAGAAGCGCGCTCTGGGTGCGGATGTCCATCGGCGGTGGTGGCTTAGTGTAGCCCCCGGCCGATGTGTGTGAAGATCACCCCCGCACGCACCATGAAGCCCGTTGCCCTGTTTGCCCTGATTTCCGCCCTCACCGGCGCCGCCGAAGAGCCCGAGCCGCCCGAGGACGCGGATCCCGGTTACGTCCGGGTGCAGAACCCCGCGTTCCCTTCCCCTGTCGTTCGCCAGACGCCGATCGATCGCGGGCCGAAGGTCGAGCGCGCGGATCTGGCTGGGTATTTTCAGTACGGCCGCCTCGCCGGGGCGAAGTGGGCCTTCGACGAAGGCCGCCTCGACAAGGCCAGCAAGCTTCTCGACGGCGAAGGTGACGCGCCGCCCGTGCGCTACCTGCGCGCGTCGATCGCGATCCGCACGGGCGATTTCGCCACCGCAGCAAAAGAGTTCGAGGCGCTGGCCGCGGTCTACCCGCAGATGCGCGATCGCTGCCTGCTGCAAGCCGCGTGGGGCTACGAGGGCCAGCGGAACTTCGAAGCGGCCGCCAAGATCTACGAGCAGGTGAGCCGCGGGTCGCGCCAGTACGCCGACGCCCGCATTGGCCTGGCCCGCGCCCGCCGCTTCCTTCGTGACCTGGTCGGAGCGAAGGCCGCCGTCGCCGAGTTCGTCGATCGTCCCGCTCCGCCGTGGGGCCGTGACCTCGGGGCCGATGCGCTGCTCGCCCTGGCCGACGTCTACGCCGCAAAGAAAGACGACAAGGCCGAGCGCGAGACGCTGCTCAAGATCTGGTCGGCCCACCCGATGTCGCCGCAGGCCGTGAAGGCCGAGGCGCGCATGGCCACCCCGCCGCCCGCTTCCGCCGAGCAGAAGGTGATTCGCGCCGAAGGCCTCATCGACGCCCACCGCAACGCGCTGGGGATCGCGATCCTCGAGCCGATGGTTGGCGCATTGAAGCTCCCCGACCCCGTCGCCTGCCGCGCCCACTTCGCCCTCGGCAAAGGCCAGCGGAAGCAGCGCAACCACGCCAAGGCGGTCGAGCTGCTCAGCGGCGTGGTGAAGAAGTGCACCGCCGCCGCCGACCTTCGCGCCCGGGCGCTCTTCATTCTCGGGTTCTCGCGCGGCATCGTCGAACCGTCGAGTTCGGCCGCGACCTACGAGCTGCTGGCCCGCGATTATCCGGCCCACGCGTACGCCGATGACTCGCTGTTCTCAGCGGCCGAACAGCGTTTCAAGGAAGGCGAGCAGGACAAGGGAATGAAGCTGCTCGCCGACGTGGTTGAGCGCTACCCCTCAGGTGACTTCGTCGCCGAGTCTCTTTTCAAGCGCTTCTGGATCCTGCGGCGCGCCAACGATCTGCACGGCGCCAACGTCACGCTCGACGCGATCGTCGAGAGGTTCGCCAACGCCGAAGACAGCTACGAGGTCGAACGGGCGCTGTACTGGCGCGCGCGGCTCGAAGAAGACCCGGAAGCGGCGCTGGCGCTGTACGAGAAGATCGCCCGCGAGCACCCGACCACTTTCTACGGCTTGTCGGCGCGCGAACGCTTGAGCGAGGCCGACCCGGCGCGCGCCGCTGCTTTGCTCGCGGCGCCGCTGGGCACGCAGGCGTCAGATCCGTTTCCGCTCTTCGCGGGGCCGGTGGCGAAAGATCAGAACTTCCAGACCGCGGTCGAGCTGCTGCGCCTGGGTTTCGGCGACCTGGTGCCCAGCGAGATCCTCGCCATCGACCGCACCGCGCTGACGGTCGACTCGCTGCGCCTGATGGTGCACGTCTTGTCGCTGGCGGGGAAGGAACGCGAGGCGCACGGGCTGGCGCGCATCTGGCTGCGGCGTGACCTGGGGCAGCCGATCAACGCCGAGACGAAAGCGCTGTTCACCATCGCGTACCCGAATGCCTTCCGCGCCGAGGTCGAGAAGGCGGCTGAGGCGGCCGACAAGCTGGATCCCAACCTGCTCCAGGCGCTGATGCGCGAAGAGAGCGCGCTGGATCCGAAGGTGCGTTCGTGGGCCGGCGCGCTGGGCCTGACGCAGCTGATGCCGGCGACGGCGGCCGAGGTGGCGATGAAGCTGAAGCTCAAGCGGCCGACCGTCGAAGAGCTGCTCGAGCCCGAGCTGAATTTGCAGATCGGCGGCAGATACCTGGCCGACCTGCTAAGGCGCGCGAAGGGCGTGAAGCACTACGCGGTCGCCAGCTACAACGCGGGCGAGGGTGCAGTGCGGCGCTGGCGCAACGCGAACCCCTCGGCCGCGATCGACGAGTGGGTCGAAGAGATTCCACTCACCGAGACGCGTGGCTACGTGAAGCGGGTGCTGCGCAGCTACAACACCTACCAGCTGCTCTACCCGCCGGTTGCCGAGGGACGACCCGCCGCCGCGCGCCGCTGAATCAGCGCGTCGATCGAGAGCTTGCCCGGCCCGGTCAGCAGCAGCGTGAAAGCGATCGCGAGGTACAGCGCCGCGAGCTCCCACTTGCCGTAGGGGTCGCCCTTGCCGACGTGCAGGTTGATCGCGACGACCATCGTGCTGACGATGCCAAAGGACGCGATCACGGTCAGCGCACCGACGACGAGGCCCAGGCCTCCGAAGAACTCAGCGGTCGCGGCCAGCGCCTGGAGGATCGCCGGTGGCGGGCTGTCGGCCTTGTCCAGCCAGTGAAACGGGTTCTGAATCTTTCCCCAGCCGTGGGTCATCATCGAGCCGCCGGCGACGGCTCGAAGAATCAGCAGGCCCAGCGAGCCACGCGTCGACGGCGCCGGCGGAAAGAGGATCGATCGGACGTTCATGGGGCGCGACCCCTAACAAGCCCGTCAGGCGTCTGCTGACCTTCCGTCTGAACACGCAGCGCGGTCTCGTCTTTCTGAGAATGCAAGCACGCCCCCAAGGCTCAGGCGGAGGAGCACCGGTTTCGTAAACCGGGGGTGCCGGTTCGAGTCCGGCTGGGGGCTTTGGTGTCGAATCTGGGCCTGTGGTTCAGAGGGAGAATGCTGGTTTCGCATACCGGAGACGGGGGTTCGATTCCCCCCAGGTCCACTCCCCTTCGTTTCAGCAGCGAATAATCAGGGTTTGAAAGGGTCCAACGTCAAAAGGCGGCAGCCGATGTGCCTACCGGCATGGCGCCGGTAGAATGCAGCGTTAAGCAAAGGAGGAGCGAATGGAAACACTTGTACTGAACGCGACGTACGAGCCTGTTGCCCGGGTGACCTGGCAGCGCGCCATCTCGCTGCTCTTCTCGGGCAAGGTGGAAGTGGTCGAGGAGTACGACGACAAGACGATCCGCTCGGTGACCTTCGAGGTGCGGATGCCTTCGGTCGTGCGCTTCCTCCGCATGCTCAAGCGCCGCAAGCCCGTCATCCGTTTCAGCCGTGAGAACGTCTACGCCCGGGACTCTGGCAAGTGCCAGTACTGCGCGCGGAAGATCACGAGAGCGGAGGCGACCTACGACCACGTGGTTCCCCGAGCGCAAGGCGGGCGAACCGGGTGGGACAACATTGTGATCGCCTGCGTGCCCTGCAACCAGTCGAAGGGCGGACGTACGCCCGAGCAGGCGCGAATGAAGCTCTCGGTTCGTCCCGTGAAGCCGGCGAAGCTGCCGGACACGTTGCGGCTGACCTTCATGTGGGAAAAAGGAATGCCGCACAGCTGGAAGAACTGGCTGCGTGACATGACCTACTGGCACGGCGAGCTGGACGAGGGCTGAAGAAGGCCTTCTGTCGGCGCGCGGGTCATCCGAGGCCGACAGAAGTGGTGTGCTTCCCTGGCAGAGTGAGCTGACCCAGGGGGCATGCGCTCGATGCTGGTCCACGCTTCACAGGACCTGGGTGTCTTGCATCGGAAGACCCAAAACAGTCTGGCGGGCGCGGTTTCGGCAAACGTGGCCGGAATCGCGCCCGTTTTTTTCGTGCACTGCGGTTAGCCTGTCGGGTGCCTCCAGACTCGAAACGGGCAATCTACGAAAACGTCGAGGCGGTCGCGACGCTGTACGAGAACGCCGAGCACGAGATGCCTGCGGGACAACGCGGCGTCGATCGGGTGGTCGAGCTGATCGGCCGGCCGCTCTTCCTCGCGGTCTACCTCGCGCTGCTGGCCGGGTGGGTGATCTGGAACGAGACGACCCCGTCGCCGCTGGATGAGCCGCCCTTCTTCTGGCTGCAGGGCTTCGTCACCGCCACGTCGTTGCTGACGACAATCGTGATCTTGATCGCGCAGCGCCGGCAGGGGGTGCTGGCCGAACGCCGGGCCCACCTCGATCTGCAGGTGAACCTGCTCGCCGAGAGCAAGATCGCCAAGGTGATTGGGCTGCTGGAAGAGCTGCGGCGCGATCTGCCGTCGGTGCGGAACCGGGTCGACCGGGAGGCCGAGGCGATGACCGAGGCGGCCGACCCCGAGCAGGTGATTCGCGCGCTCACCGAGAGGGGGCGTCACGACCGCTGAAATTGGGAGTGGGCAGGGTTGGGCTACTCTTCGAAGCCGTGGATGACCGCAACCGCATGCTGCGAACGCTGCCCTCGATCGACGAGCTGCTCGGTCGGCCGTCGCTTGCCGATCTGGTCGCCGCGACGCCACGTCCGTTGATCGTCGAGGCGCTGCGAACAGCCGTCGATCGGGCGCGGCTGCGGTTGATCGCGGGCAGCACGAATGGCTTCGACGAGGCAGACGTGAAGCGGGCGCTGGCGGCGATCGAGAAACCGAACCTGCGCAAGGTGATTAACGCGACGGGCGTGGTGCTGCACACCAACCTGGGCCGCGCGCCGCTCAGCCCGGCCGCGATCTCACGCATCGCTGAGGTGGCCGCGGGCTACAGCAACCTCGAGCTCGAGCTGGAGGGCGGCGAACGCGGCAGCCGGTACCAGCCAGTGGTCGGCCTGCTTTGCGCGGCGACGGGCGCCGAAGACGCGTTGGTGGTGAACAACTGCGCCGCGGCGGTGCTGCTGGCGTTCGCCGCGCTGGCGCAGGGGAAGGAGGCGATCGTCTCACGCGGCGAGCTGGTCGAGATTGGCGGCGGCTTCCGGATTCCCGACGTGATGCGCCAGTCGGGCGCGCGGATGATTGAGGTCGGCACCACCAATCGCACCCGGCTCGCCGACTTCGAGGCCGCGCTGGGGCCGGACACGGGCCTGCTCGTAAAGGTGCACCGCAGCAACTTCGCCGTGGTTGGCTTCACCGAGGACGCGTCGACCAAAGAGCTCGCCGGCCTGGGCAAGGCGAAGGGCATTCCATTGTTTGTCGACCTCGGCTCGGGGGCCGTCACCGCGCTTCACGCCGAAGGGCTCACTCCGGAGCCGACGGTGTCGTCGGTGATCGCCGCGGGCGCCGATCTGGTCGCGTTCTCGGGCGACAAGCTGCTGGGCGGGCCGCAGGCGGGGATCCTGGTCGGCAGGAAGGCGGTGATTGCGCGTTTGAAGAAGCACCCGCTGAACCGCGCGCTGCGGGTCGACAAGCTCACCGTCGCGGCGCTCGAGGCGACGATGGAGTCTTACCGCGCCGGCACGGAAGATCTGCTGCCGGCCCGGGCGCTGCTGAAGCAGACGCCCGCGGTGCTCGAGGCGCGGGCGATGGTGCTGCTCGACCAGCTCGCGGCGCAGAAGGTCGACGCGAAGATCGTGCAGACGACGGGGCAGGTGGGAGGCGGGTCGATGCCGCTGGCGGCCCTGCCGTCTTTCGCCTGCGCGGTGCGGGGACCCCAGGCGGAAGCGCTTCATCACGCGCTGAGGCAGGCCGAGCCGCCGGTGGTGGCGCGGATCGCCGATGGCCTGCTGTTGCTCGACGTCCGCTGCTTGCGTGACGATGAGGTGCCGTGGGTCGCCAGGGCCGTGGCGGCTGCGGTGGGTGGAGCCTGACCATGTTGAACACCGCAGTCCTCGTCCTCAACCGCAACTACCAGCCGGTGCACGTCACGTCGGTGCGCCGCGCCTTCATGCTGCTGTACTCAGGCCTCGCCCGGGCGATCGACAGCCACTACCGCCTCTATGATTTCGCCAGTTGGTCGGCGCTGTCGTCGCGCAACCATGAATCGATCTCCACCATCAGCAGCACGATTCGAGTGCCTCGGGTGGTGGTGCTGTCGGCGTTCGAGCATCTGCCGACGGGCAGGGTGCGCTTCTCGCGGCTCAACATCTACGCGCGCGACCACGACACCTGCCAGTACTGCGGCGCCCACCTCGATCGCGCGTTGCTGAACCTCGATCACGTGATCCCGCGGACGCTGGGTGGCCGCACTTCGTGGGAGAACATCGTGTGCTCGTGCATCGACTGCAACCTGAAGAAGGGTGGTCGCACGCCTGAGCAGGCGCGGATGAAGCTGATTCGGGTACCCGGTCGACCGCGGTGGACGCCTTTCTTCAGGGGCGCAGCGACGAAGACCAGCTACCGCGAGTGGCTGCCTTTTCTCTCGCTCGCCGACGCGTCCTATTGGAACGTCGAGCTGAACGAGGAGTGAGCGCCTGAGCGACGAAGCCCAGAAGGTGATCGCATTTCCGCGGCCGCGCGCGCTCGTGCCCGGCAAGGCCCGCGCCCGCAAGGTGGTAGCGATCGGCGGTGGAAAAGGCGGCATCGGCAAGTCGCTGGTCTCGGCGAACCTGGGCATCGCCCTCGCGAACCGGGGATCATCCGTCGTCATGCTCGACGCTGACCTCGGCGGAGCGAACCTTCACACCTGCCTCGGCGTAGGCCAGCCGTCGGTGTCGCTGTCGGACTTCATCAACAACCGCGTCGCGCGGCTCGAAGACACGATCGTGAGCGGAGGCGTCGAACGCCTGGGCCTGATCGCCGGAGCGCACGACGGGCTCGACGCCGCGAACCCCAAGCACGCCCAGAAGGCTCGCCTGCTGCGCCACCTGCGCGCGTTGGACGTCGACTACGTGATCCTCGATCTCGGCGCCGGCACTGCCTTCAACGTCCTCGACTTCTTTCTCGCCGCCGACATCGGCCTCGTCGTGCTGCTGCCCGAGCCGACGTCGATCGAGAACGCGTACCGGTTCATCAAGACGGCCTTCTTCCGGCGAATGCAGGGCCTGGCCGATGCGTCGGTGGCCGAGGCCTTGTCGCAGGTGCTGGGCGGGCGGGACCCCTCGGCGCGCACCCCGTGGGATCTGATCGCGCGCTTGAGGCCCCACAACGCCGAAGGCGCGAACCAGCTCGAGCTGCTGCTGGGCGGTTTTCACCCGTGGCTGGTGGTGAACCAGGCGCGCACCCGGCCGGACTACGACATCGGCCCGACCGTCGCCTCGGCCTGGAAGAAGTTCTTCGGGCTCGAGCTGGGCTATCTGGGGGCGGTGAGCCACGACGACGCAGTCTGGAAGGCGGTGAGGGCGCGGCAGGCCGTGCTGACCGCTGCTCCTTCGAGCGCCGCTTCACTTGGTTTGATGCGTCTTGCCGAAAACCTGCTTGCATTGAACAAGTGAAGCCGTTCGCCGCCCAGACCTACTACGAGCTGCTCGAGATCTCGGTCTCGGCCACCGCGGGTGAGATCCGCGCTGCGTGGGAACGCCTGAACCGGATGTACGCGGACGATCAGGTCGCGCTCTACGGGCTCGCGAACGCCAGCTCGGCGGGGGCGCTTCGCAAGCGGCTGCGCGAGGCGATGGAGGTGCTCACCGACGACGAGCTCCGCGGTATGTACGACGAGGAGCTCGGGCTGCCGCCGCGCGAAGAAGTCAGTGAAGAGGCCCCCGTCGGCCAGCTCGAGATGGGCGAACTGTTGCGCGGGGCTGATCAATCGATCGCGTCCACGCATCCGCGCATCGCTTTCAGCTGGGCCGAGCCGTCGTCCGCGGGGACCCAGCCGGTCGCGTCGCCCCCACTGCCGCCCGTCACGCCCCGGCCAGTCGTGGTCGAAGAGCCGCCCCCGCCGCCCCCTGCGCCCTCGGCCCCTCCGGCGCCGGCAGAGGCCGAACGGCTGTCAGAAGAGTCCGCCCTTCTGATCGCGCCCCGGCCGAGCCCGAAGGCTCCGGTGGTGCCGGGCGCTGATCGTCCAAAGGCCCCCGACATTCCGGCAGACGCCGAGTTCAACGGCGAGCTGCTGCGGCAGGTGCGGATGTCGCTGGGCATGACCCTGGCCGCGGTGGCCGACCGCACCCGCATCGGCGCCAAGCACCTCGAGAACGTCGAGGCCGACCGCTACGCGGCGTTACCTACAACCGTCTACCTGCGCGGGATCCTGATGTCCCTCGCCAAAGAGCTGCGGCTCGACGGCCTTCGCGTCTCCCGTAGCTACCTGTCGCTCGTCGAACGGAACCGTTCGAAAGGTTGACCTGAGGGGGCCGTGACCTGAAGAATGCGGGCTTCGATGACCGACGAAGAAAGAATGAAGGCAATGCGGCTGGCCCGGGCAATCGCCTCTGACATCTCGCTCTATAACGAGCAGAAGATCATCAAGGGCATCGAACACGACAACCTGTTCGAGGCGCTGAAGGATGAGATCGAAGAAGGCCGCGAGCTCTTCAAGACCCGCGTCTCGCAAGAGATCTTCACCCGCACCAACTTCTTTGATCGCGCCATCTGCGACATCGTCATTCGCCCGAAGGGGCACGTGAAGTCGAAGATCTGGTGACGCGCCTGGTGGTCGCTGTGCAGGGGCGGGGCGCTCGAATCGATCAACACCTCGCCTCGGTGCTGCCAGACCTCAGCCGCTCGCGGCTGAAGGCGCTGATCGAGCAGGGGCACGTCACGGTCGATGGTCAGCCGGTGCACGTCGCGATGCGCCTGAGAGGCGGCGAAGAAGTCGAAGTCGTGCTGCCCGAGGCGGCGCCGATCGCGCTCGAGGCGGAAGACCTGCCGCTGAAGGTCGTCTTCCAGGACAAGCACCTGATCGTCATCGACAAGGCCGCTGGCATGGTCGTGCACCCCGGCGCCGGCAACCCCGACGGCACGCTCGTGAACGCGCTGCTGTTCCACGTCGACGACCTCGCCGGCATCGGGGGCGAGCTGCGGCCTGGCATCGTGCACCGCCTCGACAAGGACACGTCGGGCCTGCTGGTGGTCGCGAAGACCGACGCCGCGCTCGCCGCGCTGCAGGCGTTTTTCAAGGCGCGCACCGTCGAGAAGACGTACCTGGCCCTGGTGCACGGCGCGCCGCCGGACAAAGGCACCTTTCGCACGCTGTACGGGCGGCACCCGCGCCAGCGGCAGAAGTTCTCGGGCAAGGTGAAGACCGGAAAGGAAGCCGTGACCCACTTCATCACCCGGGCGCAGTACGCGAAGGGGGCGAAGGTCGAGATCCTTCTCGAAACGGGCCGCACGCATCAGATCCGGGTGCACTTCGCCGAAGCCGGCTTCTCGCTGCTGGGCGACGCGCTGTACGGCAGCTCGCGCAAGTCGCTGCCGCAGCTGATCGCCCGCCAGGCGCTTCACGCGTGGAAGCTGGCCTTCCCGCACCCGAAGACGGGCAAGCAACTGAGCTTCGAGGCAAAGCCCCCGAAAGACTTCGTCGCTGCCGAGAAGCTCCTAAAAGCCGCTGAGTGAGATGCCAGCGGTCTGCTGGCGCTTGGTGAGCACCTTGATTGGCTGAATCGCCATCACCCGCATGAAGACCTTCAGCAGGTCCGGGTCGAACTTGTTCCTCATCTCCGTCCACATCAGCATCAGCGCGACCTCGGGGCCGTAGGCGTCGCGGTAGGGGCGCTTCGAGGTGAGGGCGTCGTAGGTCGCGCAGATGGCGACGAGGCGCGCGTAGAGGCCCAGGTTCGCCTTGGGGATGATCATCTGGATGTTGCCCTGGCTGTCGCGCACGGCCGTGCCGAAGTCGACCTTGAACTCGAAGGTCGTCACCACCCGCATCAGGGTCGACCGGTTGATCGCCTTCTCTTTCAAGATGTGGCGCACCGCCACCAGCGGGGCCCGCTGCACCAGGGCCTTCTCTTCCGCGGTCAGCCCGCCGCGCTTCGACACCAGCGCCTCGGGAATCGTGCCCATGCCGGCGTCGAAGAAGAGCGCGATGTAGCCCAAGTCGCGAAGCTGCGGCTTGGTGAGCCCGAGCTCGCTGCCGAAGACGATCGCCATCAGGCACACGTTGACGTGGTGGTACGCGAGGTACTCTGCCTCGTTGTGCGTGGTGGTGAGCCCGAGGAAGTGCGTGCGCTGGTCGAACGAGATGTCGACGAAGTCCTGGATCAACCGCAGGCTCTTGCTGGTGTTCAGCGGGTTCTCGGTCTTCAGCGAGTCGAGGTACTTGCGGATGAAGAAGATCGCGCGGCCGTAGACAGTCAGCGCGTACTTCTTGCGATCGATGCGCGCCTCCGACTCGTCCTTGTCGTTCTCGATCTTCTCTTTGAGCTTGCTGTACTTCGCGAGCTTCATCGAGACGAGCTTCCGACCCTCGGTGCCGTCTTCGTTCGCCTCGTCGTTCTGTTCCTTCGAGAAGATCCAGACGAAGTTCTTCAGCTCGGCCATCTGCACCGGGCGCAGCAGCGTGAAGCCGCCGACGTCCTTCGCGCGCATCTCGTCGAGCAAAAACTTCACGTTGTCGAGCGCGGCCATGTCGACCTTGACCAACATGCCGTTGATGTAGAACGACTGCTTCACGCCCACGAGGTCGAGCTTCCCGTCGCGGCGGATGATGTGGTTCATCGTTTCTTCCAGCTGCGCCAGCGGCTTCGCGAAGACGGCGTTGTCGGGGTCGTACATCTTTACCGACCGCACCAGCATGTAGAGGCCCGAGATCAGCGTGCGGGCCAGGCCCTGCAGCTTCTCGTTGTGCTCGCGGCCGAACGTGTCGACGTTCTCGTCTTGTGCGCCAGTGATCTGAAGGTTGTCGGCCATGGGTTCAGCCCTCGCGCGCGTCGCCGAAGAGGATCTTCTTCGTGCGCAGCCCCGCCATCTTCGCGGCGTGGATGACTTCCGGGGGCTGGCTGGTGTCGGCCGTCACTTCCTGAAGGAACTTGTACGTCTGAATCGTGCACGCGCCGGCCATGCCCGCGACGGCCAGCAGCTTGTCTTCGACGACCTTCTGCTTGTTGAAGAGGCCACCCTTGGCCGAGAGGATCGTCTGGAAGTAGCTGATCGCGCCGGCGACGCCGGTGCTGCCCAGCGCGGCGTAGAAGGCCTCGCGCTCGTTCGGCTGCTTCTTCGCGAAGGCGGGCTCTCTCACCACCTTGAGCAGATCGAGGTACGCCTTCTCGCGATCGAACTCGGGCAGCACGCGCGCCGCCTGGATTCGCACCTGCACGTTGCCGTCGTCGAGGCACGAGCTGATGAGCTTGCGCGCGTCGCCGGTGCGGCCGCGGGCGATGATCCCCATCACCTCGAGGCGGATCGCCAGGTTCGGGCTTCGCAGCGAGTCGGCGAAGAAGCGCAGCTTGTCCGGGTGGTTCGACTTGTCGAGGATGTAGATCATGTCGCGCACCGTCTGCGGACGGTCGGACTTGAGGCGATTCACGAAAGGCTCGGGCAGCGCCTTTGCGTAGGTGGTGAGCACGTCGCTCAACAGGGCGCGGTTCTCGGCCAACTCGAGGCTCTCGAGCACTGACAGCAGCGTCGGCACCACCGCGTCGTCGAGGCCCGTGAGGTAGCGCACGATGTCGGCGCTGTTCTTCGGCTTCGCGTTCTTGAGCACGTCGCCAATGCGAGACAGGCGCTGCTCTTCGCCCATCTTCATCTGAAAAGACTGCAGCAGCAGCGAGATGGCCGAGTCCTTGCCAGCCCGCTGTTCCATCGCGCGCAGCTTCAGCACCACCTGGCCAATCGTGCCGAAGTCTTCCTGCAGCAGCATTGCGTCGAGCAGCTGCACGAACATGTCTTCGAGCAGCTTCGGGTTGTCGACGCCGGCCTCGACCACCTGGAAGACGGCGCTGATGAGCTTCGGGAAGAGGCGCGAGTTCTCTTCGTCGAAGATGTCTTTCTGCAGCCGGGCCTTCATTGCTGCGTCGGCGGTGACGCCCGTGACGACCACGCCGCGCATCTGCTCGACGCCATCCAGCTGGGCGTTCAAGTCATCTTCACTCACGCGGGCAAAGCGCAGGTAGTCGTCGGACTCGGCGCGAAGGCGGCGCTGCAGGTAGTCGACCACCTTGTCGACCTCGACCTGGATCTCTTCCTCGCCGAACTCATCCATCTTGAAGCCTTCGACCATGATGAATTCGAAGTGCGGCAGCTGCGCGCGCCACAGCTGCGCGTTCAAGTCGTCGGCCCCGCGATCAGGGTCCGACAGGCTGATCAGGGTGAAGGTGACGAGCTCTTCGCAGGTGCAGCCGTCGCGGAAGATCAGCTGACGAATGCCGTCTTTGAAGAACTTGTACGGAATCTCGGACGCCTCGGGGAATAGCTCGACCTTGTGGACGAGGAAGTTCGTGAGGTCGACCTTGAGCGTCAGGGACCCGTAGGTGGCGTTGTACGCGGTCAGCGCATCGGCCGCCTTCTGCAGGAACTCGGGGAACTTCGCCTCGGCATGCCGGTACATGCCGATCTGCTTGATGCCCTTCGAGATGTGGAAGAGCACCGTACGGGCGGCTTCCACCTGCTTGCGGATCTCAGGGTTCTCCATCGGGTCGGGGCCCGGTGGCTTGGCGATCACCGCTGTTGCTTCAGACTGCTGTGCCGGCATGGGGGCCAGCATCCTACCCGACCGCCTACTTCTTCGCCGGGCCGGTGCTCGGCTTGAGCAACATCTCGCGGCCGACGGCCAGCAAGACGACCGAGATCAGCAGGAAGGGCACCATCGACAGCAGGTCGCTGCTCTGGCCCTTGAAGAACGGGTTATGGGCCGACGCCCACTCTTCGAGCGCGCGGTTGGTGTTGCTCAAGACGCCGGCCATGAAGGCGATCACGATGCCGGCGATGGCACCTCCGGCGATGTAGCCAGACGCGAGCAGCACGCCAGGGCTCTTGTCGCCTTCGGCCGTGAGCTCTTCTTCGGTGAGCTTGCGGCCCGCGTGCTTCTTGCGGACGTAGAGGTCGACCAGCCAGCGCACCATGCCGCCCGCGAAGATGGGCGTCGACGAGGACAGCGGCAGGTAGACGCCGACCGCGAAGGCCAGCGAGGGAATGCCAGCCATCTCGAGCGTGAGCGCGATCATCACGCCCAGCAGCACCAGGCCCCACGGCAGCTGCCGGTTGAGGATGCCCTTGATGATGTACGACATCAGGGTCGCCTTCGGCGCGTTGAACTTGGTGACCTTCGAGCCGTCGGGGCGCTCGCGGTGGATGCCGTTAATGCCCGGGTCGATCAGGTACGCGGCAGCGCCCGTCTCGTCGACCAGGTACTTACCGGCCGGGCCGTTGACGGCGTCGGGCTTCTGCCAGACGAAGAGCTCACGGGGGTCCGCGTCGCCCTGGGGGCCCAGGAGCTTTTCCTTCTTCGTCAGCTGCGAGACATCGGTGCGAAGGTCCTTGCCGAACGTGCGGCGAATCACCATCACCGGGGCCTTCGTCTTCGGGTCGACCAGGTACTCGCCGGGAAGCAGCTCGCCTTCCTGCTCCTTGAACTGAACGAGGCGGTACTCGGCCTTTTCCATCGGCATGTCGCCCTCGTACAGGGGCAGGGCGGCATAGCGATCTTCAGCCAGCGGCACCGGCTCGGCGACGTGCTCGAAGCTCACCGGGGTGACGTAGACGGTGGCCGCCTCGTTGAGCTTCAACAGAATGGGGCCGAGGGCGAGGGCGGAAGCCAGCGCTCCGATGAGAATGGCGACCTGCTGGTGGCGCGGGGTGGCGCCGATGAGGAAGCCCGTCTTCAAGTCCTGCGAGGTGGTGCCGCCGTTGGAGGCCGCGATGCAGACGATGGCTCCGACCGAGAGGGCGGTGACGTAGTAGCTCGGCCCCGTCCACCCGATGATGAGGAAGATCGCGCACGTCAGCAGCAGCGTGGCGACCGTCATTCCGGAAATCGGGTTCGACGACGAGCCGATTTCGCCGGTGAGGCGCGAGCTGACGGTGACGAAGATGAAGCCGAAGATGACGATCAGCAGCGCGCCGCCGATGTTCATGTGCAGCGGGGGGGCGATCACGATCGCAGCCAGCAGGATGACGAGGCCGATCACCACGAACTTGATCGACAGGTCGCGGTCGGTGCGAAGGCCTGCGTTCGCGGCCGGGGCCGACGACTTCTTGCCGATGACGCCGAGGTCGACGAGTCCGCCGCGAAGGCCCTGCCAGATGGTGGGCAGCGCGCGACCGAGGCTGATGATGCCGCCCGCCGCCACAGCGCCCGCGCCGATGTAGAGCACGTACGCGCCGCGAATCTCGTCAGGGCCCATCTGCCCAATCGGAATCGAGCCCGGAGCGACGGGCAGCAGGTTCCCTTCACCGAAGAAGGCGATCGCCGGAATCAGCACGAGGTAGGCGAGCACGCCGCCCGCGCACATCACTGCCGCGATGCGCGGGCCGATGATGTAGCCGACGCCGAGCAGCTCGGGAGAGATCTCGGAGGCGATCGAGCCGCTCTTCAATGGGGCGCCGAAGATCTTCTCGGGCACTTCCTTCCAGAGTTTGAAGGCCGACATCGCCGTCTTGTAGAGGAGGCCAATCGCGAAGCCGGCAAAGATGGTCTTGCCGCCGCTGACTTCGACCGCGCCAGTGTCGCTCTGCGCCGCGGCTGCCCGCGACTCGTCCGACGCGCCCGCCTTCAGCACTTCCGCGCAGGCCGTGCCTTCGGGGTACTTGAGGATGCCGTGCTGTTCGACGATCAGCGCGCGCCGCAGGGGGATCATCATCAGAATCCCGAGCAGGCCACCCAGCACCGCCACCAGCGCGACCCGGGTGAACTCGAGGTCGAAGCCCAGGATCATGATCGCCGGCATCGTCACGCCGACGCCGAAGGCAATCGACTCGCCCGCCGACCCTGCCGTCTGCACGATGTTGTTCTCGAGAATCGTCCGGTTCCGCACGCCGAACTTCGAGAGCACGCGGAAGAGGGCAATCGAGATGACGGCGACCGGAATCGACGCGCTGACCGTCAGCCCGACCTTGAGCACCAGGTACAGCGACGAAGCGCCGAACACCATGCCGAGCAGGGTGCCCGTGATCAGCGGCACCACGCCCAGCTCGGCCAGGTTCGCCGATGCAGGAATGTAGGGTTTGAAGCTGTGCCCGGCGGGGGTCGCTTCGGTCGAGGTCGTTGACTGCGGGGTCTCTGACATGGGGCGGCGCTTTACCGCTTTTCAGCGGATGGCGTCACGCAACCTGCGGGTCAGCACCTTGATGATCCCCATCGCGATCTCGGGCTTCTCGCTCATGATGTCCTGGAAGTCTTCCCGGGTGATCTTGAGCAGGGCCGTTTCAGTCAGTGACGTGACGGTGGCCGAACGCGGGGCGGCATCGAGAATCGCCATCTCGCCGAAGCACTCGCGCTCGCCCAGCTCGGCGATCACGCGGTCGGCCTTGTGGACCCGGACCTTGCCGTCGATGACCAGGTACAGCGCGTCGCCGGCCTCACCTTCGGCGAAGATTTCGTCGCCCTGCTCGCGGTTCTCTTCCTGGGAAATCAGCGCCACCTGCGCCAGGTCTTCCCCGGGGATCTGTGAGAACAGATCGATCGACTTCAGGAAAAGAACCTTCTCGACGGTGGAGATCATCGGGCCGCGGGCGACGCTAATACGGTAGGGAAGGGTATGGACTGGAAACTCCTCGCGACCACCTTTGCCGCTGTCTTCATCGCCGAGCTCGGAGACAAGACCCAGCTGGCCACCCTCTCGTTCGCGGCCTCGGGCAGCTCGCGCTGGGTGGTGTTCCTCGGCTCAGCGGGGGCGCTGGTCTGCACCAGCGCGATCGCCGTCTTCGCAGGTGAGGCGATCACCCGGGTGGTTTCACCGCGAACGCTTCAGCGCGCGGCCGGCTTCTTGTTCCTGATCATCGGCGCGTGGATTCTGTACACCGCGTTCAGCCCGGCGTCTGTGCCGCCCGCCGCGAGCTGATCAACGCCGCCTGCCGGCGAACCACCGGGGCCTCGTCGCGCAGCCGCTTCTCGGCGATCTCCCACGCCCTTTCAGGCGAACGGGAATCGAGCACCACCAGGCTGATCTCGCGCACCACCGCGCTGCTGTCGCCCGAGCTGTGCGCCATCATGTCGTTCAGCTCGGGCGGCGGCTCGCCCACCAGCGAAAGGCACCACACGGCACACGCCCGCACCCACGCCGTCTCGTCGCGGCACAGATCGATCAGCACCTGGCGCGGTTCCTTCTTTGGCAGCTCGTACAGGCCCGCGACGAGCTTCAAGCGATCGACGCGGGGCAGGTCGTCCAGCAGCGGCAGGAACCGGCGCTTGAGCTCGCGGCCCAGCAGGTTGTCGAGCAGCTCGACCGCGTTCGCCCTTCGCCGCGGAGCGTCCTGCGCTGCCGCGTCGTGAATGCCCGCGTGAATCTGTTCCATGTCGGCGTCGGGGAAGAGCACCGCCAGCAGCAGGAAGATGCGGCGCTCGATCTGGCTGACCTTCTCGACCATCGCCGACGCGAGCAGCGCGCGGGCGGCGGGCTCTCCTGACCGCGGGGTGTCCGCATTGGGGCCCAGCGTCAGGCCCAGCGTCTCGGCCTGGGTCAGCGTCACGTACGCGCGCTCGAGCTCGCTTTCCAGCGCCTGTTCGACGGGCTTGCGGTCGACCAGCAACAACCGCCGGCCCTTCACCGCGCGGGCGAGCGCCTTGTACATGCGGGCACGCAGCTCTTCGTCGGGCTCTTCGAGATAGCGGGTGATGACGTCGACGGACTCGGTGGTGCCCAGCCGGCCCAGCACGCGCGAGACGGCGCGGCGAATCGCGGGGTCTTCCAGTGAGTTCGAGAGCACCTTCGACAAGGTGGGGATCACGCTCGACCCGTAGGCGGTGAGGGCGGTGACGGCCTCGCGCGTGGTCTCGATCGACTGCGTCCGGTAGATCAAAGGAATGACGAACTCGGGGCTCTTCAAGACACCCGCGGCGTTGATCGCGTGGCGGCGCACGCGCGGGTCGGGGTCGTTCATCAGCTGCAGCACCGGCTGGTAGAAGTTCTTCACCCCGACCGCGCCCAGCACTTGCGCCGCGTGCTCGCGCATCACCGCAATCGGGTTGTCGATCAGCGCCTTCAGCGCCTCGGCCGCGACGAGGACGCCGTCGAGTCCGCCGTACTTGATCATGCCGGTGACCGCGGCGCTGCGGATGCGCGGATCTGGGTCGGCGAGGAAGGGGCGCACGCTGCGCACGGCCTTGTCGCGACCGATGGCGCAGAAGGCGTCGACGGCCGACGCGCGAACGCCGGGGTCGGGATCTTCGAAGCGACGGAACACCGAGTTGGCGAACCGCATCGTCTGGCGGCGCGCGTAGTACTCGCAGGCGGCGGTGCGGATCTCGGGCGACGGGTGCTCGAGCAGGAGCTCGACCCGGTGATCCAGCTGGATGTTCTCGAGGTGCGGCAGGAGCAGCAGCGCGTTCAGGACTTCGCGCGGATCCGTGCTCTCCAACGCCTTCACCAGCACGTTGTTCGTCGAACCGTCGATCACCTTGTAGCGGGCCGACTCGAGGTCGAGGCGCCGGCTCTTCAGGTTGTCCTGAAGTGATTTGATGTAGTGCGCGCGCAGCTTCAGCACGACCGCGATCCAGAGCGCGGTGAGGGCCAGCGAAAGGAACGCGACCATCCTTGGCGCGCCACCGAACCATGCCTTGTAGGCAGCGAGGGTGAGGCCGGCGAGGCCGATCGCGCACGGCTTGATCACGCCGTCGATGAACGCCTTTGCCTGCACGCGCGCCTGCGACGGCACCGGCAGGTAGAGGATCTGCGTCGTGGCGTCGTTGATCGAATAACGGAACAGCGTGTCGCCGCCTTTCGCGATCGACGCCGCCCACAACGCCCCGAACAGCAACAGCGCCGAGTTGCCGAGGGCGAGCGACAGGGGAAGCACCGCCAGCGAGCCCACCACTCCGGCGCGGTTCAGCAGCTTGCTCGTGCCGAACAGCTGCAGGCCCAACGCGAGCACGCCGATCACCGCGCTGAAGTAGCTGAAGAAGGCCGCCAGCTCGTTGGTCTTGAAGGTCTGGTTCGCGATCACCTTGAACTGGAAGTCGACCAGGGTGGTGGTGAAGAAAGTGACCGCGGCGAGCATCGCGACCGTGCGCAGGTGGCCAGACGCCATCACCTTCGCGGCTCCACCCGTGCGCTTGGCGGCGCTCGGCTTTCCACTGGCCGCCTTTGCGAAAAGCCGCTGCTTGCCCAGGGTGCCGCCGGCGAAGCTGGCCGCTCCGGTGCCGACGAGCAGCACGGTGCAGAAGAGCAGCAGGGCAGGGGCGCCGAAGGTGGTCGCGATCTTCGCCCCGAGAAGTCCCGCGACGATGTTGGCCGCAGTGCCGCCAGCGCCGATCAGGCCGTACAGCCGCTTGGCTTCTCGCGCGTTGAAGAGCTCGTTCGCCAGCGTCCAGAACTGCACCAGCGCCAGCGCGCCCATCACTTCGACGTAGACGTAGAGCGCCGTGTACAGCCAGGTGCTGTGGCTCTTCTCGACGAACCAGAAGCCCGCGAACATCACCGAGAAGAGCGCCGCGGTACCGACGGCCATGCGATCGCGGCGAACCCGAATCGCCAGCTTCCCGTAGAGCAGCCCCGACGCCGTGACCGCGATCGCCGAGAACACGTACATCCACGCCAGTTGTTCTTTGTCGCCGTACTGCAGGAACAACGTGTCGCGCACCGTTCGCCCGGTGAGAAACGCGCCGACCGCGAAGAAGCTGTGGAGGAACAGCGCCAGCGTCAGCCGGCCTTCACCCCTGCGCACCGGCAGCAGCATCTCGACGAGGCGGAGGAACACGGGCGCTGAAACTTAGCCCCACCCGGTGGTCAGGTGGCGGGGCGAATCGCGGCCAATAGCCTTCCGCGTTCTTCGGATGCGACCGGCTTCCCTCCAAAGCGCGCGAAGAGGTAGGCGCGGGTCGCCTTCGTCACGGCCGGAGCGAGGGGGTGCGACGACGACGCCAGCCGCGCCGCCAGCTGTTCGATCGCTTCTCCGTCGAGCCGGGCGATGCCTGCCCGCCGCAGCGCCCTTTCGAGCTGCTCGAGGAAGTTGGCGGCCGGGTGGGGCCTCGCGACGGCGCTGCGCATCACGCGTCGGGTCACGAAGAAGATGACCAGGCCTGCGAGCGCCGCCGCGACGAAGGCGCGCAACGGCGGAACCGAAGCGGTAGGCGCGGCGCTGGGGGCGTCGTCATTCGCGGCGCCGCGCGGAGGCCGAACCAGCGCGCGGGCGATCGCCAGTTGATCCTGAAACGAGTAGTCGACGACGCGCGCCCGCCACCAGTCTTCCAGCGCCTCGTATGTCGACGTCAGCCACTGCAAGGCGAGCATCGCCTGCGTGCTTCGCGCGGCGTCCGGCGTCGCGTCGATCGTCTCCCAGCCGCGGCCCGGCACGAAGACCTGGGTCCACGCGTGGGCGTCACCGGCCCGGACCACGTACAGCGCCCCGACGCGCTCGCCGCCGAAGAAGCCTGCCGCCACCCGCGCCGCGAAGCCCTGCGTGCGGAGCATCACCGCCAGCGCCGTCGCGAAGTGCTCGCAGTGGCCTTCTTTGCGAGTGAAGAGGAAGTCGGCCAGCGGGTCGGCCACCTCGCCGGGCAGCTCGAGCGTGTAGCCGTAGTTGCTGCGCAAGTGGTCGGCGAGCTTCGTGCCTGCCAGGAAGGGGTTGCGCTCGTTGCCCACCACGCGGGCCGCGAGCTTCGCCACCTCGGGGCTCACCGTCTCGGGCAGCCGGGTGTAGCGCGCGACGTCGGTCAGCTCTTTCTCGCCGCTGTACTTGCCGCTGGGACGGCTGAAGGCGGTGTACGTGTAGCTGTTGGCGCCGTCGGCGAAGTGCACCTCTTCGTCTTCGAGCCGCACCAGGCCCGTGCGCTGGCTGCCGGACGTCTGCAGCATCACCGCGTTGTTGAACATCACCGGCGTCTGAAGGCCGACCAGCGTGCGCGCGCCGTAGGCGGGCAACAGCTCGATCTGCTGCTGCACCATGCCCTGCTGGCCGTCTTCGAGGAACACCTGCCCGCGGGCCCTCTGCTCGACGCCGTTGCCCTTCCACTCGCGGCCATCGAACGTGTCGAAGGTGCGGCCGACCCAATACTGATCGAGGTTGTCGACCCTCGGGTCGGGGCTGATGCGCGCGCGCATCACGATGCGGGGGCTGGTCTTGATGTCGCCGCCGCCGCCCAGCCGCACGCGATCCGACATGCCGGTGGTGCCGCCGAAGCCGGGGGTCGATCGCCGCGCGGCAAAGTTCCACGAGAGGCGGGGGAAGAGGACGAAGAAGAGGACGCCGCCCACCAGCGCGAGGCCGACGCCCAGGCTCAGCCGCTGCAGCGCGGGCCGAACGGGCAGATCGCCCTCGATGCGCACCGGGCCTTCGAGCACGAGCAGCCCGATCGACAGCGTCGAGGTGATTGCGAACGCTGCGAGGCAGGCCGCGAACCAGAGTTCGCCCGTCAGCGCCGCGCCGCCCGCGAGGGTGAGCAGGCTGGTCAGGTGCACCTGGTGATCGGTGCTGGCCGTGGGCTCGGACAACAGGCGATGCGCGGTGACCAGCGTGGCGAAGCTGCAAGCGGCGACGACGAGGTCGAGCCCCCCGCGAAACACCGAGCCGAAGATCAAGAGCGCCGCGAGCAGCAGCACCACCACCGACCAGACGGTGCGCCCCGACAACGGGCGGAAGTTGGCGATCGAGATCGCAAAGGCGATGAAGAACGCGAGCATCGCCCAGACGGGCACCGCCCCCGAGAGCGCGACGGAACCGAAGGCCGACAGAGCGGCTCCATCGCGAAGCAGCAGGCGGGTGCGCGTGCGGCGGGTCGCGATCAAGTGCCCGCCTCTTCGTGGCCGACCCAGGCCAGGGCCGACAAGAGCCGCCTTTCCTGGCCCGGGCCACTGGCGGGACGCAGGCGCATCGTGCCCGTGTCGAGGCCGACCTCGTGACCGCGCAGCAGCAGCCGCTGACTCAGCGCCGCCGCCTCTTCACACCGCGCTTCCAGCGCTTCGCCCGTCAGATCCTCGTCGACGTCGAGCATGAACTGCCGCGTGTCTTCGCGCTCGCGTTCGACCTTCAGCAACTTCCCCGCGGTCGCGCTCTTCAGCCAGTGCACGCGGCGTGCGTCTTCGCCCGGGCTCAGCTCGCGCAGGCCCAGCACATCGCCGGTGCCGTCGCGCCGCCGCGGGTTGCCGCCATCGCCGAGCAGCCGCCCTTCGCGTTCCGACGGCTCGTCGCAGACGAACCCGCGCCGGGGGTAGATGAGCAGCTGGTCTTCGATGTCGAGCACGCGCGTCTTGGCGAAGAGCCCCAGAGGGAAGGTCGTCGTGACCTTGAGGCCTTTGAGCTTCAACGGCCCACGCCTCGCCGCCACACAGTCGGCGCGCACCGTCACTTCTTCCTGCGCGACGGTCGGGATCCACACCATGCCCGCGACCTGCGAGTTCTCTTCGGCGAGCTCCAACGCGAAGCTTCTGCCCGACGTGCGCCGCACCTGGTACCGCATCGCGAAGGGCTCGCCCGCCGACGCCGAGCCCGGCAGCACGCGGCGAATGCGCAGGTGGCGAAGGCTGCGCTCGGACAACACGCCCGACGCGACGATCAGGCTCAGCAGGAATCCGAGCACCAGGTACAGCAGGTTGTTGCCGGTGTTCAGGGCGCCGAGGCCCACCCCCATCGTGATCACCAGGTAGGTGCGGCCCACCCGGGTGATGATCATCGTGCGCGGCAGCTTCCACCGCGATCGCAAGCGTCGAAACATGCCTACCTGGGGACGGGGATCTTCCGGGCGATCTCTTCGAGCAGGTGCGCCGCTTCGTCGCGGCTGAAGGTGCCCTGCACCGCGCTCTTGAGCAGCAACCGGTGTGACAGCGCCGGAGCGAGCACGGTTCTGACATCGCCCGGCGTCGCGAAATCGCGGTCGTCCCACAGCGCCCACGCGCGCGCGGCCGCCATCAGCGACAGCACCGCGCGCGTCGAGGCGCCTCTTTCGATCTCGTGATGCTCACGCGTGGCTCCTGACAGCCGCACCGCGTAGTCCGCCACTGCCGCGTCGACCTTCACCGCGTCGGCGGCGCTCTGGACCTGGGAGAGATCGTGCCGCGAGGCGACGGGCATCATCCCCGCGAGTGGATCCGCGCGACGGGTCTGCAGCAGCTGCGACTCGACCTCGGGCGACAGATGCCCCAGCGAGATCCGCATCAGGAAACGGTCGAGCTGCGAGTCGGGCAGAGGGTAGGTGCCCGAGAGATCGATGGGGTTCTGGGTCGCGATCACCGTGAACGGCGCGGGCAGAAGATGCGTCACGCCGTCGATGCTGACCTGGCCCTGGCCCATCGCCTCGAGCAGCGCCGACTGGGTGCGCGGCGGCGCGCGGTTGAGCTCGTCGGCGAGCACCAGGTGGTGAAACAACGGGCCGGGGCGGAAGTCGAAGCTCGCGTCGGCGGCGCGGAAGATCTGCACCCCGAGGATGTCGCTGGGCAGCAGGTCAGCGGTGAACTGGATGCGCGCGAAAGACAGCGCCAGCGATCGCGCGAGCCCCTCGGCCAGCGTCGTCTTCCCCACCCCCGGCACGTCTTCGAGCAGCAGGTGGCCACGGGCGGCGAGGGTGGTGATCGCGAGCTTCGTCTGCTGCGGCTTGCCGAGCACCACCCGCCCGACGTTGGCGGCGAGGCGCTCGAGCAGCACGCGGGGTGCAACGGCGTTGGTGAGAGGAAGAGTGCTCATCTTTAAGGGGGCGGCGAGTGTAACCTCAACCAGACGCCATGGGACGCATTCGGGTTCTCTCGCCAGAGCTCATCAACCAGATTGCAGCGGGCGAGGTCGTCGAACGGCCGGCCTCGGTCGTGAAAGAGCTGGCCGAGAACTCCGTCGACGCGGGCGCCACCAACATCCACGTCGAGCTCTCGGGTGGCGGGCTGCAGCTGATCCGGGTGATCGACGACGGCGTCGGCATGTCGCCTTCCGAGGCGGTGCTCGCACTGGAGCGCCACGCCACCAGCAAGCTGGTCGACGCGGCGGGGCTCTTTCAGATCTTCACCAAGGGGTTCCGCGGTGAGGCGCTGCCGGCGATCGCGTCGGTGTCGAAGTTCGTGCTCCACACGTCTGAACAAGACGCAGCCGTCGGAGTGCGCATCGAGATCGACGGCGGCGGCCCGCTGCGCCAGGTGGAAGCGGCCGCTGCGCACGGGACGCGGATCGAAGTGGAAGATCTGTTCTTCAATGTCCCCGCACGGCGGAAGTTCTTGAAGCGCGAGCAGACCGAGCTGGTGCACTGCGAAGAGGCGATGATCCGTCTCGCGCTGGCCCACCCCGAGGTCGGGTTCTTTCTGTCGCACGACGGGCGGGCGCTGCTGGCCGCTCCAGCCGCGGTCGAGGATCCGGCCGAACGCATCGCCGCCGCGCTGGGCGCCGAGGTGCACCCCCATCTGCTCGCGGTGGCCGAGGCCCGGCTCGGGGTGAAGATCAGCGGCCACGTCGCCTCGCCCGAGTTCACCCAGTCGAACGCGCGCGGCCTCTACACCTTCGTCAACCGCCGCTACATTCGCGATCGCGGGGTGAACTTCGCGGTGCAGCGCGCGTTTCAGGAGTCTCTGCCGCCCGGCCGCCAGCCCGTGGCCGTGCTGTTCATCGAGCTCGACCCGTCGCAGGTCGACGTCAACGTGCACCCGCAGAAGCTCGAGGTGCGGTTCGCCGACCCGCGCGGAGTTCAGGAAGCGCTGATCGCCGGGATCTCGAAGGCGCTGAAGGGCGCTCCGTGGCGGCAGGGCGATGCTGCGGCGGTGCCCGACGAGGCGCACTACGCGCAGGCGGTTGATCGGTTCCTCGCCCGCGCGCAGACACCTGCCGCTTTCCTCGAGACGCCGCCAGGGCTCGGGCTGTCTTTCGGGCAGGCGCGGCCGGGCATCAACGAGGCGCCGCCCCCCGGCTACTTCGGGCGGCTGCGCTTCATCGGTGGGCTCGCCCAGCGGCTGTGGGTCTGCGAGGCGCCGGGCGGAACGCTGGTGGTGATCGACCCCCGGTCGGCGATGGAGCGCGTCTTTCTTCACCAGCTGCGCGACACCCAGCCGACGCTCTTCTCTTCCACCGTCGAGCTGCCGCAGCCCGAGCTCGGCCTCGTCACCGACGGCGCCGAGGTGCTGGCCGAGCTGGGCCTCCACGTCGAGCCCTTCGGCGGCAACACGGTCACCGTCTCGTCCCTGCCCGCGATGCTCGAGGCGGCCGACCTGCGGCAGCTGCTCATCGACCTCGCGCCTGCACTGGACGATCTGCCCAAAGCGCTCAGCCTCATCGCCAGCCATGCGGCGGCGGCTCAGGTGCGGCCCTTCACCCACGAAGAGGCCCACGCGCTGCTCAAGCGCCTCGACGACGCCGACTTCACCGCCTGCTGCCTTCACCCGAAGGTCGTCGTCCGCGAGGTGCCGCTGCTCGAGCTGCTCGCCGGCACGGAAAATTGACCGATCGCCGCGCGCTGCTACCGTCTGCGACACCGCTGTAGCGCACGGGGGCACCATGCTCGGAGTCATCACCGGCCGCGACGTCTTGAAGAACTCGAGGTTGATTTGGCGCGAGTTCGGCCCGCGCTGCCTGTTGCGTTGCTTCGTCGCTTGCGCCCTCGGGCCGAAGACCACCTTCCTCACCATCGCTTTCAAGAAATGAACCCTCAAAACGAACTCGCCCTCGCCGCTGTGTCCCAGGCTGTGCCCGTCGGCTACGCCGAGAAGGCGATGGCGTCGTTGATGCAACTCCACTCCGAGCTGATGGATGAGAAGGAACGCCGGGTCGAGCTGTTCCGCCGCCTGATGGAGAAGGAACAGGCGCTGGCGGAAATGAAGATGTACGTGAAGCTGCTGGAAGAGAAGGCCGCCGCCGCGTCGGCGCCGCCTCCCCGGGAGCCGCTGAGGGTCGCGCCGCGGCCTGCGCCCGTCACTCCGCCGCCGCCGCACGTCCCTCCGGTGGTGCCTTTCGTCGCGCGCGGGGCGCCGGTTCGCCCGGTCGCGACGCCACGCCCGGTGCCCGACGGCTGGAAGACGTGGTGATCCGCGCTCTTGTTGTGGCCGCGTTCTTGGCGGCTTCGGCCGCCGCGGCGCAGGAAGATTCGGAGCAACGCACGGTGCAGGGCATGGGCCGCGTCGCGATTCAGGCGGGCTACCGCTACACCTTCAACGGCGAGTTCATGGCGCGCGCGGCGAAGCTCGGCCACCCCGTCGAGGGCGGCATGCCCGGCGGCCCAGGCTTCGCGGCGAGCTTCGGCTACGCCCCGCTGGATTGGATCGAGGCGACCATCGACGCGCTGGTGGGGTTCGAGAGCTTCCGCGTGCAGGGCTACGGCACCTTCACCTCGACCACTTACGGCGCGCTGCTGGGCGTGCGCTTCACGAAGATGGACTTCCCTTTTCGCGGCCTCGTCCCGTACGTCGGCATTCAGCTGGGGCCGATGCTGTCTTTCGTGACGAGCAAGTCGGTACAGAACGCCGAACGCCTGAACACCGCGTACTCGATCAATGCGGGCTTCGCGGTGCGCTTCTCGAGCCGGTGGGCGGTGGGGCTGGATGCGCGCTACCTGCTGGCGACCCGCGGCGACGTGCCCGAGATCGCCACCATCGACGGCGGTGGGCTGTGGGTGGCGCTGTCGCTGACCTACTTTATTCCCGCAGGTCCCAAGGATCCTCTGGGCGGCATGTTGTAAGAGCGACCCATGGCGAACGAGCTGGCCGACAAGGGCCTCGAAGAAATCCGCAGGGAAGTGATCGAGGGAAGAAACCTCGTCATCAAGACGGACAACCAGCTGAAGACGCTTCACGCCGAGCTCAAGCTCGTCGGCAAGCGCCAGGAAGACTTTCAACGCCGCCAGTGGATCTCGTCGGCGGTGGCGTACGTGGTCTTCGCCGGCCTCTGCGTCGCCGGCGCGATCGCGATCTCGAACGCAAAGACTGCGTCGGCCGGTGCCGACCGCGAGCGCTTCGAGAAGCAGGTCAAAGAGCTCTCGGCGCAAATCGACCAGCTGAAGGCCGCCGACGCGACGCTCGCCGCCAACGAGCGCACCGCGAACGAGGTCTACAAGCTGATGAGCCAGGGGCAGGGTGACGATCGCCTCAAGGGCATCGATGCGCTGGCGAAGGTCGACCAGACGAAGCTGTCGCCTTTCGCGCGCGCAGTGCTGGCCGACCGGGCGACGCTGCTGCGCAAAGAAGTCGGCGCCGCTTTCCTCGAGCGCGGCAAGTCGGCCTTCCGCCGGCAGGACTACCCGGCCACCGTCACCGAGCTCACGCGCTTCATGGCGATGAACCCGGTCGAAGAGGACGCGGTCGACGCGTCGTACTTCCTCGGCAACGCGCTCATCCAGACGCGCAAGGCCGACGAAGCGGTGCCCTACCTGCAGCGTTACATCGCCGGCGACAAGCGGGCGAAGAACCGCGACTACGCGATGCTGATGCTGGTGCAGGCGCTGGACGCCAGCGGGCAGCGCGACAAGGCGGCCGAGACGGCGCGCGACGCAGTGAACACCTACCCGAGCAGCGAGTTCTCGGGCTCCTTCCGGAGTCGGCTGTCGCGCAAGGATCCGGCGGCTCCCGCAGCGCCGGCCGCAGCGCCTGCCGCGGTTCCCGCCAAGACCAACTAGCGCCATGTCCGCGCCGCTGAGCCCTGAAGAAAAGCGCCGTTACCGGCCCTACCGCGGGCTGGCGTGGGGCCTCTACATCTTCTTCGCGGTCGCCTTCTCGTTGGCGATCACGATCAACGTGGTGCGTTCGACGCTGGCGATGACGCCCGAGAAGCCGCCGGCCAGCAACGCGCTGATGGAGGCCGACGCCTGTGTCGCGGTCGCCCGGGCGCTGTGGGCCGAGCTCGACCACCGCCGCAACTCGCTGTCGGACCCGAACGACGGTGGCTCGGTGCGCCGCGTCGACGTCGACTGGACGGCCTTCCGCCTCGAGTGGCTGACCCGGCACAACGCCGCCGCGAGCCGCTGCGGAGGCGATGGCGCTGATCGCGTGCCGCTGAAGCGGATCTACAAAGAGCTCGATACGGTGATGGATTTGTACACGACGAACGCGGTGCAGTTCGCCGGCGAAGTCGGGCCCACGCTCGATGCGCTGCGCGCCGACCTGAACGCCTACAAGCCTTAGCGACTCACTTCGTCGGCAGCACGATCTGGTAGCCACCCATCGCGTCGGTCACCGACTCGCCCAGCAGCAGCGACGTCGGGACCCCGCGCACCGAGCTGACCCGGAAGTAGCGCACCGTCGCGTTCTCGACCGTCTGCATCACGCCGGTGTTGGCGTTGGGCGCGCTGATCGTACCGGTCACCTTGCGGCCCTTGCGAAGGATCGATTCCCTGGTGTCGACAGTGCGGGAAGGCGTGCCGGCGTCCAGCGACTCTGAGGCCGTCAGCCGGACCTCGACGACGCGGGTGGTGCGCGGCAGGTCTTCGCCGGGGATGAAGTCGAGCTGGTAGACGGCGGGGTCGAGCTCGATCCGGAAGCGGCCCGATTCGTCGGTGAAGACCTCGCTCTCGCCCGACGGAAGCGGCAGCTTCGGAGCGTCCTTCAGCCGCTCGAGCGCCCTTGCCACCACCCGGGTTCCCGTCATCGCGACGGTGCCGTCGGGGCGAAGCACCGTGCCGATCACCGAGATCTTGTCGGGGCAGGTAACCGTCGCGTCCATCGTGCTGGTGACCTCGAGGCGCGGCAGGCCGGGCGGGCCGACGAGGGCGCGCGCGGTGGCCTGGGTCACGCCGGCCGCTCCGTTCGGAGGAGGCACGACGGTGAGCGCATAAGCACCGTCGACCGAGCTGGGCAGCAGGTCGACGCGGAACTGGCCCTTCGCGTCGGTCAGCACCGCCTTCGACTGGAAGGTGCCGCCGCCACCCACGAGGCCTTCGAGCGACACCAGCGCGAAGGCCACGGGCTCGCCACCCGTCGTCTTCACGAAGCCCGGCAGCTGCGGCAGCGGGTCGCCGAACTCGCCCAGCTGCAGGCGAATCAGGGGCTCCAGTGGCACGGCGAGCCTGAAGGTCTTCGACGGCACCAGGGTGCCCGGCACGCGGGGCGTCGCCGTCACGTCGAAGGCCTGCGACTGCTTCGCGTCGGGCGAGACGAAGAGGACGAAGTCGCCCTCGCTGGTCACCGGCACGCGCTGCGACAGCGGCCGCCGGGTCACGCTCTCGAAGGCCTGGATGTCCATCGCCTGGCCCACCGGAATCTCGGGGCTCGCGCCGGACTCGACGCGCTTGAGCAGCCGGCCCGCGACGACCAGGGTGTCGGCCTGCGCCGGGAAAGAGAAGCTCAGGGCTGCGCTGGCGCCGGGCTTCACGCTGACCTCGGCCATCACGGGCGGCACCGACTGGTCGGCCGTTTCGGCAGTGACGGTGAAGGTGCCTGCGCCGACGGGAAGCGAGTACGTGCCACGCTCGGGCTTGATGAAGGTGTCCTGGTAGGTGCGGACGACGGCGGGGATTAGATCGCTGCTGCCGCGCAGCCGCACCGTCACCGCGCTCGAATAGTTGAGGCCGTCGCGCACGAACTCGCCCGCGACGCGCGCCGGTGCGATCTCGAAAGAGTTCGACGTCTTGAAGCCGCCATCGACGATCTGAAAGTCCTGCGCCAGCTGGCCCAGACGGGTGTTGCCCTGCACTTCGACCACCAGCCCGCCGCCCGGGTCGCCGCAGCCCTGCAGCGGGAAGCAGATCTCGTTCTCGCCGCAGTCGGAGTCTTCCGCGCACGGCGGTACGTAGGGCTGAGAGGGCGAAAGCGCGCAGCGTGCCAGCCCCAGCAGCAGCAGGGCAGGGAGCAGGCGTGAAGCGTGGGTCAGCATCCGCAGTTGCATGGGGTCAAATCGGTGAAGACCTGCCAGGTGTATTGGCTGGTGCTGGTGAGGTATTCGACCGAGCCGCCATCGGGCAGAGGGATCAACTCCTTGGTCATTTCGATGCCTTCGGCCGGAAACTGGCGGTCAGCCACCACCACGGTGACGTCGTGGGTGCCGGAGACGCGAAGGTTGGTCATCGTGTAGAGCTGGTTGACCGGGCGCGCGATGCCGCGCTTTTCCGAGCTCGAGCCCAAGCCAGTGCCATTCAGCGGCACCGACAGGAACTTCCCGTCGTCGTCCACGAACCACCGCGTCGACACCACGTCGCCGAGATCAGGATCTTCCACCACGATTTCGAAGGGGCGCTCCAGACAGGTCAGGCAGTCGCAGCCAGCGCCGAGTCGAATGTTGAACCCACGCATTTTGGGCCTTGCCGATTCGGCCACCAGCTTCGGCGTCGTGTTCTTCTTCTGAGGCAGGTCTGGCAGCACGGGGTCGTCCTGGGGAATCAGACAGCCTTGCACCAGCAAGGCAGCCACAGCACCCCAAAGCAATCGGCCGGCCATGACGTTAAGGTCGCGCATGTCGAGTAGTTTCATTGGCTTAAAATACGTCAAGCCTCTTCGTACTCTGTCTCTGGTGGCATAGATGGGTCGCCCTTCTCACCTTCAAGTTTCTCGAGGTGGCGGAAAATGGTGCGGGGGTCGACGCCAAGGTCTTTGGCGGTCTTGGTGCGGTTGCCGCCGTTCCGGTCGAGGACTTTGTTGATGTAGTCCTTCTGCCATTCTTCGCGGGCCTGGGCCAACGGGAGGATGGGGTCGAAGTTCTCGGGCCGCAGGTCGAGATCCTCAGGCGACAGCTGCGGCTTGTCGGCGAGCACGACTGCTTTCTTCAACCGGTTCTCCAGCTCGCGAATGTTGCCGGGCCAGGGGTACTTGCGCATCGCCACCGCGCACGCAGCGGTGAAGCCGCGGGCCTTCGAGTTGAAGTCCTTGCCGTAGCGCTTGAGGAACCAGGTCGCGAGCAGCTGCAGGTCGTCGCCGCGATCGCGCAGCGGCGGCAGCTTTAGCGTGACGACGTTGATGCGGAAGAAGAGGTCTTCGCGGAACTGGCCCTTCTTCACTTCGTCTTCCAGGGTCCGGTTGCTCGCGGCGACGACGCGGATGTCGACCAGCTCGCCGCGGTTGTCGCCGACCTTGTAGACGATCTTTTCCTGCAGGGCGCGCAGCAGCTTCACCTGCAGCTGCAGCGGCATCTCGCCGATCTCGTCGAGGAACAGCGTGCCGCCAATCGCCGCCTGGAACTTGCCCTGCTTGGTGGCCACCGCTCCGGTGAATGCGCCCTTCACGTGGCCGAAGAGCTCGCTTTCCAGAAGGTTCTCGGGAATCGCGCCGCAGTTGATGGTGATGAAGGGGCCCTTGTTGCGCGGGCTGCGGTTGTGAAGCTCGCGCGCGATCAGCTCTTTGCCGGTGCCCGTCTCGCCGGCGATCAGCACCGAGATGTCGGTGGGCGCGATCTTGTCGATGCGCTTGTAGACGTCGCGCATGCCCGGGCACGCGCCGATGATCTCGCCGTACTGCTGTTCTTCGGCCTTCTTCTTCAGCTCGAGGTTCTCGACCTTGAGATCATTGACCAGCATCGCGTTCTGCAGAAGCAGCGACGCCTGGGCGGAAAAGATGGTCAGCGTGTCGAGGCTCTTCTGCTCGAAGCGGTTCACCAGCCGGTCGTTGCCGACGTAGAGCATCCCGAACAGATCGCCGCGGTACATCAGCGGCGCGCACATCACCGACAGCAGCTTCAGGTTCACCACCGATTCCGACGCGTTGAACTCGGGGTCGTCGAGCGCGTCCGAGATGATCAGCGGCTTCATCGACTGCACGACCTTCTTCACGATCGAGTCGGACACCCGGCCTTCGGCATCTTCCAGGTTCTCTTTGAGGATGTTCCGCGCGACGCGCACCTGGGGGTTGCTGCCTTCCATCAGAATCAAGAAGCCCTTGTCGGCGCGGGTGACCTCGATCACCTCGTCCATCAGGCTCTCAAGAATGCGGGGCAGATCGTACGTGTCGAGCAGCTTGTGGCTGAAGGCGGTCAACCGGCGCAGCGCGGCCAGCTCGCGGCCGGGCACTCCCGGCACTTCCGAGGTGTTCGCGTCAGGGTTGCCCGATTCGTCGCGCACCGAACGCGACGAGGTGAGCGCCGGCTGGGCGAGGGGGCTCGCCGCCGTGCCGAACGTCAGCTCGCTGCCGCCCACCTTGATCACGTCGTTGGCGATCAGCAGGTGCTCGTCGCGCTTCTTGCCGTTGACCTGAAACTCGGTCGTGCCGCCCAGCTGGTAGCGGCTGCCGTCGAACATGATGTGCAGCGCCGAGTCGGGCACCGAGGCGTCTTCGAGCTGCACGTCGTTGTCGCCGCCGCGGCCGATGCTGGTGATCCGCTTGAGCAGGTTGACGGTGCGAAGCTTCCCGTCGGGCGTGCGCACTGTGAGGCTGGCCATGGGCTTGACTCCTTAGAAGTTCAGACTGAAGCCGGCACCGAGGCCGCCGGCGGTAGGAAAGAGGAAGAGCTTCGGCAGCGCAGCCTTCGAGGCCGGCGCGAGCCGTTTGAGCTCGGTCGTCACCACCTCGTCTTCGTGGTGAACCAGCGCGTCGGCCACTCCCACCGCCCAGACGGCGTAGAAGGCGCCGCCCGAGGCGTATTTCAGGATCTTCAGGTTGTCCGAGGTGTTCTTCAGCGCCTTGGGGATCCCCCGGACGGTGAAAGAGAAGGGGACGATGCGATCGGTGTACGTGTACGTCTTGTTCTCGTAGAGCTGCTCGATCGCAAAGAAGGCCGCCATGCTGGTGATCGCCAGCACCGCCTCGATCGACGCGAACATCACCGCGAAGCCCGTGCGGCCCTGCTGAAACTGCCCGGCGCCGAAGGGAATGAAGTTCACCATGAAGGCGCGGTGCTCGATGGTGCGCACGGTGATTTCCTGCGCCTGCGACTCGAGCCGGCGGCGCGCCTCTTCGGCCAGCACCCGCACCTTCTCTCGCTCGACCGCCTCGCGCCGCAGTTGCTCTTCGCGCAACGCGATCTGCTGGCGAATCATGTTCAAGCTGTCGGCGTTCTTCTTCTTCACGTCTTCGAAGAGGCGAATCGCCGGCGGCGGGTAGGCGAACGGATCCAGCACGTAGTCGGGGTTCATCTGCAGCAGCGCGAGGAAGTGCTTTTCGGCGCCGGGCACCTCGCCCAGGTTGAAGGCCGACACGCCGGCGTACTTGTGCAACTCGACCCGCTGCACGTCGTTGAAGTTGGCGATCTCCATCGCGTTGCGCGCCCGGTTCAGCGCTTCGCGGTAGTTGCCGGCGTCGAAGTTCTGGCGAACGATCTCGAGCTCGCGATCGGGGACGATCGCCTGCGCCAGCGCTGCGGACGCGAAGAGCCAGACAATCAACGCCCCCCCCCAACCCCTCATTGCGTTCTTGCCTTCCTTTCGATCACCAGCGCCTTGCCTGCGATCACGGGCACGGTGTCTCGCTGCACCGCCTGCCCGTCCTGGGTCACTTCGTAGGTGACGAGGTGCCGCTGTTCTCGCGACCCTTCGGGCGGCGACTGGATGCGGAAGGGATTCGCGCGCGCCTGGCCGACGGTGCGCTGCTCGGCGCCGATGCGGACGATCGCCTCTTCCGGAAAACCATCGAAGGTGACCAGCGACGGCTTCAGCGGCGGGTTAACCCACAGCTCGTTGGCCACGCCCTGCTGCGCGGTGAACTGGGTCGAACGCCCGGCCGGCTCGCAGTGCTCTTCGCAGGTGACGGTGAAGGTGTGCTTCCCCACCGGCAGGTTGAGCTCGAACATCGTCAGCTGTTCTCGCGACCGGGCCGCTCCGTCGACGGACAGGTAGCCGAAGGGGCGCACCTTCACGGTGACCCTCACCAGCTCGGGCCCAGCAGGCAGCACCTTCTTCTCTGGCTTCCCCAGGTTCAGCGGCTTCGGGAGGTCGGTCTTCGCCTCGAGGTCCGGCACCGGCATCATCGCCAGCGGCTCGACCTTCACCGGCAAAGCCGGGGGCGGCGGGAAGACAGACGCCGCCAGCACCACGTCGGTTGGCAGCTGCAGCAGCGGCGGCCGGAAGTCGTCGACCTGCCGCGCCACCGCGACGCCCTTCCACACCCCCATCGCGATCACGAACACCGAGCCCGTCGCGAACACGCCGCGCATCAGGCCCTTCTGCCGCTGCGCCCGCGCCTTCGTCGCCTTCAGCTGGGTGAGCAGCGCCAGCGCCTGCGCGTTGCCCGGGTCGAGGGCGAGCACGTGGTTGAGCGACGCCAGCGCCTTGGCCGAACGCTTGTCGGCGATCAGCTGCTCGCTGCGCTTGAGCAACGCGCCCGTCATTCGAGGCGTCAGCTCTTTGCGGTAGCCGCCGGGGTTCGAGAAGAACCGCGGCAGCTCTTCGTGCACGCGGGTGAGCCCCAGGTCCGACAGGTACGCGGCCAGCTTGTCCTTCAACTTCCCGGCGTTCGTCAGGCGCTGGCTCGGCTGGCGCACGAGGCACATCGCGATGATGTCGGCCAGCTCGTCACTGACGGTCGGCACCACCTGGCGGGGATCTTCGTAGGCACAGTCGAGGATCTTCTTCAGCGTCGCGGTGGTGTTGGCGGCGGTGAAGGGCAGGCGGCCGGTAGCGAAGAGGTACAGCATCGTCCCCAGCGAGAAGACGTCGGCCTCGGGGCCCGCCTCTTCGCCTTCGATGATCTCGGGCGCCATGTGCGCGGGCGAGCCGACCAGGGCGCCCGTCATCGTCATCTTCTCGTCGCGGTCGAGAATCTTCGCGATCCCGAAGTCCATCAGCTTCAGCACGCCGTCGTCGCGAAGCATCACGTTCTCGGGCTTGAGATCGCGGTGAATCACGCCGCTGTCGTGCGCGTGGGCCAGCGCAGAGGCGATCTCGTGGACCACCATCGCCGCGACCTCCGGCGGATCCAGCGACTCTTCACTGAGGAACTGCCGCAGCGTCTTCCCGCGGATGTACTCGGTGACGATGTACGCGTCTTGATCGTCGGCGCTGGCGAAGTCGAACACCTCGAGGATGTTCGGGTGGTGAAGCCGGGCCACCGCTTTGGCTTCGCGCGCGAGCCGCTTTCGCGACTCATCGCGGCCGGCCAGATGCGGGTGCAGCACCTTGACCGCGACCTCGCGATCGAGCGCGGTGTCGAGGCCCTTGTAGACGACGGACATGCCGCCCTGGCCCAGCTGTTCCAGGATCCGGTACCGACCAATCTGGCGGCCGACCAGTGACATCAGTCGCCGAAGCTCACGCCCATGCTCTTGGCGAAGATGACGGTCTCGCCCATCGGGTCGACGCGGCGCTCCTTCTTCGACTCGGAAAGCGGCACGCTGATGATCCGCGAGTTGCGCAGCGCGACCATGTGGTCCCACTGGCCGTCGCGCACCAAGTCGAGCACCTTGCAGCCGTACTGGGTGGCGAGCAGGCGATCGGCCGCGGTGGGGCCGCCGCCGCGCTGCAGGTGGCCGAGCACGGTGACGCGAATCTCGGCCTCGATGTGGTGGGCGAGATCATCGGCGAGGATTTTTCCCGCGCCGCCGAGCCGGACGACGCCGCGGCCGGGCACGTCTTCCGCCTTCTGGACGACCGATTCGCTGCCACCCTTAGGGTACGCGCCTTCGCTGATCGCGATGATCGTGAAGCTGCGCTTGCGGCTGCCGCGCCGCCTGATCTTCGCGACCACCGAATCGAGCGAATAGGGGATCTCGGGAATCAGGATCACGTCTGCGCCACCAGCGATGCCGCCGTCGAGGGTGAGGAAGCCGGCGTGGCGGCCCATGATCTCGACCACCATCACGCGGTCGTGCGACTCGGCGGTGGTGTGCAGGCGGTCGATCGCCTCGGTGACGATCATCCGGGCGGTGTCGAAGCCGAACGTCTGGTCGGTGCCGCTCAAGTCGTTGTCGATCGTCTTCGGGCAGCCGACGACGTTCATCCCGAGGGTGCCCAAGCGGTGCGCGATCGACAGCGTGCCGTCGCCGCCAATCGCCACCAGCCCGTCGAGCTTCAGTTCCTGGTACCGGGCGAGCGCCTGCGCCGAACAATCGCGCTCGACCCACTTCCCGTGCTCTTTGCGCGCGTACTGGAAAGGGTTCGCTTTGTTCGAGGTGCCCAGAATGGTGCCGCCTTTCCCCAGAATTCCCCGGGTGTGATCCATGGTCAGCGGCGACGCCATCTCGGGCTCCATCAGGCCCTCGTAGCCATTCTCGATGCCGACGAACTCGTGCTTGAACTCGAGCACGCCGCGCCTCACCACGGCGCGAATCAACGGGTTCAAGCCCGGGCAATCGCCACCGCCGGTCAGCACTCCAAGTCGCATGGTTGGGGTTCCGTTCGAAGTCGAGAGAGGTAAGGCGCAGCCGTCACAGCGCGACCCAAGGCTATGACATTGGCGTCAATGAAAAAAGGGTTTCCCCGACAGGGTCGTCTGGATTTGTTCATGTCCCCATTTCGAGGTCGGTTTCGGTCGTACCTTGGTTAGTTTGTGGCCTATGCGCGTGATTTTGATCGGACTGTTCGCATTGGGCTTGTTCGGCTGTGCTTCGACGCCGAAGCGACAGCTGGCGGCGGGAGCGCGCGCGGCGCTGGAAGCGCCTGCGGCCGACTACGACAGCCACGCGCCCGAGTCGGGCGACGCGGACGCGGCGGCGATGCGCGCGACGTACGAGGCAGCGCTGATTCCGGCCCTGCGCGAGCGGCTCACGCACGACCCGCGGCTCGACCGCGCGGCGCAGGTGCAGGTCGAGCAGTACACGGCGAAGCGAGAGGTGGTGCCAGCCAACCGGATGCAGTGGGTGCTGTGGCGGGTCGGCGTGCCGGGAAGACTGGAGCACGCGCGCGTCTGGGAGCAGACCGCGCACCGCAACGCGAAGGAGCTCGACAATGATCTGACGCTCGAGGCGAAGGCGGCTGAGCTCACGCTGCAGAAGCTCACCGGGCCGCTGTCCTATGGGATTTTTCGCGGGGACACGTCGGTGGGCAGCCTCGGCCAGGCCGTGGTGATCGCGAGCCGGCGCGTCGAGCTCACGGCGATGCCCCGCCGCGTTGCCGCCGGGTCGATGGTGCCGATCAATGGGCGTGTCACGGTGCCCGCGAAGACGCTGCGCCTCGCCTACTTCGCGGCCGGAGCCGACCACCACGTCGATGTTCCGCTCGGGCCTGACGGTGGGTTCTCTTTCGAGCTGACCGCGCCGACCGAACCGGGCCGGTACCACCTCGACTTCAGCGAGCCGTCGACGAAGAAGACGCTGACGACCGTTAACCTCTTCGTCGACACGACAGAAGGGGCCGAGCCCGAAGGGTTCAGCTCCGAGGTTCAAACCGCGAAGCTGAAAGCGCGCCTCGCCGAGGTGCGGGCCGAGCAGGGGAAGCAGCCGAACGCCGACTTCGAACTCGAAGCGCTGGCGCGGGCGAAGGCGACCCGCGTCTGCACGATGGGCGATGATCCCGACGACCGCGCGGATCTCGTCGTCGCGATGACGGGGCTCGGGCACGGCAACTCGGTGATCTCGTCGACCCTGGCCATCGGCGCGCCTTTCGCGCTGCTTCGCGATCCCACCGGCGACGATCCGACGTGGGTCACCGCGGTCGCGACGTGCGAGATCGAGAAGGGGCCGGGCGATGGGAAGCAGTACGTGCTCTTCCTCTCGGCCAGCCCGGGGCTCTGACCGCTACCGCTTTCGCCGCGCGGCGATGCGTTCGAGCCACTGTTCCATCAAGGACTCGGCGGTGCGCAGCGGCGCCTTTCGGGGCGGCTGCGACTGCAGCAGGTTGAAGAGCTCGGCGAGGCGCTCTTTCAAGAGCTGGCTGTCGGGCTTCGCGGCCAGCGCCTGCCGGTATGCCGCGATCGCGCCGGCATAGTCGCCGCGCGCCGCGAGAGCTTCGGCCGCATCGAGCGGCGACGACGTGCCGGGCCGCGGCGCCGAAGGATCCGGCACGAAGCGGCTCTTCGCCGAGGTGAGCTCCATCGGCTGCAGGTTCTCGCGCAGGTTCGACAGCTTCTCGGCCAGCGTGCGGTCGTTGGGGAAAGCGACGACGAGCTGCTGGAAGTAGCCCAGCGCCGCCGACAGCTCGCCGCGGCGCATCGCCCGATCGCCTTTTGCCTCCAGCGTGTCGCGTTCGTCCGCAGTCATCTAACCTTCGGCGCCGATGCTTCGCGCGTGGATGGTGGTGGTGCTGCTGCTGGCCGATGGCCCGGCGAAGCCGCTGGAACCCGCGCTGGGGGCTGCGCTGAAGCAGGGCGGGTTCACGATTCGCCCGCCGCGCGGCTTCCGCATGGCCCGAATGGATCTCTTCAATGGCAGCCGCGTCGGCGCGATCGCCACCTCGCCTAATGCCCCGCGCTGGCTCGCCGCCGCGCTCGTCGATTCCGACAGCGAAGAGGCGGCCTCGATGCTCGTCGGCGTCGTCGAGGCGCCCTTCGCTGTGGGCCCCGGCGCGCGCGACGAGCTGTCGGCCGCCGCGGTGCACCACTTCAACAACGAGCTGGGGTTGAAGCTGGCGATGGAAAGGGCCGAGCTTGCGGGCGCTGCTGCTCCCCACGTGCGGGTGTTGGGCTCGGTGCGGCAGGGAAGCCAGCTGCGCAAGGTGCTGGTGGCTGCTTTCCCGGGGGAAGGCCGCCACCTCGTCGTCACCTTCACGGCGCCCAGCGGCCGGTTCGAGTCGCTGGAAAAAGTGTTCGCCGAGAGCCTCGACAGCTTTCGCAGCGAAGCCCCTTCGAGCGCCGCCGGCAGGACGCTGGCCTGGGCTGCGCTCGCGCTGGTTGGCTCGCTGCTGGCCGCGTCGATCGGGCTGTGGCGACGGCGGGCGATCACTCGACGGTGACGGTGGTCGTCCCCAGCACCGCGGCGCCGCGCATCACGGTGATCGTCCACTTGCCCTTCTTCGTCAGGGCCTGCTGCCGCCAGGTGCGGGCCCGCATTTCCTGATCGAGCTTCACGTCGATCGTGCTGCGCACCGTGCCTTCGTGCGCGAACTGCATCGTGACGTCTTCGTACAGCGAGCCCTTGGGCAGGAACCACGTCATCCAGCCGTGCACGGTGGTGTTCACCTTCACCGGGCCCTTCACCTCTTCGAGGCACTCGAACTTCGTCGCGCTGTCTTTCGTCTGGTCGACCTTGAGGCACGCCTTCAGCTCGACGAGCACGGGGCCGCGATCCTTGCCGTTGAAATAGAAGTCGAGCACGCGGCGCACCTCGTCGGCGGGCGGCGGAGGCAGGGGCGCAGCAGCGCCCGCGTCCTGGGCAACAGCAACGGCAGAAGCCAGCAGGCAAGCGGCGACGGTGAAGCGAAGCATGGGTTCCCCCTCGGGAGTGATCGGTGTTCGCCGAGGGTAGCGGGGTAAAGGGGTTAATGCTACGAGCCCGCGACTTCATGCCGGCCGAGAACGCGCACATCCGTAATTTTTCGATCATCGCCCACATCGATCATGGCAAGTCGACCCTTGCCGATCGCTTGCTCGAGAAGACAGGCACCCTTCACGCCCGCGACAAGCAGGCCCAGTTCCTCGACAACATGGATCTCGAGCGCGAGCGCGGGATCACGATCAAAGCGCAGACCGTGCGGATGAACTTCACTGCCAAAGACGGCAAGAAGTACATCTACAACCTGATCGACACGCCCGGACACGTCGACTTCGCGTACGAGGTCAGCCGATCGCTTGCCGCCTGTGAAGGCGCGCTGCTGGTGATCGATGCGACCCAGGGCGTCGAGGCCCAGACGCTGGCCAACGTGTACATGGCGGTCGAGCACGACCTCGCGATCATCCCCGTGATCAACAAGATCGACCTGCCGTCGGCCGACGTCGAACGCACCCGCGCCGAGATCGAAGACGTGATCGGCATCAGCGGCAGCAACGCCGTGCCCGCATCCGCCAAAGAAGGCACGGGCGTGATGGAGATCCTCGAGGCGATCGCGACCCAGATTCCGGCGCCCACGGGCGACCCGGCTGGCCCCCTGAAGGCCCTGGTGTTCGACAGCTGGTACGACAACTACCGCGGCGTCGTGATGCTCGTGCGCGTCTTCGAAGGCACGCTGAGCCTCACCCAGAGCATTCGCCTCTGGCACAGCCAGAAGAAGTTCGAAGTGCAGGAACTGGGCGTCTTCGCGCCGTGGACGCAGCCGGTGAAGTCGCTGATGGCCGGCGAAGTGGGAATTCTGGTCGCGAACGTGAAGGAGCTCGTCGACGCGAAGGTCGGCGACACCATCACCGAAGAGCTGCGCCCGTGCGCGTCGCCGTTTCCGGGCTTCAAGGAAGTCAAGCCGATGGTCTTCTCGGGCATCTTCCCGGTCGACGCGGCGGACTACGAGAACCTGCGCGACGCCCTGGCGAAGCTGCAGCTCAACGACTCGGCCTTCACCTACGAGCCCGAGAGCTCGACCGCGCTCGGCTTCGGCTACCGCTGCGGCTACCTCGGCCTGCTGCACATGGAAATCGTTCAGGAGCGCCTCGAGCGCGAGTACAACCTGAACCTCATCACCACGGCGCCGTCGGTGGTCTACCGGGTCTTCCCGCATTCGGGCGAATGGTTCGCGATCGACAACCCCGCGAAGATGCCGCCGGTTCAGAACATCGAGCACCTCGAAGAGCCCTTCCTCACCTGCAACATCCACGTGCCCAACGAGTACCTGGGGGCGATGTTGAAGCTCTGCCAGGAACGCCGCGGCGTGCAGAAGGGCATCGAGTACCTGGGCAGCTCGGGCACGCGCGTGAAGCTCGTCTACGAAATGCCGATGGCCGAAGTGGTGTTCGACTTCTTCGACAAGATGAAGAGCCTTTCGCGCGGCTACGCCTCGCTGGACTACGAGCTGGCCGGCTTCCAGGAGTCTGACCTGGTGAAGCTCGACATCCTTCTCAACGGGGAATCCGTCGACGCGCTCGCGATCGTCGTCCACCGCGATCGTGCGTATCAGCGTGGCAAAGACGTCTGCACCCGGCTCAAGAGCGTGATCGAGAAGCAGATGTTCGAGGTCGCGATTCAGGCCGCCATCGGCTCGAAGGTGATCAGCCGCGAGACCGTGTCGGCGATGCGGAAGAACGTGCTCGCCAAGTGCTACGGCGGCGACATCAGCCGCAAGCGCAAGCTCCTCGAGAAGCAGAAAGAGGGCAAGAAGCGGATGAAGACGGTCGGCACGGTCGAGCTCCCGCAGGAAGCCTTCCTCGCGGTGCTGAAGTCGGACGAGTAGATGGCCGCCACTGCGCAGCAGCTGAAGAAGGTGAGGTGGGTCGAGCGCGCCTACAGCCTCTGGGCGCCCGTCACCGTCTTCGGCCTCGCGTTCGCCGTCTACCTGCTGATCGAAGAGAACTCGGTGTGCAGCTACCTGTGGCTGCAGCCGCTGCTCAAAGGGTTCGGGTTCATCTGCCTCGTTGCGTGGGCGGTGCTCGTCGGCATGCGCACGGTGTGGAAGCCCTTCAAAGAGCTTCGCGGAGCCCGGCACGTGGCCGAAGAGCTGACGGACGAGCTCGACGGGCTGAAGAAGAAATACCCGCCGCGAGACAAGGCGAAGGAAGAGCTCGACGGCTTGCAGAGCCAGCTTCACGACGCGATGGTCGGCAGCGACGCGGGCGCGCTTCGCAACGCCACCGATCTGCTCGACGCGGCGGTCGACAAGCACTTCAAGACGCAGCGCAAGGGCGGGGTGTTCGACTTCGGCTCGGGCTTCGTGAAGGCGCTGATGGTCGCGCTGCTGATTCGCAGCGTGCTGCTCGAGCCTTTCAAGATTCCGTCTGGCTCGATGATCCCCACGCTGGAGATCGGCGATCAGATCTTCGTGAACAAGTTCATCTACGGCGTCCGCATTCCGTTCACGAACTTCGTGCCGTTTCAGATCGTGCGCGCCCCGCGCCGCGGTGACGTGATCGTCTTCAACAACCCGGTGCAGCCCGACAAGGACTTCGTGAAGCGCATCGTCGGCATCCCTGGCGATCACATCGAGATCGAAGGCCGGTCGGTGAAGATCAACGGCGTCGAGTTGCCGCGCACCATCGAGGCCGAGAGCTACGAGAGCTGGGATCAGGGCCCGAGCACCAACTGGAACCCGAACTACTCGGTGCTGGCCCGCGAGACCCTCGACGGCGTGCCGCACTACACGCTTCACCACGAAGCCTCGCGCGTCTTTGGCGGCAACCCGATCACCGTGCCCGAGAAGGCCGTGTTCGTGATGGGCGACAACCGCGACAACAGCGAAGACAGCCGCTACGGCCTCGGCATGAGCAGCCAGGTCGAGTTCGTTCCGTACGGCTCGATCAAGGGCAAGGCGATGGTGATCTGGCTCGCGCTCGGCCACGGCGGCCTGTTCTCGAGCGTCTTCGGCGGCACCGGCCTTCGCACCGATCGCTTCTTCCTGCCGGTGACGATGTGCGGCACCGAGCCTCTGCGCTAATGGGCCGTCGGCTCGCCCGCGTGCCCCATGCGGGGAATCCTTGACGCTCGGGCGAAGCAGTTGGTAGCTCAGCGCCTCGTGCGACCCAGCGGAAAAGTGAACCTGATCGGGGTCGTGATCCTCGGTGCCATCGCGTACGGCATCTGGTGGGTCGTCACCTTCTCGGGCGTCTACCTCGACAACATCGACGTTCGGGACGCGGTCGAAGGCGCTTACAACGAGTCGGGCCGCAAGGACGACGCGACCCTGATCAGCATCATGAAGAACCAGCTCAACCTCTCGACGCTGGGCAAGCACGAAGAGACCGATGAGTTCGGCGTCACCAGCGAAAAGGGCGGCCTCGGGCTCACCGACGAAAACTTCACCATCTCGCGCGACGACGTGACGAAGCGGATCACGATCACCATTCAGTACCAGCGCAAAGTGTCGTTGAAGCCGCTGAAGAAGATCAAGATGGTGCCCTTCCGGGTGATGAAGGAAGGTCCGGTTCCCCTCCAGTCGTCCTGATGCGCCACCTGCTCGCAATCGAAGGGATGCCTCGCGCCGAGATCGAGGCGATCCTTTCGCGAGCAGAAGCCTTTCGTGACGGCCGCGCCAGCGAACGCCGCCTCTCGGGCAAGGTCGTCGGCAACCTGTTCTTCGAGCCGTCGACGCGCACGCGCAGCTCTTTCGAGATCGCCGCTGCCGCCCTGGGGGCCCACGTCCTCAACTGGACGGTGGCGGGCTCGTCGGCGTCGAAGGGCGAGTCGCTGCTCGACACGGTTCGCAACCTCGCCGCGATGGGGCCGGCCGTGCTCGTCGTTCGCCACCCCAGCAGCGGCGCCGCCGAGCTCGTCGCGCGCGCGGTGAAGTGCGCCGTGATCAACGCCGGCGATGGCCAGCACGAGCACCCGTCGCAGGGGCTGTTGGACGCGTTCACGCTGCGCCGCCGGTGGGGCGGATCACTGTCGGGGAAGAAGGTCGCGATCGTCGGCGACGTGCTTCACAGCCGCGTCGCGCGCAGCAACCTCTACTGTCTGCGGACGCTGGGCGCCCAGGTCGTGCTCTGCGGCCCCGCCACGCTGCTTCCCGCAGAAGTCGGCCGGTTGGGAGCGAAGGTCACCACCTCCCTCGACGAAGCGATCGACGGGTGCGACGCGGTGATGATGCTTCGCGTCCAGCGCGAGCGGCAGACCGAGGCCCTGTTTCCCTCTGAGCGCGAGTACCACCGCCGCTGGGGCCTGACCAGTGAACGTGCCGCGGGCCTCAAGGCCGGAGCGCTGGTGCTTCACCCGGGGCCCGTCAATCGTGGGCTCGAGCTGGCGCCTGAAGTGGCCGATGGGCTGCAGAGCGTGATCCTCGAGCAGGTCGAGAACGGCGTCGCGGTGCGCAAAGCGATTCTCGAGACGGTGTCATGACGACGCTGGTGCTGCGCGGCGGGCGCGTCATCGACCCGAAGCAGAAGATCGATCGCCCGGCCGACCTGGTGATTCGCGAAGGGCGGGTGGCGGAAGTGATCGCCCCGGGGCAGCCGGCCGGCAACGTCGAGGCGCTGGACGTGAAGGGCCTGTGGGTGCTGCCGGGCTTCATCGATCTGCGCTGCGTGGTGCGCGACCAGGCGGATCTGCAGGACGCGCTCGAGGGTGGCTACACGACGCTGGTTTCCTCACCCGATTCGGAGGCCCTCGTGAGCCCGCACGTGCGCGTGCTTCGCGCCGGGGCCCTGACGAAGAATGTCGAAGGCGAAGAGCTCGGCGAGGTCGCGGCCGACACCGTCTGCCTGTCGAACGGCAGCCGGCCGATTGTTCGCGGCGGGCTGATGCGGCGCGCGCTGCAGTACTCGCGGCCGCTGAAGATCCCGGTGATGGTGCACGCGGAAGACCCTTCGCTGTCGGGCCGCGGCGTGCTGGGCGAAGGCTTCGTCGCCACCTGGCTCGGGCTGCCCTCGGTTCCTCCTTCGGCCGAAGTCAGCGTCGTCGCGCGCGACCTCGCGTTGCTGGAAGAGCAGGGCGGCCGCCTTCACTTCTCGCACCTCACCTGCGCCGGAAGCGTGCGGCTGGTGAAGGACGCCCAGGCCCGTGGGCTCGCCGTCACCGCTGACGCCACGCCGCACCACCTGACCCTCACCGACGAAGCGGCCCGCGGCTATGCGATGGAAGCGCGCGTCTGGCCTCCGCTTCGCCCCGCCGCCGACGTCGCCGCCCTCGTCGCCGCCGTTCGCGATGGCACCATCGGGGCGATCGCCAGCGACCATCAGCGGGTCGACCCGGTCGATCGCGAGCACCCCTTCGACCAGAGCGCCCCCGGCATCGAGAGCCTGGCGCACGCCTTCCAGCGCGTCGCGGCCCTGAAGCTCGAGCCGTCGTTGCTCGTGCGGCTCTTCTCCACCGGCCCGGCAGAGATCCTCGATCTCGAGGGCGGCACGCTGGCCACCAACACCCGCGCCGACCTGACGATCGTCGACCCCGCTTACGCCCGGGTGCGTTACACCTTGATCGGCGGTGAAGTCCGCTTTACCGGAGCCACACGATGAAAGACGCGATCCTCGCCCTCGCAGACGGCACGGTCTTCAAGGGCCAGGCCTTCGGTGCCGCGAAAGAGACGACCGGCGAAGTGGTGTTCAACACCTCGATGTACGGCTACCAGGAGATCATCACCGACCCTTCGTACGTCGGTCAGATCCTCACCTTCTCGTATCCGCACATCGGCAACGTCGGCACGAACGCCGACGATCAGGAATCTTCGAAGCCCCACGCGGTCGGCCTCGTCGTTCGCGCGCTGTCCGAGGCGTCGAACTGGCGGTCTCAAGAGTCGCTGGATCAGTACCTGGTGCGCTGGGGGATTCCCGGCATCCAGGGCCTCGATACGCGGCAGCTGGTTCGCCACCTGCGCACGCACGGCTCGCAGATGGGCATCATCTCGACCGACGGCACCTCGGAAAAGGCGCTGGTCGAGAAGGCGGCGAAGGCGCCCGGCATGGAAGGCCTGGATCTGGCGACCGGGATCTCGATCAAAGCGCCGCAAGAATGGACGCGCTGCACGCCGGATCCCCTCACCGGCACGCCGGGCGGGCAGACCACCGGGAAGTACAGGGTGGTGGCGATCGACTACGGCCTCAAGTCGGCGATGATCCAGTTCCTCTGCGACGTCGGCTGCCACGTGACGGTCGTGCCCGCGCAGACGACGGCGGCGCAGATCCTCGCGCGCAAGCCCGACGGCGTGTTCCTGACCAACGGCCCCGGAGACCCCGCGGCGGTCGTCGGCGCCGACAAGACGGTCGCCGAGCTGCTGGGCAAGGTGCCTGTGTTCGGCATCTGCCTGGGTCACCAGATCCTCGCGCTCGCTCTGGGCGCGAAGACCTACAAGATGAAGTTCGGCCACCGCGGCGGCAACCAGCCGGTGAAGGATCTCGCCACGGGCAAGGTCGAGATCACTGCCCAGAACCACGGCTTTGCGGTCGACGACAAGACGCTGGGCAAGAAGGCGATCGTCACCCACATCAACTTGAATGATCAGACGGTCGAAGGGCTCGCAGTGCCTGACGCGCGCGCCTTCTCGGTGCAGTACCACCCCGAGTCGTCGCCCGGCCCCCACGATGCGCGCTACCTGTTCCAGCGGTTTGCCGATCTGATGGCGAAGTCGGCATGACCGAAGCGGCTTCGTTTCAGCCGTACCTCGACGAGCTCGTCGCCTTCGCCACGCCCGAAGCGCGCAAAGACGAGCTGGTCGTCGCGCGCAAAGAGTTCTTCGAGCGCACCGGCGAGATCTTCGAGGACGACAAGCAGTTCGAGGCGCGCATGTCGGCGCTGCTCGAGTTCTTTCTCTTCGATCGTCCGCGCGAAGCGGGGCTGACTCCCGCGGCCGAGCTCTACGGCAAGGTGCTGCAGGAAGGCCCTCCCGAACGCGCCGCCGCTTTCCGCGCTTTCACTGAGACTGTGCACGGCCTCTTCGAAGTGCGGAAGCTGGCGAAGGGCTCGGTGATGTTGCGAGAGCTCTTCACCGGCCTCGACTTCCAGGTCACCGAACGCCGCCAGCTGGCGGGCCTGACGAAGGGCGACGTGCTCGAGGCGCGGCTGATTCCGTTCGGCGGGCATTTCTGGTTCTCGGCCGCCTTCACCTGGCACCCGCGCAACGCAGTGCCGTCGATCTTGAAGGAAGTGAAGCGCCGCAAGAAGAAGGGCCTTGCCGACCCGGCCGGGTTTCTCGCCGACTGCGCCCGACGCGCGCTGAAGGCCGACCGCTACCGGAACATCGCGATCGAGAAGATCTACGAGTTTGCTTAGCGCTGGTCGACGAGCTCTAAAAAGTCTCTCAGCTGTTCCAGCGACTCGTCATCGAGGCCTTCGAACTCGAGCCCGAAGCCTTCGCGCATCACCGTGACGTGCACGGCCTTCGGGCGCTTGAGCTCGAGCAGGCTGTTGCCCAGGCGGGTCACCCGCGCCTTCGCGCGCCACTTGCCGATGCCGGGGAAGGCGAGGGTGAGCGTGACGGCGTCGCCCTCTTGCGGCTCGTCGTCCGGCTCGGGCAGCACCGGCCTCTCGATGAAGGCGCCCGTCTCGGACAAGTCGAGCACGCGCACCTTCGTGCCTTCGGCGTCGCCCAGCTTCAGCAGGCCGAAGAGCTCGACGCGGTACCGAACGGGGCGGACCTCGGTGGGCATCAGAGCTGGATCACCGTGATCAGGTTGGTGAAGCCCGGTTGGTTCAAGGGGACGCCGGCGACGATCACGATCGGGGCTCCGGGTTTGGCGAGCTTCTCTGCGAGCAGCAGCCTTCGCACCTGCTTCACCATCGCCTCGGTGGACGCCAGCCGGGCCGTCTTCCGCGCGGTGACTCCCCAGTACAGCGCCATGCGCCGCACGATGTGCAGGTGCGGGGTCAGCGCCAGCAGCTTCACCGTCGGCCGCAGCTCGCTGATCAGCTTCGCCGTGTAGCCGGACTCGGTGAAGGCGACGATCACCGCGTCCTTCAGCCGATCGGCCGCTTCCACCGCCGCCACCGCTACGCCCGTCGAGATGTCGTCGGTGGACGTGAAGGGGCTCGGCCGCGGCACCAGGCCCTTCTCGGTCTCTCTGACGATCGTCGCCATCGTCCGCACCGCTTCCAGCGGATACTTGCCGGCCGCCGTCTCGCCCGAGAGCATCACCGCGTCGGCGCCATCGAGAATCGCGTTCGCCACGTCCGACACCTCGGCGCGGGTGGGGCGGATGTTCGTCACCATGCTCTCGAGCATCTCGGTGGCGACGATCACGATGCCCCCGCGCTCGTTGGTACGCTTCACCATCCACTTCTGGAGCGCCGGCAGCTTCTCCAGCGCCATCTCGACCCCCAGGTCGCCGCGCGCGACCATGATCCCGTCGGCGGCTTCGGCGATCTCTTCCAGCGCGTCGACCGCCTGCGGCTTCTCGATCTTCGCGATCAGCGGCGTCTTCAGCTTCGCCACGTAGGCGCGCGCGCGGTGAATGTCCGCCGCGGTGCGCACGAAAGACAGCGCGACGTAGTCGACCCCGGCGTCCTGCCCGAACTTGAGGTCCTCGAGGTCTTTGCGCGTGATCGTCGGCACCGACACTGCGCAGCCCGGCAGGTTGAGGCCCTTGTGGTCCTTCAGCTTGCCGCCCACCTCGACGTCGCACAGCACGTCTTGCCCCTTCACCTTCAGCACCCGCAGCCGCACCCGGCCGTCGTCGAGAAGAATCGGATCGCCCGCCTTCACGTCTTTGGGCAGGCTCGGCACTGGCGTCGGAATCAGGATCTGCGTCCCCAGCACCTTGCGGGTCGTCACCGTCACGCGCGCGCCGTCGGCGACCACCGCCTGCCCACCCAGAAACTGCCCGAGGCGAATCTTCGGCCCCTGGATGTCCTGCAAAATCGCCACCTGCCGTCCGGTGCGGTTCGCCACTTTTCGAAGCCGGGCGATCCGCGCCCCATGCTCTGCGTGCGTTCCGTGCGAAAAGTTGAGTCGCGCGACGTCCATGCCGCCCAGCACCAGGCCTTCGATCATCGCTTCGGAGTCCGACGAGGGGCCCAACGTGCAGATGATCCGCGCCTTTCGCATGGGCCGGCCACAGTAGCCCGCTTACGCCGTCACCGCATGTAGACGAACTGCGCCTCAGGCTCACCTTGACGGGGTGCGTCTGGGCTCTCTACGATTTTGAGCGTTTTCGACGGTTTGCTTCGAATTGTTTTGGTGCCACCCGGGGGGATCTCGCAGGTGATCGACTTGCGGACCGGAGGGCAGGGCTTGGGTGAAGACAACAGAAGATTCGGGCGGGTGCCCTCGCGGTTGCGTTGCTGGTGTGAGGGCGAGAACGTGACCGTCTACGCCCGCATTGGAAACCTCAGCGAGGGCGGTTTGTTCCTCCGAACCAGCACGCCGCTCGAGCGGGGCTCGCGAACGATGGTTCGTTTCGGCGACACCAACATTCAGGCGTCTGCCGAAGTGGTATGGGCCCGCAGCGACGAAGGCTCGGAAGGCCCGCCGGGGATGGGGCTGATGTTCGTCGACGTCGACGACGGCCGCGCCCAGCAGATTCGGAAGCTTGTAGAAGTCGAGCAGAGCGCAGCCAGGAACGGCAAGAACGGGAGCTGACTTTGCGGATCGCGATCATTTCCGACATCCACTCGAACGTCGAAGCCCTCACCGAGGTGATGAAGGTCATCGATCACCAGAAGGTCGATCGCCTCGTCTCACTGGGCGACATCGTCGGCTACGGCGCCTCGCCCAACCCCTGCTGCGAGATGGTGCGCCAGAGCGCCGAGGTCACGCTGCTGGGCAACCATGACGCCGCCGTCGCCGGCCGAATGGACTACTCGTTCTACTACGACGCTGCCCGCCACGCGCTCGACTGGTCGGCCAACGTGATCACCGACGAGAACCTCGGCTGGCTGCGCAGCCTGCCGTACACCTACCGCATCGGCGACGTCGGCTTCAGCCACGGTTCGCCCATCGAGCCGCGATCCTACGAGTACATCTTCGCGCTCGAGCAGGCCCGCGAGCTGATGCCCCACGCGGTCGACCTGCCCGAGGTCACGTTCATCGGGCACAGCCACCTCTGCAAAGCCTTCGCGATCGGCAACGGCGAGGTGAACGACGTCGTCGCCCAGAAGTTCGGCATTCGCAAAGGCTACAAGTACATCATTTCGGTCGGCTCGGTCGGCCAGCCCCGCGACTACGACAACCGCGCGTGCTTCGTGATCTGCGACACCGACGCCCGCACCGTCGAGTACCTGCGGGTCGAGTACGACATCGAGGCCTCGGCCCAGCGCATCTTCGACGCCGATCTCGCGCTGAACTTCGGCAAGCGGCTCTTCCTCGGCGTTTGATGGCAAACGGGGCTAAGGAGCTGGGGAAATGGCCCGATCCCTTCTTCTTTCGTTCGCGCTCCTGACCCTGAGCAGTGGCTGCCGCAAGCCGCTGCCGTCGCCAGACTACGCCGAAGCCTCCAACCGCTACTCCACGCTGCTCGCCGTGCACGGCGACGACGCCTTTGCCCGCCCCGAGATGGACGCGCTCGTCGCGCAGCTGGGCCGCGTGCCCGAGAAGAGCCGCGACTTCGCCGCTGCCCAGGCGCTCACCGCGAAGATCGCCGCCGAACGCGCGCGCGTCGCTGCGAACAACAAGGTCGACCCGGCCAGGCCAGCGGCCCCCGTCGTGTTCCCCGCCTTCAACAACCCGCCTCCCGTCGAGCAGCGGCCCGCGCTGGAAGTCGCAGCGCCCGACGCTGCAGCCAACGAGCTGCGCCAGGGCGCCGACTTCTCCGCGCTGCAGGTGAAGTTCCCCGGGTGCATGACTTCGCGCGGCCAGGTGACGATGTTCGGGCCCGACGGCGGCACCACCGAAACCGAGGGCTTCGAGCTCAACGAGAGCCTCTCGTGCAAGAGCCGCCTGCCCACTTTCACCCCCAGCAACGTGCTCCTCATCGCGTCCGGAAAGGTTCTCTTCCAGATGCCGAAGGCGGCCCTCAACACGATCACCACCCTCGTCGATGGTGGTCCGGTACCCTGATGGAACCGCAGACCTTCATGACCCTGATGCGGCTGGTGCCGAAGTCGGCGCTGTCGAACGTGGTGGGGATGGCGACCCGCCTGCCCGTGCCCGCCTCGATGCACCACGCCGCGATTCGCGTCTTCGCCGAGCGCTACCGCATCAACCTCGACGAAGCCGAAGGGAAGATCGAGGACTACGCGACGCTGGGGCAGTTCTTCACCCGGCGCCTGAAGCCCGGCGCGCGCACCATCGACGCGAGCAAGGACGCCATCGTCTCGCCTGTCGACGGCGCGATCTCCCAGCTTGGTGACGTCTTCGTCGGCGAATGCCTGCAGGCGAAAGGCATCACGTGGCCCGTCGGCAAGCTGCTGGGCGACGAGAAGGAAGCGAAGACCTTCGAAGACGGCTCGTTCGCGACCATCTACCTGGCGCCGAAGGACTACCACCGGATCCACACGCCGATCGCGGGCGAGATCACCGGCTACACGTACCTGCCCGGCGAGTTCTGGCCCGTGAACCCGGCCTCGGTGAACTCAACCGACGCGCTCTTCGCGATCAACGAACGCCTGGTCACCTACCTGCAGACCGCGCTGGGCCGTGTCGCCGTCGTCGCCGTCGGAGCGACCTGCGTGTCTCGCATCCACGCCACCTACGACGCGATTCTCACCCACACCGGCGAGCCCGCGCGGTCGCACAGGTACGAGCGCCCGATTCCGGTCGCCCGCGGTGGCGAGCTCGGCATGTTCGAGATGGGCTCGACCGTGATCCTCCTCTTCGAGAAGGGGAAGATCGCGTGGGACAAGAAGCTGTCGCCTGACGTCGTCGTCAAGCTCGGTGAACGCATCGGGCGGGTGCTGTGAGCAGCAAGTACAGCAGCGTGAAGGGCATGCACGACCTGCTGCCCCCGGCGATCGACACCTGGCACTACCTCGAGAAGATCGCACACGAGACGATGGCGCGGTACGGGTACGCCGAGCTCCGCACGCCGATTGTCGAAGACACCGACCTGTTCAAGCGCAGCGTCGGCGAGACCTCAGAGATCGTCGGGAAAGAGATGTACAACTTCCTCGACAAGGGCAGCCGCGACATCGCGATGCGGCCCGAAGGCACGGCCCCGGCGGCGCGCGCGTACCTCGAGCACTCGCTGCACCAGAAAGAGCCGGTCACCCGCTGGTATTACCTGGGTCAGATGTTCCGGTACGAGCGGATGAAGACGGGCCGCACCCGGCAGTTCTGGCAGCTGGGCGTCGAGGTCTACGGGCCGCCGCAGGCCGCGCAGGACGCCGAGGTGATGGAGCTCGCCGTTCATTTCATCGAGCGCCTCGGACTCACCGACGTGCGGCTCGAGATCAACTCGCTGGGCGACGAGACGACGCGTCCGGCGTACCTCGAGAAGCTGAAGGCCCACTTCGCCCCGCACGCCGACAAGATGTCGGAAGACGCGAAGTCGACGCTGGCGCTGAACCCGATTCGCCTGCTCGACAGCAAGGAAGAGGCGCTGAAGGATCTGATCGCCCAGGCGCCGGTGATGCTCGACGTGCTCGACGACGCCAGCAAGGCGCACTTCGACGAGGTGCAGCGGCTGCTCACGCTGCTGGGCGTGCCCTTCACCATCAACCCGCGGCTCGTGCGCGGGCTCGACTACTACACCCGCACGGCCTTCGAGCTGATCGCCAGGTCCGACAAGCTCGGCACCGCGAGCACCGTGGGTGGTGGCGGCCGGTACGATCGTCTGATTGAGCAGCTGGGCGGCCCGAAGATCCCGGCGGTCGGCTGGGCGATGGGGCTCGATCGCCTGGTGATCTGCCTGGGTGAGAAAGGCGCCGCGGAAGGTCCAGTGCTCTTCATCTTGCCGATGGACGCGGCAGCAAGAGACGAGGCGCTGAAGCTCGCCACGAAGCTTCGCCACGACGGGCTGCGGGTCGACATCGACGCCCGCGCGGGCTCGATGCAGGCGCAGTTCAAGCGGGCCGAGCACGTCAAGGCGCAGCACGTGCTGGTGCTGGGCGCGCGCGAGCTTTCCGAACGGAAGGCGAAGCTCAAGCGCCTGTCTGACCGCGTCGAGAAAGAAGTCTCGCTGGACGAGCTCTCCGCGCACCTGACGCAGCCGTCGTGAGGAACCCCATGATCCGGACCCTGATTGCAGTGTCGCTGCTGGTCGCTGCCCCGGCGCTCGCGGAAGACGAGCTGGCCGCGAAGGGCAAGCCCGCGCCCGCCTTCCGCCTGCCCGTCTACAACTCGAAGGCCGTTGGAGCGACCGTCGTCGGCCTCGACAAGTACCTGGGCGCCGACGCTCCGGACAAAGAGGCGAAGGTGGTGCTGCTGTCGTTCATGGCCAGCTTCTGCGCGCCCTGCAAAAAAGAGATGCCCGTGCTGCAGGCGCTTCACGAGAAGTACGCGGCGCAAGGGCTGCGGGTGATGATGGTCAGCATCGACACCGAGCCCGCGGGCCAGAAGATCATCGACGAGCTGATCGCCACCAACAAGGTCACCTTCCCGGTGCTGAAGGATCGCTTCAACCTCGTCGCGCGCCGCTGGCTGGGCACGCAGAGCCCGCTGCCTTCGCTGTTCATGGTTCGCAGCGACGGCACTGTGCTCTCTGTGCACCGCGGCTACAGCGACGAGTCAGGGGCGCTGCTCGACACCGAAGTGAAGGAAGCGCTGAAGATCAAGTGACGCTGACGGTCATCGCCGGGCCCACCGCGTCGGGGAAGTCCGGCCTCGCGCTCGCGCTGGCAAAGCAGTGGGGCGCAGAGATCGTCGGGGCCGACTCGCAGCAGGTCTACCGGCACTTCGACGTCGGCACCGCCAAGCCCAGCGCGGCCGAGCTCGCCGAGGTTCCGCACCACCTCATTTCCGTCGTCGACCCCCACGAGGCGTTCTCTGCCGCGCGGTACCAGTCGATGGCCGACGCCGCGATTTCTGACATCCACGCGCGGGGGAAGCGCGCGATCGTGGTCGGCGGCACCGGGCTCTACCTGCGCATTCTTCTTCACGGCGTCGTCGCGGCGGTCGCCACCGATGCTGCGCTGCGCGCACGGCTCGAGGTCGATGACGACGCCACGCTGCACGCGAGGCTGGCCGAGGTCGACGCCGCCAGCGCCGCGAAGCTTCCGGTGAGAGACCGGGTGCGCATCATCCGCGCGCTCGAGATCCACCAGCTGTCGGGCAAGGCCGCGTCGCTTCACCGCGCCGAGCACGCGTTCGCGGCCGATCGATACCCGTTCAAGCTGTGGGTGCTGTCGCCGCCGCGCGAGTCGCTGTACGCGGCGATCAACGCGCGAACGAAGGCGATGTTCGATGGCGGGCTACTGGACGAAGTGAAGGCGCTGGTCGGGCAGGGGTATCGCGAGGCGGCGGCGATGCGCAGCGTCGGCTACGTCGAGGCGCTCGCGGTGGTCGAAGGCCGCCTGGCGATCGACGAGGCGATTGCCACCGCGGCCCAGCGCACCCGCCACTACGCGAAGCGGCAGCTGACCTGGTTCCGGAAAGAGGCGGGGGCGGTGTTTCTCGAGCCGCCGTGGAACCTCGGCGCCGCCTACTGAAGGAAGCGCCAGGCCACCGCGGCCAGGCCGAAGCCGACCAGAATCGCGAGCAGGAACCACTTGAGCCGGCTGGGCGCCTTCTGAATCGGGTCGCGGTGGGTGAGCTCGGTGTGCGCGAAGATCGACGGGTCGGCTGCCTGGCGGCCGAAGGGCTTCGGGCTGTTCAGTGGCTTCGGCACCAGGCCGGGAGGGTTGACCACCGTCTTCGCCACGTTTTCCCATGCGCCCGGGTTCCAGAACTGCGAGCTGGGAAGCGAGCCACTGGACGAGGGCGGGTCGACCGCCGGCTTCGGGTCGAACCCTTCGCGGCGAAGGCCGGGTACCTGCTCGGTGGCGGCGACGGCGTTGCGGGTCGGAATCGTCGGGGCGTTCGCGCTGTGCCTGTCGTTCACGGCGATCGGCGCCTGGCTGCCGGAGTCTTTCGTGAGGCCCGGCTCGAGAGGGATCAGCTTCGCCAACTCGGCGCCCGACAGCTTCGGCATGCGCGGAGCGATGAACGCCTCGAGCTCGGCCGCCATCTCGTCGGCAGTTTCGTACCGACGGGCGCGGTCTTTCGCGAGGGCGCGGCCGAGAATCGCCTTCAGCGCTCCCGGCAGGTCGGGGCGCTTCTGCTCGATGGGCGGGAAGCGCATCGTCAGCGCGTTCTGGGCAATCTCTGCTTCGGTCGACCCGGGCACGGCGCGTTCGGCGGCGAGCAGCTCGTACATGACGAGGCCGAGGCCGAAGATGTCGCTGCGGCCGTCCAGCGGGCTGCCGCGCAGCTGCTCGGGCGACATGTACGCGAACTTGCCTTTGATCATTCCGACTTCGGTGTGCTGCGTGGCCGAGGTGGCCTTCGCGACGCCGAAGTCGATCAGCTTCACCTGGCCCTTGTGGCCGAGCAGGATGTTCTGCGGGCTGACATCGCGGTGGATGATCTTCAGCGGCTTGCCGTCGATGCCCGAGGCACGGTGCGCGTAGCCGAGGGCCAGCGCGGCCTGCGAGACGAGCCGGGCGCAGTACTCGACGGGGATCTTGATGTTGCGCCGTGCGAAGTCCTTCACGATGGCGCGAAGGTTGGTGCCGTCGACCCACTCCATCGCGAGGTACAGCACGCCCTTGTCCTCGCCGAAGTCGTAGACCTGCGCGATCTGCGGGTGGTTGAGCTGAACGACGAGCTTGGCCTCGTCGAGGAACATGCGGGCGAACTGTGAGTCGACCTGCAGGTTCGGCAGCATGCGCTTGATCACGCATTGCCGGCCGAGGTCGTCGGTGGCGAGAAAGATCTCGGCCATTCCTCCGTACGCGATTCGCCGATCGAGGGTGTACTTCCCCAGCTGCTCGGAGGGCGTCTCGTCCATCGTCGATCAGCGGCGAAATCGCATCTGCCGGCCGCCGCCCGCGAAGACGGGCTGCTGCATCGGAGGCGCTTCGAGGCCCAGCTGCCACCACCCGGGCTCCCACGCCTTCATCTTGAGCTTCTTGTCGTTCTGCAGCGCGGTGAGCGCGCCCTTGAGCTTCTCGTCGGAAGGGTTCTGCGCGACGGCGCGGGCGAAGACTTTGATCGCCTTGTCCTTCTCTTTGATCTGCAGCAGGCACCACGCGTACGCGGCCCACATCAGGCCTTCCTTCTTCCCGTGGCTGACAGCGTTCTCGAACCGCTTTTCCATCGCGGGGTAGTCCTTTCGCTGAAAGGCGAGGGCGCCGAGCATCGCCTGGGCGAGGTAGTTGCGCGGGTTCGCCTTCGCGAGCTCGGGCAGGGCGCCCTCGGTGTCCTTCACCATGTACTTGATGATGCCGATCTGGCCGTGAATCTCGGCGCCGACGAGGAACTGCCACCGCTCGAAGGCGAGAGCGGTCTGGAGCAGCTTCACCGCCTTTTCGATCTTGAGCTTCTGCTCGCGCGGGTTGGGCGGCATCGCTTGCAGCTCTTTCTGCACTTCGCTGTTGATCGCCTGGATCTTCACGAAGATCCGGCGGCCGAGGAGGATGAAGGCGGCAATGAAGCCGATGGTGCCGGGGATGATGGCGGCAACCCACGGGAAGTCGAAGCCGAGCCGAATCAACAGCGCGATGCCGAGGCCGATGGTGAGTGAGAGCACGAGGTTGATCATGGCCGCGCGGCTTTACCAACAAAGTCAGACGACGTGCATCTTCGTCGTCCTCCCCCCGCTGACCTGTTGTATAGCCGACCCTCAAGGCGCTCTGTCGAAACTGGTAGACGAGGCGGACTCAAAATCCGCTGCGGCTGACCCCGCGTCCCGGTTCGAGTCCGGGGAGCGCCACTGAATAGCCGAAGAATCGCGGCCTGCAGCGGCTGGCCCCGAGCGCCGCAACGCCCACCACTGGGCGCGGTGTTCGCCGCTCAGGAAGTTGCGCAGCTCACCGGTTGCCCTGCCAACGACACGCAGGGTCTCGCGGTCGGGCAAAGAGCTTCGCGATGCGATGACCGCTGTCAACGGGGGGCGATCGTTCGTTTGCACTCCAACGATCGACAGCGTGAGGCGGGACCTGACGATCGTCGGCGCGAAGTGTGCCGAGACCAAAGACTCAGGAGAGCGTGCGCTGCTCCAGGTCGTGGTGACGCGCCTTGCTCTCGAAACCAACTGCCCCGCCTCCGAAGTTGTTGCCAACAGCACCGCAGCCTGGAACCACGGCTCCGACCGCGCCTTTCGACTGACTCGTACTCACTGCAAAGCAGCGCTCGACCAGGGGGCCTCGCCGCCGCCTCCTCCTCAACCGCTGCCGACCACCCTTTAGACCCCGGGGAGCGCCGCTGATGACAGCAGCGCCGGCCCGGAGTCGTAGACCTTTCTCGCTATTTGATGCGCGCCGGCACGACGCGCTTCTTCGAGGCCGTGGCCTTCCGGGCCAGGAACAGCGCGGCGGCGAAGAGCAGCATCCAGTTCGGCCCGTTCGTCGGCGCCGCAGAGCAGCCGCCGCCTGAGAACGAGGATCCGGTGAGCACCTTGGTGGCCGAGGGCTGCGACTCGCTCTTGAAGCCCTTGAAGGTCGAGGTGGCGGTGAGCGTGCGTTGTCCTCCTGACGTCGTCCCGGTGCACTCGAAGTGTCCGGTCTGATCTGCGGTCGCCGTGCAGACTTCGACGCCGTTGTCGTCGCGAATCACCACCACGCTGCCTGCCTGTGCCGTACCAGCGACGGTGATCTGGGGACCATTCGCCTCGGTGGTTCCGTTGGCGGGCGAGGTGATCGCCGGGGCCACAATCGCGATCATCTGGTTGTAGAGCACCGGCGCGGAGTTGCTCGAGGCGTTGCTCGCCAGGTCGACCGCGATGGCAGTCACCGACTGGCTTCCCGAGCTGAGCGTCGCGGTGCAGGTCCACCGGCCCTGCGCGTCGGACACTGCGCTGCAGGCCGTGTTCCCATTGACAGTGACCGTCACCGTGCTGCCCGGCTCAGCGCTGCCCGCGAACACCGTGCTCGAGTCGAAGTTCTGCGCTGCGCTGGCTGGCGAGCTGACCACCGGGGTAGCGGGGGCCAGGGTGTCGACCGTGAAGCTGCGCGCCGCGCTGGCCGCGCTGAGGTTGCCCGCGACATCCGTCTGCTTCGCGATCACCGTGTGTTTGCCCTGGCTCAGCAAGGCTGAGCAGCTGAACACCCCGTTCACGCAGGTCGTCACGCAGAGCCCCGTCGTCCCTTCGAAGACGCGCACCGAGGCGCCCGTCTCGCAAGTGCCCGAGATGCTCGGCTGTGCGTCCGACAGCTGGGCGCCTTCCACCGGCGCCAGGACCATCGGCGCGCCCGGAGCCCCGGTGTCGACCCTGAACGTCCGCGGAGCAGTGTCGGGGCTCGCGTTGCCCGCCGCATCCGTCTGCTGGGCCACCAGCACATGGGTGCCGTCCGTCAGCGGCTCGGTGTCGCAGCTGAACTGGCCTGCGACGCACGCGCTCTCGCACCGCAGCGCTGCGCCTTCGTGGACACTGACCATCGCCTGGCTCTCGCAGCTGCCCGACACGGTCACCACCGACGCGTTGATCACTGCCGCCTGCGCCGGGGTGGCGATCACCACCGCCTCAGGAGCCACGGTGTCGATCACGAACGACCGGCTCGCCGTGCTGGTGCTCGCGTTGCCCGCCGAGTCCACCTGCTTGACTGTGACCGTGTGGATGCCATCGGCCAGGGTCAGGCTGGTGCAGACGTACGCGCCCGCTGAGCACAGCGCTTCGCAAAGCCGCGTGGTGCCTTCGTACACGCTCACCATCGCGCCGGTCTCGCAGCTGCCGGAGAAGGCCGGGGTCGACGACTTCAAGGACGCACCGGCCCTCGGCGACATCATGCTCGCCGCACCCGGAGACGCAGTGTCGATAGAGAAGCTGCGCGGCTGGCTTGCCGGGGCCGTATTGTTGGCCTGGTCAGTCTGCTGCACGACCATCGTGTGCGGGCCGTCGGCGAGCACCGGCAGATCGCAGATGAACAAGCCGCTTGCCTGGCAGGTGAGGTCGCAGAGCACGGAGACCCCTTCCATCACCTTCACGTTCGCGAAGGGCTCGCAGCGGCCGGCCAACGACGGCGCAGTCTCAGAGGTCGACGCGCCTTCCAGCGGCGAGAGAATCACTGCCGCCGTGGGGGCGGTGTGGTCGACGGTGAACAGCTTCGCGTTGCTGTTGCTCGACGGGTTGCCGGCGACGTCGCTCTGGCGGGCCACCAGGGTGTGGACCCCTTCCGACAGCGTCGTGACGACGCAGCTGAAGGCGCCTGCGACGCAGGGGGTGGTGCAGACTGCCGTTGCGGAGTCGTAGACCTTGACCGTCGCGCCCGTCTCGCAGCTGCCCGACACCGTCGGGGCCGCGTCAGAGGTGAAGGCAAAGGTCGGCGAGAGGATCACCGGAGCGTCGGGCAGAGTGCTGTCGACGATGAAGGTGTGCCCTGCGCTGATCGGGCTGACGTTGCTCGCGGGGTCCGTTTGCCGGGCGACGAGGGTGTGGCTTGCGTCGCTGAGCAGCGCGCTGTCGCAGCTGAAGATGCCACCCGTGCAGACCGTCGTGCACAGCAGGGTGACGCCCTCGTAGACCTTCACCGTCGCGTTGGTCTCGCAGGTGCCGGCCACCGCGGGGGTGGTGTCCGACGTGGACGAACCGGCAACAGGCGCGGTGACCGCGGGATCGAGCGGGGCGAGGGTGTCGATGGTGAGGTTGACCGCGTCGGTCGCGACGCTGACGTTGCCAGCGGCGTCGATCTGGCGAACCACCAGCGCGTGCGGGCCGTCGGTCAGGGTCGACGCAGTACAGACGAAAGCGCCGCCGGCGCAAGGCGCCGAGCAGAGCACCACCGCGCCTTCGTAGACCTTCACCGTTGCGGGACTCTGCCTGCGCGCATCAGGGCCTCGAGCACCCCTTCGATAGGTCAGCCGTGACGTCGCGTCGGAAATGACCTGACCCGGCCCGACGCCGTTCTTGATCCTCGTGATTCGTGATGGTGCTCGCATCGGCCTGCTGGTCGACGACGCGATCGTCGTGGTCGAGAACGTCGAACGCTTGATGGCAGAAGAAGGCCTGTCGCCGCTGGAAGCGACGCGCAAGTCGATGGATCAGATCACCGGAGCGCTCGTCGGCATCGGCCTCGTCCTCTCGGCAGTCTTCATCCCGATGGCCTTCCTCGACGGAGCGACCGGCTTCATCTACCGCCAATTCTCGGCCACCATCGTCGCGTCGATGGCGCTCTCGGTGCTGGTCGCCGTGATCCTCACGCCCGCGCTCTGCGCGACGATGCTGAAGCCAATTCCGAAAGGCCACCACGCGAAAGAGACAGGCTTCTTCGGCTGGTTCAACCGCAAGTTCGATCAGGGCAACAGCGGCTACCAGAAGGCGGTGCGTGGAATTCTTTCGCGCCGCATGCGCTTCATGGGTGCCCGAGCTCGGCAACTCGACGGGCTTCGTCTTCTATTTGAAGGACACCCGCGGGCAGGGCCCGAGGCGCTCACCGCCGCGCGCGATCAGTTCCTCGGTGAGGCCGCGCAGAGCAAGCTCCTCGCGAACGTCCGCCCCAACGGGCAGGAAGACACGCCGCAGTTCCGCATCGACATCGACGCCGCAAGGGCGGGTGCCTTCGGGCTGTCATCCGCCGACATCAACGCCGCGCTCTCGACCGCGTGGGGCGGGCAGTACATCGACGACTTCATCGACCGTGGCCGGGTGAAGACTTCAACCGCTGGTCGGTGCGCAACCGCGAAGGCGAGATGGTTCCGTTCAGCAGCTTCGCCAGCTCGCGTTGGGGCTCTGGCTCGCCGCGGCTCGAGCGCTACGACGGCGTGCCCGCGATGGAGATCAACGGCCAGCGGGCGCCCGGCGTCAGCTCGGGTGACGCGATGATGGAGGTCGAGAGGCTGGTGGCGAAGCTGCCCGGCAGCATGAACCTGGAGTGGACAGGGCAGTCTTTTCAAGAGCGTGCGGCCGGTGCGCAGACGCCGCTGCTCTACACGCTGTCGCTGCTGATCGTCTTTCTGTGTCTGGCCGCGATTTACGAGAGCTGGTCGATTCCGACGTCGGTGCTCCTCGTCGCTCCGCTGGGGATCCTGGGCACCGTGCTGGCGAGCATGCTTCGCGGCATGGAGCGCGCGACGTGTATTTCCAGGTCGCCATGCTCACGACGGTCGGGCTCTCGAGCAAGAACGCGATTCTGATCGTCGAGTTCGCGAAAGAGAACGTCGAGAAGGGCATGGAGCTGATCGACGGCACGCTCGCCGCGTCCGTTCGCGCCTTCGCCCGATTCTGATGACGTCGCTGGCGTTCGGCCTCGGCGTGTTGCCCCTGGCGATCGCCACCGGCGCCGGCTCAGGGGCCCAGCGCGCGATCGGCACCGGCGTGCTGGGTGGCATGATCCTCGGCACGCTGCTGGGGCTCTTCTTCGTGCCGCTGTTCTTCGTCGTCGTGCAGCGGCTCTTCAAGAAGTCCTGAACCTTGGCGCTACTTCGGGATCCCGAAGTTGTGGCAGGTGTTGCAGGTCGAGGGCTTGGTCATCGGTGCACCCTCCGAGTGCTTGAACCTCCACACCGCGGTGTACGCGGCGCCCGTCGTCACCAGTGCGTTGCCCGTGGTGGGCGCGCGGTGGCACTCGTAGCAATTGATGGGGAAGAAGTGCTTGTTGTTCGCCAGCGACTTGTTGTTGTTCTTGAAAGTCGGAACCAGCGAGTTGATCGTGTACGGCCGGGTGTCGCCCGCCCCGCCCGCGGTGGTGGTCGAGTTGTTCCACGGGGTGCCGATCAGGTTGCTCCCCGTCTCGTGACACGAGTTGCAGTTGGCGTTGATCAGCGTCGACTTGTGGTCGTAGCCAATCGCGTTCTTCCCGCCCGCCGCTGTGGTGTGACACGCCGTGCAGGCCTGCACTCCGACGGTGGGGTGGGGCAGGTTCGCGATCCCCGACTGCACGGTCGCGGTGGTGGCCGGCGGCACGGGGATCGTGAAGCCGCCCACAGGGATGAACGTCGGCACGCCCCCCACCGCGCCGAGCCAGTTGCCCGCGGCGACGGTGCCAGTCCCCGGATACGAATGGCACGCGCTGCAGTCGGTGGTGCCCGAGGCCGCGGTGTAGGCGCTGTGGTTCTGCAGTGTGTAGCCTGCGCCCGGCTTCACATTGAGGTGGCAGGTGCTGCACCGCGCGGTCGTGCCGTTCGAGATCAGTGGCGTCGTGCCGTTGAAGTTCACGTGGAACTTCGCCTGCGCCCATTCTTTGCCCTGCAGACCCGCGGCAGACGACGGCCCTTTCTGCGTGTGGCATGCCGCGCAGTCGCGGCCGCTGACGTTGAGGTCCGCGTGGCTTATCTGATCGCGCACGCCCGACACGCCGGTGGCCGCGCTCGCGGTGGTCACGGTCGTGGTGGTGGTCAGCCCCAGCGGCAGGTTGTTGTTGGTGCCGATCACCGCGCCGCCGCCGTTCGTCGTGCCGTGGCACTCACGGCAGGTCGCCGGGTTCGTCACCGCGGCGTGGAATGAGGTGGCCTTGCTCCACGCCGCGCCCACCTTCTTCGCGTCGCTTGCGTGGCACGTCACACAGTCCTTGCCCGCCACGGCGCCCGACGCGTGGTTCATGTACTGCTGCTTGTTCGTCGCGGTGGCTCCGGCGAGCAGCGGGTACTGCACGCTGCTGGCAGTGAAGGTCGTCGGATCCGAGATGGCATGACAGTCGACACACGCGGCGGGCTGCGCCGTGAGCGCCGGGTGGTAGTTGCCCGTCTTCCACAGCGGCGCCGCGAGGGGCGCCGTCGTTGCCTTCGCCAACGCCGCAGAATGGCAGTTCTGGCAAGCCTGGAAGGTGATCTGCGGCGATCGGTGCTTCATCGAGAACGTCGTCGCCACCGCCACGTCCGCCTTCGGTGCGTCTGCCATCAACGGGTAGTGACACACCGTGCAGTCGGCCGGGGCGGCCGCCCCGAGGTTCGGGTGGTAGGCGCCGTCGGCCCAGCTCGTGCCCGGGCTGCGGTGGCACGTCGCGCACTCGATCTGCGCCAGCGCCTGTCCGTGATCCATCGGCTGGAGCGTCGACGCCGCCTTCTCGACGATGCCCGGGGGGCGCATCTGCGCGTGGCAGTCGAGGCACTGGTTCGTGGGCTGCCCGAAGGGAACCACGGCGCCGGTGGGCGTCGCGCGGTAGTTGGTCAGCGACGCGTGGTACTTGCCGTTGCTGTACGCCGTCACCACGCCGTTCGTGTTGGTGTGGCAGTGCCAACACTTCGTGTACTCGGGCGCATTGCTCGGGCCGGCGTTGAGCGCCGCTGGCAGCACCGACGACGTATGCAGCATCGCGTTGAACAGCGTCACGTTGCTCGAGGTGAGGCCGGTGATCATCGACCCCGACTTCGTCAGCGCGTAGCTCGTCACCTGAATCTTCTGCGCCGGCGAGCTCGCGAGCACCGAGCCCGGGTACAGCTGCCCGCCCTTCCAGTCGCCGTTCGGCAGCTTGCCGGTCGCCGGGTTGTAGAGGTTGACGTAGGCGTTGGCGGTGACCGTCGCCTGATGGCAGCCGAAGCAATCGCCCGTGCCGTTTGCGGCGTGGTCGAAGCCGATCAGCGTGGCGGCTGTGCCCGCGTCCAGCCCAGGCAGCAGATCCGGCCGCTGCGTCGTGTGGCACTGGCTGCAGGTGCTCGCCGACAGCGTGGCCGGCCCGTGCGTGAAGGCGCCTCCTGCCCAGTTCTGCGTCCCGCCCCAGGCGCCGGTGCCGGGGTTCGCATGACACGTCGCACAATCGAGGCCGGCGCCGTGCTCGATGCCCGCGCTGTTGGTGCCGTAGTCGAAAGGCGAAGCGCTGAAGTTGGGCTTGATCCACCCGGCCGTCGTCGCCGGGCGTTCGGCCGCGTGGCAGGGCAGGCAAGTTGCCGGTGCAGCCGAGCCTGCCGGGTGGAACACGCCGCCCGCCCACGAGGCGTTCGTGGCTGCGCTCGCCGCATGGCAGCTCTGGCAATCGCCCTGCGCCGTCGGGTCGTCGTGGTCGAACGCGATGTTCAGCGGCGCAACCGTGACCACGCCGTTGGGCCGGGTGTTCGCGTGGCAGTCGATGCACGAGCCCACCGGCGGCTTGCCCGCGGTGCGCAGCGCAGCGTGGAACTTCGCCGGCGCGCCAGCTCGGGTGCGGTCGTTGGCCCACGTCGACGCGGTCAGCTCGTCGGGGGGCGCGTGGCACACCGCGCAGTCGAACGCAGCGAGCTTCGCGGCGCCAGGGGCGCCATTGAGCCACGCGACCGCTTCATGCCTCATCTCGCCGCTGGCCGGAGTACGCGCGGGTGCGGTGGCGGTAGGCCCGATGAAGCCCGTGGGCATCGAAGGCTTGTGACACTCGTTGCACTGGGACGGCTGAACGCCGCCATCGAGGTTGGCGAGCGCCGAGTGCAGCGAACCCGGGTAGTACGCGCCTTCGCCAGCGCCCTGATGGCAATTGCCGCAGGCCGAAAGCGTCGCCGCCGGCACCTGAAGCGTCGAGTGGTTCATCATCATCGGCAGCACCTGTGTCTGCGGCGTGACGCGGGTGATCGACGTGCCGGCCCACGTCGGCTGCAGGGCGGTGACCGTCACGTCACGCGCCGGATCGTGCGCGTCGTTTGGCGCCAGACCCGCGTCCAGCCAGGTCGTGGTGACGTGGCAGCCGCCGCAGTCGGACGCGCCGACGTTCGGGTGGGTGAAGTTCGGCTTCGGCAACGCCGCGAACGCGGTGCCGATGTCGTGGCACTCGGCGCACTGGTTGGTGATGCCGAAGTGGTCGTACGCCATCGCCTCACCTGCCGGGTGGCAGTTCAGACAGCCCTTCTGCGGGCTGCCTGCGCCCGGCGCCCGGGTGTTGAACGAATACAGGGGCTCGCGCTGGTGCAGGCGATCAGTGATCGGCTTCTCGTGGGTGTGGCAGTTGATGCACTGGGGCTGATCGAACCCGACTCCCGCGTCCGCCTCTCCGCCCGGCAGCGTCGTCGGGTGGCAGCTCTCGCAGGTCATCGGCCCATCGATGGCGAGGCCCTGCCGGTCGAGCGCATGGGTGCTGCCCGGAGTGATCGGGAAGAAGGTGTGGTTCTTGTCCGTGATCGGCGTCGGGGGCCGGTTGCCCCCGCTGTTCGAAGAGCACGACGCCGCCAGGAAGACGCACAACAGCCACAATGTGGGTTTCCGGATCATGGGCATCCTGATGAGGTCGGTGGGCCGCCCTGAAAGCAGGCAGCTCACAGCTGCCCGCCTGCCTGAATCATCGCGTTGAGGTTCGCCGGAGCGCCATCCCCCCGGTCGGCGCTGCCCAGCTGGCCGCGGCCGGCCACCGTGCCACGCAGCCAAAGCCACCGCGTGATCGAGAGGTCCACCATCAGCGCTCCGCTGACCTCGTGGCCGGCGAGCCCTTCGTCGCCGGGCTCGCTCTGCTGCTGGAACCAGCCGCCGCGCAGCAGCACCCGCAACCTTGACCCGGGCGTCACCGTCGCCTGCGCCCACCCGCTGCGTCCGCGCAGCCAGCCGAGCTCCTCGCGGTAGCCCAGCGTCAGCGCCGTCGCGGGCAGCAGCCGCGGCAGGGTCAGCTCCGGGCCGAACGAGGCCTGCAAGAGGCCGGTCGACAGGTCGTCGGCGAGGCCGCCGCTGACGGCGAGCCACAGGGGGGGCGCCAACTCGACCGTCGCCCCCGCCTCACCGCGCACGGCCCGGTGGCCGCCAGGTGCGGCGACGCCGAGCTCGAGCACGTCAGACGCAACCGTGCCCTGGTACCGGCCAGACGCGAAGACCCGTACCCGCTCGCTCGGGCGCCACCCAAAGTCGAGCCGCGCGGCGTCGACGAAGCCCACTGCCGTCGCCGCGAGCAGGCCGAGCTCGAACGAGAGGTGCGCGTCGAAGGTGCGGGTGAGCCAGGCGTCCACGGCGCCTGCAAGCTCGAGGCGACCTGGAACGCTCGCCGCCGACGCCCAGCCCGCGCGCCCCTCGAGCTGCACCACGGATGAGCCCGAGGTGATCCGCCCATAGGCATAGGCCCCGGCTCCCCAACGCCGCGTCGTCACTCCCAGCCCCACGGGCTCGGGCAGCAGGCCCCCGTACGCGCCGACCTCGAGCGAGCTGTTTGCGTTGCGCCACGCAGCCTGCGCGCCGTCGACCATCAACAGCCCTGGCGTGTGCCGGGTCCACGTGCGGCCCACCTGGGCGATCCAGGGCACGGATGGGGTGTGAAACGAGAGCTCCAGCTGCCGCACGAGCAGCACCGTGCCGCCCTGCACCGTGCGGTGGTCTCCCGGACGCCGGCTGTAGTTGAGCACCGTCAGATCCGCCGAAGCGTGAAGCCCTCGCCAGATCTGCACGTCGTAGACGCCGACGTCGACGCGCTGCACGTCGAACGGGCGCCGGGCCGCGGTGAAGTCGAACCAGCTGGTGTGCGAGATCGCGACCGCCGCCAAACGGCGATCGGCGCTGAGCAGGCCGCCCGCGCCGCGCCCGAACTCAACCACCGCCAGAGGCTGGGCCTCGAGCGCTTCCCGCTGCGCCCGCAGCGCCTCGGCGTCGGGCACCGCAGCCAGAACTGCCGCAGGCTTCTCGGCGACGCGGTCGATCGCGACCTTGTCGCCGGCCTTCATGCCTTCGACCGCGCAGGTCGCCCAGCGATCCGAGGCGGCGGTGATCGTGCAACGCCCCACCAACCGCCCTGCGCGCGTCACGGTGAGCCCGGCGCCGATCTTCACGCCGTCTGCGGTTCCGCGATCGACGTACGCCGTGGTCGCGGTGGCAAACGTCACCCGCCCCGGGCCCTGCGGGCTCGCCACCACGGGGTCGGGCTTCACGCTGGTCGTCCGCGCACGGGGAACCCTGGCGGCAGGCCTTGGCTTTGCCAGCCCCGCCGAAGCGATCAGCACCGCGATCAGCGCCGCGGCTCTCAAGGCCCCGTCACCTCTTTGTGGCACCCGTAGCAACGCCGCTCGGCGCACGCGTACCCGGGCACCGCCGCGAGCGTCGCGGGCGGGGCGTGGCGGGCGTCGGTGGCCGTTGCCCCGCCGGGCCCAGTGCACGAATGGCAGGCGGTGCAGGCAATGGTGCGCGTGCTGCAGGTGCCCGCTGGAGCAGGCGTCGGGGGAAACCCATCGTGGCACCCGAGGCAGGGAATACCCGCGTGCGCGCCCACCGAGACGAGGTAGCAGCGCCGGTCGTGATCGGGGAACAGCGCCGGCTTGAAGCGATAGGCCTGGTGGCAGCTGCGGCAGCTGTCGGTGAACCCGAGCGCCGCATGGTCGATGGCCGTGCCCCGCGTTCGATCGACGTCGGCCTGGTGGCACGCGATGCACTCGACCGCCGCCCGCGAGAACTTCCGCGCCGACGCCTGCCCGTGGCACTCGGTGCACGGCAGGGCGGCGTGCGCGCCCACCAGCGGAAACGCGGTGCGCCGGTGCGCGTCGGCCTCGAACTTCGAGGCCCACGAGGCCGAGTCGTGGCACCCCTCGCAGCGCATCCCCAGGTCGCCTGCGTGCACGTCGCGGTGGCAGCCGCTGCAGGTCGTCGGCAATGGCCGCTGAAAGTCGTCGCCATGGCAGCCCTTGCACGCGGTCGCGGTGTGCGCCCCCAGCAGGGGGAAGCCCGTGCGGTCGTGGTTGAAGCGGACGTCCGTCCACGCTGCGGTGATGTGACACGCGCCGCACTTCGTGCCCGCCATCGCGCCGTGGCTTTGGGGCGAAGGTTTCAACGCCGCCGCTCGTGGCGCATCGGGCGCCGCCACGCCCGCGTCGGCCGCCGCCCGCCTCGGAGCGGGCCTGGGCGCCTTCGCGGGCGCCGCGGTCAACAGCGCGAGCAGCAGCAGCGCCCTCAAGGCTCGAACCCCTCGAACGCGCCCTGGTGAAAGTCCGAGTGGCAGCCCTCGCAGGTCGAAGGCAGCGGCACGTAGCGCACGGCAGTGAGGCCCTGCCCGACAGCCACCTTCTTGTGGCAGCCCTCACACGACACCTGGGCGTGCTTTCCGTCGAGCAGGTACTCGGTGAACGGCGGCGCGTGCACGAACTTCGTCTGCTTCCATTCCTTCGTGTCGTGGCACTGCTCGCAGTCGGTGGGCGTGCCCGGCTTCTGGGCCAGCTGACCCACATGCACATCGGCGTGGCAGCCTGCGCAGGTCATCGCCAGCGGCCGGTACTGCACGGGCTTGTCGGGCGAAGGTGCGCCGTGGCACTTCGTGCACGCGAGCGCGGCGTGCTTCCCCGTCAGCGGGTACCGGGTGTCGCGATCGTGGTTGAGCGCCACCTTCTTGAACGAGGCCGGCTGGTGGCAGCTGTGGCAGGGCTTCGCGTCGAGCTGGCCCTGGTGCACGTCGGCGTGGCAGCTGTCGCAGCGGTCGAGCGCAACCTTCGTCTCGAACGCGATCGAGCTGAAGAGCTCGGGCCGCTTCTTCTTCTTGAGCTCCTGCCGCAGCGCCTTCGGCACGCGGTCGAGCAGGGCGGGGGTCTTCAGGTGGCACAGGTTGCACGGGGCCACCTGGTGCGCCCCTTCGAGCGGGAAGCGCGTTTTCTGGTGCTCGATCGTCGTGTACCGCGCAGGCTTGAACCCGTCGACCGAATGGCAGCCCTCACAGTCGGGAAGGGCCCTGGTCCTGGGGTCGGCCAGCTGGCCTTCGTGTGCGTCGGCGTGGCAGGCGGTGCACTGATCGAACTTCAGGCCCTTGAACTTCGCCCGCTGGCCGGGAAACGGGCCGTGGCACGACTTGCAATCGACGTCCAGGTGCTCGCCCTTCAGCGGGTAGCGCGTCTTGTCGTGGAAGGCGCGCTCGGCGCCAGCGTTGCGGATGATCTTCCAGCCCTCGACGGTGTGGCAGGTCTGGCACCGCGGCCCCAGCTTCCCGTCGTGGAAGTCTTTGTGGCAGTCCGTACAGGTGCGGCTGTCGATGGGGCTGAATTTGAGAAACGTTTCAGACACCGGCGCCGGGAACGCGGACTTCGGCGTGCCGTCGTCCTTGAGGGTCGGGTGGCAGCCGCCGCACTTCACCTTCACGTGCTTGCCCTTCAGCGGGTAGTCCGTCTCGGCGTGATCGAAGTCGGGCGCGGGCTTCCACGCCTTGGCGTCGTGGCAGGCCGCGCAGTCTTCGCCGACCTGGGCCCGGTGGTCGTCGAAGTGGCAGCCGCGGCATTCCTTGCTCACCCCGAGCTGGGTTCTCCGGTCGGGGTTCTTCTCGAGCAGCTTCAAGATGGTGGCGCTCAGGATGCGGCGGCGCTGGTGGCAATCGTCGCACGCGAGCGGCGCATGCTTCCCTTCCAGCGGCCACGCCGTGCGCTTGTGGTCGAAGCCCTTCTTTCCGCCTGTGCCCCAGTCGATCATCTCGAAAGCCCGGCCGCGGTGATCCGCGTGGCACGTCTCGCAGGCGCGCTTGTCGCTGGCGATGTGGCCGTGGAAACCGAGCCCCTTCTCGACCCGGGGCTTCAGCTCGAGGTGGCAGTCGAGGCAGCGCTCTTGCGACAGCTGGCCTCCGGGCGGGTGGCACTTGGTGCACTGCGAGATGCCCTCGAGGCTCGAGTGGGCCTTCGCGAGGTCGCCGGGCGAGAAGATGTCGGCGGCGGCCGCGCTGGCGGTCAGTGCGAGCGCGACCGCTGCGAACCTCACTTCGCGATCCACGTGTAGCCGAGGTACAGCGAGACGCCGATGTGGGCCGTGATCATCACCACCAGCAGAATGGCGAGGACGACGTGGAACACCCGCCACGCCGACATCAGCTTTCGCAGCGCCGAGTAGAACGTGGCCTGGCTCTGTAGCTCGCGCAGCTCTGCGAACGAGTGCTTGAACTCGCGGTAGTGCGCGCTCGACGGGAACTCGACTGCCAGCGCACCGAGCGCGAAGCGATCGCGCGCCTGTCGAAAAGGCATCGTCACCAGGAACTTGAGCAGCGACGTGCCGACGGCGTCGGTGGCGAGGGAAAGCACGTCCTTCACCTTCCGAACGTCGGTGATCTCGGTCTTGTCTTCGATCTTTTCTGACATCCGCGCCTTCATCTTTTCCCAGCGGGCGATCACCTCGCCCTTCGAGCTGGTCTTTCCTTCGACCGTCGGGATCAGCCTGAGAAAGAAGCGGCCGACCACGCCAGTGGCGACCACGACCGCCAGCGAGAGCGTGGTCGCCGACGCGAGGGCGTTGTTGCTCTTGAAGGTCGCGTGAAACGCGATCACCAGCGGGCTCATGAAGCCGACGAACTGGTGGAAAGTTAGCCACTTGCGGATGTCGCCCACGGAGGTCAGCGACTGCCAGCGCTTGCGCGCGGCGTAGAGGAAGTTCGACATCATGAAGAGGGTCGCGACGATGCCGACGCCGTGGCCCCAGACGCCGGACGGCCTCAGGGCAGCGTGCGCCACATCCTTCACGCGGTCTGCTGCGGGCAGCCGGTAGTAGGTCCACCCCTTCAGCGTCAACAGCAGGACGATGGTGGCGCCGATCACGAAGAGGACCTGGGCGAAGCGGCGCTGCGACTTCTCGAGCTCGGTGCGCTTGGCGCTGCCGCGGCCGGCGCGCGCCACGAGCTCTTCGCCGTGCAGCCGCCGCATCGTCACGCCGCTGTTCTTCAGGAACTCGGCCGGCAGCTCGCCACCGAGGCAGGCGATGACGAAGTCGTTCGACATCTTCCCGGTGCGGCCCTGGTACTCGAGCTTCACCCACGTCGGGCTCACTTCCAGCACCTTCGACTGCATCAGCGCGCGAATCTTGCCTGCCTCGACCAGCTCCTTGAACTTGCGCTTGTTGGCTTCGCGTCCGCGGCCAAACGCTTCCTGCCGATAGCTCAAGGTCACCTTGGCGTCGGTCTCTTCGGCGATCATCATCGCCGCCTCGAGCGCCGAGTCGCTGCCGCCGACGATCAGCACCTTCGACCCTTCGTACTGTTGGGGGTCGATCAGCCGGTAGGTGACGTTGGGCAGATCTTCGCCGGGGACGCCGAGCTTCCGGGGCGTGCCGCGCCGCCCAATCGCCAGCACGACCTTCTTCGCGCTGACGATGCCCTTGTTGGTGGTGACGAGAAACCCACCGTCTTGCCCCGACACCCCCGTCACCGCGACGCCTTCTTCGATCTTCAGCTTGGCGGTCGCGATGGCGTGCTTCCACCCGGCGATCAGCTGTTCCTTCGAGATCAGCTCGCGCCCGAACTTGCCGACGAAGGGCAGCACCACCTTCTCGGTCATCACCACTTTCTGCCGCGGGTAGTGGGCGACCGTGCCGCCCACCGTGTCCTGCTCGAGCACGCGGAAGGCGATGCCTTCCTTCTTGAGGCCGAGCGCCGTGGCGAGCCCGGCGGGGCCGGCGCCGACGATGGCGACGTCGACCTGACCCTTCAGCGTCTTCGTCCCCTGCAGGGCGCCCTTCAGGTGCGTCGCGACCTGCAGGCCCTGGGTGAGCGCGTTCTTGATGAGGCCCATGCCGCCCAGCTCTCCGACGATGTGCAGGCCGGGGCGGTTCGTCTGAAAGTACTCGTCGACCTCGGGCAGGTCTTGCCCGCGCTCGCTGGTGCCGAAGACGAGCTTGATCGCGTCGACTGGACACTCGCTGGCGCACTTGCCGTGGCCGATGCACGCAGACGCGTCGATCAGCGCTGCCTTGCCGTCGATGACGCCCAGAATGTCGCCCTCGGGGCAGACCTTCAGGCACGAGAGGCTGCCCATGCAGATGTCTGGATCGATGACGGGGTGAAGGGTCGACGGGAGGTGCCGATTTTCAGCCTTTGCCTGGGCCAGCGTCGCCGCGTCGCGTTCTTCCCGCTTCGCGCGCGAGCGCAGAAATAGCAACGCCAGGATGAGGCCGGCCGCGAACAGGGCCGTCAGTCCAATGAGTTCGATGTTCACGTCAGAGAAGTCGGCGCGCGCCGCTGGTGCGGTAACTGGGTCGAATCAGGGACCCAGAACCATGCATTTGTTGTGAAAAATCGGCCGCGCACGATGGGATGTCGGTTGTCGGCTCGACCCGACAAGGGCGCAGCCTACGGCCGGTGGGCAACCGCGCACAATCGCTGTGGACGTCGGCGGGCCTGCGCCTTGCTCAATGAGGGAGCATGACAACCACGATCACTCCCGGCCACAGACGCGGCAAGAGTCCGCCAGTGGTGACTGGGACGATCGCAAGGTCCTCGGGCAGATTCACTTTCAGGACGAAATCGGAATCTCGAGCGAATGCCTGATCGACGAACACCTGCTCGACTGAAAGCCGGCTGCTTCGGCAGCTTTCCTTCTCGCTGCGACAGTCGCGCCGATTCCGAGGCGACCTCAGATCGCTGCGCGTGCGCGGGCCCAGTACAGCTCGCGATCCGCCAGGCCGTTGTAGCCCCCGTTGATGCGGCGGGTGACTTCGCGGAAGTTGCCCTGGTCGGCCAGCGCGTTCAGGCCGCGCGACTTCCAGAAGTACGCCGCGATGCGGAAGCCGACTTCGGGGCGCGCCGCGATCTCCGGGTGCCGTTCGAGATCCAGCCCCAGCGCCTTGCCCACCTCGCGGTAGTTCGCGCGGCCGGTCAGCTGAATCGGACCCCGGCCCTTGTAGCGGCGGCCGTCGCCCGGCTGCGTGTTGCCCAGGTCCTTGCGGCCCTCGTACGCCGCGCCCGACGCGATCTCTTCCATGTAGCGAAGGCCGCCCGACTCGTGCGCGAGCTGCGCGAGGAACATCTCCTTTCGCGGCTCGGTGGTGATGCCCTGTTCGGCCATCGCCTGGTTCAAGAAGGGCAGGTACTGGCGCGCCTTCTCCGAGCCGAGGTTCGGCATGATCCTGAGCAGCTGGGCTTCCGTCACGCCCGCGCCCTTGCCCGTCGGAGCCGGCCCCGAAGGCCCCTGCGTCTGGCCTGTCGGAGCGGGGCTCGAACCGCCGCCGCTCGACGACGGCTTCCCGCCCTTGCTCGGACGATCGAACCCGTCGGGGATCCGCAGCTGCGCGCCCGCGTAGATCAGGTCGACGTTCTTGATCCCGTTGAGGTTCGCCAGCGCCTTCACCGTCGTGTGGAACCGGGCGGCCAGCTGGCCAAGGGTGTCTCCACGGCGAATTTGGTAGGACATGCTGGATTGTCGGTGAGGCTTCGCCGGCCGCCTCTGCTGCAATTGGCAAGGCGCTGGACGATTCCTCGGGAATTACCCCAGCATTTCCGGGCCACGCGGCCTGGTTTTTTACCGGCAGGCGCGCGGCGTGGCGAACACCGTCGACCAGTCGGTGGCCAGATCCGAAATCAAAGCCTCGGCCGAACAGCGGGTCACCGCCGGCGTCAGCTGGTAGTCCGAAGATCTCGGCGGAGCGATGCCGTAGTCCAGCTCGATCGCCGGCCCGGTAATCTGCCCGCCCGCGCTCAGCTGCACCACGCCCGTCGTGTCGGCCTTCCACGTCGTGCCGCCCAGGGTGGTGCCGAGGTTGGTCAAGGTCGTCCCCGCCGACGACGAATAGAAGAGCACGCGCGCCTTCGGAGACCCCTTGTCGGGGAACTCGAAGAAGAGCTCGGCGAAAGCAGAGCCCGTCGAGACCCGGCCGATGCCGCTGTAGACGACGCCCGTGTCGCTCTTGGCGAGGTACTCGGTGCGCGCCGCGAGAAACGCGCGCGACAGCGGGCCGTCGAACACCATGCTCGCGATCCCGGAAGAGATGACCTCGTACGCGAACGTCCTGCCCCCGCGAGACAGCGCGATAAGCCCGGACTCGTGAACGTCGCCGCTGACGAGGATCACCCGGTCGTCCGGGCAGCGGCCCGAGTGCTCGATGATCGCCGTCTCCAACCGTTCGCGCGTCGCGATCGCCGGCCCCGTCGCCCACCAGCCGTCGTTGATGTCGTCGTCCAGCTCGGACGCCAGCGTCTTGCCCGCGGTGCTGATCACGTTCTCGTGATCCACCGACAGCGGCACGGGGATGCCCAGCAGAAACACGCTGGGCTGAACACCGCACGGCAGAAGCCACGCGTTGACCCGCTGCAGCTGCGCGTCCGACATCACGCGTCCTTCGGGCCGGCCCCGCGCGGTTCGCGTGTCGAGCAGGAACACCTGCAGGCGATCGCCCCAGGAGAAAGACGTGTCGAGCTCGCGGTCAAGGCTCGGGTCGAAAGCCGTCACCGCCGCGCCGCCGGCGTTGGGGTTGCGCGCCACCTCGAAGGCCCACGTCGCTTCACGCGCCGCAGAGAAGTAGTCGAGCCACGGGTCGCCGCTGTTCGGCAGGAAGCCTTGTTCGTCGCGCTGGCTGCCCCACCCATCGCGGATCTCGTGATCGTCCCAGACCATTGCCGACGGCAGGCTCGACAGCGTCCGGTGAAAGCTTGGGACGAGGAAGTGCATCCGGTAGATGCGCCGCAGCGCCTCGGCCCACTTCGTACTTGCCTCGACGCGCAGCGCGTCAGAGCGCGGCCCTCCGAAGAGCGCCAGCGAGCCCGGTTCAAGCGGCTCGGCATCGACGTAGGCCTGGTCACCCAGCGCGAGAAGAAACGAGGGGCGATCGAACTTCAAGCTCTCGCCGGTGCGGCTCAGCTCGACGGGCATCAGGCCACGGGCCCGCAGGTCGAGGTTGCGAAGCGCAGTCACGGGCGACGCGGCGACACCGGCGGTGACCTTGTCGGGCCGCGCGTGGCTCCAGGGCTCGTTGCAGCTGGCCAGCAGCACGCTGGTCGCCTCTGACTTCTCGGGAGCCGTGCGCGATTCCGCGATCATTTCTTCGTCGCCCGCCTTGAAGGTGGCGCGGTACCGCGAGTTGGGCTGCAGCCCACCCAGCTCGAGCCGGCGCGTGTCGCCGACGCGCTGCTCGTTCGCCGTGTACGCCGCCGCAGCGACCCGGCCGTCGTCGATCGACTCCAGCTTCAAGAGCGTCGGTACCGCTCCCGACACGCCCGGCACCACCACGAAGACGATCGACTTCGACGTGCCCATGCCAGCCTGCACGAAGGGCCTGTCGATTGACGGCACCGGCTGGCCGTCGTCCTTCATCGCCGTCCACGCCGACTCGCTGCGCGCCATCCACAGCTCGAGCCTCTCGGGCGGGATCCGTTTCACGCAGGACGTGGCGAACAGAAGGGCGAGCAGGGCGAAGTGGCGCATTGCGCCGTGCCGATAGCGCACAACCTGCTCGGCGTGGGCCGTTATTCGAGGCGTGTTCGCCGCCCTCGCCGGCTCCCTGCGTCACAGTGGCCGAACACGCTTCTTCGCGAACTCGGCGATGATCGTCGCCTCGGGGCCACCAGGAGCGGGACGTGGAATTGATTCTTGCCGTCACGGTCTCGCTCTCTTGCCCTGCCTTCGCCGAAATGAGACCCCAGGCGCCCGCGCCGCGCGCCCAGCAATAAGCAAGCGCCGAAGAGGGAGCAGGCCGCTGGAGAAGCCAGAGGATGAAGGCAAACGACGATGAAGACCGCGTTCAGTCGCCGATGTCGTCGAGCGCCTTGAAGCGCGCCGGGTACTTCGCTCGGGCCGCCGCTTCGTCGGGCGTGCCCTTCACCCGCTTGTAGAGCGCGTACGTCTCGGAGAAATCCTCGTCGGGGTTGGCGCGCGCGTAGCGCGACGGCGGCAGACCATCGTCGGCAATCGCTTTCTCCCAGGTCTTCCACTTCGGATCGCCGTCCGGCCCGAAAGCCTCGTTCGATTTGAGGTGGCCGACCTCGTGCTGCAAGGTCGAAGCGAGCGTGTCGGGGTTGTGGTTCGCAGGGTTGTTGAAGAAGGTGACGTTGCCCGTCTTCGTATTTGCCACGGCGAGGGTATCGGCGCCTTTGTTGTGGTTTTGGTCGGTGATCATCACCGACTTGATTCGGTCTCGGTCGGCTTTGGGCAGCGACGCGATCGCCTTTGCGGCTTCTTCCACGGACGTCGCCCCGTTCTTTCCGGTGCTCTCGAGGTTGATTGGGATCTTCCGGTTGTCGATTGTGAGCTCGTGCACCTGCCACCCCTTTCCCAGGTCATCCTTGAGCGCGACGCTGTGCGGCACGGCCCGGTTCGCGTACGTCCCGTCTGGAGCCAGGCTATTTCCAGGCACGTGACCGCCGCGGGTCACGAAGTCCTTCAGCGATGCGGCCTGCGCGTCGGGCGTTTCCGTCTGGTAGCCCTTGTCGAGCACCAGCCGGTGCACCTCGCTGCGCGCGAGGGCTCCCTCAGCGTCCCGACTGCTCAGCGTCTTCAGCAGCTGTTCCCTTTCCGAGTTGTTCAGCTTGTTGAAGCCAGGGCTCCGCGCGACGTCGACCACCGTCTTGCGATCGGGCCCTGACGGCTGCGCTGCGGCCGCCGCCCGTCGTGCCGCCATGTCTGTCTCGAGCGTGTTCAGCGTCTTCGGGTCGACCCAGCCCGCCGGGTGGTTGAAGTCGGGCTTGAGGCCGTGCGCCGCCTGGTACTCGCGCACTGCCGCCTTCGTCTTGTCGTCGAACTTCCCGTCGCTCGGCACGTCGTAGCCAGCCATCGCCAGCTCGTCCTGCACCTTCTTTACCGCGGGGCCTTGCGTGCCGGGCTGAATCGCCGACTTGCCGGACTTCACGTCTTCGTAGCGCGGTGCATACGGCATCTCGGCCTTCTTCGCGTCGGCGGTGGGGCTTGCCCCTGCGTTCGCCAGTGTCCGCTGGGAAGCCACCAGATCCTTTAGATCCGTTCGATCGGACATCACGGCAGGCGGAGCGGCATACCGGCCACTGACCGAGATCGGCTTCTTTTTCGGCGCGTCGAAGCCTTCCGACGCAGGCTTGGCGACGATTGGCTCCGCAACGACCGGAGCTGGAGGCGCTGTCACGGGCGGTGCGGTTGTCACGGGCGGAGGAGGAGCCTTCGGTGCGCTGCCAGAGACAGAGTCGATTCCCATGGTGGGTGGCTGGTGCACCCTTGTTGCCAACGCCTCGCCCCAGCGGTGACCAGCGATTGCGGGGCAGCGCGGTGAACGCGCAGTTCACCCCCGTGAATCGATGGGCTACGAGCCATGGCATGGAGCCAGCCGGGTTCGGCGACGTCGAAGGCCGCCCGTCCCGGCCCGCAGCTGCCACTGCGATCAAGGCGCACAGAGAAGTCATCGACGGCCGCCCGCTGCGCGCCGCGATCAGCGAAGCGCTGGCAAACGAAGAAAAGCTGGGCGGCAAAGAACGCCGGTTCGCCGCCTGGGCCGCCCGCGAGCTCTCGCGCCACCAGCGCCTGATCGACCTGCTCGCCAAGGCGCACGGCCACGCGCCCTCGGGCTTCAAGCTCGAAGGCGACCTGGCGATCCTTCGCTACACGCTCTGGCGCCGGCACCTCACCAAGGCCTCGGCCGAGCGCACGCTGTTCGAGGTCGCGCTGCCCGGGCCACTTCGTCCGCGCTCGATTCCCGACGCGCTGTTGTCCGGCGTGCTCGAGACCCTCGAGCCGCCGCTGCCTTCCGACCCGCTGGAAAGGTCGGCGACGCTTCACTCGTTTCCCAACTGGCTCGCCCAGGCGATCGCGCGGTCGGCTCCCGAAGGCGACCTCGACGCCGTCCTCGCTTCGCTCAACCGGGATCCGATCATCTGGCTCCGCGCGCGCCCGCCCGGCACGCGGGAAGAGATCCTCGGCAAGCTGAAGGCCGAAGGCATCGAGGTCGAGGCGGGCCCGGTGGACGACTCGATTCGGCTCACCGACGACGGCCGCGCGATCTTCGAGTCGAAGCCGATGAAGTCGCGCCGGCTGCAGGTGATGGAGCTCGGCAGCCAGCAGCTGGCCCGGCTCTGCGCCCCTCGCGTGGGGGCCACCGTCATCGACTGGTGCGCCGGCGCGGGCGGCAAGAGCTTCGCCTTGGCAGATCTGGTCGGGCCGACGGGCAGGGTGATCGCCACCGACGCAAAGCGATCACGCCTCGAAGAAGGCCGCCGCCGCGCGAGAGAGCTGGGGGTGAAGAACTTAAGCTTCCCCGACACGGTGCGTCTCAAGGACGCCGACGTGGTGCTGATCGACGCCCCATGCAGTGGCAGTGGGACGCTGGGCCGGGAGCCTGATCAGAAGTGGAAGCTGCAGTGGAAGAAGGTCGAAGAGCTGGTCGCGACCCAGTCGAAGATCCTCGACGAGGTGGTCAAGGGCGTTCGCGACGACTGCGTGATCGTCTACGGCACCTGCTCGGTGCTCAACGAAGAGAACGAGGCGGTGGTCGCGGCCTTCATCAAGCGCCACCCGTCATGGCAGGTCGACGGCGAGCTGTTGCGCGTCTGGCCGCACCAGGTGGATGGCGGCGGGTTCTTCGGCGCGCGGTTGACGAAGCGGCAGTGACTTAGTACTCGCGTGCGGCCAATGACGCCCAACCCGCAAGCCGACAAGATTCGAGAGATTCAGGCCGCCTGGGAAGCCGCCCAGGGCCAGGTGACGGACCTGCGCCGCCAGGTCGAGCACATGGCGAGCCTCGCCCAGGCCAAGGTCTCCCAGAACATGCTCGATCGGGATCTCGATCGCGCCTTCCGCGACCTCGGCGAAGCCGTCTGGGCCCAGGTGTCGAAGGGCAAGCTGCAGCTGAACTCTTCTTTCGGCCAGGTGATGAAGTCGCTGGAAACCGTGACCCGGAAGATTCAAGAGCAGAACGCGAGCATCAATGATCTGCTCGCCGAGGGTAACGAGATCGCCAACCGCCTCAAGAAGTCGACGGCGGCCAAATCGGCAGTGGCGTCACAACCGAAGAAACGATAATAACCGCAGCGCCGTAGCACCCGGGGTCATAGCTCAGCTGGGAGAGCGCCTGAATGGCATTCAGGAGGTCGTCGGTTCGATCCCGACTGGCTCCACTGGTTTCAAACTGAAGGGCCTCGGTCAGTCGCCGAGGCCCTTCGTCGTTTCGGTTGCACCCCCGGAATGCCGACCACCGGCTCGCACCGCTCGTTCGACGGGTCGAGCTACCTGGCGCTTGGAGGGACTCCGCATGGAACCGTGATGGCCGCGCGAGTCGCTGTAGCCGACGGCGCGGCAAACAAAAACGCCCCCCGGACGCGAAGCCTGGGAGGCGTTGAATCATCCCAACGAAACTTCTCTTACTTGCCCATCGGCGGCGGAGGCGTCGCTTCCTTCGCCTTGATCGCGAGGAGCTCGACCTCGAAGGTCAGCACCGAGTTCGGGGGGATGACGGGGGGCGACCCGCGCTCGCCGTACGCGATGTCGCTGGGGCACACGAGCTTCGCCTTGCCGCCGACCTTCATCTTGGCGACGCCTTCCGTCCAGCACTTGATGACGCCGTTCAAGGGGAAGTCGATCGGCGCGTTGCGCTTGTAGCTGCTGTCGAACTCGGTGCCGTCGGTGAGCGTGCCCTTGTAGTGCACGGTGACCGTGTCAGTCGCCAGCGGGGCCGCGCCCGTGCCAGCCTTCGTCGACGTGTAGATCAGGCCGCTCGCCGTCTTCTCGGCGCCCTTTTCCTTCGCGGCCTTGACGAGGAACTCGTCGCCCTTCGTCTTCTCGATCTTGCCGCGGGCCTCGCGGCGGGCCGTCACCAGTTGCTGAATCTTCGGCATCATCTCTTCCGGCTTCACGGCCGGCGGCTTGCCCTGCGCCGCGTCCTTCAGGCCCTTCATCAGCTCGTCCATCTCGGCCGCAGACGGCGAGAAGTCGTTGGCGAGGCTCTTACCGATCGACGCGCCCACCGCGTACATCACCTTCTTGGTGTCGTCGGCGCTCAGCGGAGCGGCGGCAGGTGCCGCTGCCGGAGCTCCCGGCTTGGTCGGGGCATCCGCAGGAGCTGCGGCGAAAGCGCTCACGCAGAGAAGCGCGGCGATTGAAACGATGGTCCGGTGCATGGAGTTTAATTTCCTTGAAAAAAGAAGAACTGCGGGTGGGTTCATCGAAGACGGCTACGACTTGAAAACGTTCATCACGTCTTTGAGCAACTTGATCGCTTCGTCGCGCGGACGCTGGAAGGCGTTGCGGCCCATGATCGAGCCCATGCCGCCACCGTCCTTGATGCCCTTGATCTCTTCCAGCAGCGCGGCCGTTTCCTTCGCCTCGCCACCCGAGAAGATCACGATGCGCTTGCCGTTGAACGCGCTCTGCATCACGTGCTGAACGCGCTCGGCCATCGTCTTGATCGGAATGTTGAACTTCTCGAACACCTTCTTCGCCTCGGCCTGCTCGAGGTGCCCGTTCGGGGGCTTCACCTTGATCACGTGCGCACCCAGCTGCGCCGAGATCTGCGCGGCGTAGGCGATCACGTCGATCGCCTGCTCGCCTTCCTTCGACATCCCGCTGCCGCGCGGGTACGCCCACAGCACGGTCGGCAAGCTGTACGTCTTCGCCTCGGCGATCAGATCGCGAAGATCCTGGTACATCTGGTTCCGCTGCGACGACCCCGGGTAGATCGTGTAGCCAATCGCCACGCAGCCCAACCGCACCGCGTCCTTCACGCTGCCGGTGAGCGCGGAGCACGGGTCGCCGACCTTCGCCAGCGAGTCCGAGTTGTTCAGCTTCAGGATCAGCGGAATCTCGCCCTGCAGCTTGCCCGCGACAGCCTCGAGGAAGCCCAGCGGGGCCGCGTACGCGTTACAGCCCGAGTCGATCGCCAACTGCGCGTGGTAGTCGGGGTCGTAGCCGGCCGGGTTCGGCGCGAAGCTGCGCGCGGGGCCATGCTCGAAGCCCTGGTCGACCGGCAGAATCACCAGCTTGCCAGTGCCCGCGAGGGTGCCGCTGTTCAACAGGCGCGCGAGGTTGGTCTTGGTGCCGGGGCTGTCTGACGGGTACCACGAAAGGATCTGTTTGACGCGTTCGGTGTAGGCCATGGGCGGCCTCTTACTTCACTTCTTCGCAGGTGGCTCTGCGATCTTGAGTGGGAAAGTGCCCAGCGGCGCCCCCGCAACCCGCACCAGCACCTGGTACGCGCCGGCCCCTCGCGGAAGCTGCGTGCGCTCCCAATCGACCGTGTAGTCGACCTCCATTTCCTTCTGGCCGCGGAAGTAGATCTCGCCCGACGCTTCCATCAGCGTGTCGTTGCGCGGGTCGAGGATCACCACGTCGATCGGCGCGTTCGTCTTCTGCGTGCACCGCACCCGGATCACCGTCGAGAACTTCTCGGTCATCGGCGGGTTGCCTTCCGTCGGCACCGCGTCGAAGGGCGCCGACGGCTTCGCGCCCTCGGGCGACCGCACGAAAGTCTTCCCGTGAATCACGCGCACCACCGCGTACTCGGCGCTCGCCGAAGTGGTGGTGGGCACCTGCTGCGCCGACTTCTCCTTCGGCTTTTCCATATTCTCGCCCGTCGGAAGGGCGTTGAAGGTCTTCGGCAGACCCAGGTCGAGCTTCTCGCCCTTCACCTTCTTCGGTTCAGCTGCCAGCACGCTGCCGCCACACAACACCGCCACTGCCAGGAGTAGTCGCACGCGCATGCGACGCACCCTACCGCAAGAGATTCAGCCGGCCACTTCACCGGTTCGTCATCGGCGGTCTCAGGCGGTTCGAAAATTTCCCACCTTGGTTGAATTTCGGCAGGAGGCTGTGCGTTAAGGCGCCTCATGATTGCCCACTTGCTCGCACTGACGATCATCGCCTCGTCGACGCCGCTGGAAGTGGTCAAGAACGGAAACGCGGAAGCTCAGAAGATCGCCGCGGCGCCCGATGCGCAGGAAAAGCTGGCCGCCCGCGCCGACGACTTCCTCGACTTCGGCGAGCTCGCCCGCCGCGCCCTCGGCAAAGATTGGGAAAGGCTGAAGCCCGCCCAGCAGGCCGACTTCGCGCAGACGATGAAGGTCCTGCTCCGCGCCTCCTACGCCTCGAAGGCCCAGACGGAAGGGAAGGGCAAGCTGGTCACCGAGTACGGCAAAGAGAAGGTCGACGGCAATGAAGCCGTCGTCGGCACCACGCTGGTGATGAACAACGACCGCTTCCCCGTCGACTACAAGCTCTACCGCCGCGACGAGAAGAGCCCCTGGAAGATCTACGACGTCGTCACCGACACCGTCTCGCTGGTCGAGGCCTACCAGGATCAGTTCAAGGTCCTCATCAACAACAAGGGCATCGACGGGCTGCTCAGCACCCTCAAAGCCAAGCGCGAGAAGCTCGAGAAGAAGTTAGCCGACGCGAAGCAGGCCGACGTCGCCGCTGTCGGCGTGAAGTAGTCAGCGCTGGAACAGACCGCGCAGCGACTTTCGCCGCTGCCACAGGTTCCTCAAGTCCCGGCTGCCCAGGTTGGCGGCTCGCCAGGTCAACCGCTCGACCGTGTCGAAGAAGTTCCCCGACATCGCCCGCGACGGCAGCTGCGCCAGGTTCGAGAGCACCGACGCTTCCTGAGGCACCGGCGCGACGGGCGCCTCGTCCCAGTGCGCCCCGCACACCGACCGCGTCACGAAGTTGCCCGGCCGGGCCAGGTGCACCGCTTCCGCATCCACGCGCCGCGGCCCATCGAGCACGCCGATGCGCCGGCCATGCTTCTCGAGCAGCTCGAGCAGTTGGTCGACCTGCGCGTCCGTGTGCGTCGCCTGCAGGGTGAGCAGCAGCCGCGCGCGGCCACGAAGGGGCACGGCGCGGACCCTCGCTCCCGTCTCGAGCAGCACACGCGCGAGCCGTTCGCACCGCACTTCGTCGCCAATCCACACCGGGATCCGCGCCGTCACCGAGGGCCCGGTGTCGAAGCCGAGCTGGCGCAGCCCCGTGTGAAGCCGAAAGGCGAGCTCCCACGCGCGGGTGCGGCGCTGCGGCTCGCTCTGCAGAATCTCGAGCGCCTTCAGCGCCGCCGCAGCAGCAGGTGGCGAGATGCAGGCGTTCTCGTCGAGGTGATCGCGCACGAAGTCGATCACCGCGCGCGGGCCGGCGATCATCCAGCCTCGCGAGCCCAGGGCTCCGCCCAGCGAGGCCAACGTCAGCGTGATCTGATCCGTCAGCCCGAAGTGCTCCACCGCTCCGGCGCCTGAGCTGCCCATCAGCCCCAGCGACAGCGACTCGTCGACCACCAGGCCGGCCTTCGATTTCGCGGCGAGCTCGGCGATGCGGGGCAGGGCGGCCAGGTCGCCTTCGTACGGGTGCACGGCTCCGACGGCGATCAGGGTCGGCGTCTGAAGCTCGGCATTGAGCAGGGCTTCGAGATCTTCCGTGTCGCGAAACCGCGAGCTGCGCGCGGCGATCGCATGAAGGAACTCGCGCTCGGCAAAGTCGCTGCGCGCATCCGTGAGCACGTGGTCCGCGCCTTCGACGACCGGGAACAGCGCCGACTCGAAGCCGGGCGTCACGACGGCCGACTCGCGGCCGAGGAAAGAAGCGAGCCTTTCTTCGAGCTCGTGCAACGGCTTCATGCGCGGAGTGCCCTGCGCTCCAAACTTCCGCGTCGCCGCCTGCGCCGCTTCCTTCACGCGCGGGTCGGCGCTCAAGCCCAGCAGGTCCGTGCTGTCGGCGTTGAGCACGCGGCGCCCACCCAGCTCGAGCTCGCCCTGGCCGGGCAGCCCATCCACCGACTCGTGCGGCTCTGCCTGGGCGACGCGCTCGTTGGCCCAGCTGACGAATGACTCGAGAAATCCCGGCATGCCCTCGAGGTTGTACAGCATTTGAACCGAACGTCGAACGGGGCTACGAGAACCGACCGTGACGACGGCGCTCACCTGGATCCTCCAGGCCTTCATTCTCTACCTGGGCGCCACCTTCGTCTTCGACGCGATTCACTGGGCGCTTCACGCGGCCTACCGTTCGTCCGTACCCGCGCTGCGCTTCCTCGGCGCGTTTCACCAGACGCACCACGCCTTCCTTGATCGCTCACTCACCTTCGACGATCGCCTCATTGGCCCCAACTTCTGGCGCCACCGCGCTGGCGAGCTGTTGGCCCAGCTGGCCGGCACCTGCGCAGGCTTCTTCTTTCTTCCGCCTGAGGCCGTCTTCGCGACGCTCGCGATCTTCACCTTCGTCTTCGCGGTCGGCGTCGTGCTCAAAGGAAAAGACAGCAACCACCGCGCGCAGACGTCGCTCTCTGCGCCGCTGGGCTCCGTCTTCGTCGGCTTGCCGTACCACTCGCTGCACCACGTCTTCCCTGAACGCTATTTCGGTTCCGTCACCACCGCCTTCGATCGCCTCTTCGGCACCGGCTGCCAGATCGCCGGCCGCCACGTCGTGCTCACAGGAGCGTCAGGCGCTTTCGGCGCGCCGCTCAAAGCCCTGCTCGAGCAAGAAGGCGCCACCGTCACCGCGCTCGCGCGCGTAGCCTTCGCGACCGCCGATCTTTCCACCGCCGATATCCTGATTCTCGCGCACGGCAGCAAGGTCACGGGGGCGATGGAAGCCAACTGCGACTCCTTCGTCGGCTTGATCGAACGCTTCCGCGCGCACCGAAAGGGCCTGGTGCCTCCCGAGGTCTGGGCGGTGGGCAGCGAGATCGAGTGCCACCCGGCGTTCAGCGAAGACCTGAGGATCTACTCGGCGAGCAAGCGCGCCTTCGCCCGCCACGCGCACCGCTACTTCCACGCCCCTGATCTCCTCTACCGCCACATCGTGCCGTCGGCCTTCACCTCAGCCATGGGCCCCGGCCTGATGTCCGGCGGTTTCGCTGCCGCCTACGCGTGGTTCCTGATCAAGCGCGGCTTCCGCTACGTGCCCGTCAGCTACACGGGCATTGCGTGGGTCAACTACCTGAAGTTCGCTGTCATACCCAAACGCGAGAGCCCATGCTGACGACCCTGCTGACCGCCGCCGTCTTCTCTGCTGTGCCGACTGCGCAGGAACTAATCGACGGCGCTGAAATCGGAAACGCCGACGGCTACGTCGCCTTCGAGAGCCACGGGAAGTACCACGCCGAAAAGATCGACAAGGCGAAGGGCAACACCGTGCTGAAGGGAACCTGGGGGCTGACCGATGACGCGGTCGAAGTGAAGATCGCCAGCTGCAAGGGCCCCGCGTGCAAGGAACTGAACAAGCCGTACAAAGCAACCGTCACCGCCGCCGCTGAACGATCGCTGCTGGTGAAGGCGCCCGCCGACTCGATGCTGCCCAGCGGCAGCTACTACTGCCACTACCTCGGCTGTGAGAAGCGCATCGGCGTCGAGCTGCTCTCGAAGAACGCCAAGGCCAACAGCGTCGGCTTCGTGCTCGACACCCTGATCGACAAGAACAAGGGCCGCAACAGCACCATCGTCTGGTGGGGCAGCAAGCTCGCCGACGACGTGAAGACCACCCGCCTCGAGTACTGCACCCGCGAAGAAGCCCGCGCGAAGAAGGGCGCCGAAGAGGCCGCGGCCGATCTGTCGGGCCTCGCCTGGGTCGGGAAGCTCGAGCCCGTCGCCAGCGCGGAGAAAGATTGTCTGTGGGACGTGCGGCTGGTGCTGGCCGACGGCTTGATGCCTCCTGCCCGCGTTCGTTGACTTCGGGGGCAGGGCGCTGCTACGAGCCGCGCCCCTCCGGATCACCCGGGCCGCACCGCTGGCAAACGCCAAGTGCGAGAGACACAAGGAAGCCACATGAAAGGCGTTATCGGTATCAAGGTTGGCATGACGTCGGTGTTCAACGAGGAAGGCATGGCCGTCCCCGTCACCGTGATCGACGTGAACAGCTGCATCGTCGTCGGCAAGCGCACCCTCGAGAAAGACAAGTACTCGGCGATCACCCTCGGCTGGGGCGAAGTGAAAGAGAAGCGCCTCAGCAAGGCGCAGATTGGCCACTTCAAGAAGGCGGGCGCTGCGCCCCGTAAGTTCCAGAAGGAATTCCGCGTCGACGCCGAAGAGGCCGCCAAGTTCAACCTGGGCGACGCAGTGAAGTCTGACCTGTTCACCAAGGGCGAGCTGGTCGACGTCACGGGCGTGACCAAGGGCCGCGGCACCCAGGGCGTGATGAAGCGCTGGAACTTCCGCGGCTTCGGCCAGACCCACGGTACGCACGAGTACCGCCGTCACCCGGGCGCGATCGGACAGCGCAAGACGCCGGGTCGCGTCTACCCGAACAAGAAGCTGCCGGGTCACTACGGCGTCGAGAACAACACCACCCAGAACCTGGAAGTCGTCGACGTGATCGCCGACAAGGGTCTGCTGCTGGTGAAGGGCGGCGTCGCCGGCCACAACAACGGCATGCTGATCGTGCGCCCGTCGGTGAAGGTCGCGACCCGCGCCGCCCACAAGGCCGGCAAGAAGTAAGTCGCCCCCGTGCGCAGAAGCCTTTGGGCAGCGTTGGTTGTGGCGTTCACCTGCGGATGCGGGTCGAGCGGCCCCCAGCCGTTGCCCATCGGCAGCAACTGCGATCCCACCGGAGCCACCGGCAGCGCGCTCTGCGCCGACGGCCTCTGCGTGGGGCTCGACTCGAAGTCCGGGTTCTGCACCAGCACCTGCGCCAACGACAGCGAGTGCCCGACGGACTTCCTCTGCCAGGCCGCTGGCCGCTTCGGCAAGGTCTGCAAGCCGCTGGATGGCTGCAAGCTCGACGTCGACTGCCCGGCCGGCCACAGCTGCAACGCGGCCACTGGGAATTGCTACATCAAGGTCAGCCGCACGCTCTGCTCGCCCTGCCAGGACGCGCTGCAGTGCCCCTTAGGCGGCGCCTGCTTCTCGGCGATCGGCTCGGGTGAACAGTTCTGCACCGGCCCCTGCGGTGCGGCCGACGCGTGCCCCCAGGGCTTCAACTGCAAAGAGATTCCCGCCGGCAAGGACATGGCCACGGTTCGGCAGTGCGTGCCTGTCACCGAGTCGTGCAACTTCGGCAAGGAGCTCTGCGCCGCGTGCAACGGCGACGCGGAGTGCGGTGGCGCCTTCGACGTCTGCGTCCGCAACGTCGTCTCGGGCGAGACCTTCTGCGGCCGTGACTGCAACCCGGCCAAGAACCTCTGCCCGACCCCCGGCTGCGAGCCAGAGAAGCTTCAGAGCGCCCAGAACCCCGAGTGCCCCACCGGCTTCTCGTGCACCAACCTGGGCCAGAGCACCAACCCCGACGTGAAGGGGCCGTTTCAGTGTGTCCCGAACTCCAACACCTGCGCCAACTACTGCAACGCAGCCCCGACCGACGAGATCACCCAGCTTCGGCAGTGCGGTCTGGGCAAGACGTGCGCGTCGCAGACCTGCCAGGGCGCCACCGACGGCCGCGAGTGCGCGCCGTGCATCGACAACGACGACTGCCGCAAGGGCTCGCACCCCGAGAACCGCTGCATCGTGAACAACTGCCCCAGCTGCCCCTTCAAGGGCGAGGCCTTCTGCGCGTCGCCGTGCGCCGATGACGCGGCCTGCGTGCGCAGCTTCGGCCCTGGTTTCGTCTGCAACAAGGTCGCTGACACCGGCGGCGAGATGAAGAGCTACTGCCTGCCCCAGCGCGGCACCTGCAAGTCGGGCCTCGGCCGGCTCGGCGACAACTGCCTCAAGAATGGAGCGGCCGATTGCGTCGCCGGCGTCTGCCTCAAGGCCGGCAACACCTCGCTTTGCAGCCTGCCCTGCACCACCGACAGCCAGTGCGGCGACACCCGGTACCGCTGCTGCGAGTCGGGCACCGAAGGCTACGACTGCTCAGACGACAAGCGCACCGCGACGGGGCCGAAGTCGGGGGCCGGGGTCTGCGCTCCGCTGGGTGGGCTGTTCGGTGATGACTGCACCCCCGGCCGATCGCCCTGCCAGACGGGCACCTGCCTCGACCTCGGCACCGCCCGGGTCTGCAGCGTCACCTGCGCGAACCTTGCGGCCTGCCCGTCGGGCTTCACCTGCCGCAAGGCGTCGTTGCCGAATGCATCAGGCGTCGTCGATGTCTGCTTCCCCGAAGGTGGGGGCGAAGCCGGCGCCGACTGCGCGTTTGGGCCGGCAGCCTGCGCAAGCGGGCTGTGTATCCGCAAAGACTCAGGGCCGATTTGTACGTTGAGCTGCATGACCGACGGTGAATGCCCGGCTGAATGGGCGTGCGAGACGGTTCGCGATGTCACTGAACAGTCGGTGCGGGTCTGCGTGCCGAACTCTCTGAGATAGGCGACAAAAGCGTTGTCCGCACGGCCGGTTGCTGTGTTAGGCACGCGCGGCTCAAAATGGCGAGACGGGCTCTTTTTCTCATTCTGACACTGAGCACGCTTCCCGCGTGTCAGGACCGCACGCGCACACGCGCCGTCGTCGAGCCTTTCGTCGTCGTCCCGGGCACCGCGCAGGTCGACACCGGCGCTCCCAAGGTGCTGGTCGACCCGACCAAAGACAACACCAACTTCGCGATCAACACCCCCCGCCAGTGCGACGTGTTTCAGCAGCTGTCCGTGCGCAAGGTCGACATCTTGTGGGTCGTCGACAGCTCGGGCTCGATGGCCCCCAAGCAGGCGCGGCTGGCCGCGAGCTTCCAGGGCTTCATCAACCAGCTCGTCACCGCGAACCCGCCGATCGACTTCCACATCGCCGTCGCCACCACCGACACCGATGATCCCGCGACGCGCGGCGCGCTGCGGCCGTGGACGCTGGGCGCATTGACGGCCGATCACATCGCCTGTGTTCCCCAGCTCGCCGGCGGCACGCTGTGCAACACCAGCCCGATGGTCTCCGGGGCGACCACCAGCGCCATCCAGGCCTTCGGCCAGATGTCCCTGGTCGGCACCACCGGCAGCGCGCAGGAACGCGGCCTGCTCGCCACCTACCTGGCGCTCACCAACCCTTTGAACCTGTCGACCTCGACGGCCGAGAAGTTCATTCGTTCGGACGCGGCGCTCTACGTGATCGTCGTCAGCGACGAAGACGATTCCTCGTGCAACCCCCTCGTCAGCCAGATCGTGTGTACGGCTGACCCGGGCTGTCGCTGCGCCGCCGACAACGCGCTGGGCGGGGCGAGCGCGTATGGCTCGACCGCGTACTTCACGCGCTTCCTCGAGACGTACAAGGGCTACGGCAACCAGGATCTCGTCGCGCTCGCCGCGGTCGTCGCCGTCGATGGCGATGCCGACGCGGGCGTGCCGGCGCAGTTCGGCGATCTCGTGCAGCACATCGGCTGCTGCCGTTCGACCTCGGGTGCGCCTTGCCCCAAGTCGGGCACCAACGCCGCGCTGCCGGGCAGTGGCATCGAGGTCGGCTACTTCGGCTCGCGCTACCTGAAGGTCGCGGCCGACACGGGCGGCGTCGCGGTCAGCATCTGCGAGTCGGACTCGACCGACGGCGGCACGTCTTTCAGCGGCGCGCTCGCTTCACTCGGCTACGCCGCGTCGGGCCTTCGCAAGGAGTTCCGGATGCTGCGCGGGCCGGATCTGCGGCCGATGCAGGGCAGGGCGACGGGCGTCGAGCTCTACGTCTCGACTTCGACCGCGGCCACCTGCCAGGTCGACGGCAACTGCCCGATGGGCCAGCTGTGCCGGTCGGGCCGCTGCGCCAGGAAGCTCGACGTGAATCTGAACCAGACCGCCAACCAGCCGCAGTACGTGAAGTGCGACGGCACCTCGCTTCGCAACGTGATCCGCTTTGACGGCACCTCGGTGCCGGAGTCCTTGAGTGCTGTCGAGATTTGCTACGACGTTCAGGCCACCTTCCAGAACAGCTGTCCGTGACGACTCCTATGAAGACCCTTCGGAATTTTGGTTTGCTTCTTCTCGCGGTGACCGCGCCAGCTTCCTGGGCGCAGCAGGCGTCTGGCGAGGAGCTCGTCGAGAAGGTGGTGGTTCGTAATCGCCTCTACAACGTCCAGGGCCGCTTCGAGTTCGGCGCAAACCTCGGCTTCTCGATGCTCTCGCGCCTCACCGACCACACGAACCTCAATGTGTCGGCCGGCTACAACTTCCTCGACAGCCTCGCCGTCGAGCTCCGCGTCGGCTACGCGATCTCGGGGCACACGAGCCTTGCCACCGACGTCGGCAACAAGTTCTTCGCTCAGTCGAAGACCGCGATTCAGAACGCCACCGACCTGTCGGACATGTGGGAAATGAAGTTCAACGCGATCGTTGGCCTTCGCTGGCAGCCGATCTACGGAAAGCTGGGCCTGCTCGCCGAGCTGCCCGTTCACTTTCAGTTCTACCTGTGGGTCGGCGGCGGCGTCGCGATGATGGATCGCAGCTCAGTGATGGTCTGCAACAAGGAAGGCCCGGTGAGAGACCCCAACACGGGCACCACGAAGAACGGCTGCCAGCAGTTCCTCAGCGAGAGCAAGGCGAGCCCGCTGGTCTCTTTGGCCGCAGGCTTTCGCTTCTTCGTCACCAACAACCACGCGGTTCGCCTCGAGTTCCGCGACTGGAGCTGGATCGATTCGTACCTGAAGGACTTCAACCGCGCGGCAGCGTTGATCCCGAGCAACCCGACGGGCAACGGCACCGAGGTCTCACCCGGCATCACGAACCTCGTCCAGATCGACATTGGCTACACGTTCATCTTCTGAACCGGAAAACGCACCCATGAGAACGATGATCCTGTTTGCAGCCCTGCTCTGGTCGACCGTCGCGGTGGCGTACGAAGCGCCGCTGATGATGCCCTCGGACGCGCCGATCGCACAGACGACCCCGAAGGACGACGACGAGGAAGAAGACCCGACGCCTGGCGCGACGCCCAGCGCGACGCCTGCTCCGGCCGCCAAGCCTGATGAGAAGAAAGAGCCGGCCCCCGCGGCGATGGGCGCCGTCAGCGCCACCCCCACCGCCAGCAACGCCGACGCGCAGAAGCTCGTCTCGGGCGCTCCGCTCTACAACCCGAACGTCGCCGTTCACATCGTCGAAGAGAAGACCCACGCCGACGCCTACCGGCACGAGATCATCCTCTTCCCGGTGCAGCTGCAGATTAACGGCAAGTTCACTCTGCACTATGGGGTGGGCGCCGCGTACGTCTTCCACCTGCAGGAAAACTTCGGCTTTCAGATTTCGGGCTACTACAACGCGTACGCCGAAGAGTCGGCGTTCAACGGCGAGCTGATCGAGAAGGTGCGGTCGGAAGCACAGGCCGCGACCTCGCTGCTCAACACCTGGGGCGCGATGGCCGGCGTCGAAGTGACCCCGTTCTACGGCAAGTTCGCCATCTTCTCTGAGACCCTGGCCCACTTCTCGGTCGTACTCAACGGCAGCCTCGGCGTCGGTGGCACCCGCCACCAACTCAAGCCCTCGAACACGGCGGGTCCGGCGACCTACGGTGACACGGGCCTTCGCTTCCTCGGTGGCCTCGGCGGTGGTTTTCGCCTGCAGATCGGCAAGCACTTCGCGGTGCGCCTCGAGTTCCGCGATGTCGTCTACACCGCGCGCGCCGACAGCGTGAACGGCTGCAACAGCAGCGACCTGCGCGCGATGAACGCGAAGCTCGACATGGGCATGAAGCCGAGCTCGGCGAACGTGTCGTCGAGCTGCAACGTGTCGACCTTCGAAGGCAAGAACCCCCAGACGGGCGTCGACCGCTCGCTCGATGTTCCGCTGGCCAACAACCTCGTCAAGCCGCCGATTTCGTCCGACGTGCTCAACAACCTCGGCCTGTACCTCGGCTTTTCCTTCATCTTCTAAAGAGCCCACCCACCCATGCTCCGCTCTATTGCTCTGACTCTCGCGCTGCTGGTGCCGGTGGCCAGCTTCGCCCAGGACGCCGCGCTCTATACGAAGGCCCTCTCGGCCTACAACAACAGCGACTTCGACGCGTCGGCCCAGCTGTTCTACGAGGTCAACAACTCGGCCACCGACCCCGACGTCCGGGCGAAGTCCGAGTACTACCTCGCTGCCTCCTTCGCGAAGAAGGGCCTGCCCGTCACCGCCTTCGTCTACTACGCGGCGATTTTGAAGGCCGGCAAGACCCACCCCTTCTACCTGAAGAGCGTCGAAGGCCTCGTCAACGTGCAGGAGGTGCTGGGTGATCAGTACCTGATCCCCAACCTGCTCAACATCAACTACTCGGATGAGTGGGCGACGCTGCCGCTCGAGGTGCTCTCGCGCATCAACTACCTCATCGGCACCATCTCCTTCCGCCGCAGCAAGTACGACGAGGCGAAGAACTTCCTCGAGGCGGTGCCGCCCGAGAGCGCGGTGTACGCGAAGAGCCAGTACATGCTCGGCATCACGCTGGTCGACCCGCGCTACCCGGGTGGCTCGCAGACGGCGCCGGCGGTCGAGGCGTTCGAGAAGGTGATCGCGCTCAAGGACGGCAAGCAGAAGGATCTCGTGATCACCCAGCAGCTCTCGCTGCTCGGCCTCGGCCGCACGTACTACGGCGCCGGCGAGTACCAGAAGGCCGTCGACGCGTACGAGAAGATCCCGCGCTTCTCGATCTACTGGGACCAGGCGCTGTTCGAGAACGGCTTTGCCCGTTTTCAGAATGACGATCTCGGCGGGGCCCTCGGCTCGCTGCAGGCCCTTCACGCGCCGCAGTTCTCAGGCGCCTTCCAGCCCGAGTCGTGGATCTTGAAGAGCACCACCTACTACTTCAGCTGCCTCTACGAAGAGTCGAAGACGGCGCTCGCCGCCTACGACGAGCTCTACGCCCCGATGGCCGAGCAGCTGCGGCCGCTGGTCGAGAACACGGAAACGGATCCGAACGTCTACTTCAAGATGATCGACGCCCGCGACGCGAAGATCCCCGTCCCCGTCTTGAACTGGGTGAGATCAAACGAGCGCATGCTCGGCGTGTTCACGATGCTCCGGCAGATCGACGCCGAGAAGAAGAAGATCGAGGACAACCAGGGCTGGCGCGCGGCCAAGCTGTCGAACGAGCTCGTCACCTACCTTGACCAGAACCGTGGCCTGCTCGAGCAGGTCGCCGGCCAGTTCTCGAAGAACCGCCTCGCTGAGGCCTACCGCAACGTGAAGGGCTTCGGCGACCAGGCGGAAATCATCCGCTTCGAAGTGTCGAAGGCCGAGAAGGAGCTCGCCGAGGCTGGCGTCGACCAGGCCCGCATGCTCCGCAGCCAGACCCTGTACCGCCCGAAGATGCCCGCCGAGAACTGGAACTATTGGAAGTTCCAGGGCGAGTTCTGGCGCGACGAGATCGGCTTCTACCAGTACACCCTGAAGCGCGGCTGCCCCGGTGTGAAGGAGTGAAGCAGCTGCTCGCCGCCTTGCTGGTGACCGGGCTCGCCCACGCGGCGGCCCCCGTCAACCACGAGGAACACCACGCGTTTGCGTCGATGCCCGTGGGTAAGCTGCTCGTGATCGAGACCCGCGGCGAGCTGGCGGTGGTCGAGGGCGAGAAGGGCGAGATCGTGCTCGTCCATGTCGACGATCGCCTCGGCCTCGAGGGGGTTCGGGTTCAGAGAATAAGCCGGGGGTGCCTGGTGTTGTCGGGCGACGGTGGGCCGTTTTCGCTCTGTGCCGAAGCTCCCGCGACCCCGCGGAGCTGAGAGGCGGCCAGACTTTTCTTCGCTCGGACCTCTGTTGTAGGGTCCGCGCGATTTTTCCTTGAAGCGGAGTCGATCAATGAAGGTGCGGATTCTTTCCGTGGTGTTCGCGCTGTTGCTCTCGGGCAACGCGTTTGCTCAGGCTGCAGCCAAGAAGAAGGACGCCAAGAAGGGCGTCGCCGGAGCAGCGGCCGCTGCACCCCTGTCGACAGCCGACAAGAAGGCCGAAGAGCGCAAGAAAGAGCGCCGTGGGCCTGCCGCGCTCAAAGACTCGCTGCCCAAGCTCGAAGACGCCGAGAAGGACGCGATCGTCGACCAGAAGCGCGAATCGCAGATCGATTCTCTGAAGCGCATCATCCCGAAGATCGAGGAAGGCTCGCCGCAGAAGGCCGACCTGCTCTTCCAGCTCTCTGAGCTCTACTGGGAAAAGTCCAAGTTCCTCTACGTGAAGGAAATGAGGAAGTACCAGGACGACGAGAAGAAGGTCGACGACTCGCGCAACAAGGGCGAAAAGATCGCCGACGCGAAGGAAGACCACCGTGAGTCCGAGCTCTACCGGTCGGAAACGATGCGTCTGTACGAGACCATTCTTCGCGAGTACCCCGCGTACGAGCGCAAAGACGAGGTGCTCTTCTCGCTGGGCTACAACCAGTACGAGATCGGCAAGAAGGATCTCGCGGTCAAGCGCTACGAAGAGCTGATCAAGAACTACCCGGGCAGCAAGTTCGTGCCCGACACCTACGTTCAGCTCGGCAACCACTACTTCGACGTCGCCAACAACCTGACGAAGGCGAAAGAGATGTACGAGCGCGCGTACGCGTCGTCAAACCCGAAGATCAAGTCGTACGCCCTCTACAAGCTGGCCTGGTGCGACTTCAATACGGGCGATCACGAGAAGGCGCTGAAGAAGCTGCAGGAAGTGATCGACTACGCCGAGAAGCAGGGCAAGCAGTTCACCGACCTGAAGAACGAAGCGCTGAACGACTCGGTGCTGATGTTCGTGCAGCTGAACCGAGCCGACGACGCGATCGCCTACTACAAGGCGCACGCCGGCAAGAAGAAGCAGATCAGCCTGACCAGCCGCCTCGCTTTCCAGCTGGCCGACGCAGGCCACCACGACAACGCGATCAAGACCTTCCGGCTGCTGCTGAACGACAACCCGGTGGCCGAAGCGGCTCCCGACTTTCAGCAGGCGGTGATCAAGAGCTACGAGGGGCTGCGTCAGCGTGAGAACGTCAAGGCCGAGACGAAGAAGATGGCTGAGCTCTACCGCCCGGGCAGCACCTGGTGGAAGGCGAACGAGTCAAAGAAGGAAGTGCTCCGCAACGGCTTCAACGTCGCCGAAGAAGGCATGCGCACGACGGTCACCGAGTACCACCAGGAAGCGCAGAAGACGAAGCAGGTCGAGACCTACAAGCTCGCGCGCGACATCTACAAGCAGTATGTCGACGCGTTCGCCAGCGCAGATGACGAGAACTTCGTCTCTGACCAGGCCTTCAACCTGAAGTTCTTCTACGCGGAGATTCTCTGGGCGCTGGAAGAGTGGGAGCCCGCGGCGAAGCAGTACCAGGAGCTCGCCAACTTCAAGATTCCGAACCGCGAAGAGGCCAAGGCGGTCTCGAACGAGAAGTACCGCCAGAGCTCGTCGTACAACGCGATCCTCGCCTACACGAAGCTCATCAACATCGAGCGCGGCGTGACGCAGAAGACCGAGCTGAAGGACGGCCAGAAGATCGATGAGAAGCAGAAGAAAGAGAACATCAACAAGGTGGCGAAGGTCGAGAAGCGCCGCGACGCAAAGGAGCTCGTCGAGAAGCCGCTGACCAACTTCGAGAAGCAGCTGATCGCCGCTTGCGACACCTACAACTCGCTGTACCCGAAGAACCAGGACGAGATCGAGGTCGGCTACACGGCCGCCGTTCTCTACTACGACAAGAACCAGTTCCTCGAAGCCGCCAAGCGCTTCGGCGAGATGATCTTGAAGTACCCGGAAGAGAAGCGCTCGCTCGACGCGGCCGACCTCTCGATGTCGGTGCTCGACGAGAAGAGCGAGTGGTTCGAGCTCAACAAGCTGAGCCGCCAGTTCGTCGGCAACAAGAAGCTCGCCAAGCCGGGCACTGACTTCACCAAGCGGGCGATGGGCGTCGTCGAAGGCAGCCAGTACAAGTACGTCGACGAAGTCATCTTCAAGAAAGAGAAGAACCCGAAGAAGGCCGCGGAAGAGTTCCTCAAGTTCGTCGCCGAGTTCCCGAAGTCCGAGAACGCCGACCGCGCGCTGACCTACTCGATGATCATCTTCCAGGACGCGAACGAGATCGATCGCGGCATCGAGTCGGGCGAGCGCGTCTTGAAGGAGTACCCGGCGACGATCTTTGACCTCAAGGTCAAGTACGCGCTGGCCTACTTCTACGAGAAGACGGCGAACTTCGAGAAGTCGGCGGCGATGTACGAAGACTTCATCGAGACCTACGACACCGCCGCGGGTCCGAAGGCGATCAACATCGACAACATCAAGGACCTGCTGAAGAAGGAAAAAGAGGCCAAGGAAAAGGAAGCCAAGGCCAACAAGAGCAAGCCGCTGGCGAAGGGCGAGAAGGCCGTCGTCGCCGCCAAGCCTGCCGCGCCCGTGAAGCTCACGCCCGAGAAGCAGAAGGAGCGTGACGCCCAGGTGAAGGAAGCCGAAACCCACATCGCCGACTCGCAGTTCAACGCGGGCCTCTGGTGGGAAGGCGTGGGCAAGTCGGACAAGGCGATCAACGCCTACAACCGCTACATCGCGCGCTTCAAGGACAAGGAAGACGTTCCGAAGATCTCGTACAACCTCGCGCTCATCTACGAGAAGGACAAGAAGCTTCCGGACGCGCTGAAGGCGTACGACAACTTCCTCGTCACCTACGCGAAGGACAAGCGGGTCACCGAGACCACGCGTCTCGATGCGAAGTACCGCCAGTTCCTCATCTACCGCACGCTGAAGAACCCGGTCGAAATGGACAAGCTGGCGAAGGAAATCACCGCCGCCTACCCGAAGCTCACCGCAGAAGAGAAGAAGAACGACCGTGCGATGGCCGCCTACGCGCACACGCGGTTCTACCTGCTCGAGCCGATGTGGAAGGCGTACACCGACATCAAGTTCAACAAGCTGGCGACCCTGAAGAACGACCTGGTCGCCAAGACGAAGAAGATCGTCGAAGTCGAGAAGGCGTACACGGAAGTGCTGGCGATCGGCTCGGGCGAGTACGGCATCGCTTCGCTGACCCGCATCGGCCTCGCGTACGGCGACCTGGCGCAGAACTTCCTCGACTCTCCGGATCCGAAGGGCCTCGATGAAGACCAGCTGTCGATGTACCGCGGCGAGCTCGAGAACAAGGCCTTCCCCCTTGAAGAGAAGGCGATCGAAGGCCTCGAGAAGGCGCTGGTGAAGAGCTACGAGCTGTCGATCTACAACGAGTGGACGATCATGGCGCAGGACAAGATCAACAAGTACCGCCCCGGCCTCTACGCGAAGGTGCGTGAGGTTCCCTTCCGCGGCGCCGAGTTCTTCGCCACTGCGGCGATGGAAAAGTCGGCGGGGATCCAGGAAGCCGCTGCGCCTGTGCCCGAGCCGAAGGCTGCGCCCCCCACCAAGGAAGTCGGCAAGCCTGTGACGCCGACCAACGCGACCGCGCCTGCGCCGGGAGCAGGGTAACCCACCATGAAGATCCTCAAAGCCGCCCTCGTTGCCCTCGCCCTCGGCACGCTCGCCGCCTGCACGACGACCCAGGAAGTCGTCAAGCCGGTCGAAGACGTAAACAAGCCGCCGCCTCCTCCGAAAGAGAAGACGGCGCAGGAGCTGTTCGACCAGGGCCTCGCCGAGTTCGACGCGAACAAGCTCGACGAGGCGAAGGCCACCTTCGGCAAGCTCGCCGAGAAGCAGCCGACGCTGGTCTCGGCGCACTACAACTCAGGCGTCGTCGCCGAACGGCAGAGCAAGCTGGCCGAGGCCGAGAAGCACTACGAGGCGGCGTACAAGCTCGACCCGAACCACCGGAAGACGCTGCTCAACCTGGGCCGCATCTACCGCCTGCAGGACAAGTTCGAGAAGGCGATCACCCTGTACGAAGAGGCGCTGAAGGCCCCGGGCGCCGAGTTCGACGTGGCGCTGTTGAACAACCTCACCGTCGCGTACCGGCTGGCGAAGAAGTTCGACAAGGCCGAGCTGACCGCGCGCCGCGTGCTGGCCCGCACCAAGGACAACGCCGACGCCTACAAGAACCTGTCGCTCATCTACTACGACCAGGGCAACTACAAGCTGGCCGAGTTCATCAGCGCGAACGCCAAGAAGCTCGATGACAAGGATCCGGGCGTCTACAACAACCTCGGCATGATCTATTTGAAGATCGACGAACGCCGCCTCGCGCTCGGCCAGTTCCAGAAGTCGGTGCAGCTGAACGACAAGTTCGCCCCTGGCCACGTGAACATCGGCGCGATGGCGCTGTCGTATCGCGACTACGAGAATGCCGAACGCTCGTTCGCCAAGGCGACCTCGCTGGATCCGACGTCGTACGACGGCTTCCTCGCCTACGCCTGGGCGCTCGACGGGCAGAAGGGCCGCGACCCGAAGAAGGGCGTGCTCGCCGGCCAGGCGTTCGAGAAGGTCCTCGCGCTCAAGGCCGACCAGCCCGATGCGATCTGCGGCGCCGGCTGGGCGTACGCGGTCGAGAAGTCGGGGTTCGACCGGGCGGTTCCCTTCCTCGAGAAGTGCAAGGGTCTGCCAGGCACCTCGACGCAGGATCAGCAGCTGATCGACGCCAAGCTCAAGGGCATCGCCGCGATGCAGAAGTCGGGTGCCCCCGCGCCGGCCCCCGCCGACAAGCCCAAAGAGAAGCCGAAGGCCAACACCGGCCCTTCGATGCTCGACAAGGTGACTGACGAGGCAGCGAAGGAAGAAGGTGCCGCCCCGGCCCCTGAAGGTGCGGCGGCTCCGGCCCCTGCGCCCGCCCCGGCTCCCGCGCCCAAGAAGTAGAGGTCGTTAGAGGTGTAGGAAATCACCCAGGGTGGGAGTGACAACGACCTTGAGATGCGTCTAGTTTCCGCCCACTTTTTACCCGGAACCTCGAGTTGTTCCGGGGTGTCAGTGAATCCATGGAGGTGTCGTTCATGAAACGCCTGGTCATCCTCGTTGCTTTCGCGGTCGCTGCCCCGGTGTTTGCCCAGGGCAAGACCACCGTGGTTCAGGAAGCGGACAAGACGGTCTTCCGCAAGAAGACGGTCATCGACTTCACTGACGTCGCCGTCGAAGGCGATCTCACCAAGCCAGAAGGCAGCTACGCAATCTCGAAGAAGAAGACGAGCTTCAAGAGCCTGATCAAGGTGCGCGACAACTTCGTGCCCGAGCTGCAGAAGTCGGTCGACAACCTCTAAGAGCACCGCGAAACCCATGGCAAAAAAGACCTCGATCACCCTGCAGATCACCAGCCCTGACGGGACGGTGTCCGAATCCACCTCCGATCTTGAGAGCGTCATCGTCGGCTCGGGCGCTGGCGCCGCGGTCAAGATCACCGACCCGCGCGTCTCGAACCTTCACTTCATGCTCAAGGTCGAGAAGTCGGGCATCGTGACGGCCATCGATCTCGGCAGCGAGCACGGCACCAGGTTCAAGGATCAGGCGATCAAGGATCCCGTCACCCTCGCATCGGGCGATCAGCTGATGGTCGGCGGCTCGCAGGTGAAGGTGGTCTTCAACAACGAGCTCAACGGCTCAGGCCCGGCCCCGTCGGCGCCTCCCCCGGTTGCTCCCGTCGCCGTCGTGGCGAAGGAAGAAGTGAAGGTCGAGAAGAAGGGCCCTCCGGTTCCGCCGCGCGCGCTCGCGGGCACGGGCCGCAACGCTGCCGTGCTCTTCACCGAGCCGCTGCCGGCCGACGCGACGCCTGCCGAAGACTCGAAGGTCCTTCAGGTCGCGCTGCTGTGGGGCGACACCCTGATCAACGTTCAGCACTTCGCCGACGGCGTCCCGGTGACGATCGGTGAGGGCGCGGGCGCGAAGTTCAACGTGTTCTCGGGCGGCGTGGGCCAGCTGTTCAACCTCGCCACTGCGAAGGGCTCGACCACGGTCATCAACGTTCCGGCCGATGCGGGGCTGGTGCTCTCTACGAACAACGACTCGCACAAGACGAAGGAGCAGCTGAAGAGCGAAGGCAAGCTGCGCGGCGCCGAAGGTGGCGTTCGGGCCGATGCGATCGAGCTCGGGCTTCATGACCGTGCGCAGGTCAGCTTCGAGAGCGTCGCCTTCATTCTTCGCTACGTGCGGCCGAGCTCGGCGCTCAGCGTCAACACGCTCGAAGACTCTGACTTCACCTTCTTCAAGATCGCGTCGGTCTGCATCATGGCGTTCGTCGCCCTGGTCGCGGCGATGATCCTGAACCCGCTGGGTGACGGCAGCGCGTCCGACGACATCTTCGCGAACCCCGGCAAGTACGTGAAGATGCTGGTGCGCGCCGAGAAGAAGGTCGAGATCAAGAAGCTGAAAGATCTCTCGGGCATCAAGGAAGGCGCGAAGCCGAAGGACGACGAAGGGAAGTTCGGCAAGAAAGACGAGAAGAAGAAGGACGCCGACCCCTCGAAGAAGGGCGCTCCGGTCGTCGACGCGAACAAGCGCGAAGAAGACCGCAAGAAGATCCAGACGGCGGGCCTCCTCGGCGCGCTCGCCGGCAACGGCGCGGCGTCGAACGTCTTCGGCCCCGGCGGCCTCGGCACCGGCATCAACAACGCCCTCGGCGGTCTGCAGGGTGGGGCTGGCCTCGGCGATGCGCACGGCGTCGGCGGCCTCGGCTCGCGCGGCAGCGGCTCGGGCGGTGGCGGCACGGGGCTCGGCCTCGGCGGCCTCGGCACCAAGGGTGGCGGTCGCGGCAGCGGCGGCAACGGCTCGATCGACCTCGGCGGTCGCGGCAAGGACACCACCCGCGTCATCCCCGGCAAGACCACGGTCGTCGGCGGGCTCTCAAAGGACGTGATCGCCAAGGTGATCAAGCGTCACCAGAACGAGATCAAGTTCTGCTTCGAGCAGGAGCTGCAGAAGAACGCGGATCTGTCGGGCAAGGTTGCCGTCGCCTTCACCATCGACCCGGCCGGCGCAGTGGCCGACGCCAGCGTCGCTGAGACCTCGCTCAACAACAGCAACGCCGAGAACTGCATGCTCTCGCGCATCCGCCGGTGGAAGTTCCCCGAGCCCCAGGGCGGCGGCGTCGTCTCGGTCACCTTTCCCTGGATCTTCAAGCCAGCCGGCAGCGACGAGGGCGGCGAAGAGTAGCGCCCCGAACCGAAGACGGCGTGATCAGCAAAGCGGCGCGGCCCTCTTAAAGGTCCGCGCCGTTTGTGTTTTTGGAGTTGAGTTCGGCAGTTCCCTGAGTAAGGTGCCGCGCCTTTCGGCCGCCGTACAGGAGTGAAACTTGCGGAAGCTTCTCGTCGTTCTGAGTCTGGTGTTGGCCCCCGTCCTTGCGCACGCGGCGACGCCGCCTGAAGGCGTGCCGCTGAAGGTTCGCCGCGGCTTCTTCACCGACGTCGGCATCGGTGGCCTCTTCACCGTCGGCGGCGACAACGGCTACAGCAACCTCCAGACCTTTCTTCAGCTGGGCGCCGGCTACCAGTTTGCGTTCGGTGAGAACGAGAAGTTCGCGCTTCCGATTCAGCTGTCGGTTGGCATCGGCGCCAACGCGGCCAACTGCCACGCGGGCCTGACGAAAGCGGGCGAGTGTCTGCAGTCGGACAACTTCACGATGACCTTCCTCGGCGGCAGCGCCGGCCTGCTGGTCAGCCTGTACGAGCGCTTCTACGTCGGCGGCAAGCTGCTCTTCGGCTACACGCTGCTGGATCCTCCTCCGCAGGCCGACTTCAACGGTGGCGCGCACGTCGGCGTCGCGGCCAGCGTCGAGTACGCGACCAACATGGACCACTTCACCATCGGCCTCGATGCCGGCTACCGGATGATCATCGGCGGCGCGAACCTGATGCACCCGCTGCACTTCGTTCTGCGCGTCAAGTACACGTTCTGACCGAAGCACCCGCGACCGTCTGCGAGAACATCGGCCCGGTCGAGCGCAAGAAGCGCAACCAGGTCGGTGTCGTCTGCTCTGCCCTTACGCTGCTCGCTGCAGCGGCCCTGCTCGAGACGCACGCCGCGTGGCCGTGGCGGCTGCTGCTGGCGATCCCCGCCCTCTTCGCCGCGATGGGCTTTCTTCAAGCGGGCGCCCACACCTGCGTCGCCTTCGTCGCCTCGAACGTGAAGGTGATGGGCGAGACCCGCGCGTCGGGCGTGGCGGTGACGGATCCTGCCGAGCGCGCCGCTTTCCGGAAGAAGGCCCGCGGCATCTACCTGCGGGCCCTGGCAGCCACGGCGGTGGTGGTCGGGCTGTTTCTCCTCCTGCCGTAGCTGTAGAAGCCGCCCATGGATGCCTATGGTCTGCACCGGGTGGTGGGCGAGAAGGGCGTGCTCCCTCAGCGCGCGAAGAAGCTCGACCCGTCGCTGCCTCTGCGCGACGGCGAAGTGCTGATCGACGTCGAGAGCCTCAACGTCGACGCCGCGTCTTTCAAGCAGCTCAAAGAGGCCGCGGGCGGCGACGTCGAGAAGATCTCTGAGGCGATCACCGGCATCGTGCTCGAGCGCGGGAAGATGGTGAACCCCGTCACCGGCTCGGGCGGGATGCTGATCGGCCGGGTGCGCGAAGTCTCGCCGCTGCACCCCGACGCGGCGAGCTTGAAGGCCGGCGACCGCATCGCGACGCTGGTGAGCCTCACCCTCACGCCGCTGATCATCACGAAGGTGAAGGCCGTGCGCGCCGAGATCGATCGGGTCGACATCGAAGGCACCGCGATTCTCTTCGCCAGCGGCATCTACGCGAAGCTGCCGTCGGATCTTCCCGACACGCTCAGCCTCGCCGCGCTCGACGTCGCCGGAGCGCCCGCGCTGATCGCCCGCCACGTGAAGCCAGGCATGACGGTCGCGATGCTCGGCGCCGGAAAGAGCGGCGCGCTGTGCCTCGCCCAGGCCCGCCGGAACTTGAGAGGCACTGGCCGGCTGTTGGCGATCGACATCTCAGCCAAAGCGCTCGACGCGCTCAAAGCCCTGGGCCTCTGTGACGAGACGATCGTCGTCGACGCCACGAAGGGCCTCGAAGTGATGGAGCTGGTGGCGAAGGCGACGAACGGAAGGCTGGCCGACCTCGTCGTCAACGTCGCCTCCGTGCCCAACACCGAGATGGCGAGCATCCTGAGCGTCGCGCAGGGCGGCACCGTGATCCTCTTCTCGATGGCGACCAGCTTCACCACCGCCGCGTTGGGCGCCGAGGGCGTCGGCAAAGACGTGACGATGATCATCGGCAACGGCTACGTGCCGGGCCACGCCGACCTGACCCTCGAGCTGTTGCGCAGTGAGCCGAAGCTCAAGAAGCTCTTCGAAGAGAAGTACGTCTAGAGCGTCTGAAGGTACGCGACGAGCGCGTCGAGCTCTTCGTTCGCGAGGTGGCTGACGTCGCCGTGTGCCTTGCCGCCGCACTCCGAGAACCTGTCTTTCAACGTCTTCGCGCAGCCGTCGTGCATCCAGGGGCCGCGCAGCGAGACGCCGCGCAGCGAGGGCACCTGGAACTCGCCGCCTGTGCCGACGTCGACGGTCAAGTTGTTGGTGAAGCGTTCCCCTGAGTGACAGCTGCTGCAGCCGACCTTCGCGTCGGTGAAGAGGTGCAGGCCCAGCTCGAGGCTCGCCTGCGGGGCCGACGCCACCACCTTCCGCTGCGGAATGCCGCCCATCCAGTCGGACAACGCGGCGACGACTTCGGCCGTCGGGGCCGAGCCGCCCATGCGCCCGACGAAAGTCTCGGTCACCACGTCCTGCACCGACGCCAGCTGCCCATTCCAGTGGAAGGGCGCCGTCTCGACCACGCCGCCCGCGAGGCTCTGCGTGCGCACGTCCTTGTGCAGCAGCCGCCAGACGTGGCCGTCGTCGCCGCCTTCGGGGTGGCACGACGCGCAGGAAATCGCCTGCGACGCGCCCGCCGCCTGGTGGAAGAGGGTGTGCCCTTTGGAATTCACCGAGTCGCCCGTGAGCAGAATCTGCTGCTGTGTCGGCGCGCCGTCATTGCGGCCGAGCACCCAGATCGCCATCGGGGTGCGGGTATGAACGATCAGGTCGCTCTGCGGCGTGTAGGCGACGCCCGTCACCTCGCCCAGCTGAGAGACGTCGCGGCTCGACGGTGCGCACAGGCCTCCGCCAGAGATGCCCACGGTGTTGGCGCCCAGCTGGATCCGCTGCACGAAGCCCGAGCCCGGCTGCGCGACAGCGAGCTCGGTGCCGTCGGGCGACACCGCGATGTCGATCGGCAACACGCCCGCGATGTCGAACGAGCCTGTGACCTTGCCTTCGTCGGTGAGGCTGACGGTGCTGCGCACGATGCCCGAGTTGCAGACGTTCGCGTAGTACGCCCGCGCGGGCGGAGCGTTCGGCACCTGAATCGCCCCGATGTCCCCCTCGACTTCACGCTGGTGCACCGTCACCACCTGGCCGCCTGGGGTGACGACCGTGCGCCACGCCACCGCGGGCACGAAAGCGGCCGGCTTTCCATCGGCCGACGGCAGCGCGACCGAGGGAAGGGTGACGGTCGCGTCGACAGTGCCGGTCGCCGACACCTGCATCAGCTGGGCAGCGCGGAAGGTCGACACCCACGTCTTGCCCTTCGCCTGGACGACGTCGCGCAGGTCGGCTGCCGGCTTGAGCACACTGCGAATGCTGCCCTTCAGCGTGACGAGCTCCCCGCCCGCGCAGGCAACCTGCAGCGCCTGCATTTCTTTGTTCCAGGTGAGGCCGCGAACTTCGGGGCACGCGTCGGCCACGTCGAGCACCGAGAGCTGGCTGGGTGAGACGGTCGCGACCTGGCCCAGGCCGCGCAACGCGACCCGAAGCTTGCCGGCGCCGTCTTCGACGATGCGCTGGGGCTGGCTCCCTTCGGGCAGCTGAACTTTGCCGTGCAGTGCGCCGCTGCTGAGGTCGACGATCCAGAGGCGATCGTGCTCGGGGTCGGACACCGCGGCGAAGCGGCCGCCGCTGGCGATGGCGAGGGTGCCGCCCGACAGCTCGACGGCGCGCACGGGCGCGGTGCTCGCCTTCGGGGGCGGTTGTCTCGGCGGGCCGGCCACGATGTCGCCACAGCCCGTGAGCACCACCGCGACGGCCATCAGAAGAAGACGCATGGCGCGCACACTACCCGTAAAGAGACAGCTGCCGAGACAGGCGGGGTCGACGGCAAACTCCCAGCCGCGCCCGGCCGGGGGTATACGTGGGCGATGCCAGGCCCGTTCATCTCAGACGAGCAGATCGCCCGCGCCCGCAAGTTGGCGCAAGACATCACCGACCCGATCTTCTCACTCATCGACCGCAACACCACCGTCAGCGTCGAACGCACCGTGCTGAGGTGGTTCGGGGTCGACGGCGTCGGGTCGATGGGCGCTCCGCTGGTCAACCTGATGGTCGACCGCCTTCATGCGGCAAAGGTGCTCGATAAGGGCGCTGCCTATTGGTACGGCCGCGCGCTTCACATGGGGGCGCAGAGCCCGCTGGACGCGGTGGAAAGGCTGACGGCCGCTCCGCTGGAAAAGCTGCAGCCCCTGCCGGCGGCCGACGAGGCGCGGCTCAAGGACGAAGTGCGGGCCGAGGCGCGGCACGCGATGGAAGAGTTGAAGCGCCGAGTCGAGCAGCGCCAGTCGCTGCGCGAAGAGTTTCCGATGTCGCCGACGCCGCACAAGTACGTGATCGTCGCGACTGGCAACATCTTCGACGACGTCGAGCAGGCACGCGCCGCAGCCCAGGCGGGCGCCGACGTGATCGCGGTTATCCGTTCGACCGCACAGTCGCTGCTGGACTTCGTGCCCCACGGCGCCACCACCGAAGGCTACGGCGGCACCTACGCCACCCAGGAAAACTTCAGAATCATGCGCGAGGCGCTGGACGAAGAGTCCCGCAAGCTGAAGCGCTACATTCAGCTCACCAACTATTCGTCGGGCCTCTGCATGGCCGAGATCGCCTTCGCCGCCGCGTGGGAAAGGCTCGACATGCTTCTCAACGACGCGATGTACGGGATCCTCTTCCGCGACATCAACATGCGCCGCACCTTCATCGATCAGTACTTCTCGCGGCGCATCTGCGCGATGGCCGGCATCATCATCAACACCGGCGAAGACAACTACATCACCACCGCCGACGCGTACGACGCCGCGCACACCGTCATCGCGAGCCAGTTCATCAACGAGTGCTTCGCCCGCCGCGCTGGCTTGAAAGACGCGCAGCTCGGCCTCGGCCACAGCTACGAAATCGACCCGTACCGCGAAGAGACGCTTCTGCTCGAGCTCTCGCAGGCGATGCTCGTGCGCCGCTGCTTCCCCGACGCGCCGCTGAAGTACATGCCGCCGACCAAGCACAAAGAGACCGACATCTTCTTCAGCCACGCGTACGACGTGATGGCCGACCTCGTCGCGGTGTGGACGAACCAGGGCATTCAGCTGCTGGGGATGATGACCGAGGCGATGCACACGCCGCTGCTGGCCGACCGGTACGTCGCGCTGAAGTCGGCCGCGTACATTCATCGCGCGGCGCGCGGCATCGACGACGAGTTTGTGGTGCGAGAAGACGGCAAGATCGCCAACCGCGCCCGCTTCGTCTTTGGCGAGGCGCTGAACCTGCTGGAAGAGTGTCAGCGCGACGGCATGGTCGCGGCGATCGGCAAGGGCCGGTTCGGCGACGTGAAGCGCACCGAGACGGGTGGCAAAGGCCTCGAGGGCGTGATCGAAAAGGCGCCCGACTACTTCAACCCGTTTCTCGAGATGCTGGAGGCCAGATGAACGCCTTGATCCTCACCACTGCGCTGCTGCTGTCAGGCTCGGACGCGTTGAAGTCCACCAAGATCAATGGCCTCACGTTGAAGGCCCCGATGGAATGGCAGGCGGCCCCCACCGATGTCGGCCGCAAGTGGAGCCCCGGCAGCGAAGCTGATCTCGAGATCTCGGTGTGGCCCGTGGACCCGAAGCGCACGCCGCAGGAATGCATCGACCAGCTGGTCGAGAAGCTTCACGAGAGCATGGGAAAAGAGGGGTGGGAACGCACGGTCGTCGGCGCCCAGCCTGCCGTGCGCAAGGTCACCACCGACTACCTCGGCAGCCAAGCCGACGCCGAGAAGACGGACGCCAACAAGGTCACCACGGTCACCACTGTCGGCTGCAACGGGATCACGAAGTGGGTGTTGACGATGACCTCGGTCAGCTCGAAGTCGGGCCGGTACGGGCCGGTGCTCAAGGCGGTCGTCAGCTCGATCGCCTACGGGAAGTGATGCCATGAGCCGCCAACTCATTCGCCCCTACGGTGACCGCCGCGACGACGGCGTGATTCAGATCTCTTTCACGCTGCCGGTGCCGCTGTCGGAAAAGGCAAAGGAAGCGGCCCAGGTCTTCTGCACGAAGATGGGCTTCACCGACGTGAAGGTCGCCGCCGCCGAACGCGCGTCCGAGAACTTCACGTTCTTCATCGCCTACGTGCACACCGCGATCGCCATCGACTACGCCGAGATCGACGTCCCCGAGCTCGTGATCAAGAAGCTCGGCTACACCGAGCTCAACAAGCTGATCGAAGACCAGGTGGCCCGCCGCGTCGTCGTCTTTGGCGCCTGCACCGGCACCGACACGCACACCGTCGGCATCGACGCGATCCTCAACATGAAGGGCTTCGCCGGCGACTACGGCCTCGAGCGCTACCCGTGGTTCGAGGCGTTCAACCTCGGCAGCCAGGTGCCCAACGCCGAGCTGATTCGCCGCGCGAAGGAAAAGAACGCCGACGCGATTCTGGTGAGCCAGGTCGTCACCCAGCGCGACGTGCACAAGGACAACTCGCGCGCCTTCATCGAGGAAGCGAAGAAGGCAGGCATTCACAAGAAGATGACGCTGCTGCTGGGCGGACCCCGCGTGGATCATAAGCTGGCGATCGAGCTCGGCTTCGACGCGGGCTTCGGCCCTGGCACCAGGCCGTCGGACGTGGCGAACTTCGTCGTGCACCAGGTGCTGCAGCGCATGGGCAAGGAAGATCGCGGAACCCACTGGGAAGGAGAGCCCACTTGAGTGACGAGCAGCCCGTAACGCAGCCCCCGGTGTTGAAGGCGACCCTGCGCGTGCGCATGGGAAACCACGACGCGCACTACGGCGGGAACCTGGTTGACGGCGCGCGGATGCTCGGCCTCTTCGGTGACGTGGCCACCGAGCTCTTGATTCGCCTGGACGGTGACGAAGGCCTCTTCCGCGCGTACGACCTGGTCGAGTTCATGGCCCCTGTCTATGCGGGCGACTACATCGAGGCCGAAGGCGAGATCGTGAAGGTCGGCAAGACGAGCCGGCAGATGCGCTTCGAGGCGCGGAAGGTGATCAGGGCTGCTCCGCAGATCAATGACTCGGCGTGCGAGGTCCTCGAGCCGCCGATTCTGGTCTGCCGGGCGAAGGGCACCTGCGTGACGCCCCTGGAAAAACAGCGGGGGTCCAAGGCGTGAGTGCGCATTCGCCGATGGTGATCACCGCCGCGATGGTCGGCGCAGAGACGACCCGCGAGCAGACGCCCGCGCTGCCCATCACCGCCGAAGAGATCGCCGAGGACGCCGCGAAGTGCCGCGAAGCCGGGGCCGCGATGGTTCACATTCACGTCCGCACCCCCGACGGCAAGCCCAGCCAGGACACCGAGCTCTTCCGCGCCGCGATTCGGGCGATTCGAAAGAAGTGCGACGTCCTCATCCAGGTGTCCACCGGCGGCGCGGTGGGCATGAACGTCGATGAACGCTGCGGCGGCCTCGCGCTGACCGGCGCTGATCGCCCCGACATGGCCACGCTGTCGACCGGCACCGTGAACTTCGGCAACGACGTGTTCTGGAACCCGCGCCCGCTGATTCGCGACATCGCGACCCGCATCAAGGCTTTGAGGATCAAGCCCGAGCTCGAGTGCTTCGACGCGGGCATGGTCGACGAGGCCTTCGCGCTTGAGAAAGAAGGCTTCATCGGCTTCCCCGCGCACTTCGACTTCGTGCTCGGCGTCGGCGGCGCGATGGCGGCCCGGCCCGAGGCCCTCGATTTCCTGCGCGGCTACGTGCCCCCGGGCTCGACGTGGACGTGCGCCGCGATGGGCCGGCACCAGCTACCCTTCGTCGAGCTCTCGGCCGAGCGTGGCGGCAACGCGCGCGTGGGTCTCGAAGACAACATCTACCTGTCGAAGGGTGTGCTCGCGAAAGGCAACTACGAGCTGGTGGCCGAGGCCGCGAAGCGCGCTAAGGCGAAGGGGCGGGTGCTCGCTTCTCCGCAAGAGGCGCGCGTCCTGCTGCGGCTCACGTGATACACGGGCCGGCCCATGGCCCACCATTGGCGGTTCTTCCGTGCAGGCGGCTTCGACCAGGTTCGACTCGACACCGGCGAAGACTTCAAACACCTCGGTGAGCTCGACCCGAAGCTCTGGGTGGCGCTGAGCTGCCCGACCCGCGGCCTCGAGTTCGACCCCCACACCCTCGACCTGCTCGACCAGGACAAAGATGGCCGCATCCGGGTGCCCGAGGTGATCGCGGCGTCCGTCTGGGCGGCGAAGATGCTGAAGAACGCCGACGATCTCGCGAATGGGCACGCCTCGCTGCCCCTGAATGCGATCAACGTCGCCATCGACGAAGGGAGGCTGCTGTTCGACTCGGCGAAGCAGCTGCTGATGAACCTCGGCAAGGCAGACGCGACCCACATCACGCCCGCCGACATCAGCGACACGGTGAAGATCTTCGGGAAGACGCTCTTCAACGGTGACGGGGTGATTCCGCCCGAGGCCGCTGAAGGTGACATCGCCACCGCCCAGGCGCTGCGCGACATCATGACCGCGGTGGGCTCGGTGAAAGATCTGTCAGGCCTCGACGGCGTCAGCCGCGCCAGGCTCGACGGGTTCTACAAGGACGCGGGCCTCTTTCTCGATTGGGCCAACAGCGCCACTGCGAACTCTGACGCCGCCGGCTTCGACGCGTACAAAGCGGTGAAGGCGAAGGTCGACGACTTCTTCGCGCGTGGTGCGCTGGCCGCGATGGATCCGAACGCCGCGAAGTCGCTGAACGCGTCGGACGGCGAGTACCTGGCGCTGGCCGCCAAGGATCTTTCGCCCGCGAGCAAAGAGGTCGCCGGGCTGCCGATCGCCCGCATCGACGCCACCCGCATTCTTCCGCTGAACGAAGGCCTCAACCCTGCCTGGGCGGGCCGCATCGCGAAGTTCCGCGACGCCTGCGTGAAGCCGATGCTCGGCGCGAAGGCCTCGCTGATCTTCGCCGAGTGGGAAACGATCGGGCAGAAGCTGGCGGCGCAGGAGGCGTGGAACTCGACCCGGCCCGAAGGTTCGGTGCACGCGCTGGGGGTCCTGAGGCTCAAAGAGCTGACCACCCCGGCGATGCGCGCCGGCATCGAAGCACTGATAAAGAAAGACATGGTGCTCGAGCCGCAGCTGCTGGCGATCACTTCGGTCGACAAGCTCACCCACTACTACCGGGACCTCGCGACCTTCCTGAACAACTTCGTCGCCTTCCGCGACTTCTACACCCACAAAGCAAAGGCGACCTTCCAGGCCGGCACGCTGTACCTCGACGCGCGCAGCTGCGACCTGTGCCTGCAGGTCGAGGACACCGGGAAGCACGCCGTTCACGCTGCCGCGTCGATGGCGTACCTCGCGTACTGCGACCTGACCCGCAAGGGCAGCCCCGAGAAGATGACGATCGTCGCCGCCTTCACCAACGGCGACAGCGACTACCTGCTGGTGGGCCGAAACGGCGTCTTCTACGACCGCCGGGGCCGCGATTGGGACGCGACGATCACCAAGATCATCGACAACCCGATCTCAGTCCTCCAGGCGTTCTGGTCACCGTACAAACGCATCGCGAAGTTCGTCGAAGATCAGATCAACGGCTTCGCCGCTGCGAAAGACAAAGAGAGTCACGACGTCGCGACGGGCACTGCCGCGACGGCGCTGAAGAAGGAAGCCACGCCGTTCGATGTCGCGAAGTTCGCCGGCGTGTTCGCTGCCGTGGGCCTCGCGGTCGGCCTGATCGGCTCTGCGATCGCTGCCGTGCTCACCGGCTTCCTGGGCCTCAAGTTCTGGCAGATGCCCCTGGCCATCGCCGGCGCGATGCTGCTCGTCTCGGGGCCCTCGATGCTGCTCGCGGCGATGAAGCTGCGGAAGCGCGTGGTCGGCCCGATGCTCGAAGGCAGCGGCTGGGCGGTGAACGGGCGCGCGGCGCTGAACATCCCCTTCGGCAAATCGCTGACGCAGCTGGCGATGCTCCCGCCGGGCAGCCGGCGCGAGCTCGTCGACAAGTACGCCGCCCCGAAGCGGCCGTGGGGCCTGCTGGTCGGAGTCCTCGTCGGCCTCGCCGTGCTGGCCCTCGCCGTGGCGACGGGCCTCTTCGACGTCTTCTTCCGCGCGCTAAACCGGTGAGATCTCGCGGCGGCGGTGGGGGCGCTCGACCCGCTTGTTCCGCGTGCGCTTCAGGGCCCGGGCCAGGCTTCGCCGGGTGTCCCGCGGGTCGATGACGTCGTCGATCATGCCCATCGCGGCCGTGCGGTAGATGCTGATGTGCGCCCGCAGCTGCGCCGACATTTCCTTCTTCATCGCCTCGCGCGCAGCCGGATCTTCCACGCCTTGCAGCAGCTTTCGCGCGGCGATCGAGACCATGCCTTCCGGGCCCATCACGCCGATCTCTGCCTGGGGCCACGCGACCAGCAGGTCGGGCTCGAACGCGCGCCCGTTCATCACGTAGTAGCCGGCGCCGTAGCCTTTGCGGATCACGACGGTGAACTTCGGCACCGTCGCCGAGCTCACCGCGTAGAGCATCTTCGCGCCGTGGCGAATGATGCCCGCCTGTTCGACCTTCGTGCCGACCATGAAGCCAGGCACGTCTTGGAGGAAGAGCAGGGGGATGTTGAAGGCGTCGCAGAGGTTGATGAAGCGCGCCGCCTTGTCCGACGTGTTCACGTCGAGAATGCCGCCGTAGAACATCGAGTTGTTGGCGACGATGCCAATCGGGTAGCCGTCGATGCGCGCGAGGCCGGTGATCAGGTTGCGCGCCCAGCGGGGCTTCATCGGGAAGAACTTCCGATCATCGACGAGGCTCGAGATCACCTTGTGCATGTCGAAGGCCTGCCGCGGATTCTCGGGCACGATCTTCAGCAGCTCTTCGTCGCGGCGGTCGGCCGGGTCGGTGCACGCCTTTCGCGGCGGCAGGTCGTCGCAGCTCGAAGGAAAGAACGACAGGTACTCGCGAATCGCCGCGATGCAGGTGGCGTCGTCCACATACTCGGCGTCGGCGACGCCCGAGATCTCGTTGTGCACCTTGCTGCCGCCCAGCTCTTCTTCGGTGACCTTTTCGCCGACGACGGACTCCACCAGGTAAGGGCCGCCAATCGCAATCGAGCTCGTGCCCTTCACCATCGGCACGAAGTCGGCGAGGCCGGGGATGTAGGCGGTGCCGGCCGCTCCGGGGCCGACCATGGCCGCGACCTGGGGCACGACGCCCGACAACGTCACCTGCTCGCGAAAGAGGTAGCCCGTGTCGGCGAAGCCGGCGATGCGACGCGGATCCACGCCCGAGCCTGCGTCGAGCCGCGCGCCGCCCGAGTCGATCAGCCACACCAGCGGCAGCCGGTTCTTCAGCGCCAGGTCACGAAGCCGCGTCACCTTGCGCTCGCCCACCTCGCCGATGCTGCCGCCATAGACAGTGAAGTCGTAGACGACCGCTGCCACCGGCCGACCGTCGATCTCTCCGATGCCCGTCAGCACGCCGTCGGCCGGGGTCGGCTTGGTCGGATCTTCTTCCTCCAGCGTTTCGCCGTTGTGCGACGCCAGCGCGCCAAACTCTTCGAAGGTGTTGGGGTCGAACAGCGCCGCCACCCGCGCGCGGGCGTCGAGCTTGTTTCGCGACCGCTGGCGATCGACGCGGTCTTTGCCGCCCATCGCTTCAGCGCGCGCCTTCCGTTTGGCCAGCTCTTCGACGGCTTCGGACATCTTCATGGCGTTGACTCCCGTGTCAATCGCGCGGGTCAATAGCGTCAGCGGGGCCGTAAACCAAGGGTAGAGTGCGTCGTCGATGAAGTGGCTCACACTCGGGTTGATGGTTTTCACCGGATGCGCCGGGGTCGACGAGGCGCCGCCGTTGAAGAAGGCCGCCGTGGTGCGCGGGGCAGTGCAGGGCGCGCCGGGCGATGCGTGGCTGTTTCTCTACCCGCCAGGGCAGGGGTTCCCGGGCGCTCCCGCGGTGCCCGCGTATGTGAGCGCGGTCAGCGCGGGGCGGCGAGCAGAAGGCGACGAATCCTTCGTGTTCGCGCAGGTGGCGCCCAACCCGTACCGCCTCTGGGCTTTCGTCGACGCGAACGGGAACTTCGACCCGAACATCGATGTGCTCGCCCAGCCGGGCGCCGGCGATCGCGTCGCGGCCGGCAGCGAAGTGAACCTGCAGCCGGGAAAGACGCTGGAGACAGCGATGGCGATCAGCGGCCTGGTCGCCCGCGAGCCTCCTGCTTTTCGCCTGGAAGGCGCCGAGACGGACCTCGCGCTGGACGCCCAGCCGAACGCGCCCGTCGCGCTGACGCTGCTCGCCGACGACATGGGCAAGCGACTCGACGCGAAGAAGGTGGGGTTCGCGATTGGGCTCGCTGACGCCGATCACGATGGGCGGCCGGACGACGCGAACAAGGACTCGGTGCCCGACCTGTCGCTGCAGCTGGTGCTGCGCTTCATCCCCCGGCCCGGGCAGGTGAAGGAGGGCTCGACGGTGGTGGTGCCGGTGATCCTCAACCCGGCCCCCTTCCTGACTGCGCTGGGCGGCTCGGTGACCACTGAGGTGGTGGTCGATCGCCTGCAGGGCTACGTACTGCCCCAGGCGCAGGAGCTGATCTCGGCCCCAGGGAAACCCGATCAGATCGTGCCCATCGGCCAGCCCCCCGCCGGCGAGTACGAGCTGGTCGCGCTGACCGCCACCGGGCAGTACTGGCGCCTGCCCAACGGCCTCAAGGGTGTGCTGCCCGGGCAGGGTGTGCGCTTTCATTTCGATCGTTCGGCGCCGTGACGGGTTAACCTGCGGCCCCAAGTGGGGATGCCTGTCGCAGGTGAATCCGACGCGGTGATCGCGAACCCGCTGCGGGCCAGCGGGTTGATCGATTCTGCCGCCCTCGAGGTGGGGCGCACCTACCAGCGCACGCACGGCGGTCTGCTCTCGAACGCGCTGCTGCATCTGGCTTCGGTGAAAGAAGGCGACTTCCTTCGTGTCTTCGCCGAGCTCTACAGCACCCGTTTCGTCAAGTCGGACAAGCTGAAGACGCTGAAGCTCGATCAGGCCCTGGTCGATCGCATCGGGGTTCGCCTCGCCGAACGTCTTCGCATGTGCCCGATTCGATGGGACGAAGCGCGCGGCGATCTGCACGTCGTCGCCGCCGTGCCCCTGGCGACCAACCTGGACGCCGAACTGAAGAAGGTCACCGGGGCGAAGACCGTGTCCGTCTACGTCGCGACGGCGGCCTCGGTGCACGCGCTGATTCGCCGCTGGTACTACGGCGAGAACGCGGCGTTCGATGTCGTCAGCAGCAACGGCGCGGGCCCGCACGAGACGGCAAAGGTCGAGATCAGCGATCCCCACGAGCCGCCCGAACCGACCCAGTCGGCGAAGACGGTGATGGTGAAGATCGACGACACCCTCACCATCGCGACGCTGCGCCGCGAGAACGCGCGCTACCGGGTGGCGCAGGAATTCCACCGCCGCGTCACGCTTGAACGTTCGACCGAAGAGATGGTCGACCGGATCCTCTCGGTGATGTTCGAGCTGCTGCCCGCCGAAGGGGCCGGCATCTGGCTCACCTCGGGCAACTTCGCGACGAAGTCGGTTCGCATCGGCGACAAAGACAAGGCGATGGAGATCCCGCGCGCGGTGATCGACCAGACGTTGATCTCGAAGGGCGGAGTGCTGGTGAACAACGCGCTCATCGACGAGAGGTTCGATCGATCGCAGTCGGTGATGCTGCGCGGCGTGCAGAGCGTGATGGCGGTGCCGCTGCGCGCGCGAAACCAGACACTGGGCGTGCTGTACGTCGACTCGATCTCGCAGAGCGCTGCCTTCTCGGACGATGATCTGCCACTGCTCGAGTCCATCGGGGCGCAGGCCGCGATCCTCCTCGACAACGCCGAGCTGCTGGCCAAGGTGAAGCAAGAGGTCGAGAACCGCGCCAACCTGTCGCGCTTCCTCTCGCCCGCCGCCGTCGAAGAGGTGCTGTCGGGCCGCATGGCGCTGAAGCTCGATGGCCAGTCGGCAGTGGTGACCACGCTGTTCGCCGACATTCGCGGGTTCACCACGATGTCGTCGCAGCTGCCTCCGGACGAGGTGGTGCGGATCCTGAACCGCTTCTTCGAAGACTGCGTCGATGCGGTCGAGCAGAACCACGGCACGGTCGACAAGTTCATCGGCGATTGCGTGATGGGGCTGTGGGGCGCTCCGGTGGCGCGGCCGGACGATGCGCGAAACGCGATGGCGGCGGCGCTGCAAATGGTCGAGCGCTCGAAGCGCACGCTGATCAACGGCACTCCCCTGGAAATGGGAGTCGGCATCAACACCGGCGAAGTCGTGCTCGGCGCCGTCGGCTCGAAGAAGCGGCTCGACTACACGGCGATTGGCAGCGCGGTGAACCTGGCGGCGCGGCTGTGCGGCATCGCGCACGCGGGCGAGGTGCTGGTGACCATTGAGACGTTGCAGGCCGGGGGCAAGGGCATCACCGCCGACGCAGGCGATGAGGTGCTCTTGAAGGGCATCGACGTGCCGATCACCCCGTACTCGGTGAAGGCCGTCGCCACGCCCAGGGCCGAGCCGATTCGCCTCTACAACGTGGCGACGCAGCTGGCCGCCGGCAGCCAGCCGCGAACGAAGTCGTACCCGAAAGCGCCGACGGAAGTGGCGAAGCGTCCCGATGACGAGACGCTGCCGCCGACGCCTTCTCCGAAGAAGAAGCGCCGGTAGTCCCCTGGAATCACGGTTCCAGGCGACAAGAGGCACCGCTACATCCGTTCGGGAGTCGCCACGCCCAGCAGGTGCAGCCCGTTGTGGAGCGTCACCCGCACCGTGTCGGTGAGCGCCAGCCGGGCCGCCCGTAGCGGAACGTTGTCCTCGATCAACACCCGCGCCTCTCGCTGCTGGTTGCCCATCGTGTACCAGCGGCTGAACGCGGCAGCGAGGTCGAGCAGGTAGCGCGACACGATCGACGGCTCGTTCGCCTCGGCCGCCTCGAAGGTGACCAGCGGGAAGCGGGCCACTTCGCGAACCAGGGCCTGTTCTTCCGGCAGGGTCAGCAGCGCCGCATCGAACGAAGCCGGCACGCCCTCGCCCTTGCGGAGGATGTTGCAGGCGCGCGCGTGGGCGTACTGCAGGTAAGGGCCGGTGTGGCCCTCGAACTTCAGCACCTGTTCCCAGTCGAACTCGTAGTCGGTGACGCGGCGGTTCTTGAGATCGCCAAAGATGACCGCGCCTACGCCGATCTGCTCGGCCAGCGCGTCCGCGTCGGTGGTCTCGATGCGGCCTTCGGCGATGTTCGCCTGCACGACCTCGGCGGCCCGCGCGTGCGCCTCGTCGAGCACTCCGCTGAGCATCTCGAGGTTTCCTCGTCGGGTGCTCATGCCCTTCACGCGCCCGAAGGCGACGTGGGTCAGCTTGTCAGCCCAGGGCTTCCCCATCTTCGCGAGCACCGCGAAGAACTGCCGGAAGTGCAGCGACTGGTCGGCCGCGACGACGTACAGCGATCGGGTGAACTTGAAGCGCTCGTAGCGATCGATGGCCGCGGCGAGATCGCGCGTGGCGTACAGCGTCGACCCGTCGTTCTTCTTCAGCAACACGGGCGGCTCGCCTTCGGCGTAGGGCATGTCGACGATCAGCGCTCCGTCGGACAAGCGGGTGCCGACGGTCTTCGTGATCTCGTCGATCACCGCGTCCATCTTCCCCTGGTACCTGCTCTCGCCCTCGTAGTGCTCGAAGGCGATGCCGAGGCGGCCGTAGACCTTCTGGAAGTCTTGAAGCGATGTCTGGCGGAACTGCTGCCACGTCGCGAGCGCGGCGGCGTCGCCGGCTTCCATGCGGCGGAAGAAGTCGCGCGCCTTCTCGTCGAAAGCCGGCTCGGCCTCGGCGCGCTTGCTCGCCTTCACGTAGACCTCGACCAGGTGGCCGACGTCGTTCGCCTTGGCCGGGTCGCCGTATTCCGCGAAGCCCACCGCGACGAGGCCGAACTGCTTGCCCCAGTCGCCGAGGTAGTTGATGCCTTCGACCTTCCACCCCTGCGAACGATAGAGGTTCGCGATCGCGTGCCCGATGGCGGTCGAACGGATGTGGTGGAAGGCGATCGGCTTCGCGATGTTCGGCGACGAGTAGTCGATGACCACCGTGTGGCTCGCCCCGGTGGTGCCTTCGCCGTACGACGGGCCTGCCTTGCGCACGCCGTCGAGCACCTGCTGGGTGAACGGCATCGCGAGGATGCGCGCGTTCACGTACGACCCGGTGGCCTTCACCTCGAGGCCAGGCAAGGCGATGCCCTTCGCGGTCTCGGCGGCGATCGCGTGCGGCGCCTTCTTCAGCGCCTTGGCGAGCGCAAAGGTTGCGAAGCTGAAGTCTCCATGCGCGGGGTCGGCGGCGGGCTTCACCTGCGGGTCGACTTCGGCCGGGCTCTGGCCAAGCGCGGCGGCGATCGCCTGGACGAATGCATCTCGGTACTGCGTCAGTGCGCTGCTCACGTTGCCTCTCTTTCGTTGCGTTAGAGCCCGGCGACCTTCGAGCCCGCCTGCAGCTCCCAGACGAACTTCGCTTCCTGTTGCGAGTTGGCAGCGAGGTCAAGCTCGATGCGAACCAGCCCGTCTTTGCTGGCCGCGGCGGGCCACCCGGGCGACGACTCCTTCTGCAGCACCTGGATCTCGACCTCCTTCACTTCGCTGACCGGAATCCGTTCTTCCAGCACCACCTTCGCGGCCTCCGCGCTGGCGTTCGAGACGAACAGCGTCACGGTTTTCGTGGTCGTCTTTCGGCCGGTGATTCGCGCCTCTTCGCGCTTCTCGTCGACCTTTCGCACCACGCGCAGGCCGTCTTCGCTTCCGAAAGACAGAACGACGGTCTCATTCTGGCCAGCGAACTTCAGCTGGGCGCGGCCGACGAAGCCGCTTTGACGAAGCAGGTCGACCGGGCCCGCCAGCAGCACGTTGGGGCCGGCGTTCGGGAACTTCGCCACCATCGAGATCAGCGGCGACAGCTCGGGGGTGCACAGCCGCTCGAGCTTTGCCTTCGCATCGAAGGAAGACAGCGGCACCCGGTGGGGCTGGCCATCGGAAGGAATCGACACCTTCGCCAGCGCCTTGAGCAGCCGCGTCTCGCCGCCATCGTCGAGCCCCGGCATCGAGGCGGCCGCCGCGACGCCGCCTTCTCCGGACGACTGAATCACTTCTTCGCGCACCGCCACGTCGACGACCTTCTTCTCTTCGGCGCGCTTGGGCCGGCTGCCGATCAGATCTGGCGTCAGTACGGGCGGCGTGGTGCCCAGCGTCGGGCGCGCGGTCGAGCACAGCAGCTCGATGTCAGTCCACGCCTCGCCGGTGCTCTGCCAGACGATGGCTTCGCTCTCGAGCTTCACGGTGTCGGCGCTCAAGCTCGCGCGGTACGCCGGGCGCCAGACGGCGCACGGCGCCAGGTACGTCGCGCGAATCGCTGCCTTGCCGCCCGGGCTTTCTACGGTGAGCTCGAGCGCGCACTTCAGCGACGTGGGCCGCTGCTCGCTGATCGCCAGCGCCTGGCTCGCCTCGCGCACCCTGTGCTGCAGCCAGACCTGGTGGAGGCCGAGGGTGCGCAGCGTCTCTTCGACGGTCTGAAGCTGCGCGCCCACCTGGGCCAGCCGCTGGCTCCACGCCGCGGGGTCCGTCTGTCCGGCGCCCGCCGATTCCTGGATCTCGCGGTAGATCTCGGCCCGGGCCTTCGACACCAGCTCGCGGCGCACGGTCAGCCGCGCGAGGTCGTCGGCACAGGCGCGAAGCTCGAGCTCCAGCGTGTGGGCCTTCTTCTTCAGCCCGCTCGCGTCCGCGGCGACTCCGCCTTTCGGCGCTTCGTGCCAGCGGCGCACCAGCTTCGCGTCGATCAGCCGTCCACCGGTGACCTCCACTCTCAAGGAGCGCTCGACCGCCAGCGGCGAGACGTCGTGGACCTTGAGCTGGTGCGTGCCAGCCGGTAGCTGAGGCTCGCCGCGCCTCTCGATCTGGGCGCGGTCTTCCATGCAGGTGACCTTCGTGACGGGCAAGGGAATCAGCATCGCTCACACCCTCCGGTTGCCGCCGATGAGCATCTTGTCGGAAGGCATCTTGATGTTGAACTGCGCCACCACCGTCGCCTTCTCGCCAGCGCCCACCGTCACCAGCCAGCGGCGCGCGCCATCGGTCTGAACCCCGTCGCGGATCTTCTCGTCCTTTTCCCAGGGCGGCTTCACCGACGCCTCTTCGACCTTCACGTCGTCGTCGCGCGACACGGGGACCCTTTCGCGAATCTCGATCGCCGCGGGGTGGGACAGCCGGTTGCTGACCTCGATCTCGATCTCGTGTGGCAACACGGTCGAACCACCCAGCAGGCCTCCCGTCGTCTCCTTGAACTGCGTCTTCCGCGCGACCTTCAGCGCCTCTTCGACCCCAAGGCCCAGCCGCGCCTCTTCGCCTCTCGGAGCGATCGTCGGCAGCTGCGTCGTCATCAGAAACTCGTCGCCCATCGACACGTCGACGGGGCCCTGCAGCAGCGCGTGCGGAGACTTGTTCGCGACCTTCAGCACCCGGTACACCTTCGGCTCGACGGAAGGCACGCAGGTGTACCCCGCGTTCAAACCGACCTGCGCCGTCATCACCGGCACCAGCGACCACCGGCCCGTCGAAGGCACTTCGACCTTCGACTCGCACTCGAAGCGGTAATCGAAGGCCGCCGCCGACGCGCGCACGGCTGACGCGTGGTGCGGCAACGTCAGGTTCTCGACCTCGCCTGCCTCGCGCTGCGCCTTCATCAATACTGCGGTGACGATGTCGACCTGCACCGACACCGACGAGACGAAGGCGAACTGCCAGTCGGAGCCGCGCTTCAGCCGGCCGCGCGGACCACGGCCGTCGGTCGAAGGCTGCATCTGCAGACGGTCGTAGTCCATCAACGCGTGGTCCGGCACGAGCTCGGGCGGGGGCGCTTCCGCAGGCATCGCCATCGCGCCCGAGGGCGCCTCGCCGACCTCGTCGTCCATCGCCATGTCGGCCTCCGGCATGGCCGCTTCTTCGCGTCGGGCGTCGTGGCTGCGTGCCCCACCGCGGCCGCCCACCATGTTGCCGATCGCGCCGAACACACCGCCTCCTCCCTTTGCAGCGGCCACCGGCATTGCCATCGGCGCCATCACCGACATCCGCGCCATCGACGGAGCCGGCGCCGGAGCACTCTGCGGCATTCCGGGCGGCGGCGTGCTCCTGGCCGCTCGCTTCTTCATCGATCGTTCGGGCGCGGCCCCATCATCAAAGTCGCGGGGCGCAGCCGCTTTGGGAGGCGGCGGAGGCATGCCCACTGGCGGACGCCCGCCCATCGCCTCGTCGTAGCCTTCAAAGAGCTCGTCGAGCCCCGGCGGAGGCTCCCGCCAGCCCGGCCGCGGAGGGGGAGGCTGGCTGCGCCCGATCTTCATCGCTCGTAGCTCGGGCAGGTCGGTGCGGCGGTCGAGCTGCGCGGTCGACAGCGACAGCGCGACGTTGATCCAGTCTTCACCGGTGTGCTGCGCGACCGACGCCCTCATCTTCAAGCCGCCGCCATTCATCGACTTGTCGAGGCGCAGCTCGTAGTTCGGCACCCAGCGCGCGCCGGGCACCTGGTATTCGACCGCGAGCTCCAACGCCTGCGAGTGCTCGGCCGACAGCATCACCACCGCGCTGCGGCTCAGGCGCGCCCGTTCGGTACGGTTCGTCGTCGACGCCTCGTGCAGCCGCCGGCGGCGAAGCTGTGCCTCGTTGCGCGCGTCAGTCAGCTCCTGCTCGAGCTTCCGCAGCCGACCATTGCGGGTCTCCAGCTCGCGATCGACGAAGTCCGCCAACCCCAGCATCGCGTCGACGGGAGCCGTGCGCGGCGGTTCCCCTTTTTTCTGAACCGGAAACGACGGCCGCAGCGCGCCCAGCTCTTGCGCTTCTTTCACCAGCCGCGCCTGCACCTGCTCGAGCCGCGAGACCTCGGCCTCGGCGGCCTCGAGCGCCTTTTGTTCGACCGGCACATCGACCTCTTCGGCCAGCTGCACCTCGAAGCCCGCGCGAACGTCGAGCACGCGAAGGCCCTCGCCGCCCGAGAGAACCCGCGCCCGCAGCGATGTGGCCCGCAACGACAGCGGCAAGCCTGTGATTCGAATCTGCCGCGTGGGTTCGGGCGGCGCGTCGACCTTCGCGCGGCGGGTGCATACGGCGCCACTGGCATACACGGTCACGGCCTCGAGCTGCGACGTCACGGTCATCGGCTTCCCCTGGTGGACTAGTTGCACGCCTGCGCGCAGCGCAGCGAACGGTCTTGTTGAACGGCGCACCGGCCTGACTGACACTCGCCGTTCTGCTCGCACAGACTCCCGTTCGCCTTCACGGGCGGCTGGCAGCTGAACGTGCTGACGGTGTCGCAGTAGCCCGTCGCGCACGGCACCGAGACGCGGCGGGTGGCGTCGATCTCGAAAGCGCAGCGATCGCCGTTGCCGACGGGGCCAGTGCAGAGGCCGGTGTCTCCCGAGCCGCTGGGCTTGCAGTAGATGCCGACGCCCGCGCACGACTGGGTCGACGGCGTGCACGCCTCGCTCTTCTTCGGCAGCGCCGTGCATTTGCGAAGGTCGTTGCTGCACACCGTGCCTGCTCCACATTGATCTCCCACGAACGTCTGGTACGTCGTCGCCGGGCAATTGGTTCCGGGCTCGCCCGGCAAACGGCAGAAGCCAGGTGTCGGGGCGTTGCTGGGAAAACCGGTGAAGTCGAGATCCGCGCAGACGAGCCCAGACGCGCATGACCAGTGAAACTGGCAGCGGCCGTTGAGCGGCTGGGGGACGACGCACTTGCCGAAGACTCCCATCACGAAGGGCGTGACGTCGCAGGCGAGGCCGGGGTCGCAGGTCGACAGCCGGTTCGCGTCGAACGCGCACGCCTCGCCCGCCTTCGAGCGCGCGCGGCAGGTGCCGTTGCAGATCAGGTCGGGCGCGCACTCGCGACTGCTGGCGCACGTCTGGCCCGTGGTCCGCGCGGCGGCGCAGCGATCGTTGTCGCAGATCAGGCCCGGCTCGCAACCGAAGCTGCACGCCTCGCCCACCTGCGGCCACTTCGAGCACGTGCCCTTGCAGACGCCGCCCGGCTTGATGCACACGCTGCCCGGCTCGCACTCGACGGCGGTCGCGCAGGTCTGGCCGCTGACGACCTTTCCGGTCAGCAGGCCCGTCTCGAGGTCGCAGTCGGAAAACGGGTGTGCGGCGATCGCCGAGTACGACGGCGGAAAGGTCGGAGGGCAGCTGCTGCTCTTCATTCGTGCTTCGCACCCACCCAGCCGCGCGCCGTCGATCGCCACGCGCTTGCCTTCGAAAGCCGGACGCAGCACCTCGTACCCAGCCAGGCACGTCTCGCGCTCGACGTCCGAGCAGCCGGCGAAACCCCGCTGCGCGAAAGCGGCGTAGCAACGCGACAAGAGCCCGCAGCGCGCGATCGCCAACCGATTGCAGAGCTCGACGGGCGTCACTTCGGGCTCGCCCGCGTCCAGCCCCGCATCGACGGAAGACGGCACGGAAGAGCAACCCAGCAGCAGACAGCCGATCAACAGGGCAGGGCGCATGGGCGCGCGCATCCTAGGCTTTGAGAGACGCGAACAGCCGGTTGATCTGCGTCGCTGCGTTTGCCAGGTGCGGCTCGCGGGTCATCGCGAAGAGCTTCGCCTGCACGTAGGTGCGATCGAACTGCAGGTGCCGGTTCAGAAACTCCCTTTCTTCGGGCGTCAGCGTGAAGTCCTCCGACAGCGCCTGCCCGAAGTCAGTGAGGTACAGCGCCTTCCCGTCGGTGACGAGGTTCTGGAAGTGCGCGTCGAAGTGCACGAAGCCCTTGCTCGAAAGGAACGCGGTGACGTCGAGCAGCGCGGGCTCGACCCAGTCAGGCGTGCCCTCGATCAGCAGGCTGCGAAGGTCCTGCGGAAACCGTTCGAGGAAGAGCACCACGCTCTGCGTCGCCGCTTCCATCGCTGCGAGCCGGTTGCGGATCTTCAGGTCGCCTCCCCATGCGGCCACTTGCCTTTCGAGCGCTGGGTTTTCCTCGGGCTCGCGCGGCAACACGCGCCAGTGGTGCAGCAAAGGAAAGGCCGGGTGCGCGCCCGACGTGACCCACCCGGTGGTCAGTTGGTGCGCCGCGAGCTCGCGCCACGCGCCAAAGCCAGCCGAGCTCAGGCCGTACTGGTAGCGCAGCGGCAGCCCGAAGAGGTTCGCCGTCGACTGCGGGTTCGCCTGTTCCAGCGCAGTGAGCCGCACCGTCTTGACGAACACCTCGCCGCCTTCGACCGGCATCGCGCAGACCGTGCCGCCGATGCCCCGCGCCAGCGGCGCCGCCCGCGCGACCGCGGCGATCAACGCCGAATCCGACAACGCCTCGAGCGCACGCTTGCACTTCGCGTGGGACTCGAGCCGCTTCACCCGCGCTTCTTCAACGCTCCGGACTTGTCGAGGTGCCAGCCTTCGCCAAGGCGCTTCTCAGCCTTCTCGCGGAAGCCCTGCACCGTAAACTCGCTGGCCGCAATCGCTTCGATCGCCGCCACCTGCACGCGCTTGCCCGTCTCTTCAGCGACCAGCAGCTCGAGCATCTTCTCGCGCGCCGGCCCATACTTCCGCGACGCCAGGTTGTTGAGCGCCGCCATCTTCACGTCGTCGGACATGTCGTGCAGCAGCGGCACGATGACGTCGGCGATGCGGGGGTCGGTCTTCCCGTCGAGGTAGTGAATCAGCACCACCTTCTTCTCGGGGTCGCGCGTGTACTCGGCGCCCAGGCGCTTGAGCTCGTCGCACGCGACGCCGATCACGTCTTCGGGCTTCAGAATCTCTTCCAGCACCTTCAGCGCCCACGAGCTCGCGGTGTCGGTGCGCTTCAAGAAGTCCTTCACCGGCTGCACGGCGTCGCCTTCGAGCCCGCAGATGATCTCGAAGACGTGGCCCTTCTCGTCGGCGTCGGTGGTGTGAGGATCAACGGTGAGCGTAAACCTGTGCATCAGCACCGCGACGGCCTCGGGCGTCTTCAGCTCGCCCAGCTGGCTGATCGCCTTCTGCCGCGTCGCCGGGTCGCCGTACTTCTGCGTCACCTTCGCCTTGAGCTTCGAGGCCTTGTCGGCCGCGGTGCCCCCACCTAGAAAATCCAGTAATCCCATTCGGTCGCTCTCTAGCAGAAGTCGTCAGAGCTTCAGGTTCTTCCGCACGGGCTCGAGGTACCCCTTCTCGAGCTCGGCCGCGGCCTTCTTCACTGCCGCGTCGGCGCCCTCGGGAATCTTCACCTGGATGACGAGATACATGTCGCCCGCCGGCCCGCCTTCCAGCGACGGCACGCCCTTGCCCTTGAGCCGCATGTTCAGGCCCGACTGCGTGCCTGGCTTGATCGTCACCTGGCCATTGCCTCCAAAGGTCGGCACCGTCACCTCTGCCCCATTCATCGCCTCGGCCACCGTCACCGGCACGTCGAGGTACAGGTCGTTCGCCTCGCGGCGGATGAGCGGGTGGGGGAAGACCTCGATCTCGAGGAACAGGTCGCCCGCCGAGCCACCCTTGCTGCCCACACCGCCCTGACCCAGCACCCGAACCTGCGAACCGGTATGCACGCCCTTCGGGATCTTCACCGTGAGCCGCTTTCCGTTCACCTGCACGTTGCGCTCGGCGCCCTGCACCGCTTCGTTGAGCGCGACCTGCACCTTCATCGTGAAGTCGTCGCCTCGGGTGGGGCGGTTGCGGGCCGCTCCGAACATCTGGCCGAGAATCGACTCGAAGTCGGCGCCGCCAGCCTCGGGGTCGAAGTCGAAGCCCATCCCAGGAACGCCGCCGCGCCGGCCGCCCGACTGCTGGGCCGCCTTGTACTGGCGAAACGCGTCGGCTTTTTTCTCGTCGAAGCCGATCTTCTCGGCGTCCTCTCCGAGCTCGTCGTACATGGCGCGCTTCTTCTTGTCGCCCAGCACCTCGTACGCGGAGTTGAGCCCCTTGAAGGTCTCTTCGGCGCCCTTGGCCTTGTTGATGTCGGGGTGGAACTTCTTGGCCTGCCGGCGGTAGGCCTTCTTGATCTCTTCCTCTGAGGCTTGGCGCGACACGCCCAGCCGCTGGTAGTAATCCTCCGCCATGGTCAGCCGAGAAGCTAACCAGCCCCGCGCCTTCCGCCAGTGGTTACTGGCTTTTCTGCTCATTCCTTTCGTCGCGCTCGGGCAGGACGAAGCGGCGCCGCCGAAGCGTTTGCTCGACCGCAGCGTCGCCCTGATCGACGGCCACGTCCTCACCCTCACCGAGCTGCAGTTCGAGGCCCGGGTGATGCTGATCCACGCGGGCGGCGTCGAGGCTGCCTTCAGCGAGCTCGATCACGGTACCCTGCGCAGCGTGCTCGACTCGGTCATCGGCCAGCGCCTCGAGATCGCCGAAGCCGACAAGCTCAAGGCCTACCCGCTGGAAGAGGGCGAGCTCGAGCGCGTCATCGATCGCTTCACTAAGCTGCTCGGCGGGCCTCAGGCCCTCGCAACTTTTCTCGCCGCCAACGACACCGACCTGTCGACCCTGGCCGTCGTCCTCTCGCGCATGCTCCGCACCGAACGCGTCTTCGAAGGGAAGCTGAAGCTTCGGGCCCAGGTGTCGGAGGTCGAAGCGAAGAACCTGCAGGCCGAGCGCTCGGATCTCAAAGGCCTCGCGATGCCCGTGCTGCGCCAGAAGCTCTTCAACGAGAGATTCAAGTCGCTGGCCGCCGCCGAGCTCGCCCAGGTTCGCAAGGCCGCTTCCGTGCGCTTGCTGGGTCCGTTCGCCGAGCGCGTCCGCGTCGATGGAGGCGCCCGATGAGGCAGCTCGCCCCCGACCCCTGGCGCATTCGCCGGATGACGATCGACGATCTTCCCGGAGTGATGGAAATCGAGAAGGTCGCGTTCTCGAACCCGTGGACGCTCGAGATGGTGAAGAAAGAGCTGACCCAGGACTGGTCGACCGTGCTCCTCGCCGAAGAGCAGGTGAGCAACGGGTGGACGGTGCTCGGCTTCTCGATTTTCTGGCTCGTCGCCGACGAGATCCACGTGCTCAACGTCGCCACTGCCCAAAAGCAGCGCCGCCGGGGAATCGGCCGCGCGGTGATGGAAGCGACCCTGGACTACGGCCGCACCCACCGCTGCCGCATCGCGTCTCTCGAAGTGCGCCGCGGAAACGAAGCGGCGATCGGCATGTACAAGGCGCTCGGCTTCAAGGCCGTCGGCATGCGCCCGAACTACTACACCGACGATCGCGAAGACGCGGTCGTGATGGTCACCGACCTGTAGGCGGGGCAGGGCGTGGCAATTCTGTGCTGAGGCGCATTTGCGCCACAGGCTTCACGGCGGCTTCCCTCTCACTGGGCTTCGGCCTCTCCATTGCAATTGGCGCCCTGCGAGAGGGAGCAACTTTTTGAACACGAACCGTTGGGTGGTGGGCACGATCTGTCTGGCTGCGGCGGCCTCGCTGGCCGAGCCGCGCGTGGCAGTTCACCCCCTCGATATCGGCAGCGTCACCAGCCCCCAGCGCGAACGGCTGCGCGCCCAGTTTGACGTCATGCTCGCCAAGACCTCGAGCGTTCGTTTTGCCGGCAGCTCGCGGCTCGATGAAGCGATGGGGAAGAGCGCTGCCGCCGGCTGCGAGGTTCGCGACAGCTGCCTGCGTTTTCTCGCTGAGTCCACCGAGTCGCTCTACGGCGTCTATATTCGCGCCGACGTGCAGCCCGACCAGGTGGTCACCAACGCCCGCGTCGTTCGCATCGACGGCCTCGTCGTGCGGCGGTCGTCGATCGCGCTGCCGCTTCCGGGCGCGAAACAGACAGTCGAGACCGTTCGCCAGGCGCTCGCGAAGACCCTGGCCGACCTCAAGCTGGGTGAGCTCGCCTCGACGATGCCCGATGAAGCGCGCGTCGCGGCCGAGCTGCCCGCGCCTCCTTCGGTGCCAGCGCCCGAGCCCACCGCGAGCAACGCGGGCCCGTTTCAGCCCCCCGTCGCCACCTTTCGCGAACCCTCGTCTCCGGGCCGCCGTTCGCTGGGGCTCACGCTGGTCGCCACCGGTGGGGCAGCGATGGTGGTCGGCGGAATCTTCGCGGGGCTCGCCGCTTCCGGGATGTCGTCGAATCCTCCCGACGCAGCGGGTCTCGTCGCTCCCGAGCGGGCGGGGGGGGTGTCCGACGCCCTTCGCAATTCTCAAGTAGGCGCCGTGCTGATTCCCGTCGGAGCGGCCGTCGCGATTGCCGGTGCGCTGGTGGCTTTCCTTCCTGGCCGTTCGTCTTCGCCCGTTGCGCTGTCTGCGGCTCCGGCGCGCGATGGAGTCCGCATCTCCTTGTCCGGAACCCTTCCTTGATCCGTCTTGCATTCGCTGCCACTGCTCTTCTCTTCGTGCTCGAGGGCTGTAACTGCGGCTACTCACGCTGCACCTCAGACGCGCAGTGCCCCACTGAGGGCCGCTGCGATCTCGCCCATCAGCTCTGCGTCAGTTCGGGGCCGGGCACGGGCGGCGGCGGAGCTGGAACCGGCGGTGGAGTCGGAACCGGCGGTGGAGTCGGAATCGGCGGTGGAGTCGGAACCGGCGGTGGAGTCGGAACCGGCGGTGGAGTCGGAACCGGCGGTGGAGTCGGAACCGGCGGTGGCGCGGGCTGCGATCAAGCAAGCTGTCCCAACGGCTGCTGCGCTGGCGACGTTTGTCAGACCCCGTCGGCGATCACCTGCGGAGCGCAGGGCTCGGCGTGCATCGCCTGCAGCGCGACCTCGGCCGACAGCTGCAGCGCCACCGGCTTCTGCCAGTGTGGATCCTCCGCCGCCTGTGGAGCCGGCCAGCGGTGCATGAACGGCACCTGCACGTGCGACGTCACCTCGTGCCCCAACGGCTGCTGCGCTGGCCTCACCTGCAATGCGATGGCGATCGCCAGCTGCGGCCCAGCCGGCGGCGCCTGCTCGACCTGCGATCTCACCCGAGCCGACACCTGCGCTGGCGACGGCTGTCGCTGCGGATCCGACATGGCCTGCGTCGGAGGCCAGCGCTGCGTCGGCAGCCAGTGCGTCTGCGACGGCACCAGCTGCCCCAGTGGTTGCTGCGTCGGCAGTGTTTGCCAAGCGCGAAGCCTCAGCACCTGCGGCGCCGGTGGCGACACCTGCGCCACCTGCAACCCCGTCAGCGCGAACACCTGCGCGAGCAATGGCACCTGCCGCTGCGGCGCCGGCCCGGCGTGCGGCATCGGCCAGACGTGCTCCAGCGGCATCTGCACCGGCGGCGCCTGCAACGGCACCAACTGCCCCAATGGTTGCTGCAACGGCGCCACCTGTACCACGCCGTCGATTGGCGCCTGCGGCACGGGCGGCTCGACGTGCCTTGCCTGCGACGAGATGATCGCCGACTCCTGCAACGCCACCGGGAGCTGCGGCTGCGGAACCCTGGCAGCCTGCGCGGCCGGCCAGACCTGCAGCAGCGGCCAATGCATCTGTGACGCCTCTTCCTGCGCCAGCGGCTGTTGCGCGGGAACTGTCTGCACCGCCCAGTCGCTGTCCAGCTGCGCCGACCCCGGGGCCGTGTGCGTGGCCTGCAGCGCGACGACCGCCAGCAGCTGCACCTCGGGAACGTGCACCTGCGGCTCCGGCCCCGCATGCGGTCCCGGCACGCGCTGCCTCAACAATCAGTGCGTCTGTGACGCGACGTCGTGCGCCAGCGGCTGCTGCGCCGGAAACGTCTGCCAGACGAGCACGTCATCGACCTGCGGAACCCTGGGAGCGGCCTGCGTCGCATGCAACCCGAACGCGTCGAGCAGCTGCACTACGGGCGCTTGCAAGTGCGGCACGGGTCCGGCGTGCGGCGCCAACCAGCAGTGCATCAACAACACCTGCGTCAACAACCCGTGCACCGCCGCCAACTGCCCGAACGGTTGCTGCACCGGCTCGACGTGCACCACCGCACGAACCGCCACCGCTTGCGGTGCAGCGGGCGCTGCCTGCGCTTCCTGCGATCCCCTGATCGCCGATTCGTGCTCGGCCGCCGGCGCATGCCAATGCGGCGCCAACCCCGCCTGCGCTGCCGGAAACAAGTGCATGGGTGGCAGCTGCATGCCGATCGCCTGCAACGCCACGACGTGCCCCAACGGCTGCTGTGCGATGGGCGTCTGCAGGGTGGCGGCAGTCGGCTTCTGCGGCACCGGCGGCGGCGTCTGCACCGCTTGCAACCCAGCGAAGGCCGACAACTGCTCTCCCGCGGGCAACTGCCGCTGCGGCGCAACGCCCGCCTGCGGCAACAGCACCACCTGCACCGCCGGCGCCTGCACCGCGGCCGGCACCGCCTGTGATGCCGCCAACTGCGCCGGCTGTTGCCGGGACGCAACCCACTGCGAGGCGATCACCGACAAGAAATGCGGCGCCAGCGGCTCGGCGTGCGTTGATTGCGGAAAGCAGGGCGACGGCTGCGGCCCCGATGGGCTATGTCGCTGCGGATCCAACCCGGTTTGCGCTGCCCCCAAGCAATGCAAAGCGGGCGGAACCTGCATGTGAAACGCAGGTCGCTTGACACTCCACGTTTGGGCCTGTAAGCGGGGCCCCCTTTTTTCATCACACCAAATTCGTTCCAGGAATTCATGCCGACGATCAACCAGCTGATCCGCAAAGGCCGTGAAGCATTGCGGTTCAAGGGCAAGAGCCCCGCGCTCAAAGAGTGCCCCCAGAAGCGCGGCGTCTGCACCCGCGTTTATACGACCACCCCCAAGAAGCCGAACTCGGCGCTCCGCAAGGTTGCCCGCGTTCGCCTCACCAACGGCATCGAAGTGACGTCGTACATTCCGGGCGTCGGCCACAACCTCCAGGAGCACTCGGTGGTGATGATTCGCGGCGGCCGCGTCAAGGATCTCCCGGGCGTTCGCTACCACATCATCCGCGGCACTCTCGACTCGGTCGGCGTTCAGGGCCGCAAGCAGAGCCGCTCCAAGTACGGCGCCAAGCGCCCCAGCTGAACAAAAGGAACTGATCCATGCCCCGTCGCCGAGTACCGAATAAGCGCAAGATTCTTCCTGATCCGAAGTTCCTGGATCGCGTCGTGACGAAGTTCGTCAACGACCTGATGCGCAAAGGCAAGAAGTCGATCGCCGAACGCGTCACCTACGGTGCCTTCTCGCTGATCGAAGAGCGCGCCAAGGAAGAGCCCCTGAAGACGTTCAAGAAGGCGCTCGACAACGTCAAGCCGGTGCTCGAAGTGAAGAGCCGCCGAGTCGGTGGTGCGACCTACCAGGTCCCCGTCGAAGTCCGTCAGGATCGCCGCGTTGCCCTCGGCATGCGCTGGCTGATCAGCTACGCCAAGCAGCGCGGCGAGAAGACGATGGAAGAGAAGCTGGCCGGCGAGATCATGGACGCTGCCAACAACCGTGGCAACGCCGTGAAGAAGCGCGAAGACACGCACAAGATGGCGGAAGCCAACAAGGCGTTCGCGCACTACCGCTGGTAGGTCTCGCGTTCGCAGGCCCGCCGGGACGCTGCAAGCGTCCCGAATAGGGCGAAGCCAGGGAGTCAGTAGCCAGGCGCTTGCTTCCTCCGAAAATTTCGGGCGAAAGCGGCGCCTGTTTTCTTTTGCGTCGAGAGCCTTCATGCCCCGCGAATCTCCCCTCGAGCGGTACCGCAACATCGGGATCATGGCCCACATCGATGCGGGCAAGACCACCACGACCGAGCGGATCCTTTTCTACGCCGGCGCGATCCACAAGATGGGCGAGGTCCACTCGGGCACCACCACCACCGACTGGATGGTGCAGGAACGCGAGCGCGGCATCACCATCACGTCCGCCGCGATCAGCGCCTTCTGGACCCGCGCTGATCAGAAATACCGCATCAACATCATCGACACCCCCGGCCACGTCGACTTCACCATCGAGGTCGAACGCTCGCTGCGCGTGCTCGACGGCGCGGTGGCGCTTTTCGATGGCGTGAACGGCGTCGAGCCCCAAAGCGAGACCGTCTGGCGCCAGGCCGACAAGTACAAGGTTCCCCGCATCTGCTTCGTCAACAAGATGGATCGCATCGGGGCCGACTTCGAGATGTCGGTGAAGAGCATCAGCGAACGCCTGGGCGCGACCCCCCTCGTCATCCAGCTTCCCCTCGGCGCCGAAGAGAACCACCGCGGCGTCATCGACCTCGTCCGGATGAAGGCGCTCGTCTTTCAGGACGACGTGCAGGGCAGCAAGTACGAGATCATCGACATCCCCGCCGAGCACGCAGACAACGCGAAGGCCTGGCGCACCAAGATGCTCGAGCAGGTCTGCGAGCTCGACGACGCGCTGATGGGGCAGTACCTCGAGAACGAGGGCGTCGACATCACCGAGGCCCAGATTCGCGCCGGCATTCGCAAGGGCTGCATCGCGCTCAAGGTGTTCCCCGTGCTCTGCGGCTCGGCCTACAAGCACAAGGGCGTTCAGCCGTTGCTCGATGCCGTCGTCGACTTCCTGCCCTCGCCGATGGACGTCCCGCCCGTCGAGGGCATCGACTCCAAAGGCAACGTGATCACCCGCGAGACAAAAGACGACGCCCCCTTCTCGGCCCTCGCCTTCAAGATCATGAGCGAGGCCTTCGGCACGCTCACCTTTATCCGCGTCTACTCGGGCACGCTGCGCACCGGCAGCGCCGTGTGGAACACCGCCAAGGGCAAGCGCGAGCGGGTGGGGCGGCTGGTGCAGATGCGCGCCGACAAGCGCGACGAGCTTCAAGAATGTCTGGCTGGCGACATCTGCGCGATCGTCGGCCTGAAGAACGTCGTCACCGGCGAGACGCTGTGCGACGAGAAGCATCCGATTCTACTCGCCAGCATGGAGTTTCCCGAGCCCGTCATCGACCTGGCCCTCGAGCCGAAGAGCGTCGAGGACCAAGAGAAGCTCGCCGGCGGGCTGCAGAAGCTCGCCATCGAAGACCCCAGCTTCCGCGTCCGCCTCGACCCCGAAACCGGCCAGACGATCATCGCCGGCATGGGCGAGCTGCACCTCGAGATCATCGTCGACCGCTTGCTGCGCGAGCACAAAGTCGGCGCCAACGTCGGCAAGCCCCAGGTCGCCTACCGCGAGACGGTGAGCACCACCGCCGAAGCCGCCGGCGAATACATCAAGCAGTCGGGCGGCAAGGGCCAGTTCGCAAAGGTGAAGCTGCGCGTCTCGCCGCAGCCGCCCGGCAAGGGCTTCCTCTTCGTCGACGGAATCACCGCCGGAAAGATCCCCAAAGAGTTCGTCTCGCCCGTCGAGCGCGGCGTCTTCGAGAGCCTCTCGAACGGCGTGCTCGCCGGCTACCCGATGGTCGACGTGAAGGTCGAGCTCTTCGACGGCGAGTTCCACGAGACGGACTCCGACGAGGTGAGCTTCAAGATCGCCGGGTCGATGGCTTTCAAGGACGCCTGCAACAAGGCGCGCCCGGTGCTGCTCGAGCCGATGATGAAGTGCGAGGTCGTCACCCCTTCCGAGTTCATGGGCAACGTCGTGGGTGACCTCAATGCGCGCCGCGGGAAGATCAACGGCATGAACGCCCGCGGCAACCTGCAGGTGATCGACGCCGAGGTCCCGCTGGGGATGATGTTCGGCTATTCCACCGACCTCCGGTCGAGGACGCAGGGCCGGGCGATGTACACGATGCAGTTTTCCCACTATGCAGCGCCCCCTGACACGGTGGCGCAGGCGCTGGTCACCAAACTCCGCGGTTACTGACGACACACGAGGGGCACACCACAATGAGCAAAGAGAAATTCGACCGCAGCAAGCCGCACGTCAACATCGGCACCATCGGCCACGTCGACCACGGCAAGACGACGCTCACCGCGGCGATCACCAAGGTGCTCGCGAAGTCGGGTGGCGCGACCTTTCTCGCGTACGACCAGATCGACAAGGCGCCGGAAGAACGCGCCCGCGGCATCACGATCTCGACCGCGCACGTCGAGTACCAGACGAAGAACCGCCACTACGCCCACGTCGACTGTCCGGGACACGCGGACTACGTGAAGAACATGATCACGGGCGCGGCGCAGATGGACGGCGCGATTCTGGTCGTCTCGGCGGCGGACGGCCCGATGCCGCAGACCCGTGAGCACATCCTGCTCGCGCGCCAGGTCGGCGTTCCGTACATCGTCGTCTTCCTGAACAAGGTCGACATGCTCGACGACCCCGAGCTGCGCGAGCTCGTCGAAATGGAAGTGCGCGACCTGCTCAAGAAGTACGACTTCCCGGGGGACAAGACCCCGATCATCCCCGGCAGCGCGCTGAAGGCGCTCGAAGGCGACACCTCTGACATCGGCGAAGGCTCGATTCTGAAGCTGATGGAGGCGGTCGACTCGTACATCCCGACCCCGATTCGGA